>Ga0307375_10000041_pt1 | contig 177974 bp, 229 predicted proteins | sample TR1MG_FD_202531 | JGI IMG/M metagenome (GOLD analysis project Ga0307375, IMG submission 202531) | Soil microbial communities from Risofladan, Vaasa, Finland - TR-1 | ecosystem: Environmental > Terrestrial > Soil > Coastal area > Acid sulfate soil | place: Finland: Risofladan, Vaasa...
AAAAGAAGATAGCAAGTCTTCCAGCAAACAAAGTAAAACAGAAGAGAGATTTAGAAAGGCAAATTCGACAAGCTGAGGCATCTATTGCATTTAGACCGGGCAATGATTTAAGAACAGTAAAAGAATCTTTTGGTTATGTCCCCAATGCCGAGCACGAGATCGAATGGATGAAAAAGAAGATAGCAAGTCTTCCAGCAAACAAAGTAAAACAGAAGAGAGATTTAGAAAGGCAAATTCGACAAGCTGAGGCATCTATTGCATTTAGACCGGGCAATGATTTAAGAACAGTAAAAGAATCAGTAGAGGGTGTTATGCCTCACGCTATCAACTTGTTTCATTCTATACATGCAGGAAATAAAGAAGAGGCTCTTAACTTTATTAGTTCGCTTCGTAAAAAGTATAACGATGATTTTGCGCTACGCACATATAAGATGGCAAAGTCATTTGCTAATGCACACAAGCAACATCAAGGAAAAGTAGAGGAAGATAGTCCTGTGATTGATCCTGCTACTGGGAAACCTATTCAACCTACTACAATGACTAATGGTCAACCAGCACAAACTGCCCAACCAATAACAACAGCTCAGACAACCGCACAGCAGCCGCCAGCACCTAAGGGTCAGCCAACAGCAGTGCCAGCACCAGGACAACCTGCATTGCCAGCAGCGGGTCAAGCAGGCGGAGCGCCAGTGCAAATGCCAGCAGGAACTCCAAAGCCGGCATCGGGAAGCGCAGTAAATCAAGCAACAACACCAGTTCAAGATTTAGCTACTGGTCTTCAACAGTTGTCGCAGCCAGGCAATCAAGTTGCAGCCAAGAAGGCAGCAGATGCATTGGCAAGAGTTCGATAAATATCGGTAAGGAGAAATATAATGACTACACCCAAAAATAACAATTCATCATTAGCTGATTTTTTAATAAAATATTGGGTAATTATTGTTGCAGTTATTACGATGAGCACTGCTTGGGGAGCAACTCAAGTGAAAATCCGCAGTCTTGAAGATGCTGTTAAGGCAAATGCATCGACACAAAAAGATGTTCAAGACTTAAAGACTCAACAGGCGGTATCTGCTGCTCAAACAGCGGACACAAACAATACAGTAAAGCAGATGCAACAAATGCAACAACAACAGCAAATTCTCTTACAGCAGATTTTAATTAGTATGCCAAAGAGTAAGGGGAGATAATGTTTATATCAGAGTTATTTGGCGGGCTAATCGAATCAAAGGGCATTCATAAGAAAGTTAAGATTATACGCGGTCCTAAAGACTGTGTGGGAAAGATTGGCACTGTTGGAGAGGTTAGACACGGTGCATTCAAGGGCGCGCCGAAAACGGTCACCATAGATTATGCGCGTGATGACGGAAGCATTGCTTCTATTCAGCTCTCTGATAAAGACGTGCGATTAGTTAAAGATACTTCTGTATCAGAAGCATCAACACACCAAAAAGAAGTAGCTCGAAAAAGGAAAGAATACGAACAGAAACTCGACCAAAAACGCAGTAAAGAAGGCGAAACATATCACTACGGTAATGCTAAGGTAGTTAAACCTCCCAGAGATTAAAAGAATTCAACGCTTAGGACCGTTGATGACCGGCTGCTGGTCCAATAGTACGGAGTCGTGCCCCGAAATTGTAAGTGAGCAAAAATTTAAGGTAAGCATAAATGGCATATCCAAGATTACCAGCAATTGTATATCCGCCAGTATTTGGCAACGGGATGTATCTAAAGTTGGATTCCTACGGCAATATTGCTACATCCGTTGATCAAATAACTTGGTCAGCAGCTATACAACCTTTTGGATCAGTGGATGCTCGTTGGTTCTTTAATGGTGCATTCTTTGCAAACGGTATGTTTCTTATCTACGGTCATAGGATTGTAGCCATTGGCTCTTCTCTTCCAGGAAGTTCTTGGCAATCAACGATAGTAACCGGTGGCAATTGGCTAACATGCACTGTCAATTCAAATAATCAGTGGTATCTTACGGATGACGAAGGTAGAACAGCAACATCAGCAGACAGTTATCCAGGAAACTGGGCATTTACAAGAGCAACCAAAATCTTACCGCCAACTTTTGAATTTGATCCAATGTCCAATTGGTAATTCGAAAAACTTTACCGAATACCGAACATTAAATACCAATAGCCTTGATTCTCCCAGATAAATAATGTTATAGTTAGTTATATTAAGGAGAATTATATGGCAAGTAGAATGTATTCATCAGATCAAAAAGCAAAACTAAAACAACTTTTTACCGAATCGATTGCGATCTCTCAAGAGATCGAAGACTTATCAGAAGGACTAAGCAGCACAGTCAAGGCAGTAGCAGAAGAATTAGAAATTAAACCAGGTCTTCTTAAAAAAGCAATTAAAATTGCACAGAAATCAAAGTGGACAGATGCCCAAGCAGATCACTCTGAACTTGAGGATATACTTACTACGGTTGGTCGAACACTTTAGTGGTTAGGTAAAAAACGAAGTAACAGTTCTCTATCTGTAAAATAGTAATTTATTATGGTGATCCGAGCCACAAGTCGGTAAAGGAAAAAATATGAGTAATTATAGAAAAATCTATGAACAGCATTATGGTCCAATTCCCAAAGATCAAACTGGCCGAACATACGAAATTCACCATATTGACGGTAATCACAATAACGATTCACCCGAAAATCTAAGAGCAGTATCTATTCAAGAGCATTATGATATTCACTATACTCAGAAAGATTATGCTGCCTGTCTAAGAATTGCCTCAAAAATAAATCTGAGTCCTAAAGAAATTAGTGAATTAGCCAGAAAAAATGCTTTGCGTAGGGTAGAAAATGGCACCAATCCTTTTTCGGGTCCAGAAAATAATAGAAAAAGAATTGATAATGGAACACATCATCTATTAGGTGGGAAGATACAGAAACGGGCTGCACAAAAACAAGTCGATGAAGGAACACATCATTTATTACGAAGACCGGATGGCACAAGTGTATCTTCAGATAAAGTTTTAGAAGGAACACATAACTTTTTGGGGCCAGAAATCAACAATCAAAAAGTTGCAAACGGAACTCATCCATTTTTAGGAGGAGAGATTCAGAGAAAATCAGCGCGTAAGAGAATTGCCAATGGATCACATAATTTGTCAAAAGAAAACAGAAAGACTGTTTCTTGTCCATATTGTCCCAAAACAGGCGATGAAAGACTGATGAAAAGATGGCACTTTGATAACTGCAAAATAAGGAAATAAAATAATATGTCATATATTGATGCAATATTAGATCGTGATAAAGACAAAATTTATGTAGTTGAACGAGATAAAAAAGGTAAAAGAATTTATCAAGAATATTCGCCCGAATATATTTTTTACTATAATGATCCGAAAGGAAAGCATCAAACGGTCTATCGAACGCCCGTAAATAGATTTTCTACTAAATCTAATAAAGAATTTCGAAAGGAGTTAAAGATGCACAACGGCAAGAAAACATGGGAATCAGATTGTAATCCAGTATTTCGCTGTCTTGCAGAAAACTACATGGGGATTCCTTCTCCCAAGTTGCATACTTGTTTCTTAGACATTGAGTCAGACTTTGATATAGAGCAGGGCGGCTATGCTCCAGTAGACAATCCGTTTAATAAGATTACTGCTATCACAATATATCTTGACTGGTTAGACAAACTAATTACATTAGCTGTTCCTCCAAAAACATTGTCAATGGAATCTGCATTATTGATTGCAAATAAGTTTGATGATACATATTTGTTTGAAAAAGAAGCAGATATGTTAGATACATTCCTAAACTTAATTGAGGATGCAGATATACTGACAGGGTGGAACTCGGGCGGTTACGATCTACCATATATTGTGGGTAGAATAATTAGATCTCTTGCAAAAGATGACCTGCGTCGTCTTTGTTTGTGGGATAAAATGCCCAAGGAACGTGTCTTTCAAAAGTATGGTACTGAGCAAAAAACATATGACTTAGTGGGGAGAGTTCATCTCGACTATATGGAATTGTATATCAATTATACATATGAAGAGCGACATAGCTTTTCATTAGATGCTATCGGAGAATACGAGTTAGGTGAGAGAAAAGTTGCTTATGATGGTTCGTTAGATCAACTGTATAACCAAGACTTTTATAAGTTTCTTGATTACAACAGGCAAGACGTGGTTATCGTTGCTAAGTTAGATAAAAAACTAAAATTCTTAGACTTATCAAACGAACTTGCACACGAAAACGCAGTATTGCTTCAAACAACAATGGGAGTAGTCGCATTAACTGATCAAGCTATTATCAATGAGGCTCACAGGAAAGGGTTTATTGTGCAAGATCGCACAAAAATACACACTGAGATAGAATACGATGATGACGGCAACGAAATAGAAAACGATGACGATAAGGCAGCAGGAGCGTATGTTGCTTATCCCAAAGTAGGAATGCATCAGTGGATTGGCGCAATTGATATTAACTCACTGTATCCGTCAACAATTAGATCATTAAACATGGCGCCAGAAACTATTGTTGGGCAACTACGGCCAATAATGACAGATCAATATATCGCTAATAAGATGGCAGATAAAATTGTCAATGGCAAAAAAGTTAAGGGGTGCAAATTTGCCCAAGCTTGGGAAGGATTATTTGGGTCGTTAGAATATACTTCTGTTATGAACATGGAAAAGGGAACAGAAATAACAATTGATTGGGAAGGCAGCAATCAGCCAACTGTTCATACTGCTGATGAAGTATGGCGTCTTATCTTTGAGGGTGGTCAGAAATGGATGATCAGTGCTAATGGAACTATTTTTAGTTATGAGTTCGAAGGAATTATTCCTGGATTGTTAGCAGACTGGTATTCGGATAGAAAAGTGTTACAGGCAAAAAAGAAGGCGGCAACAACGCCGGAAGAAATTGCATTCTGGGATAAACGTCAACATGTTCGCAAAATTCAATTGAACGCATTATATGGCGCATTACTCAACGTTGGTTGTAGGTTCCATGATCATAGGATTGGACAAAGCACGACACTAACAGGCAGAATTATCGCCAGACATATGGATGCGTTTGTCAACGAAGCTATTACGGGAAAATACGAATATGACGGAGAAGCTATCATATACGGAGATACTGACTCAGTTTATTTCTCAGCGTGGCCATTGGTTAAAGATGAAGTTGCTGCTGGAAGAATGGAGTGGAATAAAGATATATGTATCCAGCTTTATGATATGATTGCAGAACAAGTAAATGAAAGTTTTCCTGCAATGATGGAAAAAGAATGTCACTGTCCACATAACCGCGGAGTAATTCGTGGAGGTCGAGAGTTAGTAGCATCTAACGGGATATTCATCACAAAGAAACGCTATGCAGTTTTGATATACGATTCTGAGGGAGTTAGGTTAGATCAACTTGACGAGCACTCAGCTAAGAAGAAAAACGTTGAGTATGGTCTTGGTAAAATTAAGGCTATGGGGTTAGATCTAAAACGGTCAGATACTCCAAAGGTCGTGCAAGACTTTTTAAGTAGAATTTTACTTAACGCTTTGATGCATGTTCCTAAAGAGAAAATCATTGAGAACATCAAAGTGTTCAAAGAAACATTTGCTGCCATGCCAGCGTGGGAAAAAGGAACTCCCAAACGAGTAAATAACTTAACCAACTACATCGCAACAGAAGAGCGTGAAGGAAAGTCGGGTATGCCAGGACACGTTCGAGCAGCAATGAATTGGAATAACCTACGCAGAATGCACGGTGATAATTACTCAATGAAAATCGTAGATGGAATGAAGATCATTGTTTGTAAATTAAAATCGAATCCGATGGGATATACTTCGGTTGCTTATCCGATTGACGTGTTGCACATACCGCAATGGTTTAAGGATTTACCGTTCGATAACGGTTTAATGGAATCTACGATAGTAGATAAGAAGGTTGAGAACCTATTGGGTGTTCTGAACTGGGACTTAACCAATAATACCCAAATCAGTAGCAAGTTTGACTCCTTATTCGAATTCGAATAAGAAAGTTATCGGAAAGCTTGCATCTGACCTAAATAATCATGTAGTATAAACAATAACAGTTAAAAGGAACAAGACATGAACCACGTTTATGAATATTTAAAAGACATCACCGATCACACTCTTTCACTCGGAAGTATTGAGTTAGTAAGGGTAAACGGCTCAGACAGCGAAACAGTTGTTGACGCTATGGCTGAAGATCGTAGTGTAATGCTTTTAGCAAAATCACACAAAGTAATACCAGAATTTATCGGTCAGTTTGGTATGCCAAATCTTACCAAGCTTAATGTTATTTTGGGCATTCCTGAATATAAGGAAGGCGCAAAGATAACAGTAACAACCCAAGAAAAGCCAACAGAAGAAGGCAAAACTGTTACAGTGCCGACCGGGATGCACTTTGAAAACAAAGCAGGCGATTTCAAGAACGATTATCGATTTATGAGTTCAGAACTAATCAACACGCAATTAAAAACAGTTAAATCTAAGAAAGAACTCAAGTGGAATGTAGAGTTCGCTCCGCTTGTTCAAAATATCCAACGTTTCAAATTTATGGCCCAAGCAAATAGTGAAGAGACTACGTTTGTTGCAAAAACAGAAAAGAACCAGCTAAAGTTTTACTTTGGTGACCACTCTTCTCACGCTGGCAATTTTGTGTTCTCTGATGCAGTTATCGGATCATTATCAAAACCGTATCATTGGCCAATTGCAGTGGTTCAAAGTATTTTGAATCTTCCTGGCGACAAGATTTTCCGTTTTAGCGATGATGGTGCAGCACAGATCGTTGTTGATAGCGGATTGGGCGTTTATACTTACACTTTACCAGCAATGCAAAAATAATTATGGTTAGCGTATATAAAGAAGTTGAAGTTGAAATCGACATGTATGATATCGATACTGCTGACTTAATCGAAGAATTAGAGCGTAGAAAGATTCCGGTAACGGATAAAGATATCCCTGTATATACGCAACTTAACGATCTCTATTTTGCATACTCTGTGGGGCAGCAGGACAGAGTAGATGCATTGCTTAAAGAATTATTTTACGATACAATAGGCCGAATTGCATGACCAAAAAAATACAACAAGTTGATCTCACGACTAAACAGGTAGGACCAAACGGAAAACCAAACACAGCAATTTATCTGCCTGCGTTGAGTTCGTTTTATTCTACTACCACTGCAAAATATAAAGACCCGACTTACTGGGACACAACTCGTATGCCCGCAGCGTTTGATAAAGGCATTGAAGGATTAGATTGGCTAAACAAAGAAGACAGTTACTTCTATTATAAGTGGTCGCTATATTCTGCTGGTCATGCAAATATTGATGTGGCCAAGCCAGACTTTAAAGAGGCAATGATACGTGACCGTAATCGCACTGATTCGTTTATTCTTGGCGACAGCGGCGGATTCCAAATTGGTAAATTAGTATGGGAAGGTGATTGGAAAAATCCTGCTTGTCCTAAGGCACAGAAAAAACGTGAACAAGTTTTAGCTTGGTTAGAAGCATATATGGACTATGGCATGATTCTTGATATTCCAGTGTGGGCCTGCAAGAATCCAGATGCTGCTGAGAAGATTGGCATTGCTTCATATCAGGACGCAGTTGATGCAACGAGAATCAACAACGACTACTTTATTAAAAATCGTACAGGAGGATGTAAATTCCTAAATGTGCTTCAAGGTAACTCATATGAAGAAGCAGACGATTGGTATGAACAGATGAAGGATTATTGTGATCCAACAAAATATCCAGAAAATTATTTTGAAGGTTGGTCAATGGGTGGTCAACACGTTGCAGATCCAGAGCTTGCGTTACGCAGATTAGTAAACATCGTTCATGATGGATTATTGCAACAGGGAAAGCATGATTGGATTCACTTCTTAGGTATGGGTAAAGTGCCTTGGGGATGTTTCTTAACAGACGTGCAGAACTCGCTAAGAAAATACTGGAACCCAGATGTTACAATTAGTATGGACTCAGCATCCCCATTCTTAATGGTTGCAAACGGCGGTATCTATACGCATCTTGTGACTGAGGATCAGGGAAAATGGACAACCGTTATGGATGGCTCAGTTGATGATAAAAAATATTCAACAGATACTCGTCCGTTTAGTGAGATTCTAAAAGAAAGTCGCGGGTATAAGAACTTTGATGAATCACCTATCAGCTTGCGATTACAAGGTAAAGATGTTTGTGTTTATAAACCTGGCGATCTTAACCGAATCGGCAAAGAAGGAAGAACAAGCTGGGATATGTTGAGTTATGTAGTTCAAATGGGGCATAACGTATTTGCTCATATTGATTCAATTCAACGCGCAATTGGTAAATACCAAACAGAGGGAATATATCCAGCAGGGTTGGTTGAGCGGGAATTTTATATGCCTGATGGTGTTGTTGGCAGAGAGTTAGTAGATAAAATATTTGCGGCAAAGACTCGAGAAGAAGCATTAGCAATAATCGAATATCATTCTCGATACTTAGGCAAATTAGTAGGCGGTAGAGGTAACAAAGGCAGCAAACGGATGAATGCCGGAACACACTTCGGTAATCTTTTCGAAGTAGTAGATTCACAACAAGAGCCAAAGACTTTTGAGGAAACATCAGAATTGTCCGAATATGAGGGCGAAACCGATAAGCGGTTAGATGCTCTTGAAACAGGAGTTGATTCTGAGTGTGATAATGTGCTAATATAAAGTATGACTAAAGAATTTAAACCAACATATCTTTATATCAAACGCCATACAGTGACTGGTTTATTATATTTCGGCAAAACAAACAGATCAGAGAAAACTTTACTTGAAGAATATAACGGATCTGGATTATATTGGCAATACCATCTTAAAGAACACGGCAGCAAAGTTGAAACTATTTGGTACTGTTTATTCACCGAGAAAGACGAATTAGTTAAATTTGCGTTAATGTGTTCAGATCAATGGGATATTGTTAATGCTAGAGGAACTAACGGCAAGAAGATATGGGGGAATCTTCTTTACGAAAATGGATTATATGGTAATGGTAATGGAGGAGTCAATAAAGGTATTAGACACAAAAACATAAGCCACATAAAAATAAAGGAATAAAACTCGGACCACAATCTGAAGAACATCGTGCCAAAAACAAAGCAGCACAAAAAGGAATAAGTAGAAATAAAGGAATAAAAAGACCATCCCAATCTGAAAGAAACAAAGGTAATTCTTACGGAAAAGCAAATAAAGGAGTAAAACAAGAAATAGTAAAATGTCCGTATTGCTTAAAAGACGGAGGAATTTCTAATATGAAAAGATGGCATTTCGATAATTGTAGCAAACGTAAAGAAGTAAGGTGCAGTAAATAGGATCTGATAACTGAGGGCAATAATCCGTTGACCGTAATTCAATTCCGAGAAACTTTCCTGGGTATTTTGCCCAGGAACAAAACATAAAAGGAAAGTAAAAAATGTCTAAAAAAATCAAAGTAGCCGTAGTCGGTATAGGTAACTGTTTCTCTTCATTATATCAAGGTCTTGAATATTACAAAGACCACGACGAAGATGCAACAGGTGAAGCAATTCCAGGTGTTATGTTTGCACGAATCGGCGGCTACCATCCTGCAGATATTCAAGTCGTTGCAGCATTCGACGTTGATCGTCGCAAAGTAGGTCGTCCAACAGGCGAAGCAATATTTGCAGCTCCAAACTGTGCAAGAGTATTTTGCAAGGATGTTCCAGATGGTCCAGTAGTTCAAATGGGTCCTGTAATGGACGGCGTATCAGAACACATGCTAACAGAACCAGAACGTCACGGTTTTAGAATTTCAAATGAAGATGTGTGCGATGTTGATGCAGTGTTAAAAGCATCAGGCGCAGAAATCATTATCAATTATTTGCCAGTAGGTTCGCAAGACGCAACCGAGTGGTGGGCAAACAAAGCAATCGAGAATGGATTATCTTTCTTAAATTGTATTCCTGTATTATCAATAAATCACCCTAATTGGGAAGCAAAATTTATTGACGCTGGTATTCCATACATTGGGTCAGATATGAAGTCACAGTTCGGGGCATCAATTATGTCACAGATGCTACAAGAGTTGGCGTTTAGTCGCGGTATGGTAGTTGATTATCACCAACAGTTAAATGTTGGCGGGAACACCGACTTCAATAATATGGAAGTCCAATCAAGACTCAAGCACAAAAAAGTTTCCAAGGAAAATGTTATTCGTGCTCAGAATGATTTGCGTCACATTGATGTAGACGAAGATGCACTGTTTGCTGGTCCAGCTACATTCATTCCTTACTTGCACGACAACAAGATTGCATATTTCAACTTACACTTGCGTGGTTTTGGCGATGCTCCTGTAACAGTAGACATGAAGCTGTCTGTTCAGGATTCAGAAAACTCGGCTGGTGTGGTTATTGACGCAGTTCGTTATATTAGGGTTGCAAAAGAAATGGGGATCGTTGGTTGTTTGCGCGGACCATCTGCATTCACACAAAAATCTCCACCAACACAACTTTCATACGATGACTCGTTGACAGAATGCAAAGCATTGGCCAAACGTCAGTTAACTGGTCTTACTTCAAGACAGATGACAAAGGAAGGTGCAAAAGCATTGGCGTGGGAAGAATACGAATCAGGTGGTATGGATTATTTGCGACTACTTGGATACGATAAGCACACGGGGGAATAATGGATATTGCATCGTTTGATATAGACGGCGTAATATTTAACGGTCACGGGGTTCCAGGGATTTATCCTGGACCCAATGACATCATTATTACTGGTCGATCGTTTGAAGAAGAAAAAGAAACATACGAAATGCTTGTAGCAAGGGGCATAATGAACCCTGTCTATTTTAATCCTCTTCCGTTTAATGAAAAAACACGAGCAACTTCTGGGTTACATAAAGCAGTAACTCTTAATAGGTTGTTAGAGTCTGGACTAAACATAACACATCACTTTGAAGATGATACTGTTCAAGCATACACTATTAAAAAGTTAACTCCGGTCTATGTGGTGATTATAGAAAATCCTGCAGTGCCAAAAGAAAATAGGAGACAAGATGAACTCATTGCCAAAGCATAAAATCGTTATCAATTATAGTGGGGGATTAGATAGTCTAATCATGCGGCATTATGCACAAATAAACTATCCTGATTCAGAGATTGTCTGCGTCTATTTTAAGCATGGTGCAGCATCAGAAGCAAAAGAATTATCAACGCTACCAGACTATGTGCAAGTTCGCACAATTGATTGGCTAAACGATAAATGCAAGCCAGTTGCTAAGAAAGATGATCCATTTGCGGGTGCGATCTATATTCCTGGTCGTAACCTGGTATTTGCAGCATTAGCAGCGTGTCAGGAAGTTGCAAACGAAGTGTGGATGGGAACAGTATGGGATGAAGATAATCCCAAGGGCACAGATAAGAATGAACACTTTAGATACGAAACAAGTCAACTGTTATCTTATGTTCTTTCGCCATTTATTGACGGAGTTAAGGTTCGTTTTCCGTTTGTAGAATTAGAATGGACCAAAGTTGAATCAGTTCGTTGGGCGTTAGCGAACGGTCTTTCGAAAGAAGAAATATTAAACTCAGTGTCGTGTTGGGAGCATACTGACGGCAAACCCTGCGGTCAATGCAAACAGTGTGTCAAACGAGCATTAGTATTTAATCTCAACGGATTTAAGGAAGAGTGCAAGGTAGACCCATTAGAAGGACAGTTTGGGTTAGATTTGTTAGAGCAGTATCTTACTGCTTATGTCGAGAATCCAGAAGCAACAAAAGCAAATCGAGATGAGAATAATGTGGTCAATATGATTATTTCTGCGTATCCTGACTTACCTATAAAAACAAAAAACGTAGTGCGACCATACTTATATGATTCTATTAAGATCGACCACGAAGGAAGGGAGTTTAAATGATATTAGATATGAATGAACGACGCAAGGAGTATCTTAAAGATGCTGCTTACTCTTTAGGCTACGACGAACAGCAAGAGTTTAAGAAAATGATAGCAAAGAAAAAACTCGACTTTGCATTTTCTAAAGACTTTAGAGAAGAGTGTGGGAGAGCTCAGTTACTTGAAATGCATCCTGCACTTCAAGATTTATATAATCAATACAAAGAGATGGAAGCACTCTTATTGAAAGGAGAAGAAATAAAATGAATCCAATAAGCAAAACACAAATATATCCAAGAGAATACGCAAACAGAGTCGACGTAGTAGACAATGCGTCTTTCTTTCGCGGGTTAGAAGCAGAACATACACCAGCATACGGCATGGAAACGATCTTTGTTGTGGGTGTTCAGCCATTTAACGAAATATTAGGTTGGGTTGAGAAATATAGCACAGGCGACAAGCCAATTAGACACGTTTGCTTTGGTGCAAACAAGTCGTTTAAACCAGAAACAAACGACGACTGGATTAATTGGGTAAGCATGATTAGATCGTTGCTCAACGAAGACTTGTGGGTTACATTAGATCTTGATTCGTCGTATTCCGAAACATTGCTTGAATTTGGGCTATGCGAATACCGAAGATTCATACCTATTATATCGGTTACCTTGCCTTATATAGGTATTTTCAATTATAATACAGTAGTAAAGATTGCAGATTTGGGATTTGATAATTCAAACCCAGGAGTATGGTGCCACAGTTTGCATGATTTAATGGATAAAGATAAGTTTACTCCTTGGGACAAATACCAAGAAGACAGGTTAGTAAAATAATTTGAAATGGTATCCGAAACATATTATGTCTATGCATATTTGAGGAACAAAGATTCTGCAATAGCAAAAGCAGGTACACCTTATTATATTGGCAAAGGATATGGTAGGAGAGCACACCAGCAACATAGAAACAAGATTAATGGTAGAGGAGTTCATACTCCGTACGATAAATCATTTGTTGTATTTCTTGAAAAGAATTTAACTGAGGTTGGTGCATTTGCCATAGAACGAAGATTAGTGCGTTGGTATGGAAGAAAAGATTTAGCAACTGGAATACTGCACAATAGAACAGACGGCGGAGAAGGTGGCACAGGTAGCATTCCGTGGAGTAAAGGTAAAACATTAGGTCCGCAGTCAGAAGAAAGAAGAAAGAATATATCTATTGGAAATAAAGGTAAAACTAAGGGCATTAAGCGTGGTCCGCAGAAAAATCCAGCCAATAAGAAATATGAAGAAGTTACTTGTCCTTATTGCAATAAAGTAGGAACAGGAAATGTAATGAAAAGGTTTCATTTTAATAACTGTAAACGGAGAATAGAACATGAATGAAAAAACAGCAGTTCATAGAGTAAAAGTAGCAAGTTACAACGTTAAGTATCTTCGCATGAAGCCAGAAGTAAAAACAATTTTTGACGATCTTGAAGAGTTCGAGACATACGTTAAGTTACAATATCCGCAGGTTGCGTTTAATCCTGCAGACCTTAATAAGAACTCAAGCCCAACATGGCAAAAGTATCTTCGCGCTAAACGCAGAGAGGCTACCAATAAGAGATGATTGAAGAAAATACCGGCACTTATGCAAAGCTTCTTCCATCTGAAGACACAAGAAACAAAATAGCGTTAATTATGACAATGTTCAATTTAGAAAATCATACGAGTCCGCGAGATTTACATGTAACACTGATTTATTCTCGTTCTGAATGTAACATTGTCAAAGAAACAGTTGGTCTACCAGTAAGAGCAAACGGCAAAGCATTTAGTATATTTGCAAATGCTAATGGTGGGAATTGTTTAGTTGTTGAATTAGAAAGCGAAGAAATGCAATCACTGCACAAGAGATTTATAACAGATCACGGCGCGACACACAACTATGATTCATACAAGCCGCACTTAACATTAAGTTATGACTATAACAGCACAGATGTGCCAAGCGACACAATGCTTGAACATTTCTATCATCTGTGTTTTGACCAAGTTGTAGTAGAACCGTTAAGCTTTGATTGGATTCCAAATGAACAAGAAGATTAGGGAAAATAATGAGCACATCTAAAAAAATAAAAAAGAGGTTAGTGGAAGCAAATGCAAGATTCTATGCTAACGATAATATTTCAGAATACATCAAAGACGGAGAATTAGATTCGTTAATTGAAGAACTTGGAGAAAAATTCCAGGGTGTTCTTGAAAGTTTAGTTATCGACACAGAGAATGATCCGAATTCAAACGGGACAGCGCATAGGCTCGCAAAGATGTATGTAAAAGAGATAATGAGTGGTCGATATAACCCGGCACCCAAGAATACTTCTTTCCCCAATTCTAGCGAAAATCGTTATGAAGGAATGTTGGTTGTGAGATCAGAGATTAGATCAATATGCAGTCACCATCACCAACCAGTAAATGGGGTTGCGTATATTGGAATTATATCTGCAGACAAACTAATTGGCCTGTCAAAATATACTCGAATTGCTCAATGGTGTGCGATGCGTGGAACACTACAAGAAGAATTGTGCGGGACAATATCCGACGAAATCATTAAAGCAACGGGAAGCGAAAATGTGGGAGTATATTTAAAACTATCTCATGGTTGTTGTGAGAATAGAGGCATCCTAGCGCACGATAGCACCACACAGACATCTGTGTTGCGAGGTGCATTCTTTACTGAAGCCACCGCCAGAAAAGAATTCTTCGATAACATACAAATTCAAGAAATGACAAAGAGGTATTAAAATGTTTCTAAAATCACTAAGAAGGAATATCTATCGCTGGCTTCGTACTGCTGATCTCGAAGGCTGTATTGCGGTTAGCGAAAACACGTATCAGAAACGTAATCCAAGTAGTAAAGCAAATCGACCAGTATCTATTCACGAAGAAGAACCGCTTGATTCTGATGGCATGAACTTCAAAGTTATTAATGGTCGTGGTGGAGTGGCGATTGAGATTAGAACTCGCGATAGCAAGACGGGAGAATATACTCTTGCACTTTATATTATTCCAGAAGATCACGACCTTGCCCAAGAATTAGCCAAGATCATAACAATGCAGGCACTAAGATACTAATATGAAGGAATACTATGTTGATGTTGTTCTTACTAGAGAAATAGAGTCTTGGTTACTAGTTCAAGGTGCAACAGTCAGCGAGGCAATTAACTTTCCGGGATATGAAGTTATGTTTGGCCATAGAAAAATACATTTCTATGCTGGTTCGGACCAAGTTAGAATCTTCTTTAATGAGGATAATTTATCGTCGAGCACTTTATTATTGCTGATGTGGCCAACGTCAGTGCTTGCACATAATTTGCCGGAAGAAATAAAAGCATGACAAAAGTAAGACACGAACTAACCGATTATCAATGCGGGCAATTTTTTAAAAAGTGGGGAATTGATACTAGAAAGACTCCGCCAACAAAAGATCAATTATTTTCTCTCATTAGAGATGTCTATAAGTTAGGATCACAGGTTGATTGTATTCACATACGATACGAGGAGAAGAAATGAGTTTGTCATTAGATTGGACAGAAGAACAAGCAAAAGAATTTTTACGGAAAGTAACGGGTAAACCTATTCGAGCTTTGGAGGGCGAAGAGTATGCTCAAATAAGAACATTAGTTGCTTTGATGGATCCAGAATATGTTAATAGTAGTAATCAGCGCAGTGTCACGGAAACATTTAAGATAGGTAACAATATGTATCAAGTTCACTCGTTTAGTGACGGAGAAGAACCAATAATACACCTAATGTTGGAGAAAGAATGAGTAATTCAGGGCTAAATGCATATCAAGACGAACTATTAACTATTCTAATAGAAGAGTGTGGAGAAGCAATTCAAGAAGCATGTAAGATAAACCGGTTTGGCATAGATGCTAAGAGTCACCATATTGCCGGATCTAACCATAAAGCTTGCTTAATTCAGGAGTTAGGTGATATAATAGCTGTAGTAGAGTTACTCATTGATTCTGATATGGGAATTACCGAAGAATTATTGGATATGGCAAAGGAACGCAAGCTCAAAAAAATCGGCAAATGGATGACGGCCGAGAAACCAGAAATTGAGTTTGATGGGGTGGCCGACGTAATGTCAAAGACTCTTTCTTTAGCACAACGCCAATTAGATAATTATAAGGCAGCAAAATAATGGATAGCACTATTGTATATGCGTTTTGCCAAGAATACGGCATAGCAAAATTTAATGTAGAATATAAAACCAACGAGCTTAGTCGATTTGGCATTAACGTTAATGTTGCAGGAGAGGCTACATGTAAGTTAGAGATGCCGCAAGATCTATTATATAAATTAATTGAAGATCAACAAGACTCAAAGATATTACTCGAAGAGAGAAAACAAGAACGATTATTACGAGACAAGTACGAAAGTGTCAAGAAGGCATACGATGAATATCAATTGCTTATTACACTAACACAAGAGGAACAAGACAATGAGTTATAAGTGGGTAATAGATAAAGAGTTTCATTTTGAAATGGGTCACCGTGTATGGGCACAAAAGCTCGAACATGAGCATTTGAGTCTTAGCACAGAGTGCGCCTGTAAACATTTGCATGGCCACAGTTATGCTATTAAAGTATTTTTGGGTGCGGACAATCTTGACAATAGTGCAATGGTTACTGACTTTAAGAATCTAAACTTTATGAAACAGTTTGTAGATGATGAGTTGGACCACCGTATGATGTTGGATATAAATGATCCTCTTTTTAAGAGGATAACAGGATGGGAACCCCCAGAAGAAATTAGAGATTTTACAAATTTTGGTTCTTATTTGCGTGGTTGCACTTTTAAAGATGGAACGCCGTGCCTGCGCGAAGAAGATTTATTATTAGATAGTTTTGTATTAGTGAATTTTGTGCCAACATCAGAGAATATTTGCAAATACCTTAAACATTATGCACAAGCACAGTTGGGCACTGTTGCAAAGGTAACAGCGGTTGAATTGTGGGAGACGAAAAAAAGTCATTGCCGTTACGAAGATTAAACTATTTAGTTCGTTTATGTCTAGCATAAATAGTATTATGTTAGGAGAAAATAAATGTTTGGATTTGTGTATGTTTGGACGAACCTAATCGATGGTAAGAAATATGTTGGGTCGCACGAAGGACTCATTGAAGATGGATATATCGGGTCAGGAAAATATTTTAATAATGCTATCAATAAACACGGCATTGAGAATTTTATTCGAGAAATATTAGAGGCAGGAGAATTTGAATCCCGCAATGCGTTGTTCGATAGGGAACAATTTTGGTTAGATTCATTCAATGCTGCAAGAGATCCTAACTGGTATAATATAGCAGAGATTGCAGGCGGTGGCGGTGATACACGTATTGGTTGGTCCGAAGAGAGATTGGATGAATTTAAGAATCAAATTGCGGCGATATGGGCCGATCGAACAGACGATGAAATAAAAGAGATTGTTCAAAAACGACTCGCAACAATAGATAACGATCCGAATTGGAAGGAAAGAGTCGGAGACAAGATGCGCGAAACTTACGCAAAAAAAGGAAAAGATTTTTTACTTGCTCGTGCTCAAAAAACATTAGAAAAATATGGTCCTGAAAAAAGATCAGCGGCAGTTAAAATGGGCAAAGAAAAGATGGGACCAGAAAAAAGAAAAGAAGCAGCAAGAAAGGCAGCAGCCAATACGACGCCCGATGTTAGAGCAGAGGCAGCAAGAAAGGCCGTAAAAACTAAAAAAGATAAGCCATTGGAAGAAAAATTAGCAACGGCCGAATTAAAGAGAAAAGCAATGACGGGTAAATTATCTGGTGCAAAAAATGGGCGAGCAAAACAAGTATGTGCTGCCGGAAAAGTGTATAATACTCTTAAAGAAGCAATGGCAGGAGTAGGTATTTCCGAACCAACATTATACAAAAGAATCAAGAGCAACAATTTTAACGATTACTATTACATAGATAAGGAACAAAAATGATTAGATTAGGAGAACCAATATTTAGATCTATACAGGGCGAGGGAGATTTAACTGGTCGGCTAAGTATCTGGGTAAGATTTGGCGGGTGCAACTTAAGATGTCCGGGATTCTTCCAGAAAGATCCAACCGACTCTTCTACTTGGATAAAACCATTAGCTCTTGATCCAAAAGAATATAAATTATTAAATGATCTACCTGTCATTCCTGTGGGATGTGATTCTTTATATTCAATTGATCCAAGATTTAAGCACTTGTGGCTTACTTATCCGTCTGCAAAAGAACTATCAAAAGACATAACTGCTTTATTGTATAATGGCCAATGGGAACATCCTGTAACTAAAAATAAAATAGATTTATGTTTTACTGGCGGAGAACCAATGCTTAATCAGAAATCAATGGTTGAAATTTTAGCAGAACTTATGTTTTTAGATCCAACTATGTCCACTAAGATTCAAATTGAAACCAACGGAACAAAAGTTATTAGGTCACAAAAAACAAACACACTAAGAGTTGCAGAGTCAATCGTTCCGGTCTTTGCTGATTATATAGTTGCAAATAATATAGATTTGCACTTCAATATTTCTCCAAAGTTATACCATGTGTCGGGAGAAGAAGAAGCAGTAAATTACGAAGTAATTAAACAATATTATGATTTAACTAAGGATGGCATACTTAAATTTGTTGTCAATAACGACGACAGGGCATGGAAAGAATTAAACAACCACGTAAAGATATTGCGAGACGGTGGGATAGAGTATCCAATCTACATTATGCCGGTTGGTGCAACCAAAGAACAACAAGAAGATAGTAAAATAATTTCTTCTATTGCAAATAGGGCAATCAACGAAGGATACAATGTAAGTGGCAGATTACATGCTATTTTATTTGGTAATGGGATAGGAACATAGTATGCCAAGGTTTGTAAAATGAAAACACCATACGAAAAATACGAGACAGCGCAAAAGCGGCGGTGGAAGAAATTTAAGGTAGCGGTTCGTGACACATGTAAGCATCCAGAAGAGTATGTTACAAGAGAACATAGATGCGACGAAGATGAATATGGCCGAACAGACTATAATCATGGCACCGCCACATATAATTGCAAGTATTGTGGGGAAATTTGGATAGTTGATACCGACGGACATTAAGGAGATAAGGAAATAGTGGAACATATAAAATATACACAAGAGCAGTTTGATTTAGATGTAACAAAGCTGATCAAACAATTAGAAGACGACGATTTTAAGCCAGAACTCATTATAGGTATTTTAAGAGGAGGAGCAATTCCTGCTATCCACCTGAGTCATATATTAAACTGCCCCGTAAAAGTTATTGAGTGGTCGACGAGAGATTCATTAATCAAAGACCACAAAGCATTAGATAAGATTGCTATTATGGCAGAGCATGGGATGAAGGTTCTTATCATTGATGACATTGTTGATTCAGGAAAAACAATCAGTGAAATTAAACAGCGCATGTTTGACACCGAGGATAACATAAGATATGCATCGCTATGGTATAATCCCAGTCAAGATACCGAAGTAGATTTTTGGTGTAATTCGGTGAATCGCGCAACAGATGAACGTTGGGTTATTTTCCCGTGGGAAAAACAAATTATAGGAGAAGAGTAATGGGCATTAGAGACGTATTAAAAAAATTTGCAGGCATTGACCGAGCAAAAAATGGCATTGAAGGAAAGGATAAATCTGTATCTCCTAATGTATCAGAAATTACAGAACTACCATCCAAGAAAAAAGCGACACGAAAGAAAAAAGTTGCTGTCATCGACACACCAGAAGAAACAATACCAGTAGCCAAGAAACCTCGTGCGAAGAAGTCGCCCGGCAAAGCAGGAACAAAACGCGCAAAGAAGATACCCGAAAAGACCGAGTATCAACTTTTGATGGAAAAAGAAAAGGCAGAAGCAACTGCGAACAGAAAAGAATGGGTCGCTATTTTAAGCGTAGAGATTGATGTGGACAACATGTCTAATGGTTCATTTGATATAGACTGGAACGATTATTTTATTGCTAAATTAGTTCGTGCTGGTTATAAAGGAACCGATCACGATATGGTTGATCAATGGTTTTCGAATGTTTGCAGAAATGTAATTCAAGAAAATTATGAACAAGATATGGCAGACCCTGATAATCGTCCAGTAGATCTTAGGTATCGAAAGAAATCACAATAATTCGGTTATATCACACTTGACTTACTGGCATTGTTATGCTAATATAAACAATGGCTAAAAAATACATTATCATCGACGGCATGAATCTATACTTCAGGTCTGCACACGTTTCAACTCGTGGTGCAGACCTTGAAGAACGAGTCAGCTATTCTCTCCACGTAACACTCCAATCTATTGCAGCCGCATATCGTGATCAAAGTGCAGATCACGTTGTTTTCTGCTTAGAAGGCAAGTCCTGGCGGAGGGATTTTTACCCGCCGTATAAAGCTAACAGAGACGTAAAAAGACAGGCACAGACAGCAAAAGAAGAAAAAGAAAGTGCTGCCTTTTATGAAGGGTTCAAACTTCTTGTAAAGTTTCTAAGTGAACACACTAACATCACAATTCTGCAGCACCCAAAACTCGAAGGCGATGATCTAATCGCAGGATGGATTCAAGCGCACCCGCATGATACACATGTTATTGGAAGTTCAGACTCAGACTTTTACCAGCTTCTCGCAGAGAACGTAACACAATATAATGGAGTAACTCGAGAATTACATACGATCAATGGCATTTTTGACTACAAAGGAAAACCCGTAATTGACAAGAAAACTAAACTCCCTAAAACGATTCCTGACCCTAAGTTTATTCTATTTGAGAAATGTATGCGCGGTGACTCTGGTGATAATGTCTTCAGTGCCTATCCTGGTGTAAGAATGAAGGGTTCTGCTAAGACAGTAGGATTACTTGAGGCATACGAAGATAGAGAAAACAAAGGATATGCGTGGCATAATGTTCTATTACATCGATGGGTCGACCACGATAAAGTCGAGCACCGTGTAATGGATGATTTTGCTCGTAACATTACGCTCATTGATTTAACTGCACAACCTGCAGAAATTAGAGCATATATTGACGAAACAATTAAGGCAGAGGCCGTTGCCAAAAATAGACCAATGGTCGGGGCTCAGTTCTTAAAATTCTGTGGGCATCATAACCTTGTTAAAATATCTGAGCAAGCAACCACATACGCAGCACTTTTATCAGCATCTTACCCAGAAGCGGAGCTTGTATGAACATTATTCCAACAAAAGAAGAGGCAGACAAGGTCCGCCATGAGATTATGCAACTACAGCAATGGGTGGCAACATTTTCGGAGAACGATCAGCGCATCAATAATTTAAAATTTCACTTACATCAAGTTAGAGCTGATTTGGAGAAACTTATATAATGGAAAAGATTTTTGCATTAACAATTGGCGGTGCCTGTATTGGTGCAATATTTGGCAACGAGCTCGGGTCAGCTATTGGCGGAGCAATGGGACTAACATTCGCACTTTGGGAAAGATGGAAAAATAATGGTTAAACACACAATAACAATTAATCATCACGGCGAAGAGAGAGTAGATTATTTTCTCGACGATTGTTGCATCGCATCAGTCAATCATGATGATCATGGTTGGGCTGGGATGGAATTAGCAGACGGCATTATCGATAATTTTATAGAAGCATTTAACCTAACAGTAGTAGAAACACACGAAGAAGGAGAAGAAGAATGAACTTACAAGAATTTATGAATGCAACCAGTGCTCGAGTAAGCGGCGGATCTGAATATCAATGGAAGTGTTTTCCTAATGCTCGATTTATGGGTTTTGCGGACATTGACGGCAAAGAAGTTGGATCGTGTGTTTTCAACACACTAACCCAGAAGATATACGAGGTAATTTTTTCAGTGGATGAAGACAACGTATCTTATCGCTGGACAGATCCTGAATGGAGAGATTCTCGCTTAGAAGAGGCTAGGTCCCGTAGCATAGATGATGGTGTTGCATACGACGATGTTAAATACACAGAAGTCCAATCAGAAGATGAGATAATGAAACTTGCATTAAGTATCACAAATATGACCTATGTTCATAGCCATGTTCCGATATATGACGAGAGCAATGATCTTACTCCGCACATTCCGTCAGCGGAATTCGAAAAAGGGATAACTGATTACAAAGTAAAACTTACCGTCACACAGTGTTTGAGTATTAGGGCGAGTAGCATGGAAGATGCCGTTACTAAAGCAAAACGATTTGTGGGCTCAATGAAACCAACTGCGGAACTATATCCAGATGGTGTGTGTTGGGAAGATAACTACTATTCAAAAGAAGAAGTATCAAGGGAAATAGAAGAAAGTCTTTAATATGGCAAACACAAAAAAGAAATTACTGGAAGACATTGAGTGCGAGGGGTTTGAGTACGCACTTGTCCACTATGATGACTATAGCGAGATACCTGATCCAGAATTTCAGAAAAGATATGTAGCATACTTACAAGCAAGAAAAGAATTACAAGAATATTTGGGAGTAGAAGATTAATGATAAAAATGGAAGGTAGAAATGGATATAAAGTACTTGACCACGGATACGTGGCTCTCGTGGAGTCTATGGGCAGTGATTTGTCTATTGTTAGGAATGCTCGTGTATCGTATAATGCTGAGTGGCGTACTGGCGAAGATGCGGGTAAAGATGAAAAACTGATTAATTACTTAGTCAAGAATAATCACACTTCGCCGCTTGAGGCAGTTGAAATATCATTTGAAGTAAAGGCACCAATCTTTGTGTTCCGTCAATGGCACCGTCATCGCACCTGGTCATTCAATGAAATATCTGCTCGTTACGCCGAGTTGCCAGAAGAGTTTTATGTCCCAGAGTTATCACAGATTACAACGCAACATTCAAGCAACAAGCAAATGAGGACAGTAGAACAACACTCAGATGCACAGAAATGGGCAGATGTAATGCGCGGTGCTAATGTGCGTTCGTTTGATGCATACAAGCAAATGATTGCAGACGGTGTTCCGAGAGAACTAGCTCGTTCTGTTCTCCCTGTAGCAACTTACAGTCATATGTTCGCAAAAGTTGATCTTCACAATCTTTTCAAGTTCATTGGTCTGCGTAGTCATTCTCATGCACAATATGAGATTCAAGTTTATTCAAATGCAATGTTAGAAATTGCGCGTGAAGTTTGTCCAATCGCCGTAGAAGCATTATGTGAGAAGTTAGGAATTAAAAATGTGTAAGTATGTAATAAACGTCGAAGAGAAGGCAGTAATTAAAACAACGACCGGAGAACTAGTTCGTCCGTCGTGCTTCCATGACCTAAATCTTTACTACACTTATTTGATTTCGACGGGGGAAGAAAAAGCAGCGGGAACTCTTCTTAAGAAGGTATTTCAGGGAGAGAAAGTTATATCGAATATGATTAAAAACATGCAAGAAGCACATTTAACAATAAAAGGATAAGAATGAGCAAAATTACACACAGTGAAATGGTAACAGCATTAGCAAAACCAGGTGAAGATATTTTAGCGTCGCTGTCACCAGAAGATTGTCATCTATGGCACATGGCATCATGTATTCCAGGAGAAGCAGGAGAATTATTTGACGCAGTTAAAAAATCTGTCATCTACCGCAAAGAAATTGACCGCGAAAATGTTGTTGAAGAGCTTGGTGACTTAGAGTTCTACATGGAAGGATTGCGACAAGGCTTGGGGATTACTCGCGAAGAAACTATTGCCCACAATATTGCTAAACTGGGAGATAGGTATCAAGGAAAATATTCAAACCAAGCAGCACAAGAACGCAGGGATAAACAATAATATGAAAAAAGTTAGTCTAATAGTAGCGGCACTATTGCTTTCTGCCTGCTCAATGTTTCAAGCAAGACCGTATGACAACGTAGAATACAACTATGCTGTCTTAATCACAGCAAATGCAACTCATGCAGCTCATAGATGCGGCGATACTTCTGTGCCTGATTATCAGACTTACTTACAAGCAATGAACCACGATTCACTTACGCTAGATGAGTTTGTTAGTGATAAGGCAGATTCAAAGCAGGCACTTCCGGCAGTTGAGCAAATTCGTGATATGACATCAACCTTCTTAAGTCATCCAACTTATAGCGTGGCGTATTGTCAGCACAAGTTAAGCAATATTCAAGCAAGCGCAAGAACTTTTGCTCGTGCCATTGGCGGGAACAAAACATACGATATGTGTCAAAGCGATGTGCAGCAACGATATAACTTATTCTCAATAAGCTATAAAGATGGCAAAATATCTAAGGCAGAGTTTGATGAGCTTACTGGGGATCTTCTGAAACTTCAGACCATTGACACAAGCGGTTGCACTTTAGAAGAAAGAGCTAAGATGGCCGAGGCACTAAAAGTAATTCAAACCGCATCGAAACTTGGAGGAGCATTATAATGAGCACATTAAAAGATGAAGTTAAAAAAGAAATAGAAAACGACATGATCAAGAAGATGCGTGAGCTATTTGCTCAAGAAGAAACTGAGGGCATTGACAGCATAGAAGTAGTAGATGCATACGAAGATCCTACTCCGCCACTTGAGGCTGCACTTGAAAGAGCATTGCACTCATTAAAAGAAATATCTATTTATGGTTCATATGGTCGATCAGCAGAATGTATGCGCGAAGCTGATGCCACTTTAGAAGCATTGAATATCTACAAAACAAAGTGGCTTGAGCAGAATCCGCAGTTAGCACTTCCTGAAGAGATATCGGAAGAAAAATGATTGATCACATCACTTCTATTAGCCCAGAGTTGATTATACATTTAAGTGGTGCTTACACTCCAACATCAACTACGGGCACTGTTCGATGGAACACAAATTACAATCGACTTGAAACTGCTGGTTCTACTAATGACTGGTATCAGATTTCTGGAGGCGGGGCATCAATTTCATTAGCACCGTATGTTCAAGAAACTCTTGCTTGGGCTCAGAAAAAAATGTATGAAGACATGCAAAATACACAACTGTTAGAAAAATACCCCGAGTTGAAACACGCAAAAGAACAATACGAGAGTGTCTTTAATCTTATTAAGAGTGGAGACGACCAGCGCAAGAAACTTGAGTTAGAGATAGAAAACCTAAAGTATTCAAATAAAAACAAAGACGAGATAATCGAAAGACTCAACAAACGCAATGAGGAATTAACATCGAAGCTTGACACCTGGACAGTTATTTCGACATAATACTGATAAATAACACTAAGAAGCTAAAGGAGCAACATGTCATTAACCGCAAAACCGATTATTAAAAATAAGTTCTGGGTCGTAGAACACGACGGAGAACAAGTAGCAACCATTCTGACTTCCCCCGAAGGAGTCACGTTTGTTCATAATGAGAAAAGAGAAAAATTTGTGAGTATCAAACTATTGAAAGACAAGTATAACATAACCATCGCAAAAGAAAGAACCACAAAACGCGCATCACAAGTATCGTATGATGTATATGGGTTCCCGTGTGATCACAAACCGCACAACTCATTACTAAATGTTGCAAAAAAGCTTCCCGTTTATACCAAAACACCTAAAAGTAAGAGTTTCTACTGTGCTGGTCATTACCTGGTTAAAGTTAGCAATATTTACTCACATACATATTGCCCAAAGCTAATCACAATGAGTCGCTATGAATTTATCGGTCCGTTTTATACGAAAGCTGACTCAACCGCATTCGCAAAAGAGATAAAGGCAAGCAATTAATATGATAGACTATTGGGCTATTTTTCGTTCACTGGTTGATTTAATGGCAGGATTTTTGATCGGCTACTATTTTTTGATTCCTTTATATCAATTTATTAAGAATAGTTACGGTAAGATGAGGAATAAAAATGGCAACTAAACAAAGTACATCGGCACAGAAAGAAAAACTCAGCTATCATGTTGCGGCATTCTCAGAGAAGGTTCGTGTTATGAATCAGACTGGGGGTAAACGTCTTAGTCTTAGTTCAGAAGAAGCACAAAGTCTTCAAGCAGACATTTTCTCATTATTGGCTAAAATCGCAGAACTATCGTCAAACTCTACTACGCCAGAAGTTATTGAGGTTAAAATGGACGGCGGAAGGTTCTAACAATTATAAGGTAGTTTAATTCTCTTCTTGCATAAATAGTTATATGCGAGGAGAATTAAAAAGTGAGCAGACCAAAGCCCCAAATCATATTAGAAAACGTTAATAAGTCAACGTATGTTTCAGAACAAGTCTTAGCAGCAAGCGGGATTTATGCTGTTTTCTACGATAACAAACCGATTAATCTAAAAACACAGAATATTTTAGTTAGTTACCCAGGACCTAAGTACAAGAAGAATTCATTCTCTAACCGTGGTCATGCTATTAACTTATGTAAAAAGCTAAACCATACTTTTAAGACAGATAAATTTACCGTAATGTTACTAACTGTTGGCGAAGAGGTTTTTCCATAGTATCATGCCTACGAAAAAGGAATTAACTACGTTATTCCTTAACCAGTCAGGACAAACCGACGTTACGAATTTTGTGCTTAAACATTACATGAAAGAATGGTGGGTTGCTCCCTATAGTCCAATTGGGCTTAGGCTGAGCACTGCTGGAAATACTTTCCTCAAGAAAGTACTAAAGCTAACATCTTACACGTTTACTATTCCTGAGGATACAACAAAAAGTTTGAAATTATTTTTACAAATGAACAAAAATCTTACCGCGCCCTATTATCTTTCGGGCCAAAACACCATTATTACCTATGGCGAATCTGATGCAGTAATGCTTTCTCTATATTGTGGAGACATAGGTAGCTACATGAACAATTTTACCCGTTAAAAATCAACAACTTAAAATAGTCCTTGACTTCGGTTGCCGATGGTAGTATAATACTACCATTACAATCATGAAGTATAAACAGATGACTAAAAAAGAGGCAATAAAGCGCAAGCAATCATTGGCACGTGAAATTCACAATATTCGCGAGGATTATGCTGGCGTAGAAAAAGAAGATATGCCACAAGACATACTTCAAGAAATTTCTACAATGATGACCGAAATGAAAGAGTTGCGCGAATTTCTCGGGAACGAATAATGCGGGCACGAACTAAAACATTATTTGAGAATAACAGTTTTCTTCTTATACAACATTCTCATCCAAAAAAAGATAGCAAGTATTTTACGATTAGAGCAAAACATTATTCAGTAAAAGATCGCGGGCACTTTAACTCAGATCATATGGAAGAATTGCGTGATCACTTTGACCCAGCAAAGAATCGAGGAAGTGAGCGTGGTTATACGTGGAAGTTTAAGAACCGCAAAGAGGCAGAGCAGTTGATTACAATAGCACTAATTAAGTGGTCATAATAAAATGAAACATGAACGACTTGTATCATGGGCAGAGGGCTTGACAGAAGATCAGCTAAGACAGGTAGTGGTAAATCTTACTGAGTATTTGATTGACACAGATGATATTCATTTCTACGAAGACAATCTTGCTCCGTATTGGGAATCATGCGGCGAGCCAATTGTGTTCGGTCAAAAAGTATGGGGAGAGGACGAAGAATGACAACAGTTTACGCAGTAGTTTATAGTATCGGCGGATATGCTCGAGAAGATGCATCCGTTCCCAGAGTTGGTGGAGTATATTCTCATGAAGAAGATGCTCGCATACATTCAAAGGTTGTTCACGGCGATGTAGTTCCAGTTGAGATAGATGTAATGCCGGCAGGAATTCTTGAAAGTGCTAAACAGCTGGGGATGGTCAAGTGAGCGAATCAACAAATTTATTCGTAGTCATGTGGTGCAATGAAGGACTCGAATGCGTTATTCCTGCAACAAATCCAGACCACGAAGAAATAATGGCAATACTAAAAGGCGTAAATCCAGATACATCAGTTGCTCGAACTGTTGGCATGATGATGATGAGAGCAAGATTTAACTCGCACCGCTGTTATGAAATTTACGGAGTTGCCGCAGTTGATAGTATCACAAAAGAAGACATTGAGGAAATGTTTGAGAATGCTCCTCAAGAAGCAGCAGAAACGATACGTAGATTAGGAAATCAAATTTACAGCGATCGTGCAACACCAAGTAGAATCAAAATCACGTAGTTTTTATTAACCAAAGGTAAAAGAAAGAGGTAACAGAATGAAAAAGATTATTGTTGTTGGTGCAAGTTTGGGTCTTATGTTTGCAACTGCGGTTTTTGCGGCAGATGTGCCGACACTTACTGTTTTTGGCGGACGTGCAGTTTCAAATTCAGTGTCGGATCTAAAGTCAAATGCGTGGGGAGTTGAACAAGAAACGCCCACAAAGCTTGGTATGTGGGACTTTGGATATGTCAATGAAGGGCATCAGAACGGAGACAAGCGCGACGGCATTTATGCAATGAAAGCGTTTGACTACCAGTTTGCACCCAAAGTGCAGACTTCGTTTGCAGTTGGTCCATATTTCACTGCAACAACGATTACTGCGGCAGATGGCAATCACTACCAAGACCATTATCGCTGGGCAGCTCTTGCGAGTGCGCGTGTGAAATACAACGTGACAGAACATTGGTCAGTGACAGGAAACTGGAGCCACGTTCTTTATCGTGCTGGCAACAAAGATGCAGATCTTTTTCTGATCGGCGTGGGATATAGTCCAAGCAACTAACATGTGGATTGTTTTTAACAAACACAGCCTTGAAGTAATACAAGACTTTACTTACAAGTCTGACGCAGATCGATATATAAAGTGGGCAGTTGATGCTAAAATCTTTGTTAAAGAAAATATAGATTTAGAGGAAGCATCGTGCAAAAAGTCGTGGAAAATGTGGAAAGTATTGCAGAAACAACAATGACTATCGCGAATAATACAAAGCTCTCTAAGTCGTGGGTTATATACAATAAGCAGACAATGTATATTTGCGGTAGGTTTTTTCTTAAGCAAGATGCCGAGAAGAAACTTCGTAAAATATTTCGCGCTAATCCATGGAACAAACGAATTCTTGCTCTTAGCAAGATAGACGCCATGACTGAGCCCGAGTGGAAAACATGGACACTATTACTAAAAGGAACAAATGAGTAGAAAATATTGGTTTACGAGTGATCAGCATTATTCGCACAAAAATGTTATTAAGTTTTGCAAACGCCCGTTCATGCAGTTTCTCGACGAGCGTAGCAGAAAAATTGTCGACGAGTGTTGGGCAAGGGAGGTCACATCAATTGCCGCGATGGCGCTTGAACTAAAGCTTCCTGAGCCCGTAGTTGAATCGATGAAGCACACCGCAATCGACTTGATGAAAGAGAAAATGAATGAGGAGATGATTGCTCGCTACAATGCAGTCGTCGACCCAAATGACGTAGTGTATTTTCTCGGCGATGTTGCATTTGAGAAAGACCGCACAAAGCTGGAGAATATCTTACGTCGGCTTAATGGCGAAAAACATATCATCTGGGGAAACCACGATAATATTTTGAAGTCAATAAAGTGGCGCGATTATTTCAAGACCGCATCTGACTTGCGAATGATTACTGTTCCGGCAGAATCAAATAACGGCCGAGCACAAGATATCGTGTTGTGTCACTACGCTCTTCTTACTTGGGAGAAAAGTCACTACGGAACATGGATGTTGCATGGCCACAGCCATAACACATTGCCAGATGACCCGCACTCAAGAAGGATTGATGTAGGAGTTGATGGGTGGGATCTTGCTCCAGTGTCAATGGAACAACTAAATGAAAGGATGAAGAAAAAACTCTGGACCCCGATTGATCACCATAAAGGCAGAGCAACTTAACCGAATTGCTTGACTTTTAGTAGAGACGAGCGTATTATTAACACTTAGGATAGGTACAGCAACTTAAATTGATCGATGTCGCAGACGGCGGGGTAATTCCGTGCAGTATGCTTAAGGAGCGGCTATTCCAAGTTAGAAAAACTTGGCGGGGCAGAATCGTAAAATCTGATAGTGCGTAGGCGACAACCACGCTATGGCAGCGAGCGTGGTGAAAGCTGCAAGAATCAAAAATTAAAACACAGGCTCAAACTATCCTGTTAAATTCACAGAAAGAATACGATGAAAAGATTTTTCACAATTATCTTTAAGATGCTCATACTTGGTCCGCTAAGGTTGGTTGCGTTATTCATAATGATATTGCCAATTTTATTGCTTACTTTGGCAGGTGAAGAACAACACCGTGCTAAACAGTCGGCGGCAAAGAAAGGCCAATCTGCATGGAATAAAAATATCCCAAGAACAAATGAATCAAGAGAAAAACAATCGATCACAAATAAGGGGAAACCGTGGTCACCTGCAAGAAGAAATGCTCAACTTGCGCGACAAAATAAAATTTAAGGAGAGTAAAATGCAAAATGTTAAAGTTAGAAAATCAGATCTGATGACAGTGGTTGAATCAAATCGCGAGAAACACATTACAGAATTCAATTCAGCTAAAAAGATTTTCATAGAAGATGCAATTGAAAAGCTTCAAGATATGCTGACAACAGCACAAAAGAATGGTCGAATCATCCAGAATCTCGGACTAACAGAACCAATATCGTATGTTCAGGAATATGACACGGCAATCAAAATGCTTCAAATGAGCACCGAAGATGTTATTGAGTTGACACAGCAAGAATTTCAGCAGTACGTTGAAGACCAATGGTCATGGAAGCGCAATTTCGTTGCCAGCACTTCGATCTACAATAACAAACTGGGAATGTAATTTTGCGTAACGATCTACAATTAAGAAATCGTAAAGGTAGAAATGCTGGCGGAAGCTACAAACATCTCTATACGATGGCTTGTCTACAGCACAAGAAAGAACATTTCATGTCGCATCGAGAAATGAGACGATATTGGAATGAACCTCATGCCAGGATTTATGGGCCGCTTAGTCTAATGAGTAGATGGTTATACACAAATCGGTTAAAATAGTTCTTGCATAATTCGAATAAAGAATGTACTATAGTAATTCATGTTAAGTATGTTTTCGAGAGAAGAGATGATTTAACAAACTGTCACAAAGCTGGATGACTCATACTAATAAATCAGAGCGCGTGAGAGACGAAAAAATATGATTAATAGAATGTAAATAATAGAAATTTAATAGAGTAATATTATAAAGGATTGGGATAGGTACAGCAAAAATTATACATGCGACGAAGTGGCGAAACATATTGCGTGGAGGTGCTTGCACCGTTGAAGCGTGGTATGAAGTAGGCTATTTCAAACTCGGGGGAGGTATCGAGGATAAACAATGCGATCACAACTATCCCGTTGAAACAAAATGCACAAAAAACAAAAAAGATCATCATACGCAGAATTTATCAGAGCATCTGATGATTTCAAAAGAACAATCAAAAAAGAAAGCAAGCACATTTTAGATCAGATGACCGTCTTGGGAGACGAACTGAAAAAAATGAGTGAGCACCTCGAACACGAAAAACACGATTCAAAAAAAGAATAAGATTTAGAATAGGTTCAGCAAACAATTGAGCGCGAAAGCGCAACTGGTGCCGAAACCTTAAGTGGCTAGGCAAACTTGGACGGGGTAACAAGCAAAAACAATCCCACAACTATTCTGCTAACTAAAGGAAAAATTAATGACAACGTCAAACACTTTTGCAACTGCCGCAACAAAGACAACTTCTCTTGCTCGTACAGAAAACGGAATGAAAACGTTTGCGGCGAGCTTAAATGCAAACGTTGATCTGTTCTTCAACATTGGCGCATCGAGAGGTAAAGATGTGACTCCGTTGTTTGAACGTGCGTATCAGGAAGATCGTGTTCTCGCCTTGCGTATCGCTGCTTGGGCGAGAGATGTTCGCGGTGGTGCAGGTGAGCGCCAGGTGTTTCGTGATGTGTTGAAGTTTGTTGAAAAGAATCACGCAAAAGAATTGCCAATGTTCATCAATGTTGGTCCCGCGTTCGGTCGTTGGGATGACATTCTTGTTCTGGAAACAGAAATGGGGAAGAAGCTTGCATTTGACTTGATCAAAGAAGCATTGCTTGTTACGCATGACGGGCTTTGTTCAAAATGGATGCCTCGTAAGGGAAGGATCGCCGCAGAATTGCGCGAACATCTGGGCCTTACTCCAAAAGGATATCGCAAGACTTTGGTGACATTGTCCAAGACAGTTGAGCAGCAAATGTGCGCTCAGGATTGGTCCAACATCAACTACAGTCACGTTCCGTCTGTTGCTGCTGGCCGTTATCAGAAAGCATTTGGTCGTCACGATCAGATTGGATATTCTGCATACAAAACAAAGCTGGTGACTGGTGAAGCAAAGATTAACGCATCTGCTGTTTATCCGTACAATGTTCTTCAGTCAGTTAAGAATGGAGACCAGATTGTCGCGAAAGCACAGTGGGAAGCATTGCCAAACTACATCGGCGATGCACTTGTATTGCCAATGTGCGATGTTTCGGGAAGTATGAACCAGCCAGTTGGCGGAAATAAAAATCTAAGTTGTATGGATGTTTGTATCTCTCTTGGTTTGTACTTGGCAGACAAGAACACTGGACCGTTCAAGGATTGTTTCTTGACATTCAGCACTCACAGCAAGATTGAAGTTTTGCGTGGTGACATTTTGTCTAAATACAATCAATTGTATCGCGCTCAGTGGGATATGAGCACAAACCTTCACGGCGCATTTGAAGAAGTTCTGCGTGTTGGTAAAGCAAACAAAGTTGCCGACGCCGATATGCCAAAATATATTCTGATTATGTCAGATATGCAGTTCAATGCCTGCACTCGCAACGATGATTCTGCAATGGAAATGATTCGTCGCAAATATGAAGACTCTGGTTTCACACTTCCGAAGATTATCTTCTGGAACCTGAATGCACATATGGGTCAGAGCCCAGTAACGTTTGATGAAAAGGGAACGGCGTTGATTTCTGGTTTCAGCCCTGCAATCATGCAGTCAGTGTTGAAGGCAGATGCGTTCAGCCCGTTAGACATTATGCTTGCGACCATCAACGTTCCACGCTATGAAGTAATTGTCTGAAATGACAGAAAAAGTAAAACATAGTAAGGGTCTTATAGCAGTATCAATCATAATTTCCACGCTGGCATTCGTATTTTTACCAGCGTGGATTGCTTGGTTACTGTTAGTTGCTCTTATTTTGTCTTATTATTTAACGATTTACGAGATTTTTGGACCGTTTGGTCCGCCGTAAATTACCTCACCCTCATATAAACGCACAGTGCGATAAGATTTCATTGTACGCCCGAAGTGTTTCAACTTTGCGTGATATAGGAATGCCGTTATCAGATATCGATGCACGATCTGCACGTTTAACTGACATGCCGTATCTTGCAATCAATGCAGACGCATATAATCTCAAAACAAAAAATCCATCTGATGCATATATCGTTTTTTATCAGATGTGTCAGTCTGTTGGGTATGATCTCATGATTGAGACATTTGAAAAAGAAGAATATGCGCGTTCAGGCGTGGAGCCAAGAAAAACTGTACCAACTCTGATTATGTCAACATCGCTAACATTCCCAAAGCATCATAAGAAACATACAGTTAAACAGCATTAAATCTTCTTGATATTCCGGTAAAAGAGTGTATAATAGTCCTATAAGTTAATAATCGGAGTTTACAAATGGACATCAACACTCTTCGCACAATGTTTCCCAAGACACGCAAGAATGCCGCAATTACTGGAAACATCCCAGTGGCGTATTTCGAAGAAAACGAAAAAGAAATTCGTAAAGTCATTCGCGCAGAAGGATACAGAGTCATGTATCGCGGTCCTCGCGTAAGCAACAAACAATCTTCATTCTCAATGACTTGTCGTTGTGATGCAACGTCGGTCTTGCTGTATCGTAAATAATATGGGAACAAACGGTCCAAAATATGATGTAAAGGCTGACCTGGCAAAGAAATCTGTCTCTCAGTTGCAGAAAGAACTGTCTCGATTTGAAACTGGTTTATCAACCAACAGGCATCGTGGGCAGGTTGACTTTTACGTGAAGCACATTGCGCGGCTCAAACTTGAAATCGCAGAACGAATAGGAAAGAAACATTCTTAATAAAGGAAAAACACATGGACCAAAATGAAAAACAACTTAGGAAGTTTCTTTTGCAATCACTGCGTGACAGCGGAGAACTAAATGACATGCCAGAAGAATTGCTCGAAGATCTGGTAGATCAAATAATTGAAAGCGGCGCGATCAGCGTGGAAACGCCAGAACAAATAGCTCAACGCGAAACTGATGCACTGTTCGAGAGGTTAGGAGTAGGCAAATGAAAATCATAGCAAAGACCGACGGCGGATACTTGCTTGATGTGGGCAATCGAGAACTCGCAAACTTGTTGGGGTTTACCTACGAGCATCAAATTCCAAAAGATGTAGCTATCGGATCTACGTTAGACATTGTTAAGGCATCGGATGCAGCACAGTTTCTTCGATCACTTGATCTAGAAAAAATAAAACGAATCAAAGAGCAATTTATTTCGATTTCCGAGCAGTTCGACGAAATGTCTGATGTTGTTCAAAGTTTGACATTGCTCGACACAATAAAGAACGTATAATGCCTACATATAATTGCTTTGGCGAAAAATATTCTGGCAATAGCTGGCTTGATTTTTATTACAGTGCAGATGCCAAACTGATTCAATCTCTTCGAGAAACACACTTGTCTGAGGGCGGTGATCCAATAGATTTTCCAAAATATTTAGAAGAAGCAGGCGTTAAAGCTATCGGCCCGTATATTGTGGTGGATGATGAGTTCGCATTAATGGCGAAATTAAAATTTACAAAATAAACGGTTGAAAGAGTAGTTGATTTTGTAGTAAAAGTATGTAATAATAGGTCTTGTAGTATGTCTAAACAATAATTTATCTAAGGAGAAGTATATGTCATCGAAATTTTTTCACACTTTGATTCAACAGGTTACTGGTCGTGCAAATGACGCACTTGACGCCGCATCAAGTAGTTCGGTGGCAGTTCGCCAATCCGTTCGCGACATGCAAGCAGACATTGAAAAGGCCACTGCCGCAGTTGCTGATGTCAATGCACAAAAAACACTCATCGCAAATCGCATTACAGATGCAAAAACCGCCGCTGCTGACTGGGGCAATCGCGCTCAACGTGCGGTTACACTCGGCGACGACTCACTTGCTTCGGCCGCACTGGAACAGCAAGTAGCCGAAGAAGCCCGTATCAAAAAATATCAAGCTCAACTCGACGAGCTTACACCTCAAGCTGACAAGCTTAATCAACTGCTCGCAGATCGTAAAGAGCAACTCGAAAACGCAAAGATCGAAAGCGACGTAGTTCAAGCCAATGATGTGGTTGCTGATGCAACTATGTCCGCAGCAAAAGCACTTAGCTCCGTCGGCAGTGTTGGTTCCTTCCAGGGCGCCAAAGATGCAGTCGCCAAAAAATCAGCGCAAGCAAATGCACTGCTTGAATTGAACGAAGATCCAGCAGCCGCAACAGATCGCAAGTTGCGCGAAATGGAAACAAATGGCAATGTTGCCGACCGCCTTGCAGCACTGAAGGCCGGAATGAAAACTCCTGCTTAATCAGCAGACTTCACAAAAGGAAAAAACATGAAATATATTAAGATTCTTCTGTTGTCTCTTATGCTGTTTTCTGCAAATGCGTTCGCACTCAGTTCGCCTTCGCAAATTGCAGCAATGATGGACTCGGGTAATTTGCGCGGGGCGGAAAGCGCACTGAACGATGTTCTCCATGCAGGAAAGAATACTGCTAAAGTTCATTACATGCTGGCGCAAGTTTATCTCAAAGAAGGTCGTTTGCCAAACGCTCGATCTGAACTTGCTCGCGCAAATCAAATGGATCCAGAGCATTCCTATACCGACAACGCACATTACCGACCAATTGCTGATGCGATTGCAGGGCGCGTGGTTAATACTTCTGGAGGCCCCACAACTATTATCAACAAATCGTCTGATAACTCTTTCTTGAAAGTGCTCGCCGGTATTCTGTTGCTTGGATTGCTTGGTTGGGGAATTGTTGCGACAATCATGTTTTATCGCAATAAGAAGCGGGCGGCGGCAGAACTAAGTGAGGCCGACACAGATCTTCGTTCGAGTGCGGCGCAGTTAGTCCAGGATATTCAGAAAGCAATTTTGTCTGAAAAGACTTCAGTAAATCCGTCTGTCGAAAAAATGACTGCTATCAATGCAGTGAATTTCAGGGCATTGAATGTTTATGACCGTGCCAAGAGTCTTACATCAACTGACATTAGGGATTTCAATCGCATGTCAAATGAAGTAGCCGATATTCGCCAAGCTCTTAATGAAGTGCTCGACGCTGATTATAGCGGTGTGGCATCGACTGTGAAAGTCACAAAGACTCGTAAATCAACTGTCGCCGTCGAAGATTTGACACCGGCTCCGGCATCAGGAGCAGCATTTCCCCCAGCAAGTGCGGCACCAGTAATTACGCAAGCGGCACCGCAACCACAAACAGTAATCGTCAATAACAACGGCGGAATGACAATGACCGATGTTCTTGTGGCCGACATGCTGCTCCTGATGCCGGAACCAGAAGTAGTCACGCCAGATAGCGGCAACAATGATTCGTGGTTTTCTCCTGACACTGATAGCGGAAACAACGACAGCTTCTCGTCCTCAAGTAGCGACAGCGGCAACAACGATGATTGGTCGTCTTCGAGCAGCGACGACAGCAGTTCGTCGTCAAGTGATTGGAGTTCGTCAGATAGCAGCTCTGACAGCGGATCAGACGATAGCTGGTAATATATCAGAAGTAACTTATTGAAAATAAGGGCATTTTATGCCCTTATTTTTTGCTTGACATTTCGGTAAAATCGTGTATAATAGACATATCATAATGAAAGATATAAATGCCACAAATTGAAATAATAATCCCAAAAGATCAATTGATTCACGGTGCCTATTACAACGGTGATTGCAGAAATTCCGGTATTGCTCGGTGGAATGCAAATGATCAACTATTTTACTACTGGCGAGAAAAGTTTGGAACAAAGTTTATTGAAACTATTTGTTGTCCAGAAGATGATGCAGTATATGACGTCTTTGTTGCTGAAACATTAGCGGATGATGTCACTACAATAATTCCGTTTTCAGGAGAACAAGTTTGAAGAAAACAGATAAGCACGGAAACATGAAATATAAAGTAACTGTGCCGATGCCTGTGAGTAGAAATGGTGTACGGAGCGGACTGCCCAGACATGAGTGGGTTAAAGAAAATATTGGCAAAGAACATGATACCTGGGAAGTTATGGGTGGGGATGCCGATTTTTTAATTTATTCATTTGACCAAGCAGAGAATGCTACACTTTTTTCATTGCGATGGGCAGGAGTCGATCTGTGAAAACAGCAATAGAAGTCGGTGAGCAAAACGAGAGGAACATTTACGCGATGAATAGACATTATATGGATGCTCGGATAGAAATGAACAGGGCGATTGAAGAATTTGTTCGTATTGCTCGATCAATGTCTTTTTCTGAATATAGCATCGCAGCAAGTATTTCGGATTCTGTTTTTGACATTGACAAGGAATTGTACGCCTACATGCAACGCGAACTATTACCAATGGTTGAGTCGTTTCGTGGGACTAAAGCAGTTGATATCAAACAAATTGAAAAAGATTGGGACGCAATTCTTCTTGCGTGGGATAAAAGAAAAATGTGGGAGGTTCTGGGATCATGAGTAGAAAACTGGCGAGAATACAAAAAATTTTAGACATACAACCCATTACTGGCGCCGATGCAATTGACGTCGCAACTATTAATTCGTGGAGAGTCGTCGTAAAGAAAAACGAATTCAAAGTCGGAGAACTCGTAATTTACTTTGAAGTTGACTCTTGGATACCAACTGTTCTTGCGCCGTTTCTTACAAAGGGTGGTGCTGAGCCGAGAGAATATGACGGTGTAAAAGGAGAAAGACTTCGCACAGTAAAACTTAGAGGACAATTATCACAGGGACTTGTGTTGCCTACATCTTTCGTTACTGGCGAAGATACGAGTGCATATGAATTATCTGAGGGACAAGATGTGACGGCGAATCTCGGCGTTCTGAAATATGAACCGCCTGTCCCTGCTGAGTTGGCTGGGGTAGTTAAAGGTCAGTGGCCGAGCTCAATCCCGAAGACCGATGAAGAGCGTGTCCAAAATCTAACAAACGAGTGGCCAGCACTGCATAAACTCCGTTATGAAATAACTGAAAAGTTAGAGGGTGCGAGTATGACAGTCGCACGAGTTGATCGCGAATTCTTGGTGTGCAGTCGAAATCTGAATTTAGCAGAAACTGAAGGCAACACATTGTGGAAACTTGCTCGTCGATACGAAATTGAATCCAGATTGGAACTTGCTTCTCTGGATAATCTTGCTATTCAGGGTGAATGCATCGGCGAAGGAATTGAGGGCAATCACTACGGAATAAAAGGACAAGACTTTTATGTTTACACCATTTACGATATTGTTCAGGGCCGGTATTTGAATCCAAATGAACGAAATAATATTTGTTATAGCCTTGGGTTGCAGCATGTTCCTGTAATCGCACATACTGCTAACCTATATAATACACTCGGGATTTCTACAATTGATCAACTGTTGTTATTTGCCGATAATAAATCTGCTCTCAACCCAAATAAACTGCGTGAAGGTATTGTCCTTAAACAAGTTGACGGGCAAACGCACTTCAAAGCAGTATCAAATTCTTATCTCTTAAAACACGGATCGCGATAAATGAAAGTCACTTACTATCAAATTCTTAAAATTGACCTGACTGCGACGCCAGATGAAATTAAAAAGGCATATCGCAAGCAGTCTGCAAAATACCATCCCGACAGAAACAAAGATCCAAATGCCACTTTGTTTATGCAAGCGGTAAATGAGGCTTACGCTTGTTTGTCTGATGTTGATAAGCGACAATCATACGATTATACTTTGCGAACAAAACAAACAACAGCACAACCGTCGCCAAAGCCGACATACAAAGATCCGTATGAAGCATACGATAGAGAATGGTGGGACGAAGATTATCGCCGCCAAAGAGGGACTTACGGAAACGCATATGACAGAATGAAAGAAGAAGTTCGCGACGAAGAGGATCGTCTTTGGCGTGATCTTGAAAGAATGAAAGAAGAAATTCGCGCTATGAAAGCGCAGGCCGACTTCTTAGCCGCGTCTCGTGACAGCAAAACAAAGCAATCCAATTATTGGGGTGATAAAGCAACAGATGATTATGCCAGCCGTTGGTATAGCGATACTGTTGAGCCAAAACAAACAGCATCAGATAAATTCTTTAAGTTCTTCAGCAAGAAATGAGCAAACTCTATAAAATCAGAGACAAAGATAGTGGCCTGTTTAGCAGTGGATCGATCAATCGTATTGCTTCGAAAAATAAAAACAAAGTAGTAATTGTTCGTTGGTCATCCAAAAAAAGCAAGCAATGGACGGACGAGAAGCTCCTTAAAAAACATTTACTTGAGTGCTGCAAGTTAGGCGGAATCCCGTCAAACTGGGAAATAATGGAATACACACAAGAACCGTCCAAAGAAATACACGAGTGGATCAATGAGCAAATGCTTATGGCAATTTTAAAGTCAGAACACAAAAATGAAAAGTAGAAAAGAAACGAAATTTCTTAAACTGGCCTCGATAAGTAGTTGATTCTCAAAAGAAACAAAATGCAAATTTCTCTTGACTTTTCGGTAAAATAATGTATAATAGTATTTCGTTAGTTAAGAACACAGACACTTTTTATAACTTAAATGGAGATTCAAACAAAATGACAAAGCCGCTGAATGCCTCACAAAAACTGAACAACAAAATCAAAGTCGAAAAAGCCAAACTGACCGCACTGCAAGAAGCTGCAAAGATTGCCCGCGCCGCTGAAAAAGCCGACAAAGACGCTGTCAAAGCCGAAAACAAAGTTGCTCGCGACGCAAAGAAAGCTGAACGCGATGCCGCAAAGGTTGTTCGCGATGCTGCAACTGCTGAACGAAAAGCCGCTGCCGCAACAAAGAACGCCGAAAAATCCGCCGCTAAAGCTGAACGCGATGCCGCAAAAGTTGTTCGCGAAGCTGCTCGTGCAGAAAAAGTTGCCGCAAACCTGGTCAAAGCCGAAGCTCGTGTGCTCGCGCTGAAAGAAAAAGAAGCTGCTCGCGCCGCAAAGATCGAAGCCAAAGCAAACAGCCTGAAAGAAATGCGTAAAGCCCAACAACGCCCAAGCAAAGTCGTTATCACACGGCCGGCGACGGAAGAAGTTGCAGCCTAATCAAATCAGTGACTTAGCAGAAAGTAACGATTTGTTAAGTCACTGTTTTCAATACAAAAGAAAAACAAAATAGTAGTTGACTTTTAGCGCCAAGACTGTATAATAGTTTCATAAGTGCAACAAACATCCAAATTTCAATAACCCTTAAAAAGGAGCAGCAAATGAGTGTAGTATCTCAAAATCGTACCGTAACAACCACTGAAGCCCGTCGCGCACTTTTGCGCTGCTTCAAAGCCAAACGTCCATTGTTCCTTTGGGGTCCGATGGGAATTGGTAAGTCCGAACTGGTTGCAGACATTGCAACGGAAATGGGCGGAATCACAATCGATCTGCGTATGGCGACGATGGAGCCAACTGATTTGCGCGGTATTCCTTACTTCAACAAAGACCTGGGCACAATGTCCTGGGCTCCTCCAGTCGAGCTGCCAAGTGCAGAACTCGCCGCAAAACATCCGATCATCGTGCTGTTCCTGGACGAAATGAACTCGGCGGCCCCTGCTGTTCAGGCTGCGGCTTATCAGCTGGTTCTGAATCGTCGAGTTGGTACTTACCAACTGCCAGACAACGTCGTGTTGGTTGCTGCTGGTAACCGCGAAACTGACAAGGGCGTGACTTATCGTATGCCGGCGCCGTTGGCAAATCGTTTCGTTCACTTGGAGTTGCGTGTTGACTTTGATTGCTGGCAGACTTGGGCTGTTGAAAATCGTATCCACCAGGATGTGGTTGGTTTCATCAGCTTTGCGAAACAGTCGTTGTTTGACTTTGATCCAAAGAGCCCCAGCCGTTCGTTCGCTACTCCGCGTTCGTGGACTTTCGTTTCGGAATTGCTGCAAGACGAATCTGAAAGTGACAGCATCCTGACTGATTTGGTCAGCGGCTCCGTTGGTGAAGGTCTGGCGATGAAGTTTATGGCTCACCGCAAGTTTGCAAGTCAGCTGCCTAACCCAACTGATATTTTGTCGGGCAAAGTGAAAGAGCTGAAGATCAAAGAAGTTTCGGCCATGTACTCGCTGATCACTTCGATGTGCTATGAACTGAAAGACGCACACGAAAAGCTGGCCGGCAGCAAGGACAAAGAAAGCTGGCATGCGATGGCGGATAACTTCTTCCGTTTCGCGATGGACAACTTCGGCACTGAAATCGTTGTTATGGGTGCGCGTGTGGCGTTGACTACTTATCAACTGCCGTTTATCCCAAACAAGCTGAAGAGCTTTAACGAGTTCCACCAGCGTTTTGGTAAGTTGATCCTGGCAAGTTCGCAGGCCTAAAACAAAAGGGGCTTCGGCCCCGTTTTTCATTTGAGCAAATCATGAGAGATACAATTCAATTTTTGCAGTGGCTTTCACGAAAAATATTTAGTGGCATCTTCAAACGTCGCAGGTTTGTAAGCAGATCTTTTGCTTGGGCTGTTGAGTGCATGGAAGATGATTTGTCAGACTCGCTGTTTGGCTGGTTATTTTTCGGAGCCATCGCGATACTGCTAAGTTTGGCAATTAGTCTTGTTTTTAGCAGATTCTATGGTCCACACGTTGTCGCATTTCTTTATGCTGGTGTCGGAATTGTTGTTACCAGTTTTATGATCACTGTCACAACAGTGCTATATCGCAAGTTCAAGGAAGAACAGAAAAAACTGATGGATGTCTTAAAAAGGCAATGAAATATACGGCAATTAGCAAGAAAGTTGCCCGAGATAAGAAAAATCGCGAAATGGCAGCTCAATCATATCTTTCGTTAGTGTGGGTAACAAAAGAGAAAGAATCGATTGAATTGGGCAAAATGACTCGTTCTCATGTGCAAAACACTCTGAATTGGTGCATACGAAAGAATGCACCACCAGATATGACTAAAGACGGAATATTGTACTCACAGTGGATAAGTCACCTATTAGTTCGCCTTCTTGATCCAGATCTCGAATAAGAATCAACTACTTACCTCAACAAATGAGCTTAAAATCTGCTTGACTTTCGGCCAAAAGACTGTATAATAGTATCATAAATCGTAAATAGGCACACAAAATGTCAGAGATTACTGCAACCCCCAAAAAAGTTGTCACAGTATTCAATCAAAAGGCAGACAATGCCGCAGTAGAGAAGCTCGTAACTGCTCGTATTGGTCTCTTGCTCAAAGCTCCGTTCTTCGGTAATTTGGCAACTCGTCTTACGTTGAAAAACGCAGACGATTGGCTCGAAACAGCAGCAACAGATGGCCGAACATTCTACTACAATTCCGCATTCGTCAACAAGCTCTCAATCAAAGAAACAGAATTTCTGGTTGGCCACGAAACACTGCACGTGGTATATGACCATATGGGGCGTCGAAACGGTCGAAATCCAAAGTTATGGAATGTCGCCGCTGACTATTGCGTAAATCAAGATCTGATTGATCAAGTAGTTGGTGAGCGTATCACCACAGTCGAAATTCTTGTTGACTCCAAATACAAAGGAATGTCAGCAGAAGAAGTTTACGAGCTCTTGGAAAAGAACATGCCCAAAATGAGCTTGGATGATTTGTTGAAGAAAGTTCTTGACGATCATATGGACTCGACTCCTGGGGAGGGTGAAGCGACCAGCGGTCGCCCAACGCTGACTGAAGAAGAGAAGAAACAGATTCGTGACGAAGTGCGTGAAGCAATTTTGTCAGCAGCACAAACCGTTAGCTCAGAGAATTTACCGGGCAACGTGAAGCGCATGATCAAAGATATCACTGAGCCGCAAATGAACTGGCGTGAAATACTGCATCAGCGTTTCAAGAGCACAGTGAAGTCAGACTTTACATGGATGCGTCCGTCGCGTAAATCGTGGCACCTGGATGCAATTTTGCCGGGACAGAACACAGGAGATCGCATTGAGGTTGCAATCAGCATTGACTCCTCGGGTTCGATGCAGCCAAAAATGTTGCAAGACTTTTTGGGCGAAGTGCGCGGCATTATGGAAGAATTTGATGATTTCAAAATCCACTTGTGGTGCATTGACACAGAAGTTTACAATTTCCAAACGTTTACTCCGGACAATGCGTTCGAGCTGGAAAGCTACGAAATCATGGGTAACGGCGGTAATGCGTTCGAAGAAAACTGGCGCTTCATGCGTGAAATAGATCTGAACCCAGAACTGTTCATCATGTTCACTGACGGATATCCGTGCCCGCATTGGTGTATGCCCGGTGACGAAGAATACTGCACGACTATGTTCTTGTTGCACAGCACCAAGACAATCGTTGCTCCGTTTGGCGAAACCATTTACTACACAGAATGATCGAGGAGTCAGTTCGTTTTCCGTATGGCGTAGAAGATACGCCAGAATGGATTTATGATTGGGTTGCCGCACAGCCCTGGAACCATGCTCTTACTAAAGAAGATACTGAAATGCAGAAACAAATATCTCGGAGCAATGAAGGTTGGAAGAGGCAATATAAACAAGAGTTTATTAAATTGGCAGTAGTCAAGCATAACGTGCAAGTCTTTGTTTTAATAGGAGAAAACATGTTTATTGATGTTCCAGTAAACGAAGAGACCACTATATTTCTTCTTAAAAACCAACAACTTACATCAACAAAAAGACCTTGACATAAACAGATATTGATAGTATAATAGTTGTATGAATGGAGAACTAACATAATGAAGAAGGGAATTTTTATGGCATCAACTGACGTAACCACAATAGACAAAAAGAAAGTTGTCACTGTAACCAACCCCGCAGTTGATAATGCTGCGATTGAAAAAATGGTCACAGCTCGTATTGGTCTCTTGCTCAAAGCTCCGTTCTTCGGAAACTTAGCAACTCGACTGAAGCTCGTTAATGCTGACGAATGGCTTAGCACTGCGGCAACGGATGGCCGTAATTTCTATTACAACTCTGAGTTCGTGAATAAACTTTCAATCAAGCAGACAGAATTCTTGTTTGGTCACGAAACACTGCACGTGGTCTACGATCACATGGGGCGGCGCGGCGACCGCGATCCTCAGCTTTGGAACATTGCTGACGACTATTGCGTAAACCAAGATCTTATCGATCAGCGCATCGGCGAAAAGATCACCGTTGTTGAAATTCTGTACGATCCAAAGTACAAAGGGATGTCTGCAGAAGAAGTTTACGACCTGCTTTACAAGAATGCGTCGAAGATCAACATCAATGATTTGATGAAACGTGTTCTTGACGAGCACCTGGATGGTGATGGCGACGACGGCGAAGGAGAGGATGGTGAAGGCGAGGATGGCAAGCCGGGCAGTGGTCGTCCAAAGTTGTCTGCAGAAGAGAAGAAACAGATTCGAGACGAAATCAAAGAAGCTGTGATGAGTGCTGCCCAGGCAGTGGGCGCCGGCAATTTGCCATCAGGCGTGAAGCGCATGTTGAAAGACATGACAGAGCCAAAGATGAACTGGCGCGAATTACTTCAACAGCAAATTGAAAGCACCATCAAAGCTGACTACACCTGGATGCGTCCTTCGCGTAAGTCATGGCACCTGGATGCGATTCTGCCAGGTCAGAACAATGCACAAATGATTGACATTTGTATTAGTGTTGACTTGTCAGGCTCCATTAGCCAAAAGCAGTGCAAGGACTTCTTCAGTGAAATCCACGGCATTATGCAGATGTATTCAGATGCGTTCAAGATCCATGTTTGGACTTTTGATACTGAAGTTTACAATCCTGCCATTTTCACACAGGACAACTTGGACGATATTAAAGAATACGAACCACAAGGCGGAGGCGGCACCACGTTCGAGGCAAACTGGGAGTTCATGAAAGAGAACGACATTGAGCCTAAAAAGTTCATCATGTTTACTGACGGATATCCTGGTGGCTCGTGGGGTGATCCAGATTACTGCGACACCTTATTTGTTGTGCATGGCTCGACCACTATCGAAGCACCGTTCGGAGTTACTACTTACTACACGGAGAACTAAGATGAAAAACTTTTTTAGCGAAAAGCAATTTACCACGTTTGATTGGCTGGCACTCTATTTCATATGTCGTGCCGCTGAAATTCATTCGGGCTGGTGGGTATTGCTTGTTATTCCGCAAATATTTATTTCGGTAATATTGGCAAACTACTTCATTGAGCGGAGCTGTAAAAAGGCTAAAGAGACAAATGAGTAAAAGAGATAATAACATGACACCGGATAAAGAAAAAGTTTGGAATGCGTTAACGCTACCAGAAGGGATGATTAGATTCTCAGCCGATGACGGTGATCATATGCCTGTCAGCACTTTTCTTGAATACGTGTTAAGCGGTGGATTTATCGACGATGACGGTTTTGGCGAATGGGCAACAGAGACACACTATCTTCCCGGCAAATGGATTCATCCATCGGATATGATGAATAATCGTAAGCCAATTCCGTCATGGGCCACGCATGTTATGTGGTACAATAAATGAGAGACTTTGAGGGCAACCGCGTAGCACAGGAATATATAACAGCCCCGTGCGGTAACACGGCTGAGTTCGACGAAGGTTCTGGCTATGCGTATCGGTGCATGAGTTGCGGGGCAGTTGTTGGTAGTATTGGAATGCCAGAAGAGTGTGCTGACATCGTTAAGCGCAACGAAATGTGGAAGATTCTCAAATCATGAAACAACCAAAGAAAATCATCTCAGAAGAAATGCTCTCCAATATGGAGATGCTTGCTGTCACGAATCCAGTTATGCGGGATATGCTCGAGCAGGCGAAGGTTATCTATACTCTAAATGGTTCGCCGAAATTCTATGATGGAGATGATGACGATGACGGCGAAAGAATTGTTGAAGCTATGTATCGCGAAATTCTTGAAGAAGCTAATGGCTCTTAAAAACTACGATCCTAATCCATTAGAGATTTTCAATATGCGACGGATGGATTTCTGTCCAAAGCATTTTCAAAGCATTACATTTACTCTTCAGTGTGACGAACGTAATATATTAGACTGGATGTATGAGAATACAGAAGGTCGCTTCTTTCTTGGACGCGATTCAGACGGCAGCACAGTTCTCGCGTTCGAAACTCACAACGAATGCACCTACTTTGCACTCTTTCTCGATCAAATAAATAAACCTCCCTATATCTAGTTAAGAAAATTTTCAGCTGGTCCGTAATTGTGTTAAATAGTTATATGCACATTTTACTACGGAGAAAAACATGGCTGAAACAATTTCAACAACTACAGAAGTAGAAACACCAGAAATAACAACAACAGAAGCAGCAGAGCAAACAACCACTGCTGATTCAACAGAAACCGGTTTAACTATTCAAGATCTTACTCTTACATTGCAAGTCGTCAACTTGGCAGCAAGTCGCGGCGCATTTAAGGGCGAAGAAATGACCGCAGTCGGCGGACTTCATGATCGTATTTTTAAGTTCTTGGAATCTGTTGGCGCCATTACACGAACACCGCCAGAGAACACAGCAGACTCAAAGCCAGAAGTTACGGACGCCGTAGCATAAAAGGAGAACTTAGATGATTAAACACATTGGAAAACACAACGACAAAAAAGTAGTATTGCTTTACAGAAAAGTTCCGGGAGAGGATCACATGTGTTTGCTCGTCTACAGTGATTTGCTGCCAAGACTCGTTCACGATGAGATCATGAAATCTCTTGAGAGTGCTCCAGGACAACAAGCAGATAACTTTGCAGAAGCACTTTTCAGAGTATCAATGGCTGATGGACGAAATGCTCTTGAAGTTCTTCACCGTGAAGGAATGATGAAGAAGGTTCCTACATCACAGGTTATTATGGCTCCAACGGCTAATGCTAAAATTCGTTTAGATGAGCTAAATGACTTGCTTGCTGAAATGGCAACAGGTGAAGAAGCAGTTAAGCGTATGGCAGAGTTAGATAAGGCAGCTGGTCTTCAAACTAAGAAACCAAAAGAAACACGAAATGTTGGCGAACCAGTTAAGCCTCAGATGCCAGAAGTTCCTAAACTACAGGCCGGACCAAATGATGCGCTGTCAGATGAAGCAATTGCAGCATCTCAGTTGGCTCAAGCAACAAGAATGAGAGTTGAGGCTAAGTCTATGTTAGCAGAGGCAGAGCGCCTTGAAGGCGAAGCAAAGAAAATTTCTCCTACGGCAGTTACAGCACCAGTTAAACGAGGACCAGGTCGTCCTCCTAAGGCTAAGAATGACGTTGCCCAAAAAACCTCGTAAGAGTAAAAGCAAAAAAATCAATGTGAATGCAAGGCAAAAATGGGAACAAATACTAAAGTCGGTAACTAAAGAAGAAGTTCCGGTTGAGCTGTTAGAGTCACTTACTGTGAATCTAATAGATGGCACAAATGTTCAGGTTGACATAAAAGATTTGCTTGACAGTGGCAGAGATCCTCGAGATATTGAAGATCATATTAATCAGCGTCTAACTGAGTTAAATGATATGATCGTCGATGTCGACTTCTTTATTTCTATTGACAAGGTATCAGAGGTTGTTCTTCCAATGACAAACAAAATATTGAAAAATATTTAATCGTGTGATGTCGAGAATTATTTTAGCTACCATTGAGATAGACTCGACATCAAGCAACGATATCTATTCCGGAGAACTTACCCAAGCATCTATCTTGCAGGAATACAGTATTCTCTCTTCTGATATAACATCTAAGAAAAAGAAATGGTTAGCTGAGAATAATATATCAGTTAAAACAATAGAGCAAATTAACTATTCTATATTCAAGAAAACCATTAAGTTTTATGTTGAGCTTGACGAACTTCAAGCAACAGATTACTATTTGCGTTTCTAAATCTCCCCAAACACTAATTTTCATCACATAAACTACGCATAAATACTCCTTTAGGGAGTATTTTAACATGAAATTACGCACTATTTTTATCACGCTGGCCTTAGTATGCCTTTCACCTTTTGCGCTTGCCAATGGCATCGATGATAACTGCAAACAGCTTACCTATAAGACTGCACCGGTTGTTTCGTCCGATTTGTATATTTGCCACAAAGAATATGCTGTTGCGTATTCGTTCAAGGCTAAGAATCCGATTTATACAACTGAATTCTTAACAGAGAACCATATCGGCAAAGCTAAACGAACAAACGATTTTAGGGTTGATCCTGCTGTTCCAAAACAATATCAATCAAAGCCAAAAGATTACGTTAAGTCAATCTGCAACGGCGGAAGATGCGATAAGGGCCATATGACTCCAGATCAGGATTTTAGTGTCACTCACGAAACAACATCTGAGTCATTCTTTATGAGCAATATGGTTCCACAAAACTTTAAGAACAACGAAGTGATTTGGAAAGCAATGGAAGTTATGATTCGCAAATATGTTGCTACTCATCCTGAAGGTGTCTACGTGATATCTGGACCAGTGTATAAGTCTGCAACACCAGCAACTATCGGAGCAGATAAAGTTTGGGTTCCTGATTGGTTATTTAAGGTTGTGATAGATGCTAAGACTGGAAAGTCGATTGCATTTTATATGCCAAACAAGCCAGAATCAAATCTATCTCAGTTTGTGGTTAGCTTGGCTACCGTAGAAGCAGCAAGCGGAATTAAGTTTGATACAAGCTTAGATAAAAATACTGTTGGAACTTTTTCTGATTGGTGATTTTTAATTTCTCTGATCTTGCTAAATATATCTTTAGTGAATATAGCCGTGTTTATCTATGAGATTAGAATCGAGGACGCAACCGACTCATAGGCACTTCCAGACCAAACGAATGATGTTATTCCTGTTGCTGACGAAGAAGTAAGTGCCTTAGTAGCTACTGCTAGTGATTTATATGTGCCAGCACCTACGCTTGATACTGTAGTATCTAACTTTAAAGTCAGTCCATTATTCACAGTGCATGTTGCTCCTGCAGTTGCTGTAAATTCATTACTCCAGCATATCAATAATGAACTTCCTGTATACGGAGTTAATGATGGTGCATTTGCAGTTTGACTAACAGCATCTCCTCCATTGGCTACTTGTGGGATTCCGTTAGGATTCGCGCCGCGCACTAAAATCATTGTTGCCATACCGCCGGCATATGACGAATTACTTATTGCTGTAGTAAAACTAACGGTGGTAGTACCGGTCTCGCTGCCAGTCGCCACCATTTTGTACATTGAACCAAAACGGGAGACGCCGCCAAATAATGTCCATCCGCTAGGGGGAGTCAGAGTAGTAAAGCTTGTTTGTTGTATGCTTAGGAGGATTATTAATGTATCTCCCGTCAAAATACCTGTAGGATAATTTATTGTTACGGACGTAGCATTACCAAGAAATGTAGTAGCCGTAGACGCTGATATAAATGTTGGGGAATACTTTAAAGTTGCGGCTGTTAAAACTCCAAAAGGTATGTTCATGATTATGATATTAGTGAACCAAGCAATAGCCAAGTATCGGTAGCAGTTTGAATTAAACTCACTGCAACATATTGAGCACCAATTGATTTAAATCCGCCCTGAGAATTAATAGCAACACCTGCGCCTGCTGTTATAGTGACTTTTCCTGCACCATATTGAACTAAGGTAATGGTAGTTCCTACCGGAAAAGCAACACTTGAATTTGGTGGCATGGTCGCTGTGATAGTTGCTGCATTAGACAATAGAACAAAATTACCGATCTGACCTGCATACGTTCCATCTGCCGCTGTAAAGGTATATGTGGTTCCTGTCTGTGAATTAATTCCTTGCGTAGGAAAAGAAGTAATACCAGAGTATGGGACGCTCGATGCGGAAGCAGCAGATCCGGTAATGTTAGTGCTGAGAATGTCTCCGGTTTGCAGATTTTCAAGTTGTCCGTTGCTTAATACTAAAGGGAGTCTATTTGCCATAAGTTTATCTCGATTATATACTATTTATTAGATTTTTATCGAGTAAAAAAATTCTTTAAGCTATTGGGTTAGTTTCTTTGAGCTTGAAATATATTACCTGAAGTATCTATTGTATATACAGAATTTCCATCAGAAGACATTGCTACTCCGTAGATATTCAATGAATAACCGGTACACGGAAGATTAGATGAGGTTATTGGTCCAGGGCCAAAACTTTGACTTGTCACTACGGTATATGTTCCTGTTCCTCCTGTACCTGTTCCAAATGCTGTTATGCGTTGGCTTGCCGCTATCCCTGAGCCTAAAAGAATCGATCCAATGTATAATGTGCCTACTATGCTGGTAACTGTTAGAGTTGTACCAGAAATTGACCCCGTAAATGAGGAAGATACTAGCGGCGTAAGAGCCCCAGTAGTTGTATTTCTGCTAAACTCTAAGAATCCCTCTGCCTCATTTTCAGCACCATACACATGTTTTCCATCTGGGGATACAACCGGAGATAAGGAAGTATATGAGTTTATATCGAGGGATGCAGGAGATAAAGCAGTTACTACTCCGGTAATTTGATTTACACTGTATTGATACGGGCCGTCAGCATAAATGTTTTTATTATCTGGAGATAATACCAAGTTATCTGCTGTCGAGTTTATATATGACGACTGTGTTAATAAATTAGTTGATGTATTTCTTGAATATGTATATAGCTGAGTTCCGCCGGCATATACAAAATTTCCATCAGAAGATATAGCAATTGATACAATGGACGTGCTTGTATTTAACGTCCCTAAGTATGAAATATCGCCTGTTGTAGTATTTACAGAATATTGAATAATGGTGTTGGTGTTGCCTATATATAATCCTGTGCCATCGGCTGTTATAACCGGTTTTCCTTGTATATAGACACTACCATTCGCGTACCCAAAGAATGTTGATCCAAGTGATCCTGTGCTAGTATTCCTGGTATATTTTCCTGTTTGCTGTGTATTATTATTGCTAAAATATACATATTTTCCGTCAGGAGAAACGGTGCATGGTCCAGGCGAGCCCAGTCCTGTGCTTACGACTTCTAATAAACTAAGTTCTCCGGTTGTAGTATTTCTTGTATAAACAGCTATAGTATTGTTGTTTCCTGTAATATACATATTTTTTCCATCGGGAGATAATGCAAGATCGTTATTTGAGGATGGCGAGGATGGAGTTCCTGTAGATCCGCCACTAGGAGCAATTCTAAAAGGCGATAAACTAGTTAATATGCCCGAGTATATCTTACCTAACGATCTCCAAAAGTGTCCAAATACGGCTGGCATACTATACTATCCCCATTAGTGTAAACCCAACATTTGCTAATGTAGAGTCGGCAGGTGATGGAGCTTCTACAGATAAAATATCTCCTATCAAAAAAGAAGTAGCAGTTGATGAAAAGGTAGCTGATGTTGACGCCGATGGGAATAACATTGAACCGAAAGAAGATCCGTTTTTATTAAGATAGAAAACTGCCGTTGATGTGGGCGCGGTTATTGCCACACAATAGCTACCTGATACATTGGCAGCTAATGAAAAAGGTCTAACTGCAACAAAATTAAGTATTTTTTCTCCAGAAGTTAATAAGCTACTGGCTCCACCTACTATGTCATATGGTATTGTTACCCACGTATTTGCCCCAGTTAAAAATGTTGAGCTTGTGGGTGATCCAGACCCCAGTGATGTAGGATCAATGTATTGCCCTGTTCCTGCTGGAACTATATTATTACCCACTAAGATTACTGGTTGAATGAGTGCCATTTTGTATTTCCGATTATACTCTATTTATGCTAGAGAGTTATTGACCAGGTTCCCACTGTAGTCCAGTGATATACATAGTCTGTTCCTACTGTTGTGATTGTTGCTGGAGTGAGCATAGCTGGATTAGATGATGCTACTATCCACACTCCGTAATTTTTAAACATATTACGCTGCCAATGAACCGATTAAGTACCACACATTAGTAGATTCTTGAATCAACGTTGCTGCTCCGTATTGTGCTGAGATTGATAAATATGACGAGACTGAGTTAACAGTAACGCCAAGTGGTGAAATTGTTACCTTGCCAACACCTTTCTGGATAAAATCAATGCTTGCACCAACTGAGAAACCAGTTACTGAGCTAAGTGTTACTGTTACCGCAGATGCATTGTTAAATGCAGTCATTGTGTTATAATTTGCATCTGATAGGGCAAAAGTATAAGTTGTGCCTGTTTGTTCATTGAAAGTTGATATAGCTGGTGATGCCCAAGTTGGAACACCGCTTACGATCGTTAATACTTGACCAGTAGTACCAGCAGTTACTTCTGTTAACGCACTTGTTCCATTACCAAGTAATAGTGCATTTGCTGTTGTGCTTGCTTTTCCTGTACCGCCGTTTGCTACGTCAATTGTTGTGCCATTCCAAGTACCAGTAGTAATTGTGCCTACAGTAGAAATCGACGATTGACCAACATAGATATTACTAATATCTACTACAAGGTTACCTGAAGTAATGTTGGTCGTAACTCTATTCAAAGTACCAAATATGTTAATTGATCCACCAAGAGTAAATACGCCTGAACCTGTATCAGCATCAATTGTTCCTGAGCTGTTTACCAACATTGCATTTGTAACACCAGCAGTTGGGATATATAAACCAGTTGCATCTTGTGTTAATCCACCAGAAGCTGCTAACAATACTCCTAACTTAGCTGCTGCGTTTGCGCTTCTTGTTGAGCCATCCTCTGTTAAGAATAACGCACCTGAAGTTGTTGAATATAGATCAATACCAACGTCGCCTGATGGTACAGGAGCAACACCAGCACCGTATATTACTGAGAACTGACCGCCAACTAATTGTAAACCTGTTCCTGCTGTGTACGAACCTGCACCGCTGAACTGTGTAAAGGCAATTGGATCTGTGCCAATTTTAATTGCGTCTACTGGTGATGTACTTGTTCCTACATTAGTTTGTGTCCAACCAGTTTTAGCATAAGTTGCACCCTCTGAAACATACACAAAGTCACCAGCAGCAACTTCGCCTGCTGTGTGGTCGTTGTAATCTGTTGCACGAGTTAAGACCCAAGAAACGCCTGTTGCTGCATCAGTTGTTAATGTGTATATACCGTTTTGTGTTTGATCTGTTTGACCAGCTACTAAGACACGAGCACCAACTGTTACTGTGTAGCTATCAACAACAAGAGCAACGTTAGCTGTTGTCGCTGTTAATGTTGCGCTAATACCTAAACCACCGCTTGCATCGATTCTTCCAGCTGTATAAGTAGCAATTAAGTTACCTGTTGATAATGCATCAACTGCTGCGTGTACATTTAGTGACGAAGCAACTGCGTCGACGTATGCCTTGTTAGCTGCATCAGTGGAAGCAACTGGTGTTGGTACACCATTGATTGTTGCGCCGCCAGTAAATGTAACGTTACCGCTTACTGAACCACCCGTTGATGGCAAGTAATAAGAACCAAGTACGCCTGTCAGGTCGCTTTGTACTACTGCGTTTGCTTGAGTTACACGACCATAAGAATCAGTTGTGAACTTTTGGAAAGTACCGCCAGATGTTTGAGTAACAGTAGCTAAACCAATTGTTGGGTCAGATATTGTTCCTCCGATAACTGTTTGGCCAGCTACTGGTGTAATGTTACCTGTTGTAAATGTATCTGTACCTGTACGAACAACTGTACCAATTGTTGATAAGCTTGATACGCTTACTAGGTTGTTGCTTAATGTGAATCCAAATGTACCTGCACTTGTAATTGACGCTGATGTTCCGTCATTTACTGATAAGCCAGTGCCAGTTGTAGCAGTAATAGAAGTTACTGTACCGTTTGTTGCTGGTGCTGCCCATACTAGTGAACCACCGCTAACTGTTAATACTTGGCCAGCAGTACCAATAGGCGTTATGCGAGTATTTTTAAGCGATCTTCCCATTTTTTAAATTCCTATTGAACTTATTGTAACAACTACGTTTCCGTCACCAGAAGCATCTGCCCATATTGCATCGCCATCTGACAAAAGTAGTCTTTCAGTAGCAACTATATATGTATCGTTTGATAAAATTGACAAATTAGAATAAAATATGTTCAGCCAGCTAGGACCAAGACCACTCTGTTGGAGGAATGGCACTAAGTGAACATTAATTGAAAGTGTATTAGGACTCAGATTACAAAAGTACATGGTTGTAATCGCTGAGTTTCCGGTACTCGAATAGACTTGGGAGACTGTATTGCTTAATATATTATTTGAAATCGACATGTTGTATTATCCTAAAATATTATTGAGTAAACGAATGCTTTACTCTTTGTGATTAGTTCTTCTCCTGTTGCTACCTCGTTGGTGACATATACTCCAGAACCACCTGCGGCCGGAACATTGGCATATATTAGATTGTACCCTGGAAGATTTGTTCCTGGACCAGGAGATATCTCTAATAATTGTATTACAGAATTAATCTCTGTATTTGCTGCCGGCGTCAAAACAATGTTATTGCTTATTGATGTTATTGAAAACCCGTTTACTGTTAAGTTTCCACCTAATGTAGGGTATGGGTCATCAACCACTGCTCCAATACCTGTTCCAATGACTGTAGAAATAGGAGAATATGTAAAGCCATCATTTGATAGAGACCATTTATGTGTAGAATTATCCCATACTATGGCTCCCATTGTTATGCCAGATACTGCTGTGATACCTGTTCCTGCTCCTGCATCAAATGCAACATTCCCGTGAACGCTAAACAGGGCAGAGCTTAATGTAGGATCGCCAATCGAGACAGCCGTGTTTCCGGTGGTACCAACAATTGAGTACGAACTCGATATTCTTTTTACATTAGCCATAGGATATTCCTGATTATTATGTATTTATACGAATCTTGCATTCGTAAAAAACGGCAGAGTAATCTGCCGTTTAGTAGTTCTATAGTACGATTACGGTGCTTCGTTTGCGTCTGCTGGGCGTGATGCTGAAGGTAGAACAGCAAAACCATATGATGGAGCATCAAGCAACGAATCAGGTGCTTGATCGACAAAACCCCAGTAGTACTTTGTTCCTGGACGATTTGTGTCGCTGCCTGTTCCTGTTGTTCCCGTCGAAGTAAAGTCCCACACAAAACGGTTAGTGATTCTGCTTACGTTAAAATTTCCTCCGCCGTGGACAGTAGCTTGGCAAGACATTTGTCCAACTGCAAGAGTTCCTCCGTCTACAAATTCGCAGATCGCAGTGTTGCCTGCACCGTCGACCACGTGAAACTTTGTGTTGTTTTTTTGCTGAGTTAGATAGGCCGTAACTGTGCCTGCTCCGAGATTAGCCTGAACAGCAATCTGATCTCTCGACACAAGACTTCTCTCATTGCCGAATTTGTGTAAATTTAGTGGGCGTCCGATTTTAGTTCTCCTTGAAAAATGATAGTTCTAGTATCTACGTGGAATAACCGTAAACCACATAAGTTCATTGAACACTATTATTTATGCCGTAGATGAAAAAACCTAAAAATTATTGATTAAATGGCACAATGTATAAATAACTATATGTTTAAACAAAACAAATATACGAAATGGTATTACCAAATAATTGAATCTTCAAGAATTTCCACAGTAACCGGATATACAGAAAATCATCATATTATACCTCAGTCTATTGGGGGGGAAGATACAGATGTTAATCTAGTAACATTAAGTGCTAGGCAACACTTCATCTGTCATTGGCTTCTTACAAAAATGACTGATGGTAGAGATTATTATTCAATGATAAATGCATTAGATTGTATGAGAAGAGAAAATCTATATCAAAAAAGGTATAAGAATAAAATTACAAGTAGAGTATTTGCTCGAATTCGAGAAGAATGCAGAAATCATCATTCTAATAAATTTTCAGGGACAGGCAACCCGTCGTCAAAATTATCAAAAGAACAAGTAATTGAAATATATTATTCTTGTGAGCCTACTGGAATTTTAGTTAATAGATATAAAATAAGTGCAGGTCAGATTCATAGTGTGAAAAGAAAAAGATCTTATAAAAAAATAACAGCGAATATATCTGAACCGCCTGGTTCAGGTGGCGGTAAATATATTAGAATTCCCTTATCAGATGAAACTATTAGAAAAATATATCTTGAGTCGGGAAACTTTAAGTATTTCAATGACAATTATAAAGTTACTCGCTTAGTAATTGAAAATATTAAAGCTAAAAAAACATATAAAGAGATTACTAATAACTTAGGAGATCCTGGACAATTTATAAAACATAAGTTTTCAATAGAAGAAGTAGAAGACATATACAACAGTAAATTATCTTCTCCTAAACTAGCTAAAAAGTACGGTGTTAACTCAGAGACAATTCGTCGTCTTAGAAAAAATAAGACTCAGATTTATCTCTAAAAGATGTTATCCAAGGTCCGACATCATATTATACATTTCATCGAACATTGTCTGTACTTCTGACAATTTCTGACGAATCTCGCGGTTCATTGATTGAACGCGTCTTGGCGGATTATAGTTATTATCTGTTTCTTTCATCCAACCTAACCATTCTTGCGATGATAACACTTTTAATGCTGTTGTAAGTGCTTCATAAACTTTTGAAGAATCATCTTCAAAATCTACAGAAGATTCATACGACACTGATTCTTTTACTGATTCTTTCCATCCAGATTTTGCTCGTTTAGCAAAGTTAAGTTCTTTTTCTTTAGTATATGCTTCAGACCCTTTCTTATGTGGTCCACTCTTCTTGAGATTGCTTAGTTCAGAATTGACTTTTGCCTTACTTTTTGGCATTGTTCCCTTCTTTGCTGGGTTTAGTTTTGCTGATGGTTCCCACTTTTCGTCAAGGTCTTTTGATTCATTGCCTTTCTGCCAACCACCTTTAGCACGGATAGCAAAGTTCAGTTCGTGTTCTTTAGTATTTTCGGCGCTTCCCTTTTTATGAGGCCCTGATTTTACGAGATTCTTCTCTTGCTTCTCTAGTTCTGCCTTTGATTTACCTTTGAACATACCTTTTTTGGCAGGATTTAGGGTGACGTCTTTATCCCATTTCTCGTCAAGTTCTTTTGATTCATTGTGGCGCTTCCCAGCAGCGGCCATTTTTTGGAATTTTTCTTTTCCATATTTCTTACGGCCAATGCTTGCTGCTACAGCACCCGGATCACGAACTTTTGGATTTTTTGCTACTGATTTTTCAACTGCGGCAAAGCCTTCGTGTGCTTCGCCCATCATCTTCTTGTAATAATTTGACGATTCGTTGCAATCTTCTTTATCGTCTTTGTTTTTTTCTTTCTTATAGTCAGACACATCTTTCTTTTGGTCTTTAGCAAGTTTTTTGATATCTTTATCAACTGCCTTGTCACCTTCAGATTCTTCTGCTTCTTTTACGATATCCGAATATTTACGGAAAAAATCTGCTGCGGATGGGTTAGTATTCTTAAATTCCATGATGGTAACTCCTATAACTAGATATAGTATTTATACTTTTATAAAAGAATTATGCTTTACATTAGGTAATCCCGACAGTGCTAATGTAAGAAATACCTCAGACTCTTCGTCGTAGGTCATTAGAATGGCTGTATTGGCTGAAACGTTTCTTGCTGAGCCGATTCCTCCGACTTGGATTCCTCGCTCGTCCACTATTTTAGTATCGCGATATTTTGCAAAAAGTTCTTCTGAGGTGGTGTTGCCCAGTGGGTATTCGAATCGTCCGTAAATCGTTTGTTTAGTCATTCTACTTTTCCCTTTTTCTTGTATTTTCTTGGCCCTTTATACACTGGACTTTTAGGGCAGTTATCTCCGTGGTTTCTTGAGTACGATAGTTTTTTTGCTACTTTGCCGCAATGAAGACAACTCATTTCAACCTGCGAATGATGATTTCCTTCTGCTGCTAATTTCTTTAATGACATTGATAAATGTCTGCTGAATTCTTCTGATTTTGGTTTATCTTTTGTCGACGCTGATCTCTTATTTTTTTCTTCTTGTGACATTGGACCTCTGATGATACCAGTCAATGCTTGTGCGATCTTATCTTTAGTTTCCTGTGTTCTCTTTTGTCCAGTATTTTTTTCTACTCTATTGTCTATTTGTTCTTTAGATTGAACTCTACCTTTATTTTTCTTTCCGCCTTTATATTTTTCGCCTTCTAACTTCAACCCTTTATTCCAAGCAGTTCTTCCTGTCATAAATTCTGAGTGTTGCTCTGCTACTATTTTTCTAAGGCGAGAATATACCCGACTTGTTATTTTAGTTTCATATCGTTCTTGATACTTGTTCTTGCGTTTCATTCCATTTAACGCATAGATCATATTTGCTTTATCTTTACCAGTTGTCATTTTGGTAAGCAACCAGTGACAGATGAAGTGTTCTCGTGCAGTAAGAGTAACTAAGTTTTCTTTAGTAGTTGGTCCTCCCATTGATTCTGGAATAATATGGTGGTTTTCGGTGTATGTATCTATCTCACGATTTTGGGCGCGTGATGTTATTTGATGATAGTATTTTGTGTATTTAGATTTATTAAACATTTGTATATTCCTTATATACTTATTTATATAGAACTTCACGTTCTAATAAATAATATTCACCGACCTATCAGACAATGAAAAGCCCGATTGCTCGGGCTTTTCTGTTTTGTTGCTGTGTTACGATTACAAAAATCTCGTTTAATCCTACTGAAACGAAAGATTTTTTATGGCTATTTCCCCGAGGTAATCTCCTGCATTCCCAAGCGAACTGGCAGTATTAGTCAGTTCGACATAACCGTATCGTGTTAGGAAGCCAACTACTGGTTCGAATGTTGCTGGATCAAGAATAACACCGCTGCTCATCAATGGGATGTATGGGCAGTAGAATGCTGGTGCATCTGCTTCGCTTGTACCTTTGTATCCAACTAACACTGGAGTTGCGTCCGATGCATAGCTGTTTACGTAGATCTTCATAGCACTGTTCAATGTACCAACGAACTTTGTGTTTGTTGGAGCTTCGAATGTACCTTCAGTTGTACGAGCAAAAGCTGAAGTTGTAGCAGATTGTAGAACTGTTAATGCAGCTGGGGAAACAACAGCCCAGTTACCAGCGCCACGACGTGTACGTTGTGCAATCTTGTTAGCAACGCGATTGATAAGAACAGCAAGTGCAGCGTGTTCATCACCAACGAATGTTGCAGTACCGCTTACTGCTGATTGATCATATGTTTCTTCAGTTGTTGCAAGTGCTGCCAACGAACCTAGGATTTCTTGATCGATTTCAACTGTAATTTCTTGTGCCAACGCTGCCATGATTTCTGCTTCTACATCTAAACCATGCATTGCTTGTGCATCTTGAGCTGCTTCAAAAGTCCAACGTGCGGACAATTTACGTGACTTAGCTTCAACCACTTGCTTCAAGATTTGAACGTTGATACGCTTACCTGGAACACCTTCAAGCGTTGCTGTTGAATCTGCACGGCCTGTTGAAGAGCTACCTGAATAAGCTGCTGCAATCTTGAATGGGCTTAATGCTTCATCGCCTGCTGCAACGGAAGTTCCGTATGGTGACGTGTCAGTCATGTTATCAGCATAGCGCACACGTAGAGTGTGGATCTGTGATACAGGACCAGTCATTGGTTGAACACCAATGATTTCGTTCGCAATAACTGTCGGCATTACACGTCGAATTACTGGAAGGATAACACGGTTTAACGTAGCTACGTTACCGGCTTGAGTACCGCCAGCAGTAGCGTTTTCAGCTAAGTTCTTACGGGTATTTTCTAATACTACTGACATCGAAGTGCGGCGTGAACCTTGTAGACCTTCTAACAGGGCTTCTTTGGTTTCATTCCAACGGCCTTCTAATAGTTGTTGTGACATTTTTTCTATCTCCTAAGATTTTTATTTTACTTCAGCCCTGCTAATCGTTTAATTTCGATAACATTATCTGTATCGTATTGAACGCTTGGTTTAGCAGTTTTATCACCCGACACCTCTTTACGCGACTCACTCAACATCTTTGCTTTTGGCGCATCTGTTGATTTAGCGTTGTTCAGAACTGATGGTAGATACTTATCGTACACAGAACGCAGTTTATTGGTCTGTACACTTTCAAGAAGGTCGGACATCACCGAAGCTCTGTCTTTGCTCAATGGTTTTAGCAGTTCGGCAATTACTTGCTTACGTTCCACTGATTCTTGAATAACTTTCATTTCACGGTCTTTTGATTCAACTAACTTGGATGCCTTTGTTACTGTGGCTTTAGCTTCTTCGAGTTGACGGTTCTTAGCTTTAACCAATGAAGTTAACTTTGCAATTTCCTTATTTTCATTTAGGTGTGTTGCAGTAAATTCACTAGCAAATGCTTCAAACAGACGACGACCAAACATATTTTCACGAGCAACTTGGATATCTTCCTGTAATTGAGTCAATTCAGACTCTAAACTTTTTGTAACAGCTTCTTTAACAAGAATTGCGCTCTTTGCAACAAAAGCCTTTTGCATCTCAGCCATCTTACTTCTAGCTCCAGCAATTAAACGAACTTTTGTTTCTACTACTTCGCGCTTATCTTTTGCAAACTCATTGATTTCAGATGCTAGTTGGTTCATAACAAACTTTTCTAACTTCTTCATGCTTTCGTTGTTGATCTTACGATCTGAACGAAGTTCTTTAATCTCTTCTGCTAGTTTCTCAGTCATGAAATTTTGGAACTTGCTTCCTGATTCACGCACAAACTTTTTAAATTTGATACGATCTTCAGTTAGAGCTCGCTTCTCTTCTTGAAATTCTGCAATTTCAACTTGAAGAGATTCTGTTACCATCTTGTCTAAAGCCACAACCATTGTATTCTTGTCATGTTCGTAACGACGAGCAAACTCTTCACGCAACTCACTACGAACTGTCTCACGAGCTTCAGCAAGCTGAGCTTCCCATGCTTCGTTAATAGCGGCTTTTGTGTCTTCGTTGATGATGCCGTTTTCGAGCAATGATGTAATGGCATTAATGGACATTATACATTTTCTCCTTAATAATTACTTCTACTACTTGCTACACATTCAGCATTGCCTTAGCAATTGCTAAAATCTCTTATCGAAGTTTAAGCGTTTTAATCGCTTTAACAACTTCCTCTTTTAAATATTTTTGAACTCTTTGGTCTTCTAAGGATTCTTTTGACATATCTATAATCTTATGACCGTTACGCATGTTCATTAATGATTCGTAAATGGCTTTTGGATAAGCTGATGGTGCGCTTGGTTGAGCAACAACGTCTACAGTAATAATTTCAAAGTCGCTAACGTGTCCGTTTGCTTCATTGACATTTCCTGATCCACGTGAGCTAACGCCCAATTTAACACCTGCTTCTAACATAGTTTTAACTAAGTTACCCATTGGTGTTGGTAACACTTTTAATGTTCCGAAACCATTTGGTCCATCCATCCACATATCAGTAATCATATGGCTAACACGATCTAAGTTAATTTTTAAATCATCTGGGTGATCTACTTCACCAAGAACTGAATAACCACCCTTAACTTGTTCCATGATGGTTCCAACAGCTTTAGTAATTTCATTTACGGGGTAAACGCGCTGGTTTGCATTTTTTACCCCGCCCTGAATGAAAATACCCTTCATCTTTAGAGTCTTGCCACCCTTAGCATCATCCTCGTTGATGATTTCCATACGAGCATGATCAAAAGTTAAGTTCTCTTTAAGATATAATGACATTACCTATTACCCTTTAAACCCTGGCTTACCTTTTGTTACTTGACCAATGCTTTTGTCATTGATGGTTGTACCGTCTGTGTTTTTAGCACCTGCTGGTGAACCTTCTTTTGACGATGGTTTGGAAACTTTTGACAACTTGTCGCCGCGGCCGCCTGCTGTATTAGCGTATGAATCACGACCCATTTTTGTTTCGCCCTTAGAAGCATAGTTGCTTGGCTTTTTGTATGCCGATGTTCCGTCTGGAGCTGTTTCTGAACCACCACGAGCGATGTTAGCTGATGTTCCGCCCATATCGTTCTTGCCAGAAATTTGTGTGCTCTTCTTGTTAACAGTTGGCTTACCACCTGATTCTGCACCTGTTCCAACGAAGTCACCTTCTGCTGGCTTAACTGGAGCAACTTTTTCAACGTATTCACGCATCAAGTCTGCTGGTGATTTACGTGATTCTTTCATTGCCTTTTCTTTCTTTGCTTTAGCTTCTTTTGCTTTAGCTTCTTTTTCTTTCTTTGCTTTAGCTTCTTTCTTTGCCTTAGCTTCATCTTTAGCTTCATAAACTGATGCTGACTCACCAACTGCTTCTTCGTCGTCGCCGAAATCTTCTTCACCTTCGTCGTCGCCGAAATCTTCTTCGCCTTCGTCAGAATCTAATTCATCTTCGTCGTCGCCGTGAATGCCTGGGAATTCTTCTTCTTCGTGCTCTTCACCTGCCATTAACTGGTCGAATTCTGCTTTAAGTTCGTCGATTGCATCTTCAAGATCCATAACGCGGTCTTCAATTTCGCCTTCTCCGCCTAGTTCGTCTTCGTCGCCGAAATCTTCTTCACCGCCTAATTCTGCATCGTCGTCGCTAAACTCATCATCTTGACCACCTTCTTCGTCGCCAAATTCATCATCTGCGCCAAAGTCTTCTCCGTCATCTTCTTCGCCTTCGTGCATACCGTGCTCGTCGCCGTCGATAACGTCATCGTGATCTTCGATTTCGTTGCTTAGTGATTCACCACCGCGTCCGCGCTGAACTGGGAACTGGTCTTCATCAACAAGACTTTCATAAATGTCACGGGATTTTTCTACAATGATTTTGTGGAATAGTGCTTTAGCTTTGGCTTCATCTGCATTAATAATGAATTCAACCAATTGCTCGAATTTATTAGCTCTCATGTTTTTAAAACTCCTTTAAATTGGGTACTTCTCGCCGTGACTAAAGATAGTCACGTTTGTATATAACTATTTACTTAGTTATTATTAAAATGTATGATTTGGAGTGTTTTTGAGTCTATTTGATTAAAATTACATGAATCCGCCACCAGCATCTTGGGCTGCTGGCTTATATTGCACAGAAACTTTTTTAAGTTTTTGTTCATGTTCAATTTTTCTTGTGTCGTTAAGAATTCTTAACTTATTGAGTTGACCGAGAGTAAGACGAGTTTTTCTTAGATCTGATAATTTTAGAATTGATTGATCATCTTCCTCGCTAGAGTATCCTTGAGGAAGTGACTCAATTGTGTCGCCCATTTCTGTAAGTAGCTCTGTTACGAACATGTTTGTTCCTTAAATTTACAATTATCAAAGTGAAAACGTTGCATATTTCCCTGTGTTCCAACTTTATCACAGTGCGGACATGTACATATTTTTCTAGGAGAAAGTGTTTTACCTTTATTTGCCCCGCCGTTACCGCCAGTTCCATTTATCTTCTTAGCAAGTTTCATATTAAACTTATGTTCTTCTGTGAAAGGAGGGCGAGTTGATCCTTTGAGCTTACCTTTATTAGCCAAACCTATATTCTTTGCTCTTTCTTCGCTACAAGGACCAAACATTGGATTTTTTTCACCAGGATGACCATACTTATGTGCTCTTTCATCTACTGACATTAATTGGCACGTTTTCTTAATAGATAATAATCTTTTTTCTTTATGTTTATCTGTCTGCGCAATACCTTTAACTGCCCCATCTAATCCGTTTTCTGGTCTCTCATTGGCCCATATCTTCTTACCACTTTCGTTTAGTGATTTGACCACATTCCATTGGTCCGAGCACATAAGAAAAAATTTCTCTAATTCTTCTTTTTCTGTAAACAAACAATACCATAGGGTAATGATATGTTCTTTACCGTGTTTCTTTAGGTGATCTTTCCAATAATCTCCAGAACCAGTATATTTTAACATATCAGCATGTAATTGTTGTGTTCGGCAAAGATAAATTAATCCAGTAACCGAGTGCTGTTTAATACAAAGATACGTGTTTTTAAATTCTCGCATAATGGTATTTATACTCGCTTACCGAATTTAGACCACGCCAGGCGGTGCTTGGCGATAAACCGCACAATTAGAAAAATGCCAGCGTTTCATTTGACTTGCTCCGCCTACTTTATTACAATGCGGACAGGTTATTTTTGGCTGTTTTTTAAATATCTTTCCTTTATTCATTTCGCCGTATGTGTTTCCAATCATCTTTTTTGCTTGGTCTAAGTTTTTTATTCCTTTGTTTGTAGGAGTATGTCCTCTAGTAAAAGTTCCTTTATTGGGTTTACATATTCCTTTTGTATTCTTATTCCAAGGATCTTTGCCAATAGTGTGAAATTTACCATCTTGATTATGTTGATTGTAGCTCATTGTATCATTTTTAGCATTAAGTATCTTCAGATACTTTGTTTCTAATTGCCTAATATATTTTGGTTCTCCAATAATTAATACTTCTCTTTTCCAATTTGGTCTATTTTCGAGAATCATCGGTTTAACGGTTTTACTTGAACAAAGATAACCATCTTCTGGATGACATCCCTTTCTTGTCCGTGATCCACAATACCATTTGTTAGTTGACAATTCTGTCCATTTATATAAGTAGGCAATCGTTACCATATTATGTCACTCCAGGAACACCACCACCTACAGGAGCAGTAGGCACATTTGCACCACCCTGTTCTTGTCCGACACCAGGTGCTTCACCAGGCATTTCTCCCTCACCTGGCATTGGTTCCATGTTTCCTAAGTCAGATGATATTCCGCCAGCTGAAACGCCTACACTACGCAAGTTAGCATCTTCAGGAGTTGCAAGTTCTGTGTCGGCATGTTCTTCTGCCCACATTTGTTCGTTCTCTTGCATTTCTTCTTCAGTAAGTCCTAAGTATCTTGTTAACAAGAAACGTTTAGCTAAGTATGGAAAAGCTTCTATTTGTGTAAATGCACCAATTCTAGCTTGGTCGATTTCTGCTTGACGATACTTTGTAAAGTTTTGCGGTTCGTTGAACTTTAGATCAAATATACCAGAATCAATATTAATTCCTCTAAAACGCATGAACAGTTTGAATTCTCTATCAAGTGATGTTGCCATTAGTCCTTGTAGGCGTTTGCAATACTGATTGAATCTCCATTCTTGAATCATTGCAATACCAACTTTACCATCATTAAACTGTGCAGGGGAGTCGTCTGCTTGTGTAGGCAAATAGCTTGATGGAATACGCAATCCTCTAAACATTTTGTTTGTGAAGAATCTCAAGTCAGTAATTTCGCCAAGATTTTGACCACCTGCTAATATCTCTACAGATGACCCACGGCCGTTTTCTGTTTGAGGGAAGAAGAAATCTTCATTCATTGAGATTGGGTTATAGGTTGCATCCATCATTGGCGTACCGTTTCCTGACTGTGTTGGAATACGGCGTTGATGAACTTCGTTTTTTACTCTCTCAACGAATGCCATTGCCATGTGTGACGGCATATTTCCCACATCAATTTTAAACATACGACGTTCTGGTGCGCGTTGGATACGATAGATGATAATAGCATCTTCGATTAGTTCTTTTTGTTTGAATACTTTGAAAATTGTTTCCAGCACTGAGTTTCCAAACGGCCAAGCAATGTCGAGTCCCTCAGTGAGACTTACATGAACAACGTGCTCAGCATCTATAACTGATTCATTTTTTGATGTTGCAAATCTTGAACCGCCGCCCTGTCCTGCCACTGTTGGTGTATAAGTTCCGACTGGGCCACCAACTTGTGGGTGATTCATATAAGTGTCTGACGTAGTAACTGCTGTCACTGTTAGATTTTGTAGATTTGGGTTTAACTCTTTAAGAACATACTGCTCAGGTGACTTGCCGTCAGACTCATTGACAATAACCTTCGTAACTTTCGACATCTCTGTCCATAAAAGTTGGAATGTTTCTGGGTCACGCACAAAAACTTGATCGCCGTACTTAATGCAGTTTCTAAATAGCTTAAAGATGCGTTTGTCAAACTGATTTAGTTTGTACCACTGACGAAGTTGCTCTTTAATTATCTTAATTTCGTTATCAGTTGGCTTTTCGTTGAACTCAATATCAAATGCTGTGCCATTTTCTATGTTTGTCTGAGTTGAGAATTCAGCTAAAATGTCTAACGCAGCATTAACTTCGCTGTCTGCATCCATCTGTTCATACTGATTATATCGCTCAATTCGGTTAGGATGACCGACATATACGTCGGGTAAGTGACTCTGATAGTTCTTAACACCGAAACTAGAAGGTGCTGAGCCGCCGTTAATCGGGCTTGATGAATCTCCGATGCTTGCTGCTCGAAAGTGCTTACGCCAAGACATTGTTCACTCTCCTAATTGACCTTCCTTGAGTAAAATCTTTTGGTTCTTGTCCAGGAATACACATTCTTGATACTATTCCATTATTAAACCATCTTTGTATACTTTTAGTTTTCCCCATTTTATTGCATCTTTCTTGAGTGTATGTTTTGCCTATCATTGACTTTTTAATATTTGCCGCATGTTCTTTTGTTTTTGATTTTCTCATTCTTGCTTTTGTCTCTTCGGTTTTTAATATACCTTTCTTTGAGATCGATATTTTTGCATTACGAATAAATGATCGTTCTTTATCAATGAGCAACTCTGAAAATTTTCTTCTAATCCACCCATAACTTTTGTTGTTTATTCGTGTATTTCCCATCATATGTGCTGCATATATTAGCTTTGTATGATTCGGATAAATTCTAACAAGCAATTGATGTGCTACAAAATGCTCTTCTGGCGTTAAATTTACTATATTTTCTTTGTTATTTGAACCACCCATACATTTAGGAATAATGTGATGTTTTTCATAAGATTTCTCTAATATTCTATCTTTCCCTCTTTCTATCAATATATTATAGTGTGTCTGATAATTCATGAATTATTCCCTTATGTCTTATTTATATGTTATGCTACTGCATGAAGGGTTTTTTCGCTAATACTTAATATTCGTTCATTAAGATCAACTAATCTTTTAAGTAACATTGTCGATTCAATTGAACTTTTTATTAGTGCTGGATCAGTCCCTTGATTATCCATTCGTTTAGTTACTTCGGCATATCCTTTTGATGTTGTATCTAATTTATCACCTTTCATTGGAACAATTGCTTCTGTTCCATGAAGTTTTTGAGCATAGCCTGATGTTGGGCCTGATGATATGCCTCCATCTGCAAAACCACCGCCTGACATTTGACTCATTAACCCTATCCCACCTGTTTCCATCATTAGTGCTCCGGCACCAGCGCCTATTGTTGTTGCTGTTAAAGCTGCTCCGCCTGCTACCAAAGCAGTATTCATTATTGTTGTCTTGTGTGAGGAAAGCCATCCCATAACACCGGTAGTTGTGCTTATTGTCATACCTGCTACTTTTGTTACTGCTGCACCTATATCGTTGATAGTCTGTGTTAATGCCTTAGAAAATGCTGGCAAATTATCAACTGCTATTTGCTGCATACCCATAGCAAAGTTCTGATTTGCTGCCATTAGATCAACTGCTGTGGTTCCTCCTGCTGATGCCTTAACTGCTTTTCCGTGTGCTTGCGCGGAGTTAGCTGCATTCTCTGATGCCTTAGTTGCTTTCTCTGAGAATTGTGCCGCAGTGTCCCAATATGTACCGATGATTTTACTCATACCTTCTGCAGTTTCGCCTGTAGCAATCGACAGTGAAGTTTGACTAGCTGCATCTTTTTTAATCTGAGCCGCATTACTCATTTGAATATCCCTTGCTTTTTGTCCTGACTCAGATCCATCTTTTACTGCTTGATAGAATTCCTTGTTCGCTTTCATTATACCAGGACTTGTTGCTTGTGCCGCTGCAAGATTTGTGCTAATAACAGAACCATATTTCATCTGTTCAGCTAGTGCTTGACGTTGATCACTATTCATATTCTGTAGCATCTCATTAAACTTAATTCGATGTGCTTCGTCCATTGAGTTAAGTTTTTGCTTCATAAACAAGTTATCATTTTCTTTCTGTATCTCTGCTTGCTTGGTCTTAGCATCTTCACCTGTTATATCAGATACGATTTTGAGGTTCTTAGCATATTCTTCAGTTTGACGAGATACTTCTGCATTACTGGCTGTTAATTTACCAGTCGGTCCCGCCATTAATGCCATAGTTTGAGCAGTTGCATCTGCTTGATCTTCCATAGACATACCTAATGCAAACATACCGTTTCGTGCTGATTCTCCGCCAGCTTGAATAGCTTTTGCCATACGTTTGCTACCTTCGCTAACACTTAAACCTGCATTTGCAAATGCCTGTCTATTAGATGCAACCGCTTTTGTGAATTGACCCATCGTTAAACCTGCTGACTGCGATACCGATATCATTTCTTGCATACCGCCAACATAGATTGCACCAACAGATGACATCTCCCTAAAGCCATCAAGTACCATATTGGTTTCTTTAAGCATGAAACCAATTCCCTGTTTAGCTAATTCTGATATAGCACCACTTAGACTTCCTAGTGCTGTTGCAACAACAGAAACACCTCTACCCATTTTCGTAACATTACCATCAGCACCTACCATCGAATGACTAAAGTCTTTCATAACACTTGACCCAGCTTGAATTCCAGCATTTGCTGTATCAATGCCAGATTCCATAAATCCCGCAGAAACGCTTAATGCGTCGCCGCCAGACAATGCTGATCTTGTCGCATTTCCGAATGCTGTAACAAATCCTTTTATTACCGCACCTGTGCTTGCCATCGAAGCTTTTTGAAATGATTCTTTTCTGGCAGCATAATATTCTTCTTTCTTCGCTTCATTTTTTGCTATAATCTTTTTCTCTATAGAAAGTCTTTCGGCATCTGTAGCAGCATTTTTATATTCTTCCTGAAGCTCAACTATCCCATCTTGAAGCTTTTTCATTGTATCAACAGTCTTCTTATACTCTTTTTCAGAGGTTTGCATAGTCAATCCCATTTTCTTCATAAACTTGTCAAGATCTTTATAATTCTTAATCTGATTTGCCAATGCCTGATCAATGAGTGCCTGTTGTTCTGGTGTTGTATCTGTCATTTTTGAAATACCCTATGTTAATTATTGCTAAATACTATTGTATTACTATATTTATAGGAAAAAATCATGACACAAACGGCATCTAGCAATAATCCTCTTGCAAAACACTTTAGGCAGCCTGCTATCTATATCAAACTAACTAGTGAAGGAAAATATTGGAAGGATGGCACAGTTGAATTGCCAGTAACAGGAGAAATTCCCGTATATCCAATGACAGCAAAAGATGAGATCATTCTAAGAACACCTGATGCTCTTATTAATGGTACAAGCGTTGTTAATGTAGTTCAATCATGTTGCCCAAATATTAAAAATGCATGGGCGATGCCTAGCATTGATGTTGATTCTACTCTTATAGCAATTCGAATTGCTAGTTATGGCTCAACTATGGCAATAACTGCTAAGTGCCCAAAATGCAACGAAGAGCACGATTATGATATCGATCTACAAAAAGTTTTAGGGGAAATAAGAGCACCAGACTATAGTCAGACTATTTTAACTGATGATGGACTAATAATAAAATTTAAGCCACTTACTTATTATGAAGTATCAAAATCAGGTAATATGGTTTTTGAGGAAGAAAAACTTATTCAATCATTAGCTGACCCAGCGTTAGACGAAGATGTTCGAAAAGTAGAATTTGAAAAACACATTAAGAATATGATCGATATAAATGTTAACAATGCCACATTAGCTACAGAAAGCATACTCGCAGACGGAATGCTAATTACTGACTCTTCATTTATTAGTGATTATTACCGAAATGCCAAAAGCAGTGTACTACATCAAGTTCAAAATCAACTAAAAGAATTCGCCAAAGCGGTAGCCATCAAAGAAGAGGAAACTAAGTGCGCTTCGTGCGAAAACATATTTAAACTAGCAGTAGAGTTTGACTATACACATTTTTTCGACAACGGCTTTTGAGTTTAGATGAAGCAGGTATCATATCACTCCTTAACCGATATGATAAGGACTCAAAAGCCATAAAGGAAGAAATCTTAAGAATGTGCTGGTATATGAGAGGCAGTATATCCTATGACGATGGAATGTTACTCGGTGAACAGGAAAGAAAAATCATTAGCAAAATTATCGAAGACAACATGAAGACTACAAAAGAAAGTGGCTTGCCATTTTTCTAATTCAATTTCGAAGATATTCATTATAATACAAATTTCTTATACTTAATTGGTGTGCTTTGCACACCAGCTTATTCGTTTCGCTTTCGCTTCACTCATCGCTTATTTCTTAATCAATGTGTTTTTAAAAGCATTATTTTAACTGCTTTTGCTTTTCAGGTAATTGGTATTCTGTGGAGCAATGCTCACACTTTGCCTATATAAGGCAAAGTGAAAAAGACCTGGGCATTCTGTAGGAGGTTCCCTTCACACTAAACTAAATGAGATTTCGATAACGACTTTATCGAACGGAGGCGGTTGTCCTGTACCCCCTACTCAAGCTTTGACTGACAGCGGTAGCAGCATAACCCCTAGTTAGCGAAGTCATACTTGCCTGTGGTTGTATCTTTTTCTGACAGAGCCACAATCTTTTGGAATCTTACGTTAATTCCTAGTCGTGTATCACCCGAGATTATCCGACGGCCCTTCTTTCAGAGCAGACTCAACGGGGAATAGCCAACGCTACTCACACAAGGATACAAAATTTCTTACACGTTCGTTTTCAAAATTTATTTCTAAATTGTTTTATTACCTAGAGGTGGTCTCAGTTAAGCCATGATTGATACACTGTAACAAGAAATCCATCGTTACCCTTGAGCTGCGGATAGTTCCTTGTTATCGTGTGTAGTGGTGTCCATAATGATTTATTGCGGTTTCATCTTACAGTTGTCAAAGTGGAATCTAATCATATTACCTGATCCACCTATCTTTTTACAGTAAGGGCATTCTAATTTTTTCTGTGGTCCTTTTGGTACACGCATTGCAGATTTAGTTTTCTCTGACTTTGGTTTGCCTTTTGTTGCTCTACTTATATTGGTCTTCCATTCTTGTATTTCTTCCTCAGAGGCATTTAAATACCATGCTCGACCATACATGCCATTTTCTTCGCCCGGGTGTGACATTTTTTCTTTAACTTTAATCATTTCGTCTTCGGTTAAATTAGCAAAGGGATGACGACCATACATACCATTTTCTTCGCCCGGGTGTGAACACTTTTCTTTTACTAACTGTAACTTATCTGATGATAAATTGTCAAATGGTTTTTTGCCGAATCGCGGTGATAATTCACCTGTTTTGCCGTGCATGGGATTATTTTTACCTGCACAGTTATCCTCGATCCACTTAGTATAGTCCTCTTTGCTCTTATTGCGTTTAGTCGGATTATTATCACCAACTTTATACTTCTGATTCCATATCTCTTTCTCATCATCTGACATCTTGTTAAACCAAAAATTGTCTTTATTTTGGTATAGTTCGGTTAATGACGTAGAGATTTTAAATTTAGTCTCTTCGCTAAGTTCGTCTGGTGGTATAAATTTAATGTTGCCAATTGCTTTATTATAGTATTTTTTGTCACCCGAACTTAGTTTTGCCCGCAATACATCTTCGTTTATTTGATACTCAATTTCTGCATAACTTAGCGAGCCTTTAGATTTATATAACGCCTCAATTAAAAAAGTAAAATTTTCTTTTCCCTTAAGTTTGATAGCATCATTAATATAATCTGAAGAACTTGTATATGTTTTCCAATCAGAATCTGATTTGATAACCTTTTTGTTTTTTCTTCCCTTAACAGTCTTGCGCTTGATTGCCCAAAATTGCTTTTTACCTATATAGTGCATTCCGTTGGTAGTATCTATAATTCGATAGATAAAACCAAACCACTCGTCGGTATTAAATTCTCCCGGATATTGCCAATGACCTAAATCCATAATAAACTCCAGTATAAAGTATTTACCTGATACTGTAGTTTATAGTGGTCTACGTGTCTTTTTGGTTCTCTTTTGTAACGGCTCAAAACGTTATGTAAATTTACTGTTTCTTTGCGGCTTGTCGTGCATTCTTAGTTTCTTGAATCTCGGCACGCCGAGTTTTGGCTAATTTTGCTAAGTCGCCAAGAGCAGATCTTGCCCTAGCTGCGGAAGCGGCCACCCCCTTTTCTTCGAATTTCGAATGTTCTGACTTGTACGCTTCGATTGCGTCTAAAATTGCTTGATGAGTTGCTGACATTGTGATACTCCTTTGTTTAATGCTTTAATACTTATGCTCTAAATAAGAGCTGAAATTATTTTTTCTTCGTAAACGGTAAAATTAGCTAATTTGCACTTATCGAAATGATACCGTTTCATATTACCCTTGCCGCCAGTATTGTTACAATGAGGACAAGTAACTACCTTTTGTGGACCAGCCGCTCGGTTATTTCCTTTAAGCTCCTTACTTCTAAGTTGTCTAATATAATTGGCATTATCGCCATATATTTCTTCATAAGATTTGTTTTTTCTTATGGTTGCCAAATGCTTCTTAGTGGCAGAAGTGTGTGTTTTATTATAGAATGGATTTTTATCTCCGGAGTAATCAATATGCATTCTACCTGTTATAATATTCTTTCTTGCATTTATGCTTCGTTTCTTTCCGGTATTAGATTCTTTTCTTCTTCGTTTGGTGTCTTCGGAATCAATCCTTCCTGATCCTCCTTCACCCCCGTCAGTCTGGTTTAATAAAATACCAGTTTTTATATTTTCTCTACCATACCATTTGATCATCCTTCGCTCTAATGCTAATGAACCGATTTCTGTTAGGCCTTGTTCAAGGAAGACTATATATTTTCTATTTTTTGGCGTATGAACTCCAACATTTCGCCGACGGTGTTCTTCGTATGCACGACCATTACAACCTTTACCAATATAATATGGTGTTCCTGCTTTTGCTGTCTTAGAGTCTTTACTTCTGAGATATGCGTAGACGTAATAAATATTCATGCTGATATAGTCCTTTTATATTAGAGCAGTTGGGATTGCACTCCGCGAACTGCACCTTTATTTATCCATTATCTCCTACCCATGAGGTGTAACCGTTTTCCTTAATCACACGAAGTATATTAGATACGCGACTAGTTAATTCATCTTTGTGTGAGATAAGCCAAATACTCTTGTCTGTTTCTCTAACCATTCTCTTTAAAATTGACATTGAGCTTTCTACACCGCTCGAGTCCATACCAGAGTCGATAAGTTCGTCAATTATAAGCAAGTTGATTGGCTCATATAGTGATTCATAAACATCTCTAAATGCTAAAGACAGCGCCAAGATAACTCGAGTCATTTCACCTCGAGATAAATTGTCAAAGTCAAGATCTCTGCCTAATTCTTCAATCATAACAGTTAAGTCATTTTGGAACACTACCGTGTGAGGTAACCCAATCTTATCCAAGTAAGTTGATAGTCGAGAGTTTAAGTAAGTTAAATTTTGATCAATGATGCGCTTACGAATAAAGCTATCCTTGTTAGTTAGCAACTTGAGCAATAGTTCTTGATGCTCTTTGCGACGAGTCACTTCATTGATGATAGAATAGTCAATCTCTGCCAACGCAGTAGTTTCCATTTCGTGTATCTGATCAGTGTATGGATTTTCAGTGGCAATCTTGCTTTCGAGCTGTTTCTCTAGGTGCCCAACAGTGGTCTTATGATGAGTAGCATCCTCAAACTTTTTGTATGAGGTTTTTGGTCGGTTTCCAAGTTCTCCTATCTCCAAGACTGCTTCTGTCAGACCATCAACATACGCTATAAGCTCAATGACCTTATCTCTATGCTCTTGTAGAGAGGCATTTTTTGAATCAAGAAGAAGTTGTTGCCTATCATCGTGAATGTCCTGCCCACAAGCGTGACAGGTATGATTTTCTAACTGATCAATGTCCGGCAAAAGTTTATCAATCCCCTTTTGCTCACGCTCAAGATCTTTCTTAGCCCGAGACAGCGTTGTCTCTAAGTCTGCTATGTCTTTCTGTTTCTGTAAATATTTTTCAAGTGCTTTGTGATTATCTATTTCTACGTCAATGTCAACCTTCAATAAGTCTTCAAGTTGATCTGTAAGGTCTTTGATCTCTTCTTCAAACTTCTTTTCCCATATTCTTTGACGACGACGCAAAGATTCTACTTGCTCTTCAATTTTCTTATTAGCTTCTATTAAAGCAGCAATGCGATACTCTTCGCTTGTGATTAGATCCTTTGAAATTCTAACTTGTTCCTTAAGCGTATCTGCTTTTTCACTAAGCATCGTAATGCCAAGTAACTGTTCGATAATGCTACGCTGATCACCTGCCTTCATCTTAAGGAACGGTTCGGTGTAGGTATTCAGTGCGAGAACATGTCTGAACATATTGTGTGACATGCCAATAATTCTGTTTATCTCATGTTGTGTTTCACGAGAGTCGCCCTGTGAGTCACTATCCTTCGACTCAAACGCAACATTGCCCTTATAGAGCAACAATACGCCGGGCTTGCGGCCACGCTCAATGCGGTAGGCAATACCATTCTTCTCAAACTCAACAGTAACTATCATACCCTTGCCGTTAGTGAGATTTATAAGATTATCTTTTTTGATATCCGATATGGCAGTCCCATATAGAGCGTAAGAGAGCGTTTGTAAGATCGTGCTTTTACCTGTGCCGTTTCTGCTACCAGCATCATCTCCGCCGAGATCTAAATTCTCACCTAAGACCAGTGTTAGGTCATTGCGGTCGAGATTGATTGCTTGTGATACGTTTCCTACAGATAGAAAATTCTTCGCTGTGATTGATTTTAGTTTCAGTGCCAAGGTTTATAGATTCCTATAGATTGATAATAAAAGATTAGGATCATAATGTCCGTTGCTGATTGCAGCAAGTTCTTCAGATACAATTTGATCAACTGATAAGAACTCGATTGATCCTGGTTGGGTATCAGCACCCTCTAAAACTTTTTTAACGGGTAGCAGTGTTATCTCACGAAGATTGTAGGTGCTGCCAAATGTTTCTTTGATAAATGTTGCCTCCTCGTAACTGATGTCGATATCAATATTTACCCTCACGTGCATAGTGGGTTTTAAAATAGTTTCAGCATTCTGTAAAAGATTGCTAAGATCAAATACACGATACCTCGGTTGATCAGACCACGAGAAATATTCTGGCTCTTTGCCCCACTCAAGGATCATCGCACCGCGGGCATCATCGCCGGCATCACCGTAGTTATGCGGAAAACAGTTTCCAACATAGGTAATATTTTTGCCATGCTGACGCTTATGGAAATGTCCGCTAAAGACAGAACCCATACCTGCAAAGTGGTCTTGCTGAATCTCTCCGTTGTCTGGCATCTTTATCATTGCGTTCATGTAGAAGTGCGGCAATTCAAAGTGACCAAAGCAATACTCAGCACTAACCTTCTGAATCTTCTTGTGATCATCATGAACAAGCCATGGCATGATCGATACATCGCCTTCTTTAAAAAAATCATTGACAATGTGAATGTTGGGAATGTGCTTTGCCCACTCAACGCTTTGGACATCTCGCTTTTCACGATAAAATAAATCGTGATTGCCCGGAATGAAAAATGTTTGTGAGAAATTCTCGCTTAGTAGTTCAAGTCCATGAACAGCATACGACATCGTTTTGAGATTCATGCTGGCACGATTGTTATGGTAGTCGCCGAGGAACAAGCACGTCTCACACCCTTTCTCTTTGCCTAACTCTACTGCCCATTTGATAAAATTGATACAATCATTGTTGTGGACATCGCTGTTGGACTTTAGTCCGAAGTGCAGGTCTGTGAAAACCATTGCTTTCTTAAATAGATTTGCCATTTATTTCCAGTCTTTAAGTTATGTTACTATTTTATGCTATCTTGCCATCAAGAATCAAACTTTTCGGCAGATCATTTGTCCAGAATGCTAAATATGAATATGCTACTTTCCGAACTAGATCAATCTCTCTTTGAGGGTATAAATGACCCACATATTTTTAAGGCTGTTTTTATTGCAGGTCCTCCCGGCGCCGGCAAGAATACAGTAATAAATCAACTTGGTTTGCCCTCATCCGGATTAAAGTTGCAAGACATTGATCATACTTTGGCATATCTTAATAAACGAAAATCTCCCGTCAATCCGAATTACGAGCGAGGACTTAGTGTTACTTTACGCAGACAAGGTGTATTCGAAAAAGGAATGCTTGGGCTACTTATCAACACGACCGGTAGAAGTTATGATCGATTAATGGATCTGAACAAACAACTAAAACATTCCGGTTACGATACTTTTATGGTATTTGTTGATGCTGAATACGATGTTGCATATAATCGAATACAAGACCGTCCATCATCTGCTACTAATCCAGCTGATATTGGTAGAAAGGTTGATTACGACTATTTTGTTAATGCCTTTCAAGCAACAAAGCAAAACATTGACTTCTATGCTCTTATGTTCGGAAATGACTTTTCTCTGGTTACTAACAACGTGGTAAAGGACTCTGAAGATTTGACCCCTGAACAAGAGTTTAACAAAACGCTAACTAAAACTGGCAAAAAACTGAATCACTTTCTGAGAAAGCCGTTGTCGCCAAAAGCACAGGCAATATTAAATCAAGCAACTTCTACTAAACCTTAAATCCCTTAACACTTCCTGCTGGTTTTTTGATTGTGCTACCACCAAGTTCCGCTGGTTCCTTGCTTTGCCCAATATTTGGTTTAGCTATTTTCTTCTTTGTGGGAACCTTCTTTGTTGCTTTTGGCTTGTTGTTAGTTAAGAAATAACTCATGATCTGTTTTTTATAGTCGTCGACACTAACTGCAACATATTCACCTAAAATACATACTTCGTGTCCTGATTTTAGTGCTGCAACCAAGTTAGTATTTAATAGTCCAAATTTCTTAATCATTGCAGACGCAGCAGCTTTATTAGGCGAGATTTCTTCTTTTTTCTTTATTACTGCAATGGTCTTCTTTGCCTCTTTAACCTGAGACGAAAGTTTCTTTACTTGCGGCACAGACTGACTTAAGGTTAGGAATGCCTCAGCCGTCTCTAGCGCCACACGGTAAATTTTCTTTGTATCATCATTCCAATAATCTATATCGTCCCACTTTGACAGCAATTTACGAAATGCTTTCATTGCAGGAGATTTTTTTAGTGCCACTTTTTCAGTTTTCTCCTCGGTGTCATATATTAAATTATCTAATTCATTACCAAAGTCGTCAAAGACATCAGCAAACTCGTAGTATGCATCCTCTGGATCAAGATGATTTCTATCTACGTCTGATATACTGTTTAAAACTAGGTCTTCCTCTTTTGTTGACCACGTAAAGTTAAACCCGTCTTTAGGAAATATGGCATAGATGTCCCCGTAATTACCTGCTTGGTCCTCATCAGACGTTGTAAAAATGCTATTTGACCTTAATGCCGAAAACCCCATCATCGTAAGATACTTGTCGTAAAGTTTTTGCGCTTGTTCAGATGAGTCTTTTGTCCTTCTATTTTCACGAGGATACCCAACAAAGATTGGAGCTTGAGAGTCTCTTTGTCCACGATATAGTATTTTTCCTGTCTCTCTAACTGCTTTCAGATATTCTCCGCAGTTTGCCTCAATATATGCAAAATATTTAAGTGTCTTTTCGTCAAAAATTGGATTAATTTTTGCGTGTTCTTCCGCCGCCTTTTCAGCAGCTCTTGTTGCTTTCTCTTTTGCTGCATTTAGCTTTCTAATTTCTTCATTGTGGGCTGCAATCTTATCTTGTAATGCTTTAATTTGAGCCTGTTTTTCGGGCGAGGGTAGATATTTTGCTGCTGCCGCCGGATCTATTGCGATATTTGGGGTATCTATACGATAGCTCTTTCCCGGCGAGACCTTCATATTTGGTTTTAAGGTCTTAAAGTTAGGATCATACTTGCTTAACACATTGGTCAGAAATGTTATTGGGTCCTTAGCCGCATTTGCGTTAGCAACAAGCTCCTCGACGGCCTTATTATATTCTGGACTATTAAGCCATCTATAAGTAGTCCGAAACTTATAGTTCTGAGTAATAAGGTCTAATAGTTTTTTTGCTTCTGGTATTTTGTTGATATTGTGTGCCATACCTTATTTATCCTACTATTCTTCGTAATGACCGCCATCGCTACCGTGACCACCTGAACCCTGACGACTAAAACTTGGTGTCAAATCATTGATTTCGAGTATGTCATCGCGTATGTTTTGATTACGCTTCTCAATATTGAGAACACGAGTAAATGAATTCTGCAGGGCCATCGTATAGTAAGCAAATGGGTTAGCCGAGACAGATTCGTCAAACTGCAACCCAATCTGACTTAACTGAAGCAGAGCAGTTGATTTCATTTCGTCTACATAGGTATATCCCCGCCAATTTGATCGCGTTGCATAACGCTCACATAACTTCATATACATTAGCGCAAGTTTATTAGTGACCTTGCCGTGATCTTTACTAAATTCCCCACGTTCTAAGTCACCTACCCAATGACTTTTGCCGACACAAACCGATTCCCCTGTAGCATCTACAATAAAATGCTGAAACGGTTGAAAATTAACCTTAACATATTTTACTGGGGCAACAATTGCAACAACTAGTTCCTCATCCTCAAAAATATCAACCGAGTCATCGATGACTAAGCCTTTAGATTTTTTGGTTTTCGCCGCTTTGGGTATAGCTGCTGGCGCCTCTGGGATATGATCCCAAGTCATTAGTCGAAAAACTACATCTTGATCGCTTATTGTTGCAGGATCAACTGCAACCGAATCAGCTTTAACTTTTTTGCCTAATGCTCCGGCAGCATCTACGGCAAGCTTTGTAAGGCGATCAGCCCTAGCAATTTTTGCTTCAGATTTTTCTCCGCCCTTCATTAGCTTGGGTATTTCCCCCAAACTTCTAATAATAACGTCATAGTCGCTATATTTTGGGTCAGCATAACTGCAATATGAGACTTTGCTCTTGTGTATCTCTTTTAGAATGTCTTTATTGTTTAAATAATTTTGAACACGGGCCAATTTATTTCTCCTTTTTTCTTTCGTGTGCTGCTCTTCTTGCCTCTGACCACGGTTTCCCCTTATTGGGAGACGGTTGCCCTATTCTCTTTAATGCATTTACCTGATTTGCTTTCTTCAGATTTGCGATCCATTCGTCATTAAATGGTGCTCTTGCTTTTCCTTGTTGCCGATTAACAAGTGACTTTTTGCGACGTAATGCTTCTTCTTTACCGTAAATCTCCTCCCAGGTCTTACCCTTCTTAGCGAGTGACTGTAATTCCCTCGCTTTATCATCTCTTTTCTTACCCGAATTTGAAATACCGATTTTAATTTTGGTTTCTTCCAGACACGGTTTCCTCTCTCTATTCTTAGCAGCAATAGATCTTTTCTTACGAGTTTCGTCTGATTCGTTACGTTTAGCTGCGGCCATTTTTTCTCGTGTTTCTTTTGATGGGTTCCGTAGTCCTTCTCCGCCATCTGTTTTATTATTAAGGATTCCGGTCCCTATATCTTTTCTTCCATAGTCTGATATTAGGCATGTCTCTATGAATAGCGCCATATCCTCAGACAGATTAGTATATAAAAATTGAATAAATGACTTATCTGTGGGAACAGGAGCATTCCTATGATCTTCGTTGATCCTATTATTCTTCCCTTTACCGATATAGTATGGTGTTCCTGCTTTTGCTGTTGCGGAATCTTTACTTCTTAGATACGCATAGACATAATAAATATTCATGCTGATGTCCCCTTGGACAGTAGAGCAGTTGGATACTGATAATATCGCGAACTGCATATCTTATTTATCCGAGAAACGTATATTCAGATAATTAACAACTCTGGCCATATTGGCTCCTTATAATGTAAGCACATAATAACATTAATAAATACATAATATCAAGGGGTTATAAAAAATGTCTAGCTTATTAGGTCTCACTGGTTTAACGACTATTGCCACTAGCGGAGTAAATAGTATCAATTCGGTAGGTCAATCGCTTGCCAATACACTCGATCCAAGCAACATAAGAAAAATGGCTGCTGGATTAGGCATAATGAGTGCCCAAGGACCGTCAAATAACCCTGCCGCAAAATGGGTCGATACTGGAGTAAGTGGTTCGTCTGCCGAAAACACAGACTGGAGAATAAAGGTATCGCTTGCTAAATCAGCTGACATCTTTTATTTAGCGACGGCAACCGGCGATGATCCTGGAATTTTATCACCCCTCAATGCAACAGGCGGAGTTGTGTTTCCTATTACGCCTACATTGCAGATTACGAATACTGCGAGATATACTTCTTCACCTCTTACCCATAGCAATTACGCAATGCAGTTTTATGAAGGAAGTGAGGCAGGTTCAATTATGTTAAACGGGGAATTCCCAATCCAAACTATTGCAGAGGGACAATATCTACTAGCAGCCATTTATTTTTTTAGAGCATCTACAAAAATGTTTTGGGGAAATGAAGGTTTGGCTGGATCTCCTCCGCCAATGGTATTTTTAAGTGGGTACGGAGATTACTACTTCCCTAATGTTCCGTGCGTAGTAACAAACTTTATGCACACGATGCCAGAAAACGTAGATTATATTGATATACCAGTAAAGAGCAACAGCAATATGAAACTTGCTGGTTCGACTAGATTGCCACTGCAAAGTACATTGCAGGTAACATTGCAACCAATATACAGTAGAACAAGTTTGACCAAATTTAAACTGACAGATTTTGCAGCAGGAAAAATGATCGGTGGAGGATTCATGTAATGACAGCAGTTTATTCAAAATCAAGTCCATACTCTAGTACAGGTCTTTATGGTCAATTCTTAGACATAATGACCAATCGTCCAATAAGTAAGTTACCTAGCGACAAGCTATACACTATAGATAGAGTATATAATCTTCGTCCAGATCTACTTGCCTATGATCTATATAAGAATGCCGCACTGTGGTGGGTCTTTGCACAGAGAAATCCAAATGTACTTAAAGATCCGTTGTTTGATTTTGCAGTAGGTACGTCGATCTATCTGCCAACGATGGCAACATTAATATCTGACTTAGGATTATAATGTCAACGATTAGTCAGATAGATACTCTTAACCGTCAGATAACTGCATCGATGCAAATACAACAGCAATCAACTGTTGTACTTAACAGCTTACCTCTAGGGTCATCTGAAAGAGACGCACAGCAAATCATAGTAGATAAAAATACAGCTGACTTACAGTCTTTGTTAGATTTTAGAAAAAGTTTAACAGGCGTTGGTTATCAAGTAAAACCAAGTGAGGCAAATGCAGGCCAGCCTAGTATTCCTACAAATAACCAATCTATTGGCATACAGAAAATAGTTCCTATTGGAGAATCAGCATATCCTAATGTATTACATGACTATGCATCGTATTCTTATAATATAAGTTTGCACACTATATCGATTGAAAAGTATAATAGCTTTTCTGCTCATCCGAAGACAGGGTACACGCCAGATGCAAACAGTGTTTTAATTGCATCTGCCGGAAGATGGGATAATACAGATAGACGAAACAATCACTTTAAAGATGCTGACTTTTTCTTCGATAAAATGACGTTTGAAACCGTTATAGGTAGCACAGAGTATGCACAGAATTCAAATGTTTTAGCAATTGATTTTACTATAATTGAACCATACGGAATGACATTAGCAAATAGATTACTTGATCTAGCCTCAGATTACAGTAAAGTCAAAGACAACAAAAGTATTCAAGACAATGTTTTTCAATTGCCGTATCTACTTCAGATTGATTTTTTCGGAGTAGGAAACGACGGAATATCAAAGCAAATAGAGAATGTCTCAAAATATATTCCTATTCAAATCATTAGCGCAAAATTTAAGGTTTCACTTAGCGGTTCACAGTGGGATTTTACGGCAGTTCCATATAATCACCAGGCATTCACTGATACAGTTGGTTCTACGCCAATGAAGTGTCAAGTATATGCAAATAGTATTAAAGACTTCTTTGCTGCGGTACCGACAGGCACAGCTTCAGTGGCAGCTTTTAGTCAAAACGCAGTAAATGCAGCATCTACTATATTTAACCAAAAAGAAGTTGACCAGAGTGCTGCCCGCATCAAACTACACAAAGATCTTGCTTCGCATTATAGAACTGCACCAGAAGATCAAGTACAGGAAAAGGTTGCAATAAATCAAATAAGCACGTTAGTTAAACAAAGTAGTTACCCTACCGCAGTTAATCTCTGGCATCAAGTAAACCAAAAAATTGGTGCATGTAAAATTGCCGATGAGTTTGCATTTACAATTGACCCGCTAATAATTAATGCACAGTTTCAGCCCAAAGAGTTGGTGTCAATTACTAGTCTGGCAATGTTGAAGGGCAACACAGATCAAGCAAACCTATTTGCTCAGTCGGGACAAGTAACTAATATGGATGATAGCAATCACCCGGTTGTTGTAACAACTATTAATCAAGGAACATCAATACTCAATGTGATTAATACTGCTATGCTTAATACTGACTACGTTCATAGTCAGATAATTGATCCAACACACGATACCAATATCACAGTAGAAAAAATGAAATCGTTTTTAGAAAAACCTCTTAACTGGTATCACATTGTTCCAAGTGTTAAGATTTTGGGATATGATACTATTAACAATCGATATGCTAAAAAAATTACATATAATATACAGCACAAGATATTATACCAAGATAAAGATAAGAATAGCTATCAGGGTCAACCTGCGGTGATTGCTAAAGATTATGAATATATCTTTACCGGAAAAAATAACGATATACTTAACTTTGATTTAGATTTTAACTCGCAATTTTTTATAGTCAATGTCGCAAACCCATCTAATGCAGATGTTAATTCAGCCGCCCCTGCATCTGCTGCGACGCCGTCGCAGCAGTTGCTAAATCAGGATGCTAATAAGGTATTAACATCTGCACAAGTAGCATCTATTTTAAATGATGTTCGCGCAAACGGCAGATCAGAACTAAAGCCTAAGGTTCACCTAGTAGCTGCTATCCCCACAACCTCAGCAACTCGAGGAGGAAAAGCAGAAATGGTTAAACAGCTAGAAAGAAATATTTTATCTACTGTAGCAGGAGATCTTCTTAGTGTAACTCTAAAAATTATAGGAGATCCAGATTTTATTAAGCAGGATGATATATTTTTTACTTTACAAGATATGAAATCTCAAACTAGAGTAGATGTAAACGGAACAAAATTTACAGACAACAGAAAAACACCAAACGGAAGTATAGCAACCGATCTCGAAGATTTATTTGTTAGACTAACATTTAAAACTGCGTCTGACTATGATATAAACGGGTTGGCAATACCAAAAGATTCTACTACGAACAAGTATGCATCTAGCATGTTTTCTGGACTATATAAGATAACAAAAGTTAATAACTATTTTACAAATGGAAGATTTGAACAAGAGTTACACTTATATCATTATAATTTACAACCTACACCTGGAGTAAGTACGGGTGCAGATCAAACACAATCATCAAATAGAGAATCTTCAGTAAAGAAAATATCAAACGGTGCAATAATTGGAGCACCGGCATCTAAGTTGCCAGCAACAGATACTATTAATTCTAATTTTTCAATTACTGGAAGAGGCGGAGTAGTAGCTATCCCAGCATCAACTACTACTAATATAACTAAACTTTAAAGGCGATAGAATGTCAATAGATAAGCGAGCAGGAACAAAGATACCATCCTTTGCTGACAAAGATAGAGTTGCAGGATATAAGAGAGACGTCGGTCCCTATATTGGTATAGTCAAAAGTAACGCAGACTCTACTAGAGCAGGTAGACTACAAGTTTTTATTCCAAATTTTGGCGGAGTAGAGACTGATTCGTCACATTGGATTACTGTTGGATACGCCAACCCATATATGGGAGCAGCAAGATCACCATCAGTGACGACTATCAGATCACCAGACAATAGTTACGAGACAGTTAATCATTCATATGGAATGTGGTTCACACCGCCTGATATCGGCAATCAAGTACTGGTTATCTTTATTGACGGGGACACAAATCACGGATACTGGTTTGCGTGTATCATGCCAGACCTAAGTCACTGGGCGATACCAGGACAAGCAGGAGCTGATAATTTAGAAACACCATTAGATTCTAGTTTAGCACAGGCACTTACAAACCCGCCATATCCGTCTGTAGAGTTTAACGAAACAAACGAAACACTTCAACAAAAATGGGCAAACTTCCTGCAGATCAATAAAGTTATTCACGAGGACCAAGTCAAGGTATTGCTTAATCAAGGACTCGAGGACGATAAAATTCGAGGTGTTGTAACAAGTAGTTCTCAAAGAGAAAGTCCAAGCAAAGTATTTGGAATTAGCACGCCCGGAGAAGATGGCCCAAAAACAGATCAAACAACCGGGCAAGTAACTACTCGAAAAGGCGGCCACACGTTTGTTATGGATGACGGTAACCACGCAGTTGCTGGTGCAGATTCTCTTATCAGATTACGCACAGCAGGTGGACATCAAATCTTAATGAACGACCAGCAAGATGTGATTTATATTGGAACATCAAGTGGCTCTAATTGGATGGAATTTGATAAAGAAGGAAAAATGTATGTATATTCTAAATCAGATATATCTCTAAGAACAGAGGGTAGCTTCAATCTTCACGCAGACAAAGATATTAATATGAATGCAGGTGGAAATATTAGTATGTGGGCAAAGAATACTATCAAAGAGCAAGCATCAACGATTAATATCAAAGCAACGGCAGATTTAGGGATGTATGGACAAAAAGTGGGTCTTGGATCAGGTAGTACATTAAATATGTCAGCAGCAACCGACGGCGGATTCTTAGCAGGCGGTAACTTAACCTTCTTCGGAAATATGCTTTATCTAAATACTAGTAAGCCGCCAACTGTTGCTGCACCAGCAAATATTCCGGTCGTGTCGCACCCAGATGCAACAACTAAATCATTTGGCCCATACGCGAAATGGGGAGCAACAGGAAAAGTATCTACTACAATACCAACACCTATTCCGACGCACGAACCATTTACTCCTTCTGGAAGGCCACGAGGAACGTCGACCGGAGCAATATCAAAAACACCAAGATCATCGCGACCTATTGCACCAACTCCTGTACCAATAGTTTCCCCGACAACAGGCGTTCCTGGCGGGCAACCTGGACCCATTAATGCAGTAACAGCAGGACTAGATTCAGCACGAGTTCTAAAGCCATCAAATCCTGGACTAAAAACACAACCTCCAGAAACTTCGGGGCTAGGTACACTGTCAGCGGCACAATTGACTGCACTTAAGGCACAGATTGCGAAATCAGAGTCTAACTTTAACTATCAAGCCGTAAATAGCATCTATTATATGGGTAAGTACCAATTTGGATACGAGGCGCTGATTACATTTGGATATGCTAAACCAAATACCACATCCAACTACCAACTTGCATCAGACGGAAACGGCGTGTATTGGACCGGAAAAGACGGTATAACTAGCGCAGCACTTTGGCTAACCTCACCCGACATACAAGAAAGCGCAATGAATGATCTATTACAGCAAAATTATACCTACCTATCATCTCACAGGGACTTAAACGGCAACCCCGTAATAGATGCTAGTTCATCGCCAGCTGATGTAGCCGGCAAATTAGCAATCTGTCACCTTCTAGGTGGACACGCCTGCGTTAAATGGACAGACGGTCAGAATTCGGGAGAAGATGCGTACGGTACAACAGGAACAACGTATTATAATTTAGGTGTTTATGCAATCGACGTAATTGCACCGACCTTAACAGCATAAATATAGATATGACTACATACACCTTTCAATCAACATATGATGATAAAGTTAAAATGTCAGATATTTGGGAAATAACTTCTTTAACTGGGCAAGTTGTTCAAACCAATGATCTGAAACAATTCTGTAATTTAAATCAGTTATCTCTTAAAATGATGTATAGAATTTCTAATACAGTTAGAATTCATAGAGGTTTTACCTGCGAGAATTTAACTAAAAAACGAAGAGAAAAAGAGTGAGTACATACTACGGTTTTTCAACAATAGGGAAGAAGAAGAAATTTGCAGTCAATGACTTTGACTTGGTAAAGACAGACCTATACAACTATTTGAATACTCGTAAAGGCGAACGAGTAATGAACCCAGATTTTGGAACAATCATCTGGGGACTATTATTTGAACCACTGACACCAGAAGTAAAAAATGCAATGATGGAAGACATTACCTCAATTGTTTCCTATGACCCTAGAATCGTAACCAACCAAATTACGCTCTCAGAATACGAACACGGCATACAGATTATGATAGAACTAACCTACGTAGAAACAAATCAAACCGATACACTTAAACTCACCTTCGACAAAAACGCTTCCAAATAGCATTAAATTAACTGTTAATTTCTAACATAAATACATAATATCAAGGATTACATATTATGCCAACAACCGGTCGTCAGAATTCTCTATTAGTTAACCAAGATTGGACGAGAATATACACAACGTTTAAAAATGCAGATTTCACGTCGTACGATTTCGAAACATTACGAAAGACAATGATTGATTACTTGCGTCTTTACTATCCAGAAGACTTTAACGACTACGTAGAATCAAGTGAATTTATTGCGCTAATCGATCTTATTGCCTTTATGGGGCAGAGCCTGGCTTTCCGCACAGACATAAATGCCAGAGAAAACTTCTTAGATACAGCTGAACGCAGGGATAGCATTCTAAAGTTAGCTCGCCTTATTAGCTATAATCCAAAACGAAACATTCAGTCATCTGGGCTTCTTAAATTTACGTCCGTTTCAACTACAGAGACGTTGACAGACTCAAACGGTCTTAACTTGGCAAATACTCCAATTTCCTGGAATGATGTTACTAATTACAACTGGCAAGAGCAATTCAACGTCGTACTTAATGCAGCATTTATTGACAGTCAAGTTGTAGGGAAACCGGGCAACACTCAAACAATTAACGGTATTGAGAATAGCGAATATTCGATTAATACTACTGCAAGTCAGATTCCTGCCTTCCCATTCTCAGCTACAGTACAAAATTCTACAATGAATTTTGAGGCAGTTAGTGCGACAAGTACAAATCAACCTTATATCTATGAAGTTGCTCCGGCGCCTGTTAGTAGATTTAATGTTTTATATCGAAACGATAATCAAGGTAATGGAAGTATCAACACTGGATTCTTTTTATATTTCAAGCAAGGATCATTGCAAAGCTCGGATTTTAGTATAACAGATGCAATCCCAAATAGAGTACTAAGCGTAGGATACAATAACATTAATAACTCAGACGTGTGGTTGTATGATCTAAATACAAGTCTCATTGAGCACAATCTTTGGACATCGGTGCCGGCAGTGGCAGGTATCAATGTCATCTATAACCAGCAATCAGATAGAAATCTATATCAAGTTACTACGACTGCGGGCGACCAAATCAATTTGGTATTTGGAGACGGATCATTTGCAAACGTGCCGCAAGGAAACTATAGATTATATTTTAGAACTAGTAATGGTCAGACATATAAGATCACGCCCGATGAAATTCAGAATACATCAATTGCTATAAATTATGTTTCACGTGCAGGAAATGTTGAGACATTAACAATTCGCGCATCGTTGAACTATACAGTAACAAATGCTACAGTCGCCGAGTCAATAGATGACATTCGTCAAAAAGCTCCGCAGCAATATTACACACAGAATAGAATGATTACGGGTGAAGATTATAATATCTTCCCTTATACTTCATTTTCGGACATTTTAAAAGTTAAAGCATTAAACAGAACAAGTAGCGGAGTTAGTAGATACATTGACGTTAGTGATACAAGCGGAAAGTATTCTAGTACAAATATATTTGCCCAAGATGGATATCTTTACAGTAACAATACCCAATCTACCTTAAACATTACATTTAAGAGCACTTCTAATATTCAACAATTAGTGCAAGATGATCTAACTACAATCCTAAATTCAAAAGAAATGGAACACTTTTACTTTGACAGTGTTCAGCGCATCGGAATGATAGAATCATCCCCATATAACCTAACAAATGTAGCCTGGCATTTAAGTTCACTGATGACAAATAGTGCTACGGGATATTTTACGTCATCTAACGGCAATCAAATTATACAGGTTGGGTCGGCTCCTGGCGGCCCTGGCGGCAACACAAAATACATTGATAATGGCGCATTGCTTAAATTTTCTGCAGCGATAGATCCTACTACAGCATATTTTAATGCACAAAACCAAATAGTTCAAGGAACACCTTCTAATCCGGGCGATCAACAATTCTTGTATGCAACTGTAATGCAAGTTATTGGATATGGTACGAACGGAGGAGTAGGAAATTTTGCTGACGGCACAGGTCCTGTAATATTAAGTCAGAATATTCCATCTGCAGCACAGCTATACGAAGTCATCCCAGTATTCAATAATAGTCTAACGTCTCAGAATATGTCAGACATAACAAATAAGATCCTAGTTAACAATAGTTTTGGTTTACGTTATGATCCACTTGTACTAACTTGGTCAATCGTGCTTGATGCAAACACTGATTATACATCATCGTTTTCGTATGCACACGCAGGAGATAACTCTAGTGGGCACTTAGACGCTAGTTGGCTAGTACGATTCCAATATAACATAGATGGAAGTTATACTATAATATGGAGAAGTCTATTTTATGTTTTTGGTAGCCAGCTAGAAACTACTTTCTACTTTGATCCAAAGGTTAAGGTATTTGATAGCTCGACTGGTTTGACCATAAGAGACGTTATTAAAGTCTTAAAAGTTAATCCTCAGCCAGTGCCAAATTCTCGTTATTCACTTGGTCTTGATTATTCGTGGAACGTATATTCTAACATTGTGGGAATTGACGGATTCCAAGATCAGCATAACGTATTGGTTACTTTCACCGACACGAATGCCGACGGTGTGCCAGACAACCCAGACATCTTTCGCGAACTAGTAAACCAAACGTATGTTCCGTCAACTAATGGCACATACCCCTATATATTTCTGCAACAAGATACAACATACGGCGGATTTATTTCGTATCTTCCAATAACGGCAAGCTCTATAGTAACTATCTATGGACTTAAGGTAGACATCATACCTAACTTACAGCTTTATAACAATGGGCAGGTTTTCTTTGCAACAGATCCAAGAGATCTTGGATTTTATCAATTGGCAATAACAAACGGAAAGTATAACTTGATTCAAGTGTATAACTATTTGGTACAGTACGGTAGACAGGATTTATATTTTCAATACCGCCACAACAGCCCAAATTATCGTCGTATAGATCCAAGCCCAAATAACATCATTGATCTTTATTTGCTTACCAATGCATACGCGCTTGATTATACAAAATGGATTCAGGACTCAACGAATACTGTGGTTGAGCCAACTCCTCCAACTACAGATGAGCTGAGCTTGAGCTACGGCACCTTAAATAATTCAAAAGCAATCAGTGACACTATTATTTTTAATAGTGCAGTCTTCAAGCCATTGTTTGGAAATAAGGCAAATCCTGCATTACAGGCAACCTTTAAGGTAGTTAAGAACGCGGCATTAAATATCAGTGATAACGATATCAAAACGAGCGTTATTTCTGCAATAAACACATATTTTGCAATCAATAACTGGGATTTTGGAGAGGCATTTTATTTCAGTGAGTTGAGCGCATACTTGCATACAGCACTTTCTCCAAACGTATCGTCGATAATAATCGTGCCAACGAATCCTAATGCAATGTTTGGTAGCCTGTATCAAGTAAATGCAGAAGCCAATGAGATTATGGCTAGTGCAGCAACAGTAAATAATGTAGAGATTATTTCTGCTATTACTGCTTCTCAAATCAATGCTAACTTGGCAAGCGCCAACAGCATTGTTCTTGGAACAGTGATTTAATTAAGATTTAATCTTGAGCGGCCCGGTAGGAAAAGTGTTAGGTTCACGTTCAGCGCGGTCAACCCACTTGCGCCTCGGTGTAGACTTCGCTACTTTATGACCTGACTCAAATCCTTCAGCAAAATAGCTCTTGAGAATATGATAAAGCGGATATGACTCGGTCATATTTGGGTATGTTTTTTTGAATGCATCGTCTACTGTCATATTATGCAACTTTCTTAAAATAGCCGTAGGGCAGACCGTAATTGTGGCAGAAGAAGTCGGGATCACCAAACACATACTGATCATTTTCAGCTTCGAAAATCCAACGGATTGCGGTCTCACGATCTTTAGCGCCAGTCGCAATAATATCAGCCAGCTTGGCCTCGAACCGAGCAATGGCTTCCTTCTCGAATTCTTCACGCTGACGCTCGCCCTCGTTCATCGTGGCGACCAGCGAATCCCAGTGACGCTGTTTCTCGTCAGGAGTAAGCGAATCCCAGTAAGCGAAACCAGCTTCTCCGGGGCGACAGCCATATGCATCTTTATGAAGATCGCTGTAGATTTCGTCATCGTAAGCCATTTGTATTGCTCCTTAACTAACTTATAGAGCTATTATACGCTTTTTAACCGAAAAGTCAAGCGAAATTTCATTAAATTACTAGTTTATTTCTCGCATAAATACTTAATAACAAAGACATTTTAGGCAAACAATGACCACAAAGACGACAACAATAGATTTTTTACCTACTTATCTTTATATTAAACGACACCCTGTTACTGGATTATTGTATTTAGGCAAGACATCTGGATCAGAACAATACTTGCTTAAAGAATATTTGGGATCAGGCAATTATTGGGAAGATCATTTAAGAATACACGGTGAAGAAAATATAGAAACTCCGTGGTATTGTTTATATACAGAAAAAGAAGAATTGGTTAGGTTCGCATTGATGTTGTCTGAACAGATGAATATTGTAAAGGTTAAAGATGAAAATGGTAAAAAGATATGGGCAAACCTAAGACCTGAAAATGGATTAGATGGAGGAGTTAAAGGTGTTAAATGTGGACCACAGTCAGAATCACATAAGATTAACAATGCAGCAGCTAGAAAAGGGAATAAATATGGCCCACAAAAACTCCCAAGGAAAGCAGAACATAGCGCCAATATTAGTAGTTCTAACTTAGGCAAGAGTAGAAATAAAGGAGTAAAACAATCACTAGATCACGCCAGCAAAACAGCAGCCAAAAAAGGAAATACTTATGGAAAAGCAAATAAAGGACAAATTCCTTGGAATAAAGGAATAAAGATCCAATATAAGCCACAATCTGCAGAAGTAATAGAAAATCGAACCGGCAAAAAGCGAGGCAAATATAAAGAACTAATTTGTCCACAATGTGCTAAGGTGGGTCACGGCGGCGCAATGAAACAACATCACTTTGATAATTGTAAAAAGAAAACATTATGATCATAAAAACCTTGTCGTACCTGCCCTTAATATTCCAGACTCCTGCCAATCAGAAGTTCTTGAACGCAACCCTGGACCAGCTAGTTACACAACCTGATTTTAAACGCGTCGATGGCTACATAGGTCGAAAATTTGCGCCAACATATCGCGCAGGCGACAACTATGTTCCTGAACCAACAGCAGAGCGTCAAAACTACCAGCTTGAACCAAGTGTAGTTAGTTTAGATATCAACGGCGAGACACAATTTTTTAGCACATATACTGATCTATTACAGCAGATAGAATATTATGGTGGTATAACGAATAACCACACACGGTTATTCGATCAAGAATCATATACGTTTGATGGCAAGATTGACTTTGATAAGTTTGTAAACTTCAGTGAATACTATTGGTTACCAACTGGGCCAGATCCAGTAAACGTATATTCGGTTTCGTCTAACCTAAGACAAACATTTGATATTACTCGTAACCTGGCAGTTAATGCTTACACTATTTCCGGATTTAACAATTCCCCAAATCCAGAAATTATTCTAGCGCGAGGAGGAGTATATCAGTTTGTAGTAGATCAGCCAGGATTTAACTTTTGGATTCAAACTGACATAGGTACATCCGGCACAAAACTAACTCAGCCAAATATTAGCACACGTCAAATTCTTGGAGTAGATAATAACGGAACAGATAATGGAACAGTTACTTTTACCGTTCCGCAAGCCGACGCACAAGATGGCTTTATAACTATGCCGCTAGTGCAGTCGATAGATTTTGCAACAAATCTACTATACTCTGACATACAAGGTAAGAACCTAGCAACATTTGCTGGCATTGACGGAGTAAGCAGCAATCTACCAGGAAAGTATTTAATTTTTACATCAAATGATACAAATGCTTCAAATTGGGGAAACACAGATCCGTCACATTGGAACGGAATTTGGCAAATACAGCTTTCCGGAGCAAATATTAACTTGGTATGGATAAAAGATATCCCAGTAGGAGAAAAAGTTTTTATTAAGTCAGGAAGCACTTATGTAAACTTAGAATTCTATAAGATTACTACTGGTCAATTAGAACAAGTACCTCCGGCCTCTGCTTCGCTTAATATATTGTACTATGCTGACTCGACAAATCCAGGGTTTTACGGCACTATTCGAGTAGTTGATCCGTTAACATTTCAAATTGATGTAGAGACTGAGATATTAGGTAAGCAGTCATACACTAGCCCAAACGGCGTCGTATTTACTAACGGATTAAAGATAACACTCAACAACACAGTTACTCCGGCATCTTATGCAGGAAATACATATTATGTTGAAGGTGTTGGTTCAAGCATTAAATTATTGCCAGTAGACTTATACGGCGGCACATCAACACTTGATTATATTGTGATTAATAGGTCAAGCATTGATGGCAATAGCTGGTCTAAAACTAACTCTTGGTTTCACTCTGATGTAATTGCTGCAACGTCAACATATAATAATACTGTTCCGCTATTAGATCAACTTACTAGAGCATCAAGGCCAATTATTGAATTTAGTCCTAATCTACAACTTTTCAATTATGGACGAGTTGAGAAACCATATGTAAACATATTAGACTTTACTTCTACCGATGCTTTTACTCAAGTGCAAGGGTCTGTTCTTTTTGATCCTGCTGTATATAAAACAGGCGAAACAATAATTTTTGCCGCCGATCAAGACCCAAATGTTAAAAATAAAATTTATAACATTGATATTGCAACTATTGCGGGCGGGGCATACACTGTTTCTGAGTCGTCGCCTACAGCTATTGGTTCTCTTGTTGCAGGCGAAACGTATGTTATTGATATCTTAGGAACTACAAATTGGGCAGCCGTCGGTGCCGCCGTTCCGACACCTGGTATTCCGTTTGTTGCGACTGGACCAGGAACCGGTACAGGTATTGCTTATCACATTATCTATACTCGCCCAGGACATTTTGTTAGCGGGCAAACATATCAGATTACAGATGTCGGTACAATGAACTGGTCTCTTCTTGGCGTAAGTTCGCCAACAGTTGGTTTACAATTTATTGCATCTTTTATAGGTAACGACGCAACAACGGGAACAGGCGCAGCACAGTTCGTAACACAACCAGAATCATTTATAAATTTAACAGAAGTATTAAACGGTGACGTGTTAGCATATGATGTTGTTATACCAAATACGGGTATGCTAGTAAAACTAAACCCATCTAATAACTCACAGTTCGATACAAATACATCATTCAGAACAATTGATTATTCGTTGCTGCCAGCAGATATCGGAACACTATCATTGACTACTGTTAATGGTTACGGTACGGCAGGAACACTAATCAAAGGGTATCAGTATGAAATTAAGTATGCGGGCACAACTGATTTTACATTATATGGTTCACCAGATAATTTAGTTGGCACTATTTTCACTGCAACAAATACTAACCTACCAACTACTGGTCAGCAAACAGGCATTGCACAACTTTTAAATATAGTAGATTCTGGTTTTGTGTCGGGAAAGAGCTATTGGTTCAATGGAATCAATTGGGTTCAATCGCAGCAAAAGACTTCTACAAATCAGTCGCCATTGTTTGATATAGTAGACAATAATCTTATTAGTCTTGGAGATCCAACTATTTATTATGCAACCTCGTTTAAAGGTTGCCCTATCTTCACATACTTACAGGGGACAGGAACAGCAGACCCAGCATTAGGATTTCCGATATCATATAGAAATATTAACAATGTAGGAGATATTGAGTTTACTAATAATTATGACACTGATACTTTTAACCAACTTGTTGGATTAACTACGGTTACGAATAATGTCAACTCTGGTTTTATACCAGTTATTGTTGATCGAACCACAATAATCAAAGAGAATATGTGGGTTAAGAAATTTGAGAACTCTAAGCAGTATCAAATATTCTCAGCAGTATATGACGGATCTACATCAAACTTTCAGATTGATATTTTACCTGACCAGTCACAGTTTATTCCTAATCTAAAAGTATATGTCAATAGTATTGAACTAGTGTCAACTTCTTATTCTATTACTACTGTAGGTATAGTAAACTACTTGACAATTTCGTCAACACTTTCCGTAGGCGACGAGATTGATATATTAATCTACTCAGCTACGCAGGTATCAACTGCTGGGTACTATGAAATACCAAGTAACTTGGATTACAATGCACTAAATGAAAATTTTACAGTGCTTACGCACGGACAGTTTAGAAATCACGTAGCAACCATTGCGTCTAATACTACAGAGATATTAGGCAAGGTTCCAGGACAAAGCAATCTTAGAGATCTATCAGTTAAAACTTTTGGTGGAAGTATTTTACAACATAGTTCTCCGTTAATCTATAGCGAACTATTCTTGCTTAATAAAGACTTAAACTTTATGGATGCGAGTACCTACGTCCAACTAGAATATAATAGATTTAAGAACAAATTCTTAGAAGCGTTCCCATCAGTAGTAGATGCCGGAATTTTAGACCCCGCAGTCGCAGTGGATACTATTCTGCTACAGTTGAATACAGTAAAGAATGACAAATCGCCGTGGTACTACAGCGATATGGTACCTTACGGTGGAAACAAAGTAACGACTACATACACTGTATTAAATGTAGATATAACTGCTTATGAAATCGCAAGTATCTTCAATGACAATATATTAGGCAATAAGGCTATTTTAGTGTATCTGAATGGTAGTCAGCTAGTAAAAGGCATCGACTTTACTTTTGACCAAACTCGCCCCGCAATCAATTTTATTAAATTGCTTAACTATGGCGACACAATAACTATCAATACATACAGCAATACAGATGGTAATTTTATACCAGAGACTCCAACAAAACTTGGTCTATATCCAAAGTTTACGCCAGAAAAGTTTGTGGATAGCTCGTATCAATCATCTCCTATAGTAATTCGCGGCCACGACGGAAGCATTACGCCGGCATTTGGGGATATGCGCGATGAACTACTATTGGAACTTGAAAAGCGTATCTACAACAATATCAAAGTAGAATACACTACTTCAAAGTTTGATCTGTTTAAATTTATCCCAGGTAAATTTCGCGAAACAGAATATACTAAGGCAGAGTTTGACCAAATCTTATCTAGAAGCTTTATGGAATGGATAAGCAACAACAGAACTGATTATTCAGATAATCAGTGGTTCCAGAGCGGCAACCAATGGTCATGGACATATAGTAGCTTCAAAGATAAAATAGATGGCTCTTATCTTCCTGGATATTGGAAGGGAATTTACAAATATTTCTACGACACAGATGCACCTCATCTAAGAGCATGGGAAATGCTTGGATTTAGTGAAATGCCAGATTGGTGGATAGACACTTATGGTCCAGCACCTTATACGGCAGGAAACAAAGTTCTATGGGATGATCTAGAATCAGGAACTATTGTACAAGGCACAAGAGCAGGAACATACTCACAGTATGCTCGCCCAGGACTGAGCACAGTGATACCAGTTGATGTTTATGGAAACTTATTATCACCTAACGAATTTTTAGTAACTGGATTTAACGGGTCAACTGTTGACGATACTTTTGTGTTTGGAGATAACGGCCCAGTTGAGAATGCATGGAGAACAAGCAGCCATTATCCTTTTGCAGTACAACGAGCAATTGCTCTAATGAAACCAGCGTTATATTTTGCACAGCTTGCTAACGTTCAAGACTATAGTAACACAAACGAATTAGGTCAATGGCTTTTCGTAGATAACAATCGTCGAATCACGTTAAAAACACTTGAGGTAAATGGCGAAGTTATTACGCCGTTAACTGCTACAGCTATTAACCCAACAGGATCAATATTAAGACAGGCAGGATACCTGAACTGGATAAGCGACTATGTTGCTGGATACGGAGCATCCAGCCCAACCATGATACACAGTTATCTCGATACTCTTAGTGTTAAGTTAGGATATAGAGCTGCCGGTTTTACCGACCAGTCATTTATTTCTATCTTTGCAGATCAAGCAAGTCCTAATAGCACAAATAAATCAATTGTTATTCCAAACGAGAACTACCAAGTCTACGTCCATAAATCAGCTCCTATATCAAGTATAGTATATAGTGCTGTAATAATTGAAAAAACTCCTAGAGGATTTTCTGTAAGCGGCTATAGTACAGAGCAGCCATACTTTACTATAATTCCAAGTAACCCAAACAACAATTTTTACACAATCTCGGCTGCAGGGCTAACGGGTGTAATATATAATGACTATCAACCGTTAACCATTACAGTGCCGTATGGTCACGAGTTTGTAAATAAGCAGCAAGTAGTTGACTTCTTAACAAGCTACGGCAGATATCTAATTTCTCTTGGGTTTACTTTTACCGAAGTAGATCCTGATTTACAGATCGCAAAAGATTGGATTTTAGCCGCAAAAGAGTTCCTAACATGGACACAGCAAGGTTGGGCAGTAGGCAATATCATCGTAGTTAGTCCAATATCTAATTCTATATCACTTACTGTTAATAATGGTGTAGTAGATGAAATTACAAATTTTCCAAATGGATCTAAAGTAATGGATGTTGGCTTTAATGTTATTAAGTCTAATCTGTTTACTGTTATAAGAGACACAAGCGAGTTTAACCTAACAACTGCTGCACCAAACATTACAATTGGATTGCTTGATGTTGATGTAGTTCAATATGAAAATGCATTAATTTTTGATAACACCACAGTCTTCAATGATGTCATCTACGCTCCGGAATTAGGAAACAGGCAGTACCGATTAAAATTAATTGGTGATGTAACAAGTTCTTGGACTGGAGAATTTAATCCTCCAGGACTTATTTACAGTAATCCATCTGTACAGGCATGGCAGCAAGGGAAAGATTACCGCCAAGGAGATATTGTAGGGTATAACAACTTTCTTTATTCTGCATTGCAGGACATCGATGCAACCAACACATTTAACTACTCTTACTGGGCACAGTTAGATCAAGCAGCATTCAAAACAGGAATGTTGCCTAACTTATCATACAATGCATCTAAGTTTTTAGATATGTATGATGTTGATAACCAAGTTGCAGATCAAAACATAAACGAATATGCAATGGGATTAATCGGATATCGAGATAGAGATTATTTAACACAGCTCAGAGTAGATACTACTTCTCAAGTTAAATTTTATCAAGGTTTTATTCGTGATAAAGGAACAAAGAATGCAGTTAATGCATTAGCAAGTGCTACCTTTGAGAACCTGAACGGCACACTAAACTTTTATGAAGAGTGGGCATTTAGGGTAGGTAACTATGGGTCAACATTGAGCAATCAATTCTTAGAGGTTCAACTATACGATAATCTTTATAAATATGATCCGATGTCTTTTGCTTTGTTGAATAATAATGAAACAACAACTGATACGGGTGTAGTTGGTGTGTATGAAAGCGACTTATATAAAAAACCACTTACTTTTACACCCGCAATAATTGAGAATAGATCACCAGAGTCAATCTATTCCAGCGACATAGCATCAGCAGGATATGTTAACCTAAACGACGTTGATGCAACAGTGTTTGATATAACAGATGCTGCTTCATTGAATGCATTAGTGCCGTCGATTAGTACAGGTTTCAAATTATGGGTAGCAAAAGATAACACTAGTAACTGGAATGTTTATAGATTAGCAGAAGCATTGGCTAAAGTTATTGATGTATTATACCAATTGAATAACTTTGCTTTGTTTACAACAAGCACGACTCATGGGTTAGTTGCAGGTGATATATTCGTAGTTAAGGGATTCTCAAGTCTTGTTGATGGATTTTACACGGTAATACGATCAGTTGATGACCAAACAAATAATATCTATACCTTATTTGTTGCAATAACAGATAGTTTAAATGCAGCACTTATCGTTACCCCAGAGATTACGGGCGACGGAAACATGTTTAATCTAAGTAGCATGAGAGTTAAATATCAGACTAATATATTAGATATAACTCCGGGACTAGGTTGGATAAACAACGATAAGGTATGGATCGACACCAATGATGCAAACTCAAACTGGGCAGTATATCAGAAAACAGACCCATGGAACTTCGTTGATGCATTAGCACTATACTCCACGCAGATCACAGCAAATGCATTAGTGGGATCTTCAATTGCATCAACGTCTGATGGTCTACTTGTTGCCATTGGCGCACCAAGTAGTAATTTATTACCAAATGATGGTTCAATAAAAATCTTTACAAGAACACTTGCGGGCAATTATATTCCCGGCAATTCTATAAATCCTTCTCTATCGCCTAACAGACCATTTATTTCGAATATTACTTTATATAACATACCGTATCTTGGTTCGCCAATACCAGGTACCGCACCATTTAAGTTAAGTCTGAGTAATCTAGGATTCACTCCAAATCCATTAAACATAGTAACTGTGGTGTGGGATGATATTTGGGTTCCTGGGCTTGTGCCAGATAGCTTATCTAACCCTGCAGGAATAGGCGTACCATTAATTTCAGGAATACAAAACGACTATGTTATCACATATAACGATCCTGACCCACTATTTTTAGGTCAGACTACAATAACTTTTAGAAATAATCCTACATTGCACGGGGCAGCGAGTTCGCTTCGATTTAGACTTGCTGAGGTAGAACCAGAAAAATTTGGTGAATCTCTTGATATAAAACAAAATACAATTGCAGTAGGTTCTCCGGGATATAGAGGTGCTGGTCCAAATGAAGGAAGAGTTGCAATCTATAACATCGATTCAACCGGTACTATCTCAATGACTCAAAGTATAGATCCAGAATTGTTGAATGCTACCTATAACACTCTTGCTACATATCAATATATTGCAACAGACGATCTTTTTGGTAGTTCTGTGTCACTAAGTGATGATGCACAGTGGTTATTTGTTGGGTCTCCACACTCACAGTGGAACGGGATTATTGGGTCTGTTTATGCATTTGCTCTTAAAGATATCACGTCATCAACACAGACTATTACAACAAGCGGAAATATTACTACTTACCCACTAACGATATCTAATATTAGCAATCAATTAGGCATAACTGTATTGAATCAGTTTTACAGTTTAATACCAAACGTCGATTATGTCATTGATATAAACGCAAGCACTATTACGTTTACAAAGAATCCCGCAGGAAAAATTTATCAAGTAAATCAGGGCCCATATTACGATTTTAATTCGGTTATTGCGCCAAATGATGGTGATTTAGGGGATCAATTTGGATCAGTAGTTAAGTCTCAAGCAGATGGTCGATATGTAGTAGTTGGAGCTAAGAACAAAACAATAAATGCTCAAGCATCTGTTGGTCAAAGTTATCTATTTACGCGAAGCGTACAAGATATAATTGGTGATGGCATAACTTCTTCATTTAACCTGTATCAAGTACCAAACACTCAATCAAATGCTTATGCCTCAACATACTCATTGAGCGGGCAAGAATACACCCAAGTGTTAGATACAAATACTAGCGTATCTACATACAACCTGACATTTACTGCAAACACAGATGCGATTATTACAGTAACTCCAAATGTTCCGCCAGCATTAAGCTATACAATTGATTATAGTACAAACCAGATTATATTTAATACAAATCCGGGTAACATTCAATGCAATATTACTCAGACTATAACATCTACCTATAATTTTGTACCTAATGTTACGCCAAATGTTTATTTAAGTGGTAGCACAATAAGTTTTGGCGCAGCTCCAGGAAAGAATTTAGTGCTGCATGTAGAGCTAAACAATTTTAGTCAAATTCAAACATTTAATTCTAATAATGCACTTCTACTAGATAGCGGAGCAAACTTTGGTAATGCTGTTACCCTATCTTCTACGCTTGATGAAGTTTTTGTAGGGGCAACCGGAAGCACTTCACAAGATGGTAGAGTCTTTAGATTTACTAATCCAAGTATCACATACAATACAATATTACTTGATTTGGTTCCTACTGCATCAAATATTATTATTAATAACAAGTTTATTGACTTAACTAGCGCCAATGCGAATGTTTATGCAATTTTGTCGACTATTACTAGTGCTAACATTGTTGGATTATCAAGTTCGATTGAAGGAAATGCAATTAGATTGACCTATAACTCTACAAAAGCCAACGATAGTCTTACCGTATTAGAAACTAACACAGCAGGCGAAATAGTTTCATTGGGCTCGCCGCTGATCAATACTCAAACTCTTGTTCATCCTGTAATAAGTCAGTATATTTTTAGCAATAGTCAGTTTGGTAGCACACTTGCATATGATAATGTTTCTGGTACACTAGTTGCGGCTGCATCAAACTCGCCTACAATTGAGAATTTCCAGCTTGACGGGTTTAGCACAACATTTGACGGCAACTCAACAAGAATATTTGATAAGTTAGACAACACTGGTGCAGTATATGCATTTGAAGAATTATATAATCCACTTAATTCGATTGATGTTCCGTCAAAGTTTATCTTTACTCAATCGTTCGCGCCAGCAAGCTTAGTAGCAAACATTAATTTTGGCTCGGCGATTGCAATGAACTACAACTCAATATTCATCGGTGCGAATAATGCAGATGTTACGCCAGTAGATGCACTTGGTGTGACGGGTAATATAGTACCAAGAGCTGGAAATGTATTTTATTACAGTAATCCAACAGTTACATCAGCGTGGGGACAAATTCGTCAAGAAGCACCTAAGGTGGATCTTGCTAGTGTCTCAAGAATATTCCTATACGATAGAACATCGCAGGCTATATTATCATCGTTAGATTATATTGATCCAGCAAAAGGTAAAATTTTGGGTGCTGCTGAACAAGATATTACATTCAAATCAGCGTTTGATCCTGCAAAGTATAATGTAGGCACAAATGCTAACACGTCAGTCAGACAAAATTATCATTGGGGGAAAACCCAGGTAGGACAGATATGGTGGGATCTATCTAAGGTACAGTATATAGACTACGAGCAAGACACACTAAGTTATCGAATTAAGAATTGGGGTTCTTTATTTCCAGGATCTACTATTGAGATAAATGAGTGGGTAGAAAGTAGTGTGTTGCCATCTCAATATTCGGGAGACGGAACAGTAAAGTATCCAGATAATAGCGCGTATGTTCAATCGACCATGCTAAATTCATCAACTGGCTTTATTGTAACAACCTATTATTATTGGGTAACAAATAGAACTACGCTTGACCCTAGTTTAACTTTTAGACGATCAACTGCACTGACTATTGCAAATATGATTAAGTCTCCGGCAACACAGGGAATACCGTACGCAGCAATCATACAAGATAATGCTCTTGCTATGTATAGCGCAAACCAGTATTTGAATGCAGATAGAACAATCATGCATATAGACTACGAGAAGTTAGCAAATGAAAATATTATTCACAATGAGTATGAGTTGATACAAGAAAACTCGCCTAATGCAATAATACCATCAGACATAGTAAGCAAACTTATTGATAGTCTTACTGGTGCTGATGCATTTGGTAACCCTGTACCAGATGTACAACTTGGTGTAGCAGAACGCTACGGCATAACTATCAGACCAAGACAGACGATGTTCATTGACAATCTGACTGCAACAAAAAATATGGTAGAGTTCGCAAATACAGTATTCTTAACATTGCCGGTCGTCGAAGAATTTGATCTAACTAACTTGTATCTTTCAGATCCTGTTCCAGTTACTTGGGGTAATTTATATCCTGTTGCTTGGAAGATTAATACTCAATATGTAGCAGATGAACTAGTATCGTACAACGGAAAAACTTACCTAGTTAAATTTGACCTTAATTCGGGAACATATTTTAATGCTCCGTATTATGCCGAAACAATATTGCCTGATGTATCAGTGTCTACTCCGATTGAGCTTACCTACTTAGATACCTCGTTGTTGTCTATACATCAAGTTATATTAGTAGAACAAGACTCAAATTACAATAATGGTTGGTCTCTATATCAATTAGGTATCAATAGAACATTTACTGTTATTAGAACAGAGACATATCAAACTTCTAACTACTGGAGCAAAGTAGACTGGTTTGATTCTACATATGACCCAACCATTAAACCTACCCATACAGTCGGAACTATTCCTGACATTGGAAATCTAACTTTAGTAAGCGGCGACACAGTATGGGTCTTAAATAACGGCGCAGGACTATTCATTGTTTATAAAGTAAACACAGATTTGAGTTTATCACTAGTCGGACTACAACAAGGAACAATACAGCTTAGTGATGCACTATGGAATCACGCTGCCTACGAAATCGGCTTTGATAACGATAGATTTGATACTGTTAAGTTTGACCTAAACCCAACAACAGAGTTTAGAAATATTCTTTATGCTCTATATAACAATATCTTTACAAATAGTCTTGCGGGCGAGTTTAACAATATGTTCTTCATATTGCTTAATTATATTCTTTCTGAACAGAGAACAATTGACTGGGCAATTAAGACAAGCTTTGTTTCTGTGTTGCACCAACTTCGTAAACTACTGCAATATCCGAACTATATTGAAGACAACCAAACTTATTATCAGAGCTATATCGACGAAGTTAAACCTTATCGAACAACAATTCGCGAATATGTCATTGACTATCAAGGCGATGACCTAGTAAGAGTTCACCCAACTGACTTTGATTTGCCACCATATTTTGACACAGAGTTTAATATGTGGCGTAGTCCCAACGGAGAACACGCTAAGGATACATTGATTTTGTCTACTTATCCGCAGTATGCTGATTGGAATGCAAATCATACATATTCTATTGGTAACGTGGCAATAATATCTGGCGGAATAGGATATACAGATCCGCCTGAAATTATAGTAGAAGGCGGAGGTGGTACAGGTGCAATACTTCAATCTTCAATAGATTTAAACGGAATAGTAAAGTTTATCAAGGTTGTTAAACCGGGATATGGATATACGACCACGCCGACACTACTAGTAAGAGGAAATGGAGTAGATTCGACCGGCGCACAAACATGTAGATTATATCCGCTACTGTCAAATACTTTAGTTAGGGGTATGAACACATCAATTAAATTTGATAGAGTATCATATTCATCAACTGTCAAACACTGGGCAAAAAATATTACTCTCAACGGAGGAGACATAGTATCATACAACGGCGCAGTTTATACAGTTAATGGAAATTCCTCAATTACGACAGGTGTTGTGTTTGAGTTATCTAATTACACACCAACTTCAATAGATACGCTTAACGCAGCAGATAGAGTTAATGCATTCTACGCGCCGACAGAAGGAATGCCACCAAACATACTATCTAATCTCTTTACTGGTATTGATTATTCTGGAGTCATTGTTGACGGTACAGACTTTGTTCACTATGTTGACGCAAACGGAATTGAATACACAGTTGATGCACACGGTAATAAATTACCACTTGATTCTAATATCCAGAGTTATTTTGGAGATTCCTTACTAGGAACTAGACCTCAAGATATTAATATCGACGGCGGACACTTCATTGATACTTGGAATAGTCATGCGCCAGAAGAGCTAGTACCAGGCAGAGTATTTGATACATTAGATATTAAGGTATTTACTGCTAACTTGGCTGCCGGACCAACATACTCCGATTCAGTTGGTTACAGAATGTCTAAAGCAATGACAGTAGAATCAAATACTACAATAGATGCTTTATTAGCAGTACCGACAACATTTGATACGAATACAACGACACTTGATTTTATAAATCTTGAACTAGCCTGGGAATTTAAACGTATATCAGCAGCATTGACTACGACACTGGCAAAAGATTTATTCTTAGTTGAGACTGTAGATAAATTACTTGTAGGTGATTCATATACTATTACCTCAGTTGGCAATACAGACTTTATCGCATTGGGTGCAGCAAGTAACACTGTCGGAGAAGTATTTACTGCTAACACCGGCATAGTCAACGTGGGAAATCTTGTTTCTGGAATGAGCTATAAAATTTCAAGCTTAGGCAATACTGATTTTACTTTATCTGGTGCAACAAGTGTTTCTGCTGGACACTTTAATTCTAATACTTATATTATTGAGTCGTCGGGAGACACCGACTTTATATCTCTTGGTGCAATGGACAACTTACCCGGAACAGTATTTACATACACCGGTGAGTTCTCTACACCTAAAGAATTACTAAATGGAAACACATACATCATTAGTCAAACTGGAACAACCGACTTTGTTGCTCTGGGTGCATCAGCAAGTATAGTTGGGCTTCCGTTTATTGCAAATACATCGGCTATAGTTAATGCAGGAAATCTTACCATTGGTAAGACATATAGTATTATTTCTGCCGGTAATACAGACTTTGTTGCTCTTGGTGCAGCAAGATCTACTACAGGAGAATTATTTACCTACGGAGATCAAAAAGTTAATGCAGGTTCTCTTGTAATAAACAAGAATTATGCAATCACTAGTGTCGGTAATACAGACTTTGTTGCTCTTGGTGCAGCAACTAACACTGTCGGAGAAGTATTTACTGCTAACATCGGCATAGTCAACGCAGGTTCGATTGGGGTTAATACTGCATATAGAATCACAGTGCAGGGAAATACTGACTTTGTTGCTCTTGGTGCAGCAACTAACACTGTCGGAGAAACATTTGTATATCAACAAGTTCCAGTCACAGCTGGAAGTTTTGTAATCGGAAAAACATATACAATCATTAATCCGGGAAATACAGATTTTACTTTAATAGGATCATCAAGTAACTTAGTAGGTACATCTTTTGTTGCTACAGGTACAGGAAATGTAGGAGAGACTGGCGTAACACTTGGACCAAGGATGTTAAGAGCAGGATCATTTGTGGTAGGTAAGGCGTATATTATCGTATCTCTGGGGAATACTGATTTCACTGCGGCTGGTGCATCTTCTAACACAGTAGGAACATCTTTTTTCGCAATAAATGCAGGTGTTGGTACAGGATCAGTTGATCCAAATACTGGTTCAGGAATAGTAGACCCAAGTGCAGGTACAGGCATAGCTGATCCTAATTCGGGAACAGGAATAGTAGATCCATTTAACGGTTCCGGCATTGCAAGTGGACCAATGATCGCTGTCACTTCAAGTTTATTTACTGTAGGAAAGACATACAAGATAAGTTATCCAGGAACGACCGACTTTGTTGCATTAGGCGCAGCAAGTAACACTGTCGGAGAAGTATTTACTGCTTCCTCAACTGGAACAGGAACAGGAATAGTAGATCCAAATATAGGTACAGGAACTGCATATATTAGAGAATTTGTTGCTACTTCTTCAGGGTCAGGAACTGGATTAGTTGCTGTTGCAGGAAACGGAACAATATCGCCTATGCAAATTCACGTAACTAACGGCTCTAACCTATATTATCCAAATCCACTAAGACAGTCCCCGGGTATTGTTTATATCAATAGTGAGAAGATTATTTATTGGGGATTAGATGCAACTGCGGGAATAATTACAAACTTCCGTCGAGGAACATGGGGTACAGGATCAGAGGACTTCTATCCAGCAGGAACGGCGGTAGTTGATGCAAGCGTAAGTCAATTGATTCCAGGAAATACACTAACAACATCGTGGCTTGATCTGGCAATTTCCCCTAATCCGCCAGCCGTAATATTAGAAGGAAACGGTTTATTAGCAAGCAGCACGCCACAGGCACTCTTCTTGCAATCAAGTCCGGTAAATTTGCCAAGCTTACCCTAATTAAAGGATAAATAATACTATGACCAATATATTAAAAGACACAGAAAAAGACACAAAGAATCCTCCGCTTAGGGAAGTCATTGACCATAAATCAGAGAAAACCCCCGACGATGCAGCAGGATTGCATGTTGAGGCTAAATTTAGAATATTTGAGCCTGTATCTAATAAAACAATAGTAGAGGGAAAAGGATAATGGCTTCAGTTAATATTAAAATAGAAGGACACGTCAAGATACATAACCCAGAATCTGGAGAAATCTTCGTTGATAAAAATAATGCTATTCATTATGAAAACATGTCTCAGGCATTGGCTTACGGAGTATCAAATTCAGGCCAAAATTATATATACGAGATGCACTTTGGAAATGGCGGTACGTCGATAGACCCAACAGGCGTTATTAGTTACTTGCCTCCGAATACCACGCAGCAGAATGCCCAACTATACAACGATACATATTATAAGATAGTTAACAATACAAGTCTTCTTAATACAGATCCTCTCCGTAACAAAATAACAGTTCTGCATACTAGCGGCACAACATATACAGATATTTTAGTATCGTGTCTATTAGATTACGGTGAACCAAACGACCAACAGCATTTTGACAATAGCCAAAATTTAAGTGGTGCCTATGTATTTGACGAATTAGGACTAAAAGGATACCCACTAAGTGGGGTATCCGGAACTGGTCCGTTGCTTACTCATGTTATTTTCCATCCTGTTCAGAAAGCATTAAATCGATTAATACAGGTGGATTACACAGTTAGAATTTCTGCTCTAACTAACTTATCTTAGGCAGCTAACTTATGACAACTTACGTTATATCACACACAAACGGCACAATTTATACTACTCTAGCCACGGGGGTCGTAGATACTAACTTGGGTATATCATTGCTAGGACCAAACTATGTTGGTTACGGGCAATCGATTGCCAATAACTTTATACGGTTACTAGAAAACCAAGCAAATAATACACCTCCTACATTTCCTATAACAGGTCAACTGTGGTACGACACATCTCCATTTTCTAACGGCGGGCAAGTACTAAAGTTCTGGGACGGCACAAAGTTTAAACCAGTATCAAGCAGTGAGCTAGGAACTTCGCCGCCGCCAGCACCATTAAATGGCGATCAATGGTGGGACACCGCAAACGATCAATTACATATTTGGAATGGCGCATCTTGGATGCTTGTGGGTCCGGGGTATAGGAACGGAGCAGGGGAAGGAATTTCTGGACTATCTAATACTCTTTTGCCGTTGGCTGACACTAATTCTCAGTTACATATTACTGGAAATCTTCAATTAAACGCAAAGACAGTTGCATTAATAAGCAATGATGCATATACTTTGTCTACTCCTATTTCGGGAATTACTTCGGTGCTTCCGGGCATTAATCTTGCACCAGGAACAGTCATTAATGGTACGTCAACTAATGCACAACAACTTGGTTCTTACCCAGCATCAAACTATGTAAGAAACGACTCATCAGGAATAATATCTGCAAGTTTAGCAGTAACAGGCAGTCTTACAATTGGAAGTACGTCGCCTACTATAATTTACTCTGATTTATCTAATGCTCAATACATTGGCTCATCTTCTGCCATTACTCTTGTTTCTGGTAATGCTTCTATTACTGCAAACTCAAGTGCTAACACTATTACCATTAGTAATGAACCAACAGTATCCAATTCGGTAGCAACGAAAAATTACGTAGACTCTCAAGATTCAGCAGTAATTGCTTCTGCAAAAGCATATACAGATAGTAACGTATCTACATTACTGGGTTCTACTAATGTAAATACTATTACTAACCTGGCATTACTATCAACAGCTATTAATAATGACCTTACATTTTCAAACAACGTATATACTGCGATTGGATTCAAATCTGATATTACTAACCCAACATTTAAAGGTAATGTAAATGTCATTGGTTCAATCTTACCAACTGCCAATATCTCAAGCGATATAGGTTCTACTGGATATAATTTCCGTCATATATATAGTCAAGCAATTAGCTCGACCTTTGCTGACTTGGCAGAAAAGTATGATGCAGATAAACAATATGAAGCAGGTACTGTTGTGGTATTTGGTGGAGACAGTGAGGTTACCGTGAGTGCAACGTACTGTGATTCTAGAATTGCTGGCATCGTGTCAGAAAATCCAGCATATACTATGAATGATGCGTCGACTGGCATTCCAATTGCTCTAACAGGAAAAGTATTTTGTAAGTTTGTTGGTCCTGTTAAGAAGGGAGATATTATTGTTAACTCGTCGCGAGCAGGTGTTGCCACGACGCTTTCCGATAAAACACTTTGGACTCCTGGGTGCGTAATAGGCAAAAGTTTAGTAGATGATACAAATCATGGTCTGCGTAATATTATGATCTCAGTTGGACGATTTTAAGGATAATAAATGTCATACAATATAACTTTAAGTGATGGATCCAAATTAACAACGGTTTTTGATGGAACAACCGACACTACTAGCACGAGTATAACTTTAATTGGCAAAAACTTTGCTGGGTACGGACAGTTTCTAAATGAAAACTTTGTTGAAATGCTGGAGCATTTCTCAAACTCAGTTTCGCCATCAAACCCACTACAAGGGCAGATATGGTGGAATTCTAATACAAAAACATTACAGGTTTGGACAAGCACTCAATGGAAGAGTGTATCAAGTACAACAACTTCAGCCACCGCGCCAATCTCTCCAAATTCTGGAGATCTATGGTGGGACACTGTTAATCAACAACTCAAAGTATGGAACGCAGCATCAAACTCGTGGGTGGTAATTGGCCCAGCATATAGCTCGTCTCAAGGATTAACAGGAGCGGTGGCCGCAGTAGTATATGATACTCCACAAAATAATAAACACGTGGTTGTTGAGTTTTATGTAGGCGGATATATTTTAGCAATTTTAAGCGGTGCGCCAAATGATCCGTCTGCAAACGGCTCATATACATTAGCATCTCCTATTAGCGGGTTTGATTACATTAATCCAGGATTAAATCTATCAAGCATTAACGAACTGAAATATAACGGTGATGCAAGTAATTCGTTGCATTTTGGTCCGTCAGGATCAGCAATATCATATTCGCAGTATTTAAGAAGCGATATAGACGGAACACTTAATGGTAACTTAACTATTTCCCCCATAAGTATTACTGGTTCAAATCTAGTTATTTCGGGAACAAATGCCTCGTCTATTAGCATTGCAGATACTACTCCTGGTTCTAATGTAATATTCTCAGTTAATACTGGAGCAGGCCAACAAACAGTCCTTACATTAGATGCAACTTCGTCAGTAGCCACTGTTTCAAATATCACAAGTGCATCTCCTGGCACAAGCGTAGTCAATAAGAATTATGTCGATAATAATTCTTATCAAGGTTCAATAGTAAGCACAAAATCATCAAATGTTATTGTGTCGTCCTCAATGGTCACGATTGCTAATATTTCCTCATCATATTCGTCGGCGGAGTTTCTAATTCAAACCACTAGTTCAACGGGTAACGTTCAGTTATCGAAAGTTCTTGCTATTAGTAATAATGGAAATAGTTATTCTACTGAATACGGTACAATAACAAACGGGACTAACCCCGCAGCAGTTTTTTCGACTACTATTTCTAACGGGGCATTACAGTTAGTAGCAACCCCGTCTGTCGGTGCAGGGCAAGTAACATATAAAGTAAATATTACAGCAGTAACACAATAATAAAAATTTAACTGGGGAAAGGGAACCGGTCATATGACAAACACTACATCAAAATTTAATGCAAGGAACGGACTTACAGTGGGCTCGCCGCCTGTTGATGTCGTATCTGCTATCGGCGATATATCAATAACCGGCAATGTTACAGCTTATAACATAACATCTACTGGCACAGTAACATTATCGGGTAGCCTGGTCGCTCCAGGAACAATGACTGCGGGTTCTGGATTTATCGGCACGGCAAGCAATGCAACGAGTATATATGGTGGGATATCAGGAGCAATACCGTATCAAACTGCCGCTAATACAACCGCCTTTTCTCCAGCAGGCACTGCTGGGTATGCACTAATCTCAGGTGGTTCTGCCGCACCTAGTTGGTCTTTTTTAAACTCAATACCGCTTGTTGCGCCGGGTGGCTATAACTTAGTTGCCACCGCAGCAAAACAGTGTCCGGGAAATGTAATGGGAGAGATATATAATTTTAGAATAGGTCAAACGGGAACTTATACATTTGGCACTTATGTATATTCAAATGCTCATTGGATGTATGCACAGATTTATAAAAACGGTGTCGCTTATGGTCCATTTCATACCCTAGTTGGTGGTGGGGCTGGTAACGTTAGAACAGCTACTTATTACGACAACTTAGCATTTAATTTAGGAGATACTGTTCAGATATTTGGAGAAAATGTTCAAGGAGGCGATTATCCTTACACTGAAAGACTAACATTTTACATTTATGCAGATAATCATTCAATCTTAGTTGGTCCAAGTGCTCTTGGGATAGGAGTTCGTTTATGAGCTATTACATTACAATTGATTCAACAAGTCGTATTACTGGTCTTTACACTAATGAACCTGGATATCCAGATTTACCAAGTAATCCAATACTAATAAGTGATACAGATGCAGAGACACTAAAAGCGGGGTTTACTGAATTTGCGTATGTAAATAACGCAGTAGTTTCTTCTCCTTTATCTGCAGAAGCAAAAACTTACAGTTATGTAGAAGATAGAGCAGCAGCATATCCGCCCATACAGGACTACATAGATGGTATTGTTAAGGGAGATACTGCACAGGTTCAGACCTACATAAATGCTTGCTTTGCAGTTAAAGCAAAGTACCCTAAGCCTAAACAGCCGCCCCGTCGCTTAAAGTAATTTTTCTAGAGTAGCGATCTTATCAATGATGACTTTGAATTTGAAAGTTCGCCAAACTCCAGGAATTAACGGTTTGGGATGATCGATGAGGTTAGTCCAAGCATACCCGCGATGTTCGTCATTAAGTGTAGGAATAAATTCATCGTCGACTGATATCAAAAAAGTATAATAGACAAACGTGTGGTTGTCAGAAGTAAAGGTTTCAATTGGTATTGTTTTTCTCTGACTTAGATCAACTCTAGTCTCTTCAATAATTTCGCGATATAGGGCCTCAGTTATCCGTTCCCCCTCATTAATTTTTCCGCCCGGAATTCCCCAACTACCAGAATACTTTGCACCATCCCGCAGTAGGAATAGATACCGCTTAGTGTTTTTGGCATAAACGAGAGCACCAGCTGCTTCTAATAGGTCTTTTTTCTTAATATCTTCCATAATTTGCATAAATAGTAATGTAGTTCGCGGAGCAGCAACTCCCAACTACTCTAACATAAAAGGACTATATCAGTATGTGTATTTATTGTGGTCCACTAAGTATCGAAACATTTATAAGAAACATTACGGCGCAATACCAAACGATTCTGATGGACGAACCTATGATATACACCATATTGATGGAAATCATTCAAATAATGCACCAGAAAATTTAAAAGCAGTAACTATCCAAGAACATTATGATATTCATTATTCTTGTGGTGACTGGGCTGCTTGTTTGAGATTATCGGCAAGAATAAATTTGAATCCTGCCAGAATTAGCGAGTTAGCCAGAAAAAATTCTTTAGAGAGAGTTGCTAACGGAACACATAATTTTTTAGGTGGAGAAATTCAACGAGAATCTACTAGAAGATACGTAGCAGAGGGAATACATAATTTCTGCAGGAGATCGGACGGAACAAGTTTAACATTAGATAGAGTTGTAGATGGCACTAATCCATTTTTAGGTCCAGAAAACAATAGAAAAAGAATAGAGGATGGATCTCATCATTTTTTACGCAGTAATCTATCCGAAGTTACTTGTCCTTATTGTGGTAAAATAGGCAAGCAAAACATGAAAAGATATCATTTTGATAATTGTGTGGAAAATCCTAAATCAACCCGCCAGAAAGTTACAAGTCATCAACGAGGGAAAACATATGAAGAACTTTATGGAATAGAAAAAGCATTAAAATTAAAGAAAGCAAAACAAGGAAGACCAAAAACTAGCACTTAGATTTAATCACTTCAGTGTCGACAGAACTATCGTCCACTGTTCCGGATCGTATCTCCCCTCTATTGCTCTTGTCCACATCTGGTTTGTTGGTAGCCATTTGAATTGAAGTCCTGATTTTAAGTTACTAACGTATTTAACGCTCGTGGCCGAGGCTGCCACAAAAGATACAAACCAACTAGTACCATCATATTCGATTATATCGTTTTCTTTGGCAACCAATGATCCCCATGCTTGCGGCGCATTTCCTGCAGAAGTATTGGCGGACCCAATATCGTTAAGTATTAGATATCGTGTGCCAACAGATACATTTAAAAATGTAGTATCTACTGGCATGTTAAATGGATCAATAATTGCATTTACTGGCAAAAACGAGTTTGTTGGTATCGAATCTAAATTTGTAGAAAATAGCAGTAGAGAAGAATCAGTTGGATGATATGATACTGTTCCTGCCACAACTCCTCCGCTCGGTTGAGATAGTTGAACTTGAGATGTGCCGTTTTGTAATGCCAGTCCATATGTATCTATTAATGTTTTCCAAGAATCAACTGAGCTACTTGGTTCGACGATTGTGCCATCTACCGTCTCAGTGATTATTGATGTTTGTCTAGTTAATTTTAATGTGTTACCATAAAACACAACACCGTAGTTCATTGGTGTCATTGCTCTTTGTGACAACAGGAATTCTATCGGAAGATCTATTAGATTATCTGCAAGATTACCGTTTGCATCATAGAGACTACTTACCATCTTTTGCACTACTCCAAGTCGCAATACCTTAGCAGGCATACTAATCCAAATTGGCAATTCAAATGTCATCGTTGCGATATCAATTGAGTCACTGTTCATTTGCGGAATTGACCGCGAGGTCCATACTGTACTTTTTAGTTGAATTGCGCTAAGACTTGTCCAATCAAGATAGTTATCTGTATTTTGTATTTCAAAGTCAGGATTAAATATTGCACCAATCTGCTCTAATATCTGTAATTTTTGTTCTTTGTTACTTGTCCAAATATCCAACTTTAGTGTCAGTTTATATGGAACCGGCATAGGACGCTCAATAGTAAATGAATTTCCTTGATCGTTCCCCCATGTATTACTTGCAGAATCATATGATCGTTCTCTAATGTTGATTTTACCAATAAAAGTTGGATCTTGTAAACGATCTCGATCATAGTCAAACCCACTAATATACGCGGCCATAGATGGAACAGTAGGCAAGGCATTTTCGCTGCCACCTGTGATTGCTGCCATTGTTTGACGAGATGGGTCTCCGTAATAAACAGGAACTGTTTGATATGCAATAATACCTTGAGAATCTTTACCAAACTCAACTTGAAAATGGCTCATTATTCTAATGAACTGTGAAAGGAATCTTCTGCATTGACCTGAATAAAAAAATGACTGTGCCATTGAGTTTCCTGTTAGTAGTCAGCTTTAGGACGCAAAGCTTGATCTAGTGATTGTCTTTCTGGTACTACATCTCCATTAGCAAGAGTAAGCGTATTTGTGTCATTGATAAAACGATTACGCCATGTTTGATTATTTGGATCTCCTGGAGTAAGATTAGTTCTAACGTTGTCTTCCATCTTAACCCATTTGATTCCGTCAAACCTAAATAAACGGTTAGGCAAATAATCCAATCTTAGGAAGTAGTCTCCCATATTTGGGATTGCTGGGAAAGAAACACCAGCATTTACAGCAAGCCCATCTGGGGCTAATCCATCTCCGCTCAAGTAGCCCTTAGGATTCATCTCTGGTGTTGGACTATAAGATCCCTGATCAGATGTTAACTCAGAGTCGCTTGTATCGGTTTGGTCATCTCCTGTCAGTATATCTGTTGCAGCTACTCCATTCTCATCTACATGCGGCGCATAAATCTTACTTACATCATAACCACTCTTCGGAACATCATAGGTTGCTTGAGAAATAATCGCTTCGTTTATATCCATAAACTTCTGATATGTGCTAATAATGTTAGATATTGGCGTAGTATTTGCTGTCACATTTCCTGCTGTGCCCATTGGACCAGAAGTGTCTAATACTGCGATATTATTAAGAACATCTTTGTATTCTTGACTATCTACTAATGGACTAAGTTTTGCTCTCCATAAATGAGGATACCAAGTTGGGCTAAATCCTTCAGTTGCCCAAGAACAATCTCCTACAACATAAAATCGTTTTAACGCTGTTTCGGCGTCTATCGCATAATCATCTTTAAGATGTAAAAATTCAAGCACGTCTCCGTTCATAACACGACGAGACAAAATATCAACCATATCGTTATGGTGGAATGTCATTACTATTGTGCCGGTTTGTAAGAATAAGCCAAATTGTGTTAGGTCAAAGTCGTTGTCTTGCCTTTGATATGATCCACGCATAACATATACATCTGGATCATATTTACGATCACGATTTTCTAAAAATAGTATATCTTGTATTGTTGTTGGTGTAGGGTTTGGATTAGCTGGCTTGGTTGCATCGCTACTAAAACCGACCTGCGTATTTGCCGGTAATACTGCTGTAGTAGGAATAGACAACGTAACTGATGTGGGGCTAATACTTGACACAGTAGCACCAACAGGAATATTTGTGCCGTAAGCAAAATCTCCGATATTGATACCGGATGTAGATGGGAATGTCAGTGGGCTGATAGTAGCTGCTTGAGTGACAGAAGTTACTACTTGCGTTCCTTGAGGAATCGGCCCAAGATACTTGTGGACAAGTATTTCTGTTGATCCCATTCTAAACATTTCAGAGATAGTTTTGTCGAAGAACTTATAGTCCTTTCCCTTTTCCTGCTTCCATAAGCTTATTTTAGCCACGATTGCGTTCCTGTAAGTGTATGATGTATTTAGTGAAAATTTCGGTTGACAAACGAGTTAAATGAGTGTATAATGTTTGTATTAAGTAATAAACTGAGAATATATGACTGAAATTAAACACTCCGTTACTATTAACTCTACCCGAGATTATTGGGCAATGTTTCGTTGGTGCGAGGAATATGCAGGAAAAAAGAAGGTAGACTGGAAGATTCGCGTTAAGTATCGTGGCGGTATTGTTCCCGCAGAAACTATATTTTTCTTTGCTGAAGAATCAATGGCAACATTGTTTACGCTAAAATGGATATGATCATAAAAACTGCAATGGACTGGGATAGTGTATCAGATGGCCTGCTTCGTCAGATATCAACCATCAAAAATGGCAGGAAAAGAATGGAGGCAAGCAAAGTTCTTGCCAACATCGAGGGAATGATAACAAAACTGAGCCAACTGGAGCTTCAAGCCCGTCGATCGTCCTCACACAGCCCGAGACTGGTTAACGAACAGCTTGACATTATCAATCAATCTGTGCTAGAATTAGAACAATGGATTACTCTTCTCCTTCTCTTATGAGGTGGTATGATACAAGACAACGTAGTAAAATATTTAATCATGCCGCACAAGGTATCTCTGACGGCATTAGCGTTTAATATGGAGTGGTTTACACAAGGACGAATATTTACAGAATATGAAAAATGGTGCCGACAAACTGTTGGCCCAGACAACATAGATTGGTGCAGGACTATTGGCCCAGACAAGGTAGATTGGTGCAGGACAAGGACAAGGCTTGGCAATACGGTGACAATGACCTTTCATTTCAAACGAGAAGAAGACGCAACAATGTTCGCGCTAAAATTTTTGTAATAACAGGAGAACAAAATGGCAAAATTAGTGGGAATTAAACTTCCAAAACCAAAGAAAGAAAAGAAAATTTCTACAAGTGTGCTTGAAGAAAAGCATGTAGGTTCAGAACCAAAGTGGGACACTGAGCGAGCTAAAAAGTTTGAGAAAGATGTGTTTGAACACAATCTTCGTGCAAGCTTCCGCTATTACAATTATTTCTACAGCCAAAAAGACTTGAAGAAGCATGTCGTAGCGTGGGCACAGAAGAATATGGATCTGGATGCAAAAACGCTATCGCTGTATATCGCATCGAGCGCAGAAGCCACACCAATGACCGTATGCAGCTTGGTTAAGGCAGAGGCAGTTGGTATGCCAATGCTTAAAAAATATAAAGAATACATCACAAAAAGCATTCTGAATGCAATTGAAGAAACAAAATCAGAGCCGGCAGTTGTAGAGAAGGTTGTTGCAAAGACTGTTGCTCCTACTATTCAGGACAGATTAGCAGAAAAGACATCGGAGATCATCGGCGATCTTGAAGTTGAAGTCGACAATGCGTTTCTTAAGAAGCCAACAGGAAGTCCATACGACATCATCACCGCTAAAAACTTGGCACACGCCCAAGTCGGCAAAGTTCGCGAGCATTTCCAAAAGCAGATTGATGAACTTAGCGAACTTGTTGCCGGTCAAGACGAACAGTTAAACGAATCATACGGCTTTCTGAAGAATTCGGACATCAAACGCATCGGAGCATTTTATGTCAAACTGCTCGCTGATCTTGATAGCTACAGCACCGTCAAGAAAGCGACAAAGAAACTGAAAATCAAACGACCACAAAACAAAGACAAGCTCGTCGCTAAAGTTCAGTATCTCAAAGAAAGCAAAGTTCTAAAGCTTGTTAGTGTTCCGCCAGCAGATATTATTGGCGCACAAGAGCTTTGGGTGTATCATACGAAACACAAAAAGTTGGGAAAGTATGTTGCCGACGATCATAGTGTATTGGGAGTTAAGGGAACAACTCTTACAGGATTTAGCGAATCAAAGTCGATGCAGAAGACTTTGCGTAAGCCAGAAGAACAGCTCGCCGCATTTATGAAGGCGGGCAAAGTTCAGCTGAGAACATTTCTTAAAGATATTAAAGCAGTTGAGACAAAGCTGACCGGCAGGTTAAACGCAGACACGTTGCTATTAAAAATCGAGAAATGAACGAGTATTTAATTGTCGTGCCGATAAAAGAGGATACTGGTCCAGAACAGTTTCGCCACGACATATTTAAATACTATGTTTCTGGAATACTTGATGACTTGGATATAGCGACGAGAAAGCTTTTTTGCTATACTTCTGATAGTCAGAGTTGGGTTATTTTCTGCTCTCCTGAACAAATAACCATGCTTGTTCTTCAGCTGGGTGCAACGATTGTTAGAACTACAGTTAAAATATGAGATATCGCATTGCCTTCCCCACACTAACTTCTGCAGATGAGGAGGAGCAGATTCTCCTCGATTTAGGCATAAATCAATATATTAAGTGGTCTCTTTCATACTGGAATATCACTTGTTCTCCAGAGATATTAACGATGCTAATATTAAAATATGATATTTCATATTATGATTTGTCAAGAGTAAGTCCGGAGAACTATCTCTAAGCATAAATAGTAGTATTACACCAAGGAATACTACTATGAGCGGACCAGGACTTACACCAGTTGACCCAAACCCAAGCCAACTAGAAACAATATCCAGAGCACATTCTGACATTATTGAATACACAAAAGCTCGCTTGGGCGATTCAATGATTGATGTTGACCTCGATAAAGGTGACTATGAAGTAGCCATCAAGCAGGCTCTACTTAGATATCGCCAAAGAGCAGAAAGGTCGGTTGAAGAATCATTTGCTTTCTTAGATTTGGTTCCCGACACGCAAGAATACTTCTTACCTAAAGAAGTTATGTCAGTAAAGCAAATATTCCGTCGTGGACTTGGTGGACTCGCCAATGCAACACAGTTTGAACCGTTTAGCTCGGGGTTCTTAAATACCTACATGTTGGTAGCTGGTCGTGTTGGCGGACTTACCAATTACGAATTATTCGTAGACTATCAAAAGCTAACAATGACGATGTTTGGTGGCTATATCACATTTAACTACAACGATGCGACTAAAAAGCTGGTTATTCACCGTCGTATGCCAGGTGAATATGAAGTAGAATCGGTTATGCTTTGGATCTATAACTACAAGCCAGATCAAGTTATTCTCAATGATTACAAGGCTTTTCCGTGGATTCAAGATTACGCTTATTCACTGTGCAAACACATGTTAGGCGAAGCGCGTGAAAAATATGCAACAATCAACGGCCCACAAGGCGGATCATCGTTAAACGGGACCGCAATGAAGACTGAAGCCAAAGCAGAGATGGATCAGTTGATTGTAGACTTAGGACAATATGTTGATGGATCGGCACCAATGTCATTTTTGATCGGGTAATCTTTCGTAGTAGGATAACCAGCATAAATAAGAGTATGAAAACAATACTCTTAAATATAATTAACGCTGATACTTCTTATAACAAGAATGCTACTCGATATCTCTATAAAACCCACCCGGACTTATGGAAGCAGGTAGTAGAAACTACTTGCTTTTTGCCAGAATCGGCGTTAGCCAAACAGCGAGTTTGGCACATTCTCAATGAGATATATGATATACCTAGATGTCCGATAACCGGAGAAGAAGTTAAGTGGTTTTGTAACAGATATTTGGGCACCGCAAATGTATCGGCCAGAACAACACTATTAAACAAATCTGGAAAACTAAACAATCGATCAGAAGAAACTAATAAAAAACGATCAGACTCTAATAGAAAAACTGCTGAGGATGGATTAAGAAAGCCCTCTACTATTTCTGAAGAGACAATAAGACTTCGCACAGAAAAAGCCAAAGAGACTTGTTTAGAGAAGTATGGCGTAGATAACATAAGAAAGTTGCCTGCTATTATAAAGAAAATACAAAAGAAGAAATATGACTGGCATATTGCCAATGGTGGCACACCAAGAGAACAGAGACCGCTTAAAGATTTGTATTATGATGCAGTAAATAGATTCACCAAAGAAAGTTGGGTAAATTACTTCGACAAGATCAACCCTCAACGACTAAATCGTTCTGAGTTTCCGCTTGATCACATCTATAGCATTCACCAAGGATTTATGAATAATATTCCTCCATATATTATTGGACATTGGACTAACTTGCGTATTATCACGCTAATAGAAAACTCATCAAAGGGAAAACGATGCAGCAAGTCTCAAGAAGCATTGTTCAAAGATTTTTTTGCCAACATAGGTAAATAATTATATGAGAGCAAAAGAATTTATAACTGAAGGTGGAACAGGATCGTTGGCACCAGGAGTTGCAGATGCTCTTCCCGCAACTTGGGTCCTACCTGACCTTAAGAGCCAAGACCCCTACTTACAGTATCGCTTTGGTTTAGCACTTGCCGCAGCAAGAGCGCAAGCAGCCGGTGAAGTATCTTACGCAGACGAAAGCATGTTTGGTGAGAAAATGGTTGTGATGGCCTATACACCAGAAGAAGAAAAAACACTCAATATGGCATTAGCTATGTATGGTAAAAATAATGCAAGCCAACTCATATCTACTCGCAGTTCATCAGAGGCAAGCGATGTTCAAAAACATTCACCGGTAGCAAATATCAATCCGAAACGCAAAATCACATATTAACCAAAAACCTTGCTTTATCCTATCTAATCCTGTATTATGGATATATGAAAAATCAACGATGCCTTTATATAGATATGGACGACGTAGTTGCTGACTGGAATAAAGAAGCTCGCCGCTACTTAAAAAGAACTTGGGAATCCGGTGTATGGATACCAGAATCCGAATGGCAAAATTTAGAGGATCATAAAAGATTCTATCGAGACTTACCTCTTATGGAAGGCGCCGAAGAGCTAATTGCGTGGGCAAGAACATTTACTGAGAAGAATAACATGCATTTGGCTTTCCTAACCGCATTGCCTAAAAACAACAAGATGCAATATGCAAGCTATGATAAGTTTCTTTGGGCACAAGAGCGTTTCCCAAATATTCCTGTATTCTTTGGCCCATACTCACACGACAAACACCATCACTGTCAACCGGGTGACATTCTAATCGACGACCGCACTTCAAACTGTGTAGAATGGCGACTTGTCGGAGGGATAGCTCATCAATACACAACATGGGAGAAATGTAAAGAATGGATCTTCCATAATTTGGACAATACAATAAAATGAGAATAACTTATATTGGTCCACCATTAGGAACTTCTGCTTGGGATAACACTATTATATTCGACGACGAGTTTGATAATGGGCTTGATATGGATAGTATGTGCTGTTGGGTTAGCAATACATTTAAGGAGAATTTTATTATCCTTGAGTATAGTGAGAAGAGCATCGCAGGAGGATGCTTAGATAATGCTAAAGCGTGGAATGACGGATATGATAGCGATAGGTATATACTAATAGATAGATGGGAATTACGCTGCTCGTCAGAAGATGCAACCTTATTTCTACTAAAATACTCAAACAAGGAATCAGCATGATTATCAGTCTAAGTGGTTTGATAGGAAGTGGCAAGGACACGGTGGCAGAAATGCTGGTAGAACAACACGGATTCACGCGAGACTCATTTGCAGGAACACTCAAAGATGCAGTATCCGCAATCTTCGGATGGAATAGAGAGATGCTTGAAGGTAAGACCAAGGAAGCAAGGGCACAACGAGAAATAGTTGACCCGTGGTGGTCTGTTCGTCTTAATAACCCAGAATTATCGCCAAGATGGATTCTCCAACATTTTGGCACAGAGGTCTGCAGAACACATCTTCACACTGATATCTGGGTTGCCAGTCTCGAAAACAAACTACGAAATCTAACTGAGGGAAATATTGTCATCAGTGATGCGCGGTTCACTAACGAACTCGATATGCTCAAAAATGCAGGAGCGCAGATGATATGTGTATCTCGAGGACCAAAGCCGTTTTGGTGGAATACGGCAATTCAAGCTCATACTACGCCCGAAGCAATGGCCAAAATGATTGCACTTGATATACACAAAAGCGAGTGGGATTGGGCAGATTATAACTTTGACCTACATATCAATAATAACAAAAGCCTAGTTGAGTTAGAACAAACCGTCGATCTTTTAGTAGATTAAAAATCAGGAGTTAACTTTTCTCTGCCGTCTGGCTTCCATCCTAAACTACTATACTGAATTTCAATCGCACAATTAGCACAAATCGTCTTTAAGTTAAACCAATCATTATTAGCAGAATTGCCATCTAGGTGGTAGACTGCTGACTGTTCCGTGTGTTTAAATCTAAATCCACACTTCTCGCATTTATCCTTCTTCTTATATCCTGTTCTTAGCCATCCTGCCGGAAGAGGTTTCTTCTTCTTTCGATAACATTGGTCACACTTATTTCGGTAATATGTCTTACCGTATTTAATATAATTTACTGCTACGGGTTTAACGTGACAGCAGGGACATAGTTTACGCTCTAGCATATAGTATTTAGTGAAGGCACTTTATAAAGTGCCTTCTACGGCGCCTGTTTTTGCCATAATGGCATAAATATTACTAACAAGTAATTTAACTATTACACACCAATTTTAGGAGAGACAATGCTATATCATTTTACATATAAGACAACAAACACAATTAATGATAAGTCTTATTATGGAAAACATTCAACCACTAATCTAGAGGATGGATATCTGGGATCAGGACTAAATCTATCTCGTGCGATTAAAAAATATGGTAGAGAAGTATTTACAACTGAAATTCTCTTCTTTTATGAAAACACAGAAGAGTTAAACAATGCCGAAAAAGAATTAATTACCGAAGAGATGATCAACTCTAATACGACATATAATATTGCAGTTGGCGGCCAAGGAGGAAATCTGGGATTGTTAGTTAATAAGAAAATATCTCAAAAAACTAAAGGAGTTAAAAAAGGGCCATGTTCAGACACACATAGAAAAAATATGAGACTTGCTAAACTTGGGTATGTCTTCTCAGACGAAAGTTTAAAGAGAAGATCTACCACAGTCAAAGAAAAAAATGCAAAATTGACTAGACGTGAAAAAGCAATCGGTTCAAGATCTTCAGGAGAAAAGAATGGATTTTATAATAAATCACACTCTGCTGAATTTAAAGAAAATCAAAGAAATCGTTTATTGACTCGTTCTATTCCAATAAGTGCTAAATCAGTCACTATTAACGGGATAACTTATTCAATGATGATGACAGCAATGAAAGAACTTGGCGTCAATAGACGCACACTACTTAAATTAATAGGAGAAAAATAATGCTAGTATCCCCAGGACAAGAAATCACTATTATTGACGACAGTCAATATGTTTCATCAAGCGTAGGAACCGTTCCTTTTATCTTACTTGCAACAGCACAAGATAAGACATTCCAAGGACTTCCAGCAGCATATACATCTAAAGCAAATGCAGGACAACTATTGTCTTTTAGCAGTCAGCGTGATATGATTACTAATCTTGGTTATCCACTATTCAAACAAAGCTCGGCAGGAACACCGCTAAACGCATATGAAACAAACGAATATGGTTTAATGGCTGGTTACAGTGCAATGGGCGTAAGCAATAAGTCATACGTTATTCGTGCTGACATTGACCTAGCTCAACTAGAAGGAACAGCAGTTCGTCCAATAGGGTTACCATTGAATGGAACAATGTGGTTAGATACTGCTGATTCAACTTGGGGAATTTATGAATGGAATGCAACTACGCAAAGTTATGTAAATCGTATTCCGTTAGTTATAACTGATCCTACTGAAGTATCTGGTACACCGCCATTGCCACTGCCATCAATTGGGTCAATTGATTCTTATGCAGTTATTGCGTTATCAGCTACAGCAACAACATCAGCATATAATAACATTTGCTACAAAGGGTCTGATAATCAATGGACGCATGTTGGTAATCCAGCAGCGCCTGAATCACCATCTTGGCAAAATGAATGGCCAGCAGTTACTGGCAATGTTGCCGCTGTTGGTGGCAACTTTACCGGACTCACTACTCAAACTCTAGTATTAAATAATGTTATAATTACTGCTATCTCAACAAGTTTAACCAACACAGTACAACAAATTAATACTGCTGGAATTACCGGAGTATCAGCAGCAGCAGTTAACAATCAACTTGCATTATATGCAACATCAGTTGCAACTAACGGAGAAGTTACTATTGCTGCAAACTCAACAGCACTGTCGACTTTGGGATTAACTTCCGGAACCTATGCAGCGCCAGCAATTCAATACGGTAGCTATGTTTCTGTACCAGACTGGAGGAGCACAGATGCAACTCCTCGTCCTACTGGAAGCGTTTGGTTCAAAACCTCTACATTAGGAAGCGGCACAAACTTTGTTCTTAAAGAATTTAACGCAAACAATGATGCTTGGACATCAATCGCTACACCAATTTACGCAGACGATGCAGATGCAATCTATAACTTAGATCCAACTGCTGGCGGAAGCAACATTCAAGCAGGAACAGTGTATGTTCAGCAAGATGCACTATTTGGTGGCAGTACTACTGTTGGCACAGGATCATTCCTTTTCTTAGATAGAACAACACAGGGCGCATTAACTATAACTGGCTCAAACACTTCGCCGACATTTAATAACACAGTTGATAATATTACTGTGTCGGTAACACAGGTTGGAGTTGCTGGTTGGTTAACTGCAACAGCAAACATATCTGGCAATACTGCTCAGGCTTTTGTAAGCACAATATCGTCGCTTAATCTGCCATACTTAGTTGCTACTGTTACTGGAACTGGCGCAATTTCATTATCACATGCTGCGGGTGGTTCAATTAAGCTTTCACAAACAGGATTAAGTGACACATTAGCAAAAGCAGGATTTATTGGTGCAACTGGTGTTACATTAATACCAGGCACATCTGCCCCTCAATATCTGGCAAGTAACTTTACTAAGTTGTTATACACTGCTCAGTCACTGACTCCGTATACTGCACCTGCAGATGGAACGCTATGGTTCTTTAATAGTCCACTTGATGTAGATATTATGGTTAATGACTTAGGTGGATGGAAAGGATATAAGAATGTTACTCTTGATGCTAGAGGATATAATTTATCTAATACAGACCCACTTGGACCAATTATGTCGCCTACTGCACCAATTACGCAAACAGACAATACTCCATTGGTTCCAGGAGATTTATGGGTTAACACAGGCGAATTAACTAATGCTCCTGTTATTTCAAGATATACAGGTACTTCGTGGTCTTTGATCAATAATGCAGACTCTGTTGATCAAAACGGTATTGTATTTGCTGATGCACGTTGGGACACAACTGGAACAACTGATCCTGTAGCTGGAAACTATCCATCAATAGTAGCATTGCAGTCAAGCAACTACCTTGATATAGATGCACCGGATTATCGCTTGTATCCACGAGGCACGTTATTGTTTAACCTACGTCGTTCAGGATATAACGTTAAACACTTTGTGGCAGACTATTTTAATACTACTGCATTTTCGGTAGCTGGTTGGACTGCAACTACCGCCTACACAGCTGGAACAAAGGTGGTGTATGAAGGCGTTATTTACGTTGCAGTAACAAGCTCGACTAACCAAACACCGTTAGCAAATCCAACGTATTGGGCAACATTAGAATCAGCAACTTGGGTTACCTCAAGCGGCCTACAAAATAATGGCGCACCATATATGGGTGCAGGTGCTCAACGCGCAATGGTAGTTAAAGCTCTTAAAGCAGCAATTGATGGTAGCGACACATTACGTGAAGAAAGCTTCCAATTCAACTTAATTACTTGCCCAGGATATCCAGAATTGATTCCTGATATGGTTAATTTGAATAATGATCGTAAGAACACTGCTTTCGTTATCGGCGACACCCCAATGCATTTGGCAGCAAACGGAATAGATGTTACAAATTGGTCAACCGATGCAAACGGAGACGGACTAGCAACAGCAGATCCATACATGGGTGTTTACTATCCATCAGGTTTAACTACAGACTTGTCAGGCAACAACATTGTTGTGCCACCAAGCCACATGGTTCTTCGTGCTGCTATTAAGAGCGATAACGTATCGTATCCGTGGTTCGCTTTTGCAGGAACACGTCGTGGTTTAGTTGACAACTGTTCAGACATTGGATATGTTGATGCTAACTTAGGTGAGTTTGTACGCAACGGTATTAACCAAGGGATGCGTGATACTCTTTATCCATTAGCAATTAACCCAATTACGCTTTTAAGTGGTGTTGGTCTTACTATTTTTGGTAACAAGACTCGTGTTGGTGTAGCTAGTTCATTAGATCGAGTTAACGTAGCTCGCTTAGTTAATTACATTCGTACTATCCTTGCTTCGGTCGGTAATGCATACTTATTTGAACCAGACGATAAGACTACTTGGGATTCAATTGCACAGGTTATCTCAAGTGCAATGAATGACCTAGTAACAAAACGTGCAATTTATGACTATGCTGTTGTTTGTGATTCATCTAACAATACACCACAGCGTATTGCCAATAACGAGCTGTATGTGGATATAGCCATTGAGCCAGAAAAGGATGTTGAATTTATCTATATTCCAATTCGCTTAATGAATCCAGGCGCAATTGCTTCTGGCGGCAAATAAGTTTCCTTGGAATGGGAAGGGTAGGGCAGAAATGCCCTACTTAATTAACTACACAGATAATAGTTTTACCAAAAGTCGAAAGATTTTTGTTTCGATAGATAAATATTAGTATAGAAGTAAAGTTTAAGGAGAATTGGGTGAGGGAGTTTAGACCAACATACTTATATATCAAGAGGCATAAGATAACCGGTAAGCTGTATTTCGGTAAAACATCTAATGGCTACGAAGAAATGCTTGCATATTTAGGTTCAGGTACTGTTTGGAATCGGCATATTAACAAGCACGGAATAGAGCATGTAGAAACTATTTGGTTTTGTTTATATTATAATAGAGAAGATTGTAAAGAGTTTGCTGAGTGTTTTTCTGAACAAGAAAAGATAGTTGAATCAAAAATCTGGGCGAATTTACGTCCTGAGAATGGCATCAATGGTGGCGGGACAAAAGGCGAGGGATTCGGTAGAAAACAATCTGCTGAGACTAAGGCCAAACGGTCAGCGGCGATGTTAGGAAACACAAATTTTAAATTTAGAAAAAACTTTGATCGAGCACCAATTTCAGAAAATCATAAAGAAAGAATAGCAAAAGCACAAACAGGTAAGAAGCAGTCTGCAGAAACTATAGCAAAAAAGATAAAGAAGCAAACTGGTCAAAAAAGAACAGAAGAAACAAAGAAAAATATGAGGAAACCAAAGTATTCAAATAAAAATTATTTTGGTAAAAAAGAGAGGGTAAAATGTATATATTGCCCCAAAGTAGGCGGAGTAAACATTATGCCGAGGTATCATTTTGATAACTGTAAGTATAAAATAATTAATATCATATCATAGGAGAACTATAGTGGCAATCGCATCCTTAACAAAATTTACAGTACCATTGGCAACATCAACTAGTGCTTCGGCACAGGGCTTGCTAATGCCTAAGATGAAGTATCGTTTTCGTGTTTCCTTTACTAGCTTCGGAGTAAGTTCAAACACAACAGAACTAACAAAACAAGTTAAGACATTTGGTCGTCCAAAGCCAGATTTTGATATGGTAGTTCTTGATGTTTATAACAGCAGAGTCAACCTAATTGGAAAACCGAAGTGGTCTCCTATTACGTGTGTTATTCGCGACGATGCTGTTGGTAATGTATCAAAACTTGTTGGTGAGCAAATGCAGAAACAATTCGACTTTGCTGAACAGTCGTCGGCAGCTTCTGGCGGAGATTACAAGTTTATGATCTTACTAGAAGAACTAGACGGCGGCAACGGAGCAAATACACCAACTGTTCTTGAAACATGGGAAATGTACGGTTGCTTGTTAACGGGAGTTGAGTACGGCGATAATGACTATGGTTCAAGTGATGCAATTGAGCTAACATTAAATATCCAGTTCGATAATGCAATTCAATCACCGACAGGAACAGGAATCGGAACAAATGTTGGTCGTACATTGGGAACAGCAGCAACCTAATAAAAAAACACATCAATGTCAAATAAGAGGCTTCGGCCTCTTATTTTGTTTTAATTGGCACTTTTTCGGATGCTAAATACATTATATGGCAAATATACTCAACACATTCCTTAAAGAAATAGCACAAGGTGACTCAGTCCATGACTGGCAACACGCGTCGAAACTATTCGTTGCAAATAATTATGAATTAGCACCAAAGAGTGCGTATCTTTACTATGTTCATTTTAACTTAAATCCGGCAGTAGTCTCCACGTCTCCATCAGTAACTGGGCCAAATGGTTCGTATGGAATGGATTTAGCTCAAAACAGAGCAGAGCTTGGTATGCTTGTTAAGCAAGTTGCATTGCCGAAATATAAAATCGAAACTAAAACACTGAATGCATATAACAGACCACATGTTGTCCAAACAAAAATAAACTATGAGCCAATCAATATCACTTTCCATGATGATAGTGCAAACAAGGTTCGTAATTTTTGGTATGACTACTACTCATATTACTATAGAAATAGCGATAAAACAAATATTGACTGGGAAACGGCTGCCCACTCAGAAATAAATAACCCAAGATTTAGAAAAGATTATGGATATACTGTTCGTAATACGAATGCTGATAATCAATATGCTCCACCATATATTACAAGTATTAGCATCTATAGTTTATTCAATAAAAAGTTTAGCGAGTATATCATATACAATCCAATTATCTCAAGCTTTCAGCACGGCGAACACGAAGCATCGAATACAACAGGAGTAATGTCTCATCAGATGACAGTTGAGTTTGAGTCAGTGTCGTATGCTTACGGATCTGTAACACCGGATACCGTTACAGGTTTCGGTAGCGCACATTACGATAAGTCACCTAGTCCAATTCTACCATTAGGTGGTGGAACACAGAGTATTCTTGGTCCAGGCGGTATAGTAAGCGATGCAGCAAGCATCGTTGAAGATGTAGGAACAGGAAACTTTGGAGCGGCAGCCCTTTCGTTAGCTAGAGATAAAACAAATCTAGCAGGTGCAAGTTTAAGCACAATGCTTCATCAAGATTCTCTTACCTCATTAAAGAATACTTTGGCAGGCAATAATCCATTTAGCTCAATTAGTATCCCTGGCCTAGGAGGATTTTAATAATGGCAATTTTAACTAACAATCTAGTTAACAATACAGCATCACAGGACCTGACCACAACTTGGTTCAATAATTATTATGTTTCTCCGTTTTCGGTATCTCAGGGCCAAAACGATTCGTTTATAAGCTTCTTTGAAAAAGTGACAGGTAATAAAGAAACTGCGGCAGCATTAGCTGGGTGCGTTCTTTATACTGCTAAGGCACAGGGAGTTGATCCAATGTCAGTTTTGCAGCAATTTAGTTCATTGCCGCCTGGACAACTTAATGCATATCTAGTCCTATATCTGAACACCAATAGAATAGCCACAAGCTTTCTTGGTATCTCAAATCAACCTAAGATCAACAAATATACTCAAAGGTGTATCTTACCATAATGGCTAAGTATGCTCGAGCACAATTTATCCCTAAACATCCAGAAAAATATATAGGTAAAGGAATACCGCAGTATAGAAGTTCTTGGGAATTTGCATTCTTTACCTTCTGCGATAATCATCCAAGCGTTCTTCAGTGGGCAAGTGAGGCAATCCGCATACCATATAGGAATCCCCTAACTGGAAGGAAAACTACTTATGTGCCAGATGTATTCATTATCTATCAAGATGCAAACGGAGAAAATCACGCTGAGCTAATAGAAATAAAGCCATCCTCGCAGGCCAATATAGCTGAAGCAAAATCTCGCTACGAAAAAGCATCAGTTGCACTCAATTATGCTAAGTTTCACGCCGCACAAGCTTACTGCAAAAGCAAAGGAATAACCTTCAGGGTCGTTACAGAAAAAAATTTGTTTGCCGGTAAGTAAAAATGGTAAATATCATTATACTTTAAAGGTAATCAAATGACAAGAAAATTAGAATCTCTCTTCGGCTTACCGCCTGCGCCAGTAATGGGAACACCGACCGAAGCAGAGAATTTAGCTGAAGCCAAGGAACATGTTGCAGACAATCAGTCTATATTAGCAGCAGCCGACGATGCAATGGATAAGATAGATGCAGCTCTACCGACAGTGTCCGATCTCGACACAAGCGATAGAGATTTAGATGATCTGTCAGATTTGGCTAAAGAAACCTTTACATCACTGATTGATCTAAGCATGAATGTAGAACCTCGATTTAGCGGACCAATTCTACAGTCAGCCTCTACCTTGCTAGGACACGCAATCACGGCCAAAGTAGCTAAGATGGACAAAAAACTAAAAATGATTGACCTACAGCTTAAAAAAGCTAAACTTGACCAGACTAAAGACAATACCCCGTCATCAGAAAAAGCAGTAGACGGTGAGGGAATTGTCATCGACCGCAATGATTTGTTGAAGCATATACTTGAAAATTCGCGCAAAAACGATAAATAAATTTAGAACCTAAGGAATACTCATGAAAACTTTAATGGAATACATGTCGGAAGACAAAGAAACATACGATTTTAAAATTAAGATTGCCGCAACTGAAATTACCAATGAAGTGTTAGATAAAATCGAACATGCATTGTCAACATTTGAGATTGCGAGCATGAGTAAGCCAAAGAATTTACCTATTGTCGAGAAGAATTTAGATTTCCCGTCATTTGGTAGCTGTGAGGTGTCATTGATTTTAGTTTCGTTAAACTATCCATGCACAGACGCACAGATTCGTCAAGCATTAAATCATCAGGCAAGAATACCAGCCGCAAACATTGTTGTTATACCAAAAAACCAGCCAGAAGAACTTCTTCGCGATAAAGCAGAAGAAGACGAAAATTCCAATAAAAAATACGAGCCTATTCTTTTAAAGAAAGAGCTTGAAGATGTATCTGGTGGTCAAGAATTGGTAGGAACACAACGAGTTGAATCAATGCTCAAAGAGTTAGAAACTCGCCGTATGGAGTTTGCAGCAAAGGGAACTGATGAAAAAGCAAAAACAACAAATAGCTTACCAATGGACAATACTAGCCCAGTAGCTACAAAAGCTCACAAAGTAAAAGGACGATAAAATGAAAGATATTCTTGCTAAACTTGCCGACATTGAAAATAAAAAACCACTTAATGAAGCAAAAGAATTAAGCGAACTAAAAGCTGGCGACGAGTATGGCGATGATGCCACTGCAATTGGCAACGGCGAGATGAATGCAGCTATTTCTGAAGATGATGAAATCTGTTCTAATTGCAATGGTTCAGGTGAAGGGCAGTATGATGGCACTACTTGCTCATCGTGTGGTGGTTCAGGCACAAACCGATCAAACTCAGAGGAGCACGACGAAGATGAGCGTGAGTGGCAAAGAAAGTCAAAAGAAGATAGAGAATTAGATGAAGGTGCAAAATATAAACCAGAAACTCCGTATGGCGTTCAGTATAAAGTGTTTGCGGGAAAAGAACAGCGCCTAACAACAAAAGAAGCATGGTTCAAATCTGCAGAAGCAATGAAACGCGGTATTGCAAAGATTGAAAATCTCGATGGATTTTACGAAATCGTAGGACATCATTATCCAGAAGATATGATGAAGGAAGCAGCAGAAGAAGTAACAGAGTTTAATGATTTTGATGCACCAGACGATAGACAAAGTGCAGACAACGGAGCATTCAGCTCTACTGGCGCGCCTTGCCCTGAATCAGCAGTAGATGAACACATCGTTAAGACTGGTTCACAGTATGAACTAAAATCGCACAAAGGTAAAAACTTAGGCAAGTTTAAGTCACACAAAGCCGCCGCAAAACACGAGGGCGAAGTGGAGTGGTTCAAGTCTCATCCACACGAAAGTATCGACGAAGCAACAATCTCAGCGATAGAAACTGCTAGAAAGAAACTAGAGCATGTTAAAGAAGTTATTCGTGGTTTTGAAGAACGCGGAATGATTGCCCCTAGAAATTGGGAAGATAAACTCAAAGCAGCAGCAAAAGAATATAAATCAGCAAAGAAAAACACAATGACAAACGAAGCAGAAGATGAGCCGCAAGCATGGAAAGTGCTTAAAGGAACAGACGATAAGATTTATCAAATTTATGTAATGCATAATTACTATAACGGTAAGTATTACGATTACGGTGGAAGGGCATATCCAATTTTAGCTTCTTCTCCTGAAGAGGCATTAGAAATTGCTCGCAAATATAAAGGCGAGATTGAAGCTGACCTTAGAAGCAAATTCTTTAAGGTTGGTAGCAGACGAGTAAGAATGATTTCTAAAAACGATAATCATCACTTGAAAGACGAATCGTTCCACTCACCAAAATATCCAAATATGTGGACAAGTGGCGGTAACAGACATGTTATCAACAAAGATGGTGAGTTTGTAAGTTTTCCGTCGAAGGATGAAGAATCGTCGACTATAACCGAGTTAAGTAAAAATACACTTGGATCTTATGTTAAGAAGGCATCTAACAGTAGAGCTAGTTACGGTCATGACTGGGACAACGGTAGATTAGCAGAGCCAGGAAGTGGAAGAACAAGATCAGATGTAGTAAGAAAAAATAAAAATAGAAAAGCAGGCATCAATACAGCAGTTGATAAGCTGACAAGAGAATCAAAGGAAAATATAATGAAATCACGCAAAATAGTAAAAGAGAGTTTAACTTTCTTAGAGCATATCACTGATCCCGCACTTGAAAAGGTATTGCGTCATTTTGGTAAGGAAGTAAAAGACTTTATACACGGTGGAGAATTAGACGATAGTCTATATAATGCACTTTATGATTATTATTTTGATGAGATGCCATATGGAACTAAGAAAGCCCGCACAGGTGATCCGTTCGAATGGATTACTAATCGCTTAGATAAAGATCTTAAAGGTATTTCTGTAGGTCACCCAGCAGATGCAGCAGATTATGCGGGAATGAATGAACCATCATTTGCCAAGACGCGCCCTATTGGGTTCCCTGGAGACGAAGCTGATTACGATATGGACGAAGGCGCAGCAGGAGATATTGGCGGTGACTCAGGTTCCGGTAATGATATTTCTCCACTAAGTCAAGTTGATGAAGAAGAAATTGATCTCGACGACTTAGATGACGACGAAGATCTTGATGAAGCACTTACACCAGCACAGCAGGCAAAAATGGCTGAACTAAGAGCAAAAAATGCAAACTCGCCAATAACAATTGGGCGTAATGCAATTCCACCAAAAGCTGCTCCATATAATCCATTTGCTGATGAAAAGAATGATCGTAGCGGCGACCTAGCATTCAATCAACAAGATTCATTTCAAGGTTATGGTGCTCAACGAGAAGGTTTAGGGGAAGAAGAATTAGATGAAACATTCTTAGTTGAAGATAACGAGGGATTGATTGCAGAAATATTAGAAGAGCATGGTTTAGACCATGGATTAGATTTCTTCTTTGATAATGGACTAGTTGCAATCGGTAAATCAACTGCTCGTGTTATTATCAATGCATTAAAGGCAGATCCTCGCATTACTGCAACCCCATCATTTGGAAGAATTGATGGCGAAGAAGTGCAGATTGCATTTAACAAAGAGGCAGGACCATCAATCTCAAATGCAGAAATTAAAGACTTAGCTACAGAACCAGAACAAGATGCCTTAGGTGAGGGATTAGATCACAGTGAAGTGGCACAATTACTTGCAAAGGCAGCAAGAGTTATGTCCAGCGCAAAAACATTGGATCAACTTAGAGTTGCTGAAAAATATGCAAAGTTAGCATATAAAAAGATTAAAGGAAATGAAGGACTTGCGGGGTCAAACTTCGAAAGAAACTGGGCTATTTACTCCGCAATAGAACACGATTTGATTTCTAAAGAAGAAGAACTTAGGGGTGCGGGCGCAGTAACCGAAGAAGGTGATGATGCACTAAACGATATGCGTAGGTTAAGCGGCTTGCCCGGAAAAGAAGAAACTACTGATGGCGAAGTTGATGAAGCAGAAGGCGAGTATGTAAATGCTCCTGATCCAACTGTTCATACAAGCACAACAGATATGATCAACCGCGGAAATGACCTAAACCGTCCTAAGCGCCAAGACTTTACGATTCGTAACTTGGGAAACAACCCAATGGCCGAAACAAGAAATTTGTTCAAACAATATGAAGCAATAAAGGACACAGTTAAGAAATAATATGCCGAAATCACTTAGGGACTATTTGCCAGAATCATTTTTAGTAGAATTGGGCGAAGGGCCGTCCGATTCAAATAGTCCTGTATCAGGAGCCACAGCAGACGGTCATCCTAACCCAGCGAAATCTGAATTTGGTAAAAGAGAACTAAAGGTTGGCGATCCAGTAAAAGTTACTGGTGATGTTCAATCACAGGGTCAAAAAGGTGTAGTAGATAACATCGAAGACGATGGTAATCTTATCGTAGTTGATCTAAAACATCAAGGCAAAAAAAGTTTTAAAAGAACCGATATTGACTTTGATGAATATGAAGGTAAAGACGACGAAGAAGATAGTTATCGCCGAGCACTGAATAACTATAAAAAAATGGCAGGTTACTAAATGTCAGAGGATCAATATCCAGTTTTCCCAAAAGATGATGGGTATGATTTACCTATCAATCCCTATAGCCCAACATGAGAGCAAACGAATTTATAACTGAAGGTGAAATGCACGATTGGCATCAACGCTGCATACCTGGTATGAAGTCATTGACTGGAGTAGGTCAATACTATGAGCTATATCGCTTTGGTATTGCAATGGCACAAGCTGGTAGAGAAAACGATCCAATGCTAGGGACACCAGACGGGGTGACTGAGGATAATCCAACGACTCTTAGTTATACGCAAGCAGACGAAGATATTATCAACAGCGCACTAAAAAGAACAGGATACGGTTCCAAGAATATTACAACTATGTCAAGCGAGGAGCCAATAGATACGCACAGAGTTAGTCCTGTAGCCAATCTTGGCCCAGTAAAAAGAAAGAGCTAATATGAAACAATATAAACTTACATCGGCAGATTTTGTATTGCCGGGAGAATCACTAGAACCAGATGCATATATGTCTGCAGAGGACTTAGCATCAATTAAAAAACAAAATGAGTTATCTGGTTTTTTACATCAACAGATTGCAGATAGGCTTGCTAATCCTGTTGATCTTCCAGAAGCAAATACTATAATTATTAGAGAGCAAAAATATGAGTAAGATGCCGACAGAATCAGTATTGGTTAAGACACCACATAAAACTGAGTTCTATTCTCATCAGCACGTAGAAGAATTTATGAAGTGTGCAGATCCAATAACTGGACCTAACTATTTTATGACTAACTTCTTCTACATTCAGCATCCAACTAAGGGTAGATTGAAGTATGCTCCGTTTCCTTATCAGGTTCATTTGGCGCAATCATTTCACGAATATAGATTTAGTGTTAATCTTCTTTCCCGTCAATTAGGAAAAACAACTACAGCAGCAGGTTACTTGCTATGGTATGCAATGATGATTCCTGATAGCACGATCTTAATTGCAGCTCACAAATATACGGGCGCACAAGAAATTATGCAACGTATTCGTTATGCGTATGAGTCAGTTCCCGATCATATTCGTGCTGGTGCAACAACCTACAACAAGGGAAGCATTGACTTTGATAATGGTTCAAGAATTATTTCAGCTACAACTACAGAAAACACCGGTCGAGGATTATCAATATCATTATTATACTGCCTGGGTGGCGAAACAACTGTAAAAATTAGAGACAAAACTACATTGGTAGAAGAAGAAATATCTTTACAAGATTTGTATATCAGGCTATCTAATCCCGACAAAGTTCTAAATGACGAATTTGCATTCGTACATAAATAAGTATATGAAAACTAAATTACAACAATTTAAAGAACGAAACAGAAAACGCAATGCCCATTTATACATTGATGGGCTAATAGAAGGGTACGATTATGTAGTTTGCCCTATTAGCAAGGAACGAATGAGTATGATTAAGAAATCATATATAACAAATGTGTTGGGTATTACAGAAGATGAATACCCAAATATACAGCGAGTTTGTCTAAAGAGGAAAGAGAATATTAAATCTGGGTTAAAACAAATTGATCTGGAAACTGGATTGACTAAACATGAGCTTAGTGTAGAAAAAGCAAAAGAAGTATTATCGGAAATTGGTAAAGATGGTATGTCGGGCTATGACCGCAAAGGTAAAAAGACTCGTGCCACGCATATGGCCAATATTGATGAACTAGGCAGGCATGGATATAGGCGGCAAGCAGATGCAAGGTTAACTACTCTTTTACCCAATGGACTTACAGTAGAAGAAAATGCACATCAGAAACAAAAAGAATCAATGCTAAAAAATCACTCTACTGGGTCTGGCGGTGCAAGTAAAATTTCTAAAAAAGTTCTAGCGCCGGTGATTACATTGCTCGAAGCGAACAATCTAAAATATTACTTTGATAAACAAGAATATGGCATTAAGGACGCAGATACGGGCAATTATTATTTTTATGACCTAACTATTCCAGAATTACACATTGCAATTGAATATCAATCTGCCGCATGGCACTCTAACCCAGTATGGAAAGACAGTGTGTGGCAACAGTGGGCACCACCAAAAGGAAAAAGAAAAACTGCTAATGAATCGCTTGAATATGATTATAACAAAGCACGATCGCTGTATAAACATCGTAATATAGTTACGCATTATGTATGGGAAGATACCGTTGATGCAGACGTAGAGAGGATATTATGTTTGCTGAAAATGTAAACTACGAAATCTTAACTCCCGACGGATGGCGAGATTTCCGTGGGATTACCATGACAGAGAATAAGATAACCTCGACGGTTATCTTAGACAATGGGATCTCAATTTCTGCAACTGATAATCACTATTTCTTTTTAGATGGACAAAAAATACAACTTAAAGATATTGTTGTAGGTAATAAATTTGATACCGTTAATGGTAAGGCAACAGTTCTTTCAATTAATACCAACAAAGCAGAATGTGTATATGATATTGTTGAAGTAGATCAGCAAGAACATAAGTTTATAATTAATGATTCTATTATCACAAAGAATTGTGATGAATTTGCATTCGTAAGAAACACAATTGCGAAAGAATTTTGGACTTCAATTTCTCCAACATTATCAACAGGTGGTAAGGCAATTATTACATCAACTCCAAATAGTGATGAAGATCAATTTTGGGATATCTGGACAAACGCAAACAAGACGCTAGATGAATTCGGGAATGAACAAGAGTTAGGAAAAAACGGATTTAAGGCATTCAAGGCACTGTGGCCCGAGCACCCAGATAGAGATGAAAAATGGGCAGCAGACGAACGAGGTAGAATTGGAGACGAGCGTTTTCGTCGAGAACACGACTGTCTGAGCGCAAAATCAATCATAACATTGCAAGACACAACAGGCAAAATATTTGATATAAATATTGGCGATTTCTTTGATCAGCATAAATAACTTTGCATAATAACGATTTTAGAGAGAACATTAAGTATGGGCGCAGCTTATAGAGAATCAAAATTAGACAATAATCGATATTGTAAGTCAAACGGTCAATTTACTCGACATCTTCGGTTAAACAACTTAACATACCAAGAATATTTTGAAAAATATATAACCAAGACCAGCCCAAAATGTCAATGCGGTAAGCCACTAACTTTTTATCAGAAAACCGAATCATATGCCAATAGTTGCGGTATCCCAAAATGTGTAGGCAAAACAATAAGTATTGTTCGACAAAACACACCAATCGAAGCAAAACAAAAACAAGCAGAAAATTATAGACAAGCACAATTCAACAAGACTACAGAACAAAAGAAGAAACAGAAAGAAAAGGCAGCAGCAACATATTTTAAGAATTTTGGGACTACCACGTCAAACTCTCCTGTACAGAAAAAGAAATCGGCGCAGACAAAACTACAAAAATATGGAGATGAAAAATATAACAACAGTCAAAAAAGTGCAGATAAGAATAGAAACAAATCAATTGAAGAACAAGATGCAATTAATGAATCTCGACGAAAAACTAATATTGAAAAATATGGTGTTTCTTGTGTATTTTTATTGCCTAACAATACCAGAAAATCAAATAAAGGTAATGCATCGATTAAAGATTATGTAATGCCAAGTGGTGTTAGGGTCGGGGTAAGAGGATACGAGCCAACAGTAATATCAATATTACTTAATCAAAGACACATAGATGATATAGTTATTCAAGACGCCTATTCAGATTGTAAGATTGGACCATTTACTTATAGTATGATAAATAGACATACTGCAAACTATTATCCAGATATCTATATACCGTCAGAAAATAAAATCATTGAAGTCAAAAGTAGATGGTGGTGGGACGGAAACGGAAAAGAAAAGTATAAATCGAGATTATTAAATAATCTAAGAAAAAGAAAAGCGGTATTAGATAAAGGATACATATACGAAGTCTGGCTATTTGAAGATAAGAAAAATTATAAGGTTTTAATAGATGACTCAGATTTTTAAACCAAACACAGAACAATATAAAGTTCTTACTCCAACAGGATTTCAACATTTTTCGGGAGTATCATTGATGACTTATAAATCAATGATTAGACTCAATTTTGAAAACGATAAATTTATTGATTGCACTGCTGATCACAGAATCTATGTGTCTGACATTAAATCTAAGCAGGCATGTAGATTGCGCCGTGGTGAAGAAGTGCTAACAATTGACGGAAGTGTCAAATTACTGAATAAGGTAAAATTAAAGGATAAAGTTCCTGTATATGATCTGATTGGTGTCGAAAACGGAGCAAGATTTTACGCTAATTCTCTTCTTGTTTCCAATTGCGAGCCAATCATATTTGAAGAGACTCTTATTAATGCAGTTAAATTATCAACGCTAGTAGAAAAAGATCCAGTTGAGAAACAGGGGCAAGTTAGATGGTATAAAACTCCTAAGAAAGGCTGCACTTATCTAATTGGATTAGATCCAAGCTTAGGCACTGGTGGAGATTTTGCGGCAATGGAAATAATCGAACTCCCGTCGATGGAACAAGTAGGAGAATGGCAGAATAACAAGACTCCCATTCAAGCGCAGATTAGGCTATTACGTGACATCACTGATTATATATTTGATATAACAGGCAACACAAAGAATATCTATTACAGTGTAGAAAATAATACACTTGGTGAAGCAGCATTGGTGGCAATAAGCGAAATAGGGGAAGAGAACATTAAGGGATATTTCCTAACAGAGACTCTTAAAGCAGGTTCTTCTAGATCATATAGAAAAGGATTTACTACGACTGCTAAATCTAAGCTTACGGCCTGCTCCAAAATCAAACAGTTAATAGAGACAGACCGCATCACTATAAATAGTAAAAACCTAATTAGCGAACTTAAAACGTTTGTTGCAAGCGGAAACACATACAATGCTAGATCTGGAGACACAGACGACTTAGTTTCTGCACTACTTCTAACAACAAGAATGATGCAAACGATGCAATCTTACGATTTAGAGTTAGATACTCGTATGAGAGGCACAGATGAGCCAATAGTTATGCCACTTCCATTCCTAATGGGATAAATATTAAATACTAGGCAAATATATGACACAAGAACTGGATGGAGTTGCAACTCAATTATTTGAAAAGATCAGAGCCCGATTTGACAAAGTAAGTGTCGGAGATGAAGGCGGCAAAGCCACGACTGACCCAGCACAGGCTAGGTTCTTTAACTTTGACTTCATTGACGAAGACGGAAATAATTTTGGCAACGTTACGATTAGTCTAATTGATGAAGAAAGTCTAAAAGTTTATTTTGGTAAGAATCTAAGTGCAGACTTAGACGATGCACAGAAAGCAGATTGGTATAACTTCTTACGCGACCTGCGTATGTTTGCAATGAGAAATCTACTTAAATTTGATACTAGAGATATCAGTCGTAGCAATCTTAACATTAAAGACATACAGCAGCAAGCAAAAGCTGCTCGCCCTGCAACCCTTGATGACAACCTAGTTGCTGAAACAGCCGAATTCGCCAGCGTAGAATATATTCAGACAGAGCTTGATCACGCAAAACACGTGTTATCTATTGCTCAAGAAAACTTAGAGAATATTAAGAAGCGCGGAGGCGCCAACGAGAATTCGCAGCGAGTAGCAGTTAATAAATTAAAACGCCAAGTATCTGACCTTAGTGATGAGCTACGTCGTGCTAAGACACCGGTGTCTGAGGGAAAGCTTTACGGAACTACAAAAACAAGCTACGAATCAATAGCACCTGGCACACGATTAATCATACGACACTCGTCTCCCGTCGACGAAGCAGTGCATGGCGCAAGATCACGAAAAATACACGCAGTATATATTGAAGATGCTGAAGGGCAGAGATTTAAATCACCTTTTACTAATTTAACAGGCACAAGGGCACTTGCTCGTCACATATCAAATGGCGGTCAAATTAATGATGATTTTAGCAGTCATATCGTCGAAATGTGCGAGGAAATGAGCAAAATACGCAGCTTTATTCAAGGTTCTCGCAACAAAACATTCGAGGACGCAGAAGCAAATGATATGGTTGATGCAGCTAAAGAACGCTATCAAACCTTGCATCAAATGCTAGGCAAGCTAAAAAATCCTCGCGGATATAAATTTTACAAAGAGAGCTGGAAGCCAGCATCTACTCTACAAGATGATATCGATTTAGAAGAACTTAAAGGAAAGTTTGTTCTTAAAGACTTCGACGATAGACTCGAAGCAGCCTTGCCGCACGTTTATAGAGCATATCACGCTCACAAAGGAGCAGAAATGCACAATACACCAGCTATCAATTCACACGTAGATGAGTTCGAAGAAAGTTTAGATCGTATTGCTGAAGGAACATGGGAAGTGCCTGACAATGATATGGCAATCAAAAGATTGCAAGATCTAATGTCAGATGTATTCCCAGCAGGTATTGACGGTGCCGATGCAACTGCCGCTCTACAAGATATTATTGGAGATGATGAGCTTTATGCTGATATCTATGCAGCATCAGAGGGATCACCCGACACAGATGTTCGCCCTATCGTATATGATTGGTTGCAAAATAATATGCCATCAGTATTTGAAAAAATTAAAGGTAACATAGAATCAGGCGATGAAGAAGAACAACCTCCTGCACCAGAACAAGAAGAACCAGCAGCAGAAGAACAGCCACGGGAATCAACTGATCTATCCGCAATACGCAGATTGGCAGGAATTAAATAAAAGGAAATAAAATGTTCAAATATTTAGGTATAGTCGCATCGTCAGTTGTTAATAAAATTTTTAGTTTTACTACACCAGCATTGATGAATAACTCATCTGTTATTGCAAATATGTTCTCAGTAACGGTAAATTCTTCTACGGGCGAATTCGTCGCAGTTGGATATAATGGTTCCGTCTATCCAGTATATGCAGTATCTAACTAGTAAATTAACAAGAATCAACTAAATAATAATAACCGGAGAATAAAATGGGTAATGCATCAGATTTTTTTAGAAAGTTTCAACCGCTTTTCGAAGCCAAAGAGTTAGTAGAGGCAATCAACGTTAAATTAGTGATGGGTAACTATCAAGTTATGGTTGACGGCGTATGTAAGGGCAAATATACTGCAAAGTACGAAGCAGACGAACATGCTTCTCAATTAAAAGATAAAGCCAAAAAAGAAGCAACAAAGAAGAAAAACAAGAAACCCGAAAACGTCAAAGAAACCGCAGCTGACTTCTTCCGTAAGTATTCTGATATCATTTCTGAGGCTGAGGAGAAAGAAGAAGTATGCCCAAAGTGTTGCAAAGAAGTTTGTGTCTGCGACGAATCTAAAGATAAGAAAAAATCCGCAAAGAAAGTATCTGAGTCTTGGGACGAAGATGAGGAAGACCCAGACGTCAAAATAGCCGACAAAGAAAAAGGCAAGGACAAGAAGACACAAAAAGATACCGAAAAAGGTAAAAAGTGGAACTTCGAAAAAGCTGACAAGAAAGACCAAGACAAGGCAGCTAAAAAGGTAGCTAAGGGCGAAGACGAGTAATCGAACAAACCCACGTAATACAATAAGAGACACTTCGGTGTCTTTTATTTTATCTTTAAGAACGGTTAAAATAGTTTGCTAAAACCGGCTAAAATACATACCATTAGCATTGCAATTGCATAAATAGATATGTTAGAGTAGTTGCAGTAAGGATAACTACTTTATCAAATAGCGAAACATCATGGAAGTACTAACAGAGACCAACTCAAGGAGAAACACAAAATGGCAATGACATTAGCAGAAATTAGAGCAAAGCTCTTATCGCAAGAAAACAAAGGTTCCGGCAACACAGGCAGTTTTGGAGACGGCACCGTATATCCCCACTGGAATATCAAAGAAGGCGAAACAGCTCGTATTCGTTTCCTGCCTGACTCCGATCCAAAGAATAACTTTTTCTGGGTCGAACGCGCAATGATCAAGCTGCCTTTCGCAGGCATCAAAGGTCAAGCAGATAGCAAACCAGTTATTGTTCAAGTACCATGCATTGAAATGTGGCCAGATATGGGTATGTGCCCAATCTTGACAGAAGTTCGTACTTGGTTCAAAGACAAAGACATGGAAGAAATGGGTCGTAAGTATTGGAAAAAGAAATCATACTTGTTCCAAGGCTTCGTTCGTGAAAATCCAATGTCGGATGACAAAGCACCAGAAAATCCAATTCGTCGTTTCATTATCAGCCCACAGATTTTTAATCTTGTGAAGTCTGCTTTAATGGATTCAGAACTTGAGAATCTGCCAACAGATTACCAAAACGGGTTAGACTTTACTGTTGTTAAATCAGCAAAAGGCGGATACGCAGACTACAGCACCAGCAAATGGTCACGTAAAGAATCGGCAATTACTGCCGACGAAGCAGACGCAATTGAGAAGTTTGGTTTATTTAACCTTTCAGACTTTTTGCCGAAGCGTCCTACAGCAGAAGACTTAGTTATCATGAAGGAAATGTTTGAAGCATCTGTAAATGGAGAAGCATACGACACTGACAAGTGGAGCAAGCACTTCAAACCAGCAGGTATGCAAACAGCATCCGACGACGTTCCAGCTGACTCAACGACTACATCAGCTCCTGCCGCAAAGGTAGAAACAGTAGTTGAAAAGACAGCAACTACAGTGGAAACACCAGTTGCTGAAAAAGCTGCACCAGCAGGCGGAAGTAGAGCTGAAGAAATCTTAGCTCAGATTCGCAATCGTCAAAAAGCCTCGTAACAGCATCAAAAACACTAGACAGAGAAATTCTGTCTAGTGTTTCTTCTTTAAGGACATTGAAAAGTGTATCTACCATATGTATATCTTGTTAAAAATAAAATAACAGGTGAGTTTTATTATGGTTCTCGCACAAACAATGTTAAAGAGAAAAGAACACCTGACGAAGACTTATGGGTTTATTATTTTACATCTTCAGCAAACGTGAAAAATCGAATAAAGGAGTACGGCAAAGAGTCTTTTGAAACTTCGGTAATATTTTGTTATGAGGATTATGATGTCTGCTATTGGTATGAACAAGTATTGATTCGTGAACATAAAGATAGTATACTTTGTTTAAATGGAACATATCTTGACCCAGATTCAGGAACACGGAAATTTTCAGGACACGGAAGAACACCAGAAGATGAAGCCAAACGCGGCGCGGCCATAAGTGCAGCAAAACAAGGCAAGGGTAATGGACATGTAGGATTTATTCATTCTGACAAAACAAAACGAAAGCAGGCAGCACAAAAAGGTTGGAAGCATTCTGAAGAAGCAAAGATGAAGATGAGAGGTCGAATAAGATCGGGCAAACACAACAAAAATATCGGCAACGGACTAAGGAATAAACCATGGTCTGAAGCAAGAAGAGAAGCATATTTAAAAGGAAAGAAAAATGACCAAAGCATTAAACAAGAAGATTGACAAAATTCGAAATAGTAGAGCAAAATCATTTAGTGATAAAGTTACTTCTACAATGATTGACGACTGCAGAGAACATCAAAAAGAAACAAATAGGTTGATTCAAGAAGCACAAAATTCTACAGGAGTAAAATAATTATGGCCGGACGCCCATTTGATATCTCAAAATTTAGTAAATCTATCACTAAGTCCATCGACGGGCTAGGCGTAGGTTTCAATGATCCAACAGATTGGATCAGCACAGGAAATTACACTCTCAATTATTTAATCAGCGGCGACTTCCATAAAGGAATACCGTTAGGAAAAGTTACCGTATTTGCCGGAGAATCCGGTGCAGGAAAATCATACATCTGTTCAGGCAATGTAATCAAATACGCGCAAGAGCAAGGAATTTTTGTAATCTTAATTGACACAGAAAATGCACTTGACGAATCCTGGTTGCAAGCACTAGGCGTAGATACATCAGAAGAAAAACTACTCAAGCTCAGTCTATGTATGATTGATGACGTAGCAAAAACTATTTCGGAGTTTATGAAAGAGTATAAGATGATGGAACCAGAAGCACGACCAAAAATCTTATTTGTTATTGACAGCTTGGGAATGTTATTAACACCAACAGACGTAAATCAGTTTGAAGCAGGTGATATGAAGGGTGATATGGGACGTAAACCAAAGGCTCTTACGGCACTTGTTCGTAATTGCGTGAATATGTTTGGCAACTACAATGTTGGTTTGGTTGCAACGAACCACACATACGCATCACAAGACCCGTATAATCCAGATCCAAATATCTCAGGCGGACAAGGTTTCGTTTATGCATCATCAATTGTAGTAGCAATGAAAAAGCTAAAACTAAAAGAAGATGAAGACGGAAACAAAACAAAAGAAGTAAATGGTATTCGTGCAGGCTGCAAGATTATGAAAACACGCTATGCAAAGCCTTTCGAAGATATCCAAGTTCAGATTCCGTATGACACTGGGATGAGCGAATATAGTGGATTATTTGATTTATTAGAGACTAAAAAATTAATTACCAAAGAAGGCAATAGATATGTTTACACTGACCTTGCAGGAACTGAACACAAATACTTCCGCAAGCAATGGAACAAGAATGAAAATGGTATTTTTGATTTAGTATTAGGCGAATTTTACAAAAAAATTATTACTGTTTCTTCTATAGAACTCGACGGCGAGGTAGAGACAGAAGAATAATACGGATACATAGCAATTGCATAAATAGAATTAAGGAGATTGCTATGTATTACGTTTATGCACTAATTGATCTAAGAACTAAGTTGCCTTTTTATGTTGGAAAGGGTAAAAAAGAAAATATTAGGCACTTAGATCATTTTAAGGAATCGGTCGATCATAATAGTAATAGGCATAAGATCTTTAAGATGAATCATCTTCGATCTCTTGGTTTAGATATTCCAGTTGAGATTCTTAATGATAATATAGAAGATGAAGATAATGCGTATGATATTGAATCTTCTTATATTAGAAAATATGGTCGAGAAAATATTGACCCAGGCGGAATTTTAGTTAATATACTTCTGGATAGTAGAAAACCTCCTAGTGCCAAGGGAAAAAAGCAATCAGCTACACATAAAGCAAAAAGGGCAGCAAGCAGAAAAAAAACAGTAGCCGAACGAGGTCTTCCGCCACAGAGTTTATTGCAAAGAAATCTGGCATCAGAAAGAATGAAAGGAGAAAAGAATCATTTTTATGGTAAGTCGCATTCAATTGAATTTAGTAGGGCACAATCAGAAATGATGCAAGGCAACCAATTTAATGCTAAAGACTATGAGTTTATTTCGCCTTCAGGAGAAAAATTCCAGGTTAGTGGTTTTGCAAAATTCTGTCGAGAGAATAATTTAAGTATTGCTACAATGGAAAAAGGGATGTATAAAAATAAATGGCCCATTACAGGGAAATGTGTTGGGTGGAAAGTAAAACAACAGGATAAAAACAATGAATATTGATACATTAATTGAAGCCTACTCAATCTTAAAGCAGTATATACCTGCAAAAGATCGACAAGAAGCGGCAGATAATTTGATGACTGCAATGACAGATATGTTGGGAGACCAAGACTTGAAAGAGTTAAGCGGAGTAGATGCGCCTCTTGGACGAGCATATAAAGAATATGCAGTTATTGAAGATGACCTCGATTTTGACAACGATTAAATGACTTGGTATAGCAAGATAACGGCAGACATATCAAACCTTCCTGAATTTATTCAATTCTATGAAGCAGAATTGGCAGAGTCAAGAAGCGAGATAATAATACACGGCAATGTAGAGCGGAATCTCGCAGCATTGCCTGGTATTACAGAGCATCGTTTTAACCAGCTTCAAGAAATCGAGGCTGTGCTAAGATATATGGAACTAAACCTACGCAAGATCAGACGCAAACACTTTCAGAAGTATCTTGAGGGTTATAATAGAGTATTGACTTCCCGAGATGCAGAGAAATATACGGAAGGCGAGGGAGAGGTAATTGATTACGAATATCTCATGAATGAGGTTTCTCTAATCAGAAATAAGTATCTTGGCACAATGAAAGCATTGGAACAAAAATCATTTATGTTAGGTCACATCACACGACTACGCGCAGCAGGAATGGAAGACATCACCCTCTAATTTGCTAAATATTACTAATATGGATGCGAATTATGACAAAACCAACAGATATTAGAAATATACTAAACACTCTATCCGAGCTCAATGAACAGACCTTACTAGAAGTATCTCGAGGACTGTTATATAGAGCACCCGGAGACAGATTTATTCAGGGCGACCCCAAAAACCCAACCGCCACCCTAACTTTTGTGGGAGTTGATTATTTCCCCTCTAATCCAGGAGAATATGAAACATATGAAGAGATGGTCGAAGCAGGGAAACAGGCAATGCTCGACTATCCCGGCTTGGAGTTTTGCAATACGCCACAGCCAGGCTCAACCAGAGCATTCGCAATAATCACACTTGATGGACCACAACCAGGACAGCATACATATATTTGTCGATTCTTCAGAGCAATCGCAAATGATATGACAGGAGCTTGGAAGAATAACGGCATTCCAGGCGGGTGGCAATTAGCGAAAGCAAATGCACTTAAATCAAGTTATGGGTTAAAACCAGCAGACTTGTTTGCACCCAATACAACTTTCCCTAATTCGTTGGCAGTTCTAACAGCACTAAACAAGAATGCAAAAGTAAAGGCATTGCTTCCTGGACTACAGATGCTTCTCGGTGCTAAGATGCCAATCTTCAAAGATCAGAAAGATATGCTAGGCGCAATACAAGATGACTTAGGTGAAATAATGGCACCTGTTGCTCTGGCCCAAGGAATGATCACTGACTCAGGGGCAGAAGCAGCTAAGAAAGGATTACTAAACGGCGCAGATTGGTCAGGCGCAGAGATAAGTTTCCCTACAGCTAAAAATGCTGGACTAGTTGATAGTTATGTTGTGGTTGATGGCATTGAAGTCGGCATTAGCAGTAAAGGAAAAAACGGCGCGAAGGCAAGTATCAAGAATGTCCAAGACGGCTTTGAGTTAGCAAGAGCAGAGCCATCAGCAGACCACGCAAGAGCACTTAAAAAATATGCTACACAAATCAAAGTAGTTGAAAAAATTGGCGAACTTACTGCAAAGCAATTCCCGATAGAATATGGAATAGAGCTTGGTTTGATAACAGAAAAAGTCGGAAATAAGATTAACGAGTTGATCACTACTGGTGCTAAGACATTAAATCAAATAACGATTAGTGCAGCAGAGAGAAAAGTTATTGAAGACTTGCTTGACAGAACAGATGCATCAACTACAAGTCTAAACTATAATGTTGGATATCACGCACTGATGGTATTGGCAAGAGATGTAGCAACACAAATTAACGCAGACCCAAAGTTTGGCGAAGCATGTTTATATTTTGTGAATATAAATCCAATCATTCAGATTTATCTGACGGCAGCCGCAGTCGGCAACGATGTGCATGTAACTAAATTGACATCGTTATATCCTCCAAATTTCCAAGGAACAGTTCTATTGGATGCAGGAAAAGGATATTATTCAAGCGGCGTTGGTGGAAAGATGGCATTTGCGTATGAACCAGATAAGAATGCAGCAGACAAAAATGCACAGAGTCAGAAGGCACTTGCAAAGACAAATAAAATAGCAACAGCAAAAATTGATAAGATAACAAAGGGACACGTAGATATTCGTCCGCCAGGCACCGTAGCAAAAGAGCCGCGTGGAAAACGAGAAGTATCAGCACCAAGAGCGAGACGATAATGGACGCCCGACAAAAAGGTCTTGAGTTACTTGAGGACTGGTCTCAATATAAATCTGTGCAGTATAGCGAGAAAACATTATTTGATCGCGCAGTAAATATTGAAATTGAAAAGGATGCAGTAACACGGCTTGCTGGACTCGTTCAGCAAGCATTGATGGATGACAACTTTCCTACAGTTGAGTTAGATTATCGCAATAGAATGATGGAAACGCACCTACGCACTTTCAAAGATCAGATCACATTCGAGTTGCTCAGAAACGGATTCAAGGATCAACCCTCTCAAGCACTGTAGAGAAAGTCCTTGACATAGCACCTTAATGATGCTATTATGTTGTTTAAGTTAAGCCTCGGTGGTGAAATTGGTAAACATAAGGGACTTCTTCGAGGGCTTGCGTAAAGCGAGTTCTCCTGAAAATCCCTCGGCCGCAAGGCCTTCCCGGTTCGAGTCCGGGTCGGGGCACCAAATAAGTAGTTGATTGTTAAGACGAAAAGAAAGTTGAAAAAGTTCTTGACAAAGTATCAAAAGACTGTATAATATAACACTTAATGCAGTAAAGATAAGTTACGTGAGGTTGGCGGTGCATAACGTAACTTCGTTAGACAAAACCGCCACTATGAAATAGTTCTTGACAAAGTATCAAAAGACTGTATAATAGAGTTATAGTAATAAATAGTTAAGTGTTATTTGTTTGAACCGCTCCACTGGTAATCAGCTCGGGGTCAGTATTGCAGATAATGCTTAACTATTTAGATGCTAAGAAGCACTTTTTTTCGTTTCGGTATAAATAGTTATAAGAAAAAGAAAATAGTGCTTGACACGAAGCATAAATAAATATATAATGTAACACAAATGCAGCACTAATCTAAAGAAAGATAAACGAAAGCAGAAAATGAACTCACTACTAAGAAACTTACAACCAACACATATTTGCCCGATAGCCGGGTTTAGTATACCTGTGTGGTCGCAAATTTCAGCAGTAGAGTCAGATTCACGCAATACACAGAATTATGAAGGCAAAGCAGCAAGGAGTCGTCCAGGGATTTAACGCAAAGAAAATGCGAAGAATTTAGAACCCTGGATCGAAAGAGACTGGGGTTTTTTGTTTTGTAGCCAAGCAGTTGTTAAAAAGTTTAAAAAGTGCTTGACAATAGAATAAAAAGATAGTATAATAGTTTATCGCAGTATTGAGAACTTAGCAGCAGACGCCGAAAGGCAACGGAGCGTAAGAGGACTAAGGAAGATATTGCAAAGTAGCAAACTGTTACAGAACACCGTGCAGTATAAAAAATGGCACAGACCATCGTGTTAGCAAACTGAGAAAACGAAAAATATCCCACTCAGTATAATAAAGAATAACGGAAACCGAGGAATGAAATTGGCCTGTGATGAACAGGGTGCCCTTAAAAAGGCTTAGTAAAAATCGGTTATAATTAAAGTGCCTTTACGGAGACATTTTAATTATACACATTCAATTGGAAGGATACACTAGTTGACGACAGCGATTGAGTGTGTTACAAATTTTGAAACTATGAGATAGCGTCGCTAAACGATGTCGAGTAGGTTGCTAGTGTAGTGGTTGCACACTGCTGGCGAGTAAGGTAAGATGAGGTGTTAGCGCACTGATGAGATCCTGAAAAACTGGCGGAGGCGAAGGTTCGAATCTCTTTACATTCGTTCAATTAAATTAGTTCGACTCCTATGTACTTGTGATAAATAAGTACATAGGAGAAATAAATGTTTTATTTTTTGTATCAAACAACTAATCTTTTAAACGGTAAGATCTATGTAGGTGTTCATAAGACCAATAATTTAGATGATGATTACTTAGGAACCGGCACTCTTATTAAGCAGGCTATTAAAAAATACGGTAAACAGAATTTCAAGAGAGTTATTTTAGAAATGTTTGATACTGCCGATAGTATGTACTTGCGAGAATCACAGGTCGTGACAAAAGCTTTTACTGATAGAGAAGATGTGTATAATATCCGTGTTGGAGGTAAGGCAGGAGTTGAGGAATTTCACGATAGGTTAAGATCAGATTCAACATTTAAGAAAGAATATTCTGCTAAACTAAGTGCAGCAGCACACAGAAGAATATTACGCGGTGACAGCAGTTTACACAGGTATACAAAAGAAGATGGACTTAACGGTTCTGCCGCTGCTCTATCAGAAGATGCTAGAAAAAAGCGCAAGAATACATTTAACGAAATAGGTCATCAACAAGGTGAAAAGAATGCCCAGTATGGCACGAGATGGATTACAAATGAATTACAAAGTATTAAAATAAAAAAAGATGCTCTAATTCCAAAAGGATGGAGAGCAGGTCGTGTTAATGGAAATAAGAAGTAGATTCAAAGACACTGCACCGTCATTAAATGACAGCGCCTGGGCCGCGAAAGTGTCCACCAATTTTCTTTACTACAATGTTCTGAGCCGACACTTTGAATGAAGGCCACTTCAGTAGTAATCGTGATATGAGTCAATAGAGTTACACAAGAGTAATCCAGGGTAATTACTATATTTCCAATCACAGAATTCTGTTATCCATGAGTTGTACTAGTGAAGTTTCTTCCACGGATAATGTAATACTTGAAGGCTGGCAAGTTATGTCCAGCAGACAGTGGAGACTGGAACCGAGATAAACGGAACGTGTATGAGCTATTTTGACCGACGTTTATAGCATAGAACTCCGATTAACAGTGCGGTAGGGTAATAAATTTTGCATCCCGACTGTCAGTGATTGACAGAGACAAAGCAAATACGATAGAAGCACATTCAATTAACTGTGCGGTAATGGATGTTGGGATAAGTGAGTAGGCCACTCATGTAATACAATTGAAGTTATCCAATACGGTGACAGTTCGACAGGCGAATAGCCCCTACGAGGGGAAGAAGTAGGTTAATACAAAAGGGCAACTCCTACTCACTTTGTTCAGTTAATTGAATGTGCTTAGAAATACATTTACTGGGACGCTCAGTTGGTGAACGATTCCAACTAGACGAGAACGGACCGCAGCGTGTTATCCTCGGTCAAATGCGGAAAATAGGGTGGTTCCTAGAGTACTGCAATATCTCGTGACAGCATAGCGATTGACCATCGTTTACTAGTGCGAACCTAGTGCATCCCAGTAAATGTATTTCAATAATTAGATTTGGGTTACTTGCTCCATTAGGCATTGCTAGGCGCTAAAGTTTAGCAATGTATGAAACCAGGTCCGAGTTACAAGATACGGGTAGACACCATAGTCCCCAGATGTAGTAACAACAAAAGATGAGGCGATGGATTTAAACAGCAAGAAGTAATGAGAAAGGCTGTGAAGATATGGTGTTGACACAATCGGTTCTTCCTAAAGTTTCCTGCAGAAAGAAAACACTGCGACCTTAGCTTGAGCGGGCGGTATGTCAGTTACGAAACAGTAGGGTAGAAGCCCTTACGCTTAGGCACAAATTTATGGAGAACGGGCTGGACGGCAAGGCAGAAGTTTGCTAAACTTTAGGACACATAATATGGTCCACAGGGTTCGACTCCCTGGTTCTCCGCCAAACAAATTATGCGTGGTAAGTGTTGGTGATTGCACGATTGGCTTCCACCCAATAAGATAGGGTTTGACTCCCTAACCCCGCGCCAAACAATGGCACCTGCAAGTTGGTGTCTATATAAATGAACTTGCAAGAACAATAGGTTGTTCGTCTAGTGGTAAGACCAGGCACTCCAAACGCCTTAACGAGGGTTCGATTCCTTCACTTCCTGCATGTAGTAAATTTTGCATAAATAAGTTATGTTCTATTACTTATATGAGGTCAAAAACAACCTCAATGGCAAAATTTACGTTGGAGTTCATAAAACGAAGTCACTTGATGACGGATATATGGGCTCTGGAAAAGTTATTCGACATGCTATTAAAAAGCACGGAGTTGAAAACTTTACAAAAGTCATACTTGAGCAGTTTGATAATTCAGTTGCTATGTATGCAAGAGAAAAAGAAGTGGTCACCGATGAATTTTTACTACGCGAAGATGTGTATAATCTTCGACGTGGTGGCTTCGGTGGATTTGAATATATCAATAAGACCGGGTTAAACTTTAAGGGATATGCATCGCCTGCCGAACGTAGCAGACATATAAACCCATTCTTAAATAAAGATCGTTACTCAGCGGAATGGCATAGGATAGCCAAAAAAAATAAAACATCTGCTGCAAGTAAAGCAAGAAAATTAGGAAAAGGTCATAATTTTTCTGCCATTGATTCAAAAAAAGGATGTATGTTGGCAGCAACACCGAAGGCAATAGAAAAAAGAAAAGAAACATTTGCTAAAATTGGTCACCAACAAGGCGAAAAGAATTCACAAGCAGGAACAATGTGGATTACCAATGGCAAAGAAAACAAAAAGATTAAGAAGAATACATTTATTCCATGTGGATGGAATAAAGGTAGAATACAAGTTACGCCCTTTTAGTATAACGGTCCATTATGCTTGTTTTGTAATCAAGTGATGGCGGTTCGATTCCGTCAAGGGGCACACATAGTAGATTTTGTATAAATAAGTAATGGAGACAAAATATGTTCTATTACTTATACGAAGTTAAAAATAATCTTAACGGTAAAATCTACGTAGGAGTTCATAAGACTAACGACTTAAATGACGGGTATATGGGCTCTGGAAAGTATATTCGAAGTGTAATTACAAAACACGGAATTTCGAGTTTTACTAAAGTCATACTTGAGACTTTTGAGAATGCGGAAGCTATGTATGCAAGAGAAAAAGAGATAGTCACCGATGAATTTTTGTTACGCGACGATGTGTATAATTTACGTCGTGGAGGTTTTGGTGGATTTGATCAGATCAACAAAAAACTTACAAGTTCTGATTTTTCACGTAGAGGGAAAGTCGGCAGAAAGAAGCAGTTAATGTTTGCTGATGCGCCAACTTGGGGAAATAATCCCAACTTTAATGAAATGCATAATAAGGGAATTATCACAAGAAAAAACCGAGGCGATAACTTTACAAAAGAAGCATGTAAATCGGCAGCTAGTATTGCATCGATAGAAAAAAGAAAAAAGACATATAAAGAAACTTGTCATCAACACGGTGAAAAGAATTCGCAATATGGATCTATGTGGATTACTAATGGTTTAGAAAATAAAAAGATTAAAAAGACCGATTCACTTCCGAGAGGATTTAGAAAAGGACGCTCTTCCAAGAAACAAAATTAATGCCCTTGTGATGGAATTGGGATACATACTAGATTTAGAATCTAGGTTCTGCAGGTTCGAAGCCTGTCAAGGGTACCAAACAATGGAGATATAGCCAAGCGGCCAGGCGATGGATTGCAAACCCATTTAGATAAGTTCGACTCTTATTATCTCCTCCAAAATCGCAAGTGATGACAACTGGTGATGGTGTAATAGGCACACCGCTATTGACGCGGAGGTTAATGGGATGTGAGGCCCTTAGAATCCAAGACAACCAGAGGACACGATCGGCCTTTTCGCTTCTGTACTAGTCGGAGGTTTGAACAAGCGACCAATTTTAATATTGAAATGCACGAATGACCCATGAGATGTAATGGTTTACATGTCGGCTTAAAACCGAGATAAGGTGGTTCGATTCCACCCATGGCGAGACTTGCATTAGATATGCTGGTATCGTATAATGGTATTACGGTTGTTTCGTAAGCAACTTATGAGGGCTCGAATCCTTCTACCAGCACCAAATTATGCAACATTGAAGAGAGTGGCTGTCGTCCGCACCTACACTGCGGGTAGGTTGGTTCGATTCCAACATGTTGCACCAAGTTTTTTGCAAAAAGAAAGGTGACGCGGTAAGCATAAATGTGTGGTGCTTATAAAATCCGACAAAACGTCAGGGGTAAAACTCCATACGCACAGCCAAATTTAATAACAATGCGTCGTACGCCTTATGGAGGGCACGTGGCTGTAACCCACAGGTCGGCTAGTCCGAGTTGGTTCGATTCCAGCATGACGCACCAAATTTAAAGATACGCCGTTGGTCATAGGCGCATACGATTACCTAAAATTGAGACCCATTAAACCGGGCCACTTGAGTAGGGCAAGGTAGCAATTCCTGATAGTAATTGCATTGACCAAGAACAATGGGTGGGGACTGGCGCTGGCGACTAGAGCGGACTGTAACTCCGTGGCCTCACGGCCGATAGGTTCGACTCCTATACCACCCACCAAGTTTTGTTAGTGAACTAAAGATAAACGCTCGCACATATCAATACAGAGTTTATACAAACATTGGTCCCGTAGTTTAAGGAAAACAAACGGCTTTATATACCGTCAAGGCTCTAGATGAGGGCAAGTCGTGGGATCGTTACCCACCGGGACTACCAGATGGGCTGGAACGACACGGATCGTAACCGTAGGAGTACCATATTTTAGTAACAAAGCAGAGAGTATTCTTTGCTCCGTAAAATCCGAGCATGGCGCATGGACGTGACTGTTAATCACTGGTTAGGCTGGTTCGATTCCAGCATACGGAGCAAAGAATATTTAGGTAACGCGATAGACTGCATAAATACAATATAGGAGTAATTATGTTGAATTGTAAATTTTGTGCTAAGGACTGTAAAAATGCAAACTCATTAAGAAATCATGAAAGGTTATGCAAAGAAAACCCAGAGCATCAAACTACATATTTCTCAACACCAGAACGTAAACTTGATATGCGGTGTAGAACAAATCAATTCATAAAAGCAGAAAGAGAAGGATTACCAAAGCCAATTGTATCTGCTATTACAAGAAAGAAAAGTTCTGATGCAGTTTTATCTAGAACCAACGAATGGAATAAAGAAAATGGAAAACGAATTGCCAAAACTATTGCCGAGAAAGTTGCTAACGGCACATGGCATACTTCATTAGCTAAGAACATGCATTACGATTATAACGGTGTTGATTTACATGGCTCGTGGGAATTATCGTATGCAATGTATCTCGACGAAAACAAAATAAAGTGGGTGCGCAATAAAGACTCATTTGCGTATGTATTTGAAGGCAAGACCCGAAAATATACTCCGGACTTTTTCTTAGTAGATACTAAAGAGTATGTAGAAGTCAAAGGATATAACACAGAAAAAGATGATGCTAAGTGGACACAGTTTCCGCTCGCATTAAAAGTGTTGATGAAAAAAGATTTATTGGAGCTAGGTATTAAAATAAAGTTATAAAGTATTTTACAAAGTTTATGGGCTGATAGTGATAGTGATAGCACATCGCGCTTGCACCGCGAGAGCCGGGGTTTGATTCCCCGTCGGTCCACCAAGTTATAGTCCTGTCCTCTAACGGTAAGAGGGTCGCCCGATTAGCGACTAATTTCAGTTCGACTCTGAATGGGACCACCAAACAAATAAAGACCTTAGTAAAAGAGTGCCGCATGTCACTGAACCATGCTACAAGGTTTTTAGAACAACGGGGGATTAGGCTAGTTGAAATGTTAAGCTACTGCTTTCCCAACATAAATAATAGTATGAAACGAATATTAATCAATGACATGCCCTGGACAGTAATACAAGCCGAGTATGATTCGGGATTATCAATAAGAGACATAGGTAAAAAACGAAGCATGAGTGGAAAAACGTTTGCTAACGCACGGCGATTGGGACTATTTACTTCCAGAACTGCATCAGAATCATTAAAGATAAAGCATCAAATTAGTCCAAGAGATTATTCAGCGGTTCGTAGTCAGAGGTCAGCATTAACTAACTATAGAGCAGACTGTGCTTTTAAGTTTAATCTTAACAGTTATCCCGATGAGTTTGAATTTACATTAGTCGAAAGATATGGATGGTATAAAGCTAAAAATAGGGGCGACAACCAGACTGGGATCAGCAGAGACCACTCAGTAAGTGTTAGGTATGGGTTTGATAACAAGTTATCAGCAGAACATTTATCACATCCAGCAAACTGTGCATTAATGCAACATGGAAAAAACGTATCAAAAGGTAAAAAGAATACAATGTCTTATGAAGAATTGCTTACTCGCATTGAATCATGGGATAAGAAATATGGGCTGTTAGTATAGCGGGATTACGTCGCCCTTGCACGGCGAATACCGGGGTTCGACTCCCCGACGGTCCACCAAACAACACTGCTGTCGTCTACTGGATAGGACGCTAGGCTTTCAACCTGGAGAAGACGGATCGTAACCGTTCAGCAGTACCAGATTTAAAAGAACAATTGGGGAATAGCCAAGACAGGCCTAAGGCAACGGGTTTTGAACCCGTCATTCGTTGGTTCGAATCCAACTTCCCTAGCCAAATTAGGATGCCTACTGCAAATTAAAAATTTCACTTTCAATGAAACCCAATGTGCATCCTGTAAAATATTTGAGTAGTACGCATTGTCGGAGATTGGGAAAGCTTGGTAATCCGTCTGTTTTGGGAACAGAAGACCGTTGGTTCGAATCCAACATTTCCGACAATGCGTATTAATAGACAGATTTAGTTTTGTGTATATCGTCTGTGCGTGGTGACAAGTGGACGTCGACTCGGTTTGGAACCGAGAATATGCCGGTTCGAGGCCGGCCGCACCGACAATATACATAAAAAGAACAATTGCGACTTATCATGGCGATACGCTGGTCTCATAAGCCAGGTCGGAAGGTAGTTCGATTCTACCGGTCGCAACCAATTAATGGCGAGGTTGATAGGTAGAAATCATTGAGCCCTCATAAGGCCAATATAGGCCAGTGCAAGTCTGAGCCCTCGCAACCAATTTTAAATCCCGCGTCCAGTGGAAGGACAGGAGTCTTCGAAACTCCCAGGAACGGCTCGACTCCGTTACGTGGGTCCAAATTTTGTTAGTCGTACAGCTGAACGCCTTTGTTGTCATAGCAATGAACAACACTGAACCGCCGTAAGCCTTCTAACAAAACTAATGCACTGCCAACGTGATATAAGGTTCCGCTAGTATCCTTTATATACGACATTGCATTAGATAGGGACTAGCAAAGAACAATCGCAGGGTAGAGGAGATAGTTCATCATTGGTCTCATAAGCCAAACCAGGGCAGTGCAAGTCTGCCACCTGCAACCATTTTCAAACGTCTGATAGTTTAATTAAAACGTTCTCCAGATAGGGGAATCATGTGGTGTAGAATCCACGAGGACGACCAGTTAAGGATAGGTACAGCAAATCACAACCGCTAACCTTTTATGTCTAGCGACAAAAACTATCCTGTTAAATTATGCCTCTATCATTTAATGGTAGGATGCCGGCCTGTCTAGTCGGATGCAGGGGTTCGATTCCCCTTGGAGGCGCCAAACATTGCCCTTATCGTATAGCGGAGAATACACGAGTCTTCTAAACTTGGAACAGAGGTTCGATTCCTCTTGAGGGCACCAATAGGAGTAACAAATGAATGCCAGTGAAATTGCTTTATTAAAAGAAGAAATAAAAGAAGAAATTCTTAACGAACTAAGATCAAGATTGGCCATAACCACAAGCAGTGGATATGAACGCGGAGTAAAAGAAATTGAGTTGAGATTAGATGGAGAATTAATTTCTTCAGATACAATTTATTTTTCAATAAACTAAAAAGGAAAAAGAAATGAAACGAGGTAAACGATAGTGTCAGCTTAGTCCCATGTATGGTCTAAGTCTAGTGTTATCAGCATAAATAACTATATGATAACAAAACATTATCCAACTGACTATTATGTTTATGCCTATTTACGAGAAGATGGTAGTCCGTATTATATTGGCAAAGGCAAGGGTGACAGAGCATGGCATAAACGCCAGCATGAGACAAAACCGCCAAAAGATAGAAGCAGAGTAGTTGTTGTTGAGCAAGAATTAACTCAAGTGGGTGCGCTTGCAATAGAACGGAGATTGATTTGTTGGTATGGTCGTAAGGATTTAGGGACAGGAATTCTCAGAAATAAAACTGACGGCGGCGATGGTAATCCTGGATTAAAACACTCTGATAAATCTAAAGCATTGATGAGTAAGAAGGCCCGTGCGTCGGCTGCTAAATTGTCAGATGATGGCAAAAGTATTAAAGCAGAAAAATATAGAGCAACAATTCTTGCCAAAACAGATAAAGACCGCAAAACAAGATTAGAGAAATTGTCTGACATTTCAAGTGGCACAGTATGGATAAATGATGGTGTTACTAGTCGAAGAGTTAAACTACTCGAATCTGTTCCGTCTGGGTGGCAACGCGGTAGAATTAAATTAAATAATGGGATGCAAGTGTAAATGGTGACACAGGAGACTTTTAATCTTCAGAATCGGGTTCGATTCTCTGCGGTCCCACCAAACAAAATTTTATGGGATCGTAGCCTAGAGGCCAGGCACCGGACTTTTAATCCGGCAATCGCAAGATAAACGTGAGTTCGATTCTCACCGGTCCTACCACTCTCTTCCGCAAACTTTAGTGGTGAAGTGCAAGACTCTTAATCTTGAAAACTCAGTTCGACTCTGAGGCGGAGGACCAAATTTTTGGGCTATGCAGGCGCTTGTGGCGGGTTCGATTACCGTAAGGTCCACCACAAAATATTTTAGATAGTGTCGACGCTATTGCTCTATGGGAAAGCCATAGTAAAATATTTTGTAATGGGCCTAGCTGGGTCTTTCTCCCGGGAGAAAAAGGGGTTCGAGTCCCCTATAGTCCACCAAACAACGGTGATTTAGTTCAATGGCAGAACGGAGCTCTCATAAGGCTTAGACGAAGGATCGTAACCTTCACTCACCACCAAGTAGTGCAATCGTAGCCGTAAGGCGGTTAAGTCGTTGACGATTTAAAATAAAGCAACGGTGAGTGCAGCTGGTCACTTTCACTAGGACATTAGTATTAGGTTACTAACCAGCAACAAATTACGCAACTTTAGCTGATGTGGTCATAGCAGGTGCCTGAAGAGCACATGAAACAGGTCCGATTCCTGTAGGTTGCACCAAATAAAACGCCTAGTTGAAGTGAGAGGTTAGCTACTTGCTCGACAAGCAAGGATATACTGGTTCGAGTCCAGTACTAGGCACCAATATTTCTTGAGTTATATTCGTCTAAAGGTAAAGACACTTCCTCGCTCAGAGGTAGAAATGTTATATTCGAACTATTCCATATTTCCAAGAAACAAATATGTCTCTGTAGATTACGGCAGGCTAGATCGACACCCTTTCAAGGTGTAGAACCGGGTTCGACCCCCGGTAGGGACTCACATAGTAGATTTTGTATAAATACAATTAAGGAGAACAGAAATGTTTTATTACTTGTATGAAATAACAAATACCATTAATGGTAAAATCTACGTAGGAGTTCATAAGACCAACAACTTAAATGATGGGTATATGGGCTCTGGAAAAGTTATTCGACGTGCTATGGAAAAGTATGGTGCCGAAAACTTTACAAAAGTCATACTTGAGCAATTCGACGATTCAGTTGCTATGTATGCAAGAGAAAAAGAAGTAGTTTCCGCCTCATTTCTTCTACGAGAAGATGTATATAACTTACGCCGAGGAGGAACTGGAGGATTTGATTATATCAATAAACATAAGTTAAATTCAACATGGAATAATGTTGGCAAACAGCCCGGAACAAAGGCGGTATATTTTACTGCCGAAGATGGGAGGCGCCAACAAATTCTTAATAAGAAAAATAAAACTGGCGCTTATTCTGCCAATTTTAAAAATGCATTCAAAGATAAATTACGCCAAGCAGATTTTCAATCACGATCACAGAGTGTAGCCGCAATGGTAAAGAGAAAGAATACTTTTGCAGAATCTAGACATCAACAAGGCGAAAAGAATTCACAGTTTGGTATGATGTGGATTACTAATGATATAAAAGATAAGAAGATTAGAAAGACAGATTCTATTCCAGATGGATTCAGGAAGGGCAAGAAATATAACCCCCAACAAGTAGAATTTTGTCCGCACTGCCATAAAGAAGGTGCAGGCTCTAACATGAAAAGATATCACTTTAATAACTGTAAACAAAACGGTTAAGAAACTTACAAAAAGTTCTTGACTAAAGCACAGCATTATGCAATAATAGATAATAAGTTTTGCAACCAAGTTGCAGAAAACGATCTTTAAGAATTTAAGAATTTGGGGAAGTATAATTTCCCGTTAGTTGGCCTCGGCCGATTAACATAAAGGATAAGTGCAGCGATGCACCCAATGCGGCGAAGATTACATAACCGCTCCGTAAGGCCATTTATACAAGCCTGCTCACCGTGGTGACACGGCGTTCACTGATAAGACCGGTGGATGTAAAGATGAAGCATGTAGTTGTGGAAAGAACGTTTGCTCAAGCGCCTGGCGTCCTCGCAAGGGACTTAATAATGTCTGAAGGTATTCGATGTGTGATTGTATTCCCAATCTACTACTTTAACCCAATAACATTTACAAAAGTGTTATTCAGTTAATGATAAATAAATTTACGCGGGATTCGTATATGGGTATTACCTGAGTTTTCCAAACTCATGAAGGGAGTTCGACTCTCCCATCCCGCTCCAAACACATAAAGGAGAAAATCATGCATGACTTCGCAGATAAAATAATGGTTTCCGCCCTAGTGGTAATGCTTATTCCCTTAGTTACATATCTTTGCTACATAATCATAACTGGAAAAGAAGTTATTGATGATGGCAACGATATGGAGGGCGATAGTATATACGCAATATAAAAATTATGGAGCTTGACTTTTGATCGTCGATGTGCTAATATTTAATAATGTATAAGTGTTTATATTGTCAAAAAGAATTCAGAAATGCTGGAGGATTAGGTTCTCATCATCCTTACTGTAAGCAAAATCCTGTTCGTGTGAAAAGAGTAAAGTCTCCAAATGCACATAAGAGAAAAGGTTCAGCAGCCTGGAATAAAGGGCTAACAACTCCTCAAGAAGTCAGAGACAAAATATCCCAGTCGTTGATAGGAGTATCAACCGGCAAAGGTTCTACTCCGGAAATAGAAGCAGAACGAATTAGAAAAGTTACAGAAAAAGCAAAATTGCACAACGGCGGCCACAGACAGGGGTCTGGTCGAGGGAAGAAGGGCTGGTATAAAGGATTTTTCTGCGATAGTTCATATGAACTTGCTTATGTCATTTACTGTTTAGAGCATAATATTATGCTCCATCGTAACAACGAATTACGCCCATATGAATGGGAAGGAAAAATTAGAAATTATATACCCGATTTCATAGTAAATGGTGTTGAAGTAGTAGAGATTAAAGGGTATAAGACAAAGCAATGGGAAGCAAAAATGAAGGCTCACCCAGATATAAAAGTCTTATATGAAAAAGATTTACAAGAAGTATTTGCTTATGTAAAAGAAAAATACGGCAAAGACTTTATTAGATTATACGAATAATGGAAGTGTGCCAGAGAGGCTGATCGGCACTGTCTTGAAAACAGATGGACTCGAAAGAGTCACGTGGGTTCGAATCCTACCACTTCCGCCAGTTATGTTGTGAGATTGATGAGAGTAAAAATTCGTGTATGTGGGTTCGAATCCCTATTACATTGTTCCGGAAGGAAACGACCGCCGGCGGTTGGTGCCCCTTATCCGTGAGTTCGAATCTCACACTCGCCGCCAAATTGCACGAAAACGTACCGTACCCACGCAAACAGAGGTGGTAATACCGTGTTAAAAACTTGCAAATAACTTATGGAGAGGTGTCAGAGAGGCCTAATGACTCTGATTGGAAATCAGATGGACTAACAAGTCACGCAAGTTCGAATCTTGTCTTCTCCACCAAAACAAGCAGTAAAGAATTTATGGCGAGTACCTGGGTTGGCTCCCTAATCTCTTTCGAAAGGAGTGGTGACACCTAAGCAGGGTCAAGTGTTCGATGCATCTTACTCGCCGCCAGTTTTTAAAAAGGACACACAATGTTTTTCGGATATCACTCATTATTTGATTGTAGTAAATGCAACATAGAAAAAATTAGCAGCAGAGAAAACATTTATAATTTCGTTAAGACATTGGTCGAACGAATTGATATGGTTGCAGTCGGAGAACCAATTATTGAAATGCTGTGTGAAGGAGATCCCAAAGTTGGGTATAGCCTAATGCAGTTGATATCAACAAGCAACATTACTGGCCACTTCTTAGAAGAAACCGGTGCGGTATATATTGACATTTTTAGTTGTAAGCCGTATAATATAGATGTTGCTGAAAAATGTGTTAGAGAATTTTTCATTCCTGAAAAAGTTAGAGTAAATTTTTTAACTCGCAACGCAGATTAAAGATTATGTCTCGCAAGTGTTCCGGTAGCACAAGGCACTCCAAACGCCTTGGATGGGGTTCGATTCCCTAGCGAGGCGCCAGTAAAGAGAAGAGTATGAAAGTTAAGTTACCAGTTACAAGAATTGAAGACATTGATATACCTGATGAAGTAATTTTTCACTGCGTCAAAGAAAAATTTCAAAAGAAATATCCAAAGTTTCGATTTGAAAGTTACATAAATGATAAGGGTGAACTTAGATGCCCATCATCATTTGATGGTTATAGTTATGATTACAGATCTGAAAAAGCCACTCTTGAAGATATTACTCTTGACAATTTGTGGCAACAGATAAGTGAAATTTACAGACCTGAGTAGTTGAAAAGATATGCCCCGTTGGCTAAGACAAATTGGCACAGTCGCTTGTTTCAAACACAAGGCTTTTAAGGGTTCGAGTCCCTTATGGGGTACCAGATTAAATTAGTGAGGAGGAAGTTCGACTAAATATAGTATGAACTATCTTTTATACAAAATTACAAATACTCTAAACGGCTATATCTATATAGGTGTTCATGCGACCGATAATATCAATGATAGATATATGGGATCAGGTAAGAAACTACTCAATGCCATAAAGAAACACGGCATCGAGAATTTTCAAAAAGAGATATTAGAATATCTTGATTCAATTGAACAAATGTATTATAGAGAAAATGAAATTGTTACTCCTGAATTTGTTGCGCGACACGATACATATAACTTAATGGAAGGTGGTTGGGGCGGCAAAATTACAGAAGAATCAAATCAGAAGAAAAAGAAAACTATGGCCGAGAGAAAAGTAAGTCAGGGTAAAAAGAATTCGCAGTATGGATCTATGTGGATTACAAATGGGATAGAGAACAAAAAGATTAAGAAGACCGATTCACTTCCGAGAGGATTTAGAAAAGGACGTATGGTTCCAGATGACTGGGGCGATAATATCAGACAAAAACTTAAAGGCAGGACATTAGAAGATATTTTGGGTCCTGAAAAAGCAGCGATTGGTAAGCTCAACAGAAGTAAACCAAGAGTAAAGATTTAACATCCGGCCTGTCGCGCATAGGTAGTTAGACTATGTGAGGTAAGCTCGGGACTGCCGTGAGAAGCGTGTAGGAGATAAGTTATAACTAAGTTGGTACACCCGCTTTCTGAGATCGAGAGACCCTAACCGACGAGGAAAGATGGATAAGCTGATCGTAGGGCTCAGTGATGCATCAATGCCAACTTAGTTATAACTTATCGTTAAACTACCGTGATAAAGGCAGCAAGCCAAACAGTTCGTGGGAACTTCTCACTTGTACGGACGGGTTGGTGCATCGATGATCCAGATTGAAACCTGGGGAGAACAGTAATTATTTGATGGGGCATGGTGTAGGTCGGCTTCAAAGTTTACCAGAACGTTGTAAACAGCCAGCAGAGATTTATCATCAAGCTAGACTCGCAAGAGTGACAAACGGTGCCTGAAGACGGGTTCAACTCCCGAATGCTCCACCAAATAATTACTGTAGTCGAATGATAGGATTAGAACAGAATCCCGGCTATGAGATGTTAAAAAGAATTTGGGTTTATCGTATAACGGTTTATTACCTGCGGCTCTTACCCGCATGATCAGAGTTCGACTCTCTGTGAACCCACCAAGTTTGTGTGATGTGATTAGCTGAGGGAGGAAGACCGATGCCCTTTATAGCGTGGTCCAGACATTGCACAATTAAATATGCCCAAGTGGTGGAATGGAATACACTCTGGTTTTAGAAGCCAGCGCCGAGAGGATTGTGAGTTCGAGTCTCACCTTGGGCACCAAATTTATCTAACTGAATAGTACAAAAACTACAGAGAACACGTAGATATTGCTCACAGCTCGTGAGAGGGCTATCACTAGATATAAATCTTGTAAGTGGAGGAATCGGAATACTCAGCAGACTAACCTGGACTCTTAAACCGGGCGCATGGAGTAATTCATGTTCAAACTGCCGAAACAATATATTTGCCATTGAGTTGAATAGATATATTACTGTGGGTTCGAAGCCCACCTTGCAAACCAAACACAACAGAGATATCGTATAGTGGCTATTACGTGGCTCTCATAAGGCTAAAAGCTGAGTTCAATTCTCAGTATCTCTACCAAACAAAAAACTGCTAGGTGCAGGGAAATATGGGAATGGGGTTCGACTCCCCTATGGCGGCGGATCGTTACCGAGCTAGAAGGTCCAAATGTTTCCAACAAATTTATGCCCTCATGACTAAGGTAAATTGGTAAAGCCACTGAATTTAAAATTCAGCGTTTGTGTCGGTTCGACTCCGACTGAGGGTACCAAAATTCATGCCTCTGTAATTCAATGATAGAATATTCGACTGATAATCGAAATACCCAAGTTTGATTCTTGGCAGAGGCACCAGTTGAAATGTGTTTGCTCGTGGAGAGCAAAAGCGGTTGCAAACGGTCACGCCCACTCGTGATTAAATGTTTGCTCGGCAAATACATTCATTAGATTCAGGCTCGAAGCTTAAATCCGGTATAAGCATACGACTTAGTTTTAAGAACAGAAATTATTAAAGTCGAGTGCTTTAGCATAAATAATAATATAGGAGAACTTATGTCGTTATGTATGTACTGCCACGCAGAAAGAAAAGAAACAGGACTTAAAAACCACGAAATTAGATGTAAAGACAACCCTAATAGAAAAATTGAAGGCAAGTCCGAACAAGGACTACAAAAAATAAAAGAGTCAGCAAAAAAGCAGAATGCTACTCAATGGACGCCCGAAAAAAGAAAACTACATTCTATAGCAATGAAAGTTGCAGTTGAAAAGAATCCTGATTCATATACTTCCCGTAATGTATGTGGAAGAGTTAAAATTTATGAGTATAAGGAAGAAAGGTTCCACGGAAACTGGGAAGTTGAAGTGGCTAAGTGGCTAGATAGACAGAATATTAGATGGGAAAGAAAAGTTAAACCATTTACATATTTTTGGAAGGATAACTGGCACTTATATTTTCCAGATTTTTATTTACCCGACTTTAATAAATTTATTGAAGTAAAGGGGTTTGAAACAGAAAGAGATAGATGTAAATGGTCGGTCGTGGACAATTTATATCTTATTAAGAAAAAAGAAATAGATCTAATTAAATCAGATAATTTTACATTGGGTCTTTAGCTCAGTGGTAGAGCAGCGAACTCATAATTCGTTGGTCGCTGGATCGTTCCCAGCAAGACCCACCAAATTAGATACGACCTATTGCACTCAGGTATGTGACTTGAGTATGCGATAGACAATTAATAGAAGATGAAACAGTGACTAGATTAGGAATCTAGTTTTAGTTCTTTAAGTAGAACAACTTCTAATCTAACAGTAACAAACAACGCCCTCTTCGTTCAATGGATAGGACATAACGCTACGAACGTTAAGACAGTGGTTCGACTCCACTAGAGGGTACCAAATTTATGTAAGACCGAAGTGTACTTCGGTGTGACGGTATTGTAGTGGTAGCAACTTTCCCTGTGAAGGAAATAGTGCGGGTTCGATTCCCGTCCGTCACCCCAAAGTACATTTTAAAAAGAACAGATGCCTGGTGTATCGGATACGCACTTGATTTTGAGTCAGGTTGCAGAGGGTTCGACTCCTTCCTGGGCCGCCAATAAGGAGTTAGTATTGAGCTAACGCTACTCTAACTCCACCAATTTATAGCTTCCTCGTCTAATGGTAAGATATGTGATTCTGAGTCATGTGATGTTGGTTCGATTCCAACGGGAGCCGCCAAACAATGAGTACAGCCAGCAGTGGCGCCGTATCCGGCATACGGAAGTGCAGGTTAAAATCCTGTGGGTGCTCGCCATACCATCATCGACTAACTGGTTTAGGTCGCTTGCCCCTCAAGCAGGAAATACGAGTTCGAATCTCGTTGGTGGTTCCAAATAGAGGTAAATACAGTATGTCAAATGATATAACGATTACTGAAGCCGCAGCAACAAGAATAAAGGCATTACTCGTCAATGAGAATGAACCCAACCTTAACTTGCGTTTGTTTATTCAAGGTGGTGGATGTTCGGGATTTTCGTATGGATTTACGTTTGACGAAAAAATAAACGAAGATGATTTTGTGATAACAAAAGATGATGTTAAGTTATTGGTCGATGCTGCAAGCTCCCAATATTTAACTGGCGCAGAACTTGATTATCAAGAAAGTTTAGCAGGCTCTCAGTTTGTTATTAAAAATCCGAACAAAACATCATCTTGTGGTTGTGGAAAATCCTTTAGTATTTAACAAGATAAATGGAGATTAGCTCAGAGGCAGAGCACAGCTCTTACAAAGCTGGGGTCAAGATTTCGAAATTCTTATCTCCAACCAATGCGTGGTTAGTTTAATGGTAAAATATATCGTTGCCAACGATTTGTTAGGAGTTCGATTCTCCTACCCCGCACCAGAATTACCGTGAGCCAGTCGGATGGGCAGCAGTCTGCAAAACTGATTAAATGGGTTCAACTCCCATACGGTAATCCAAAATATATCCCGGCCAGTGGATGGCACAGAATTTCCTAAATTTTGGACGACGGTTCGAATCCGTCCCGGGGTACCAATTGTTGGTGAACTCGTAAAGCCTCCACTCAAGGTCACGGATATCGATGTGATACAAGCGATAAGGAAGGTCACTAACATCATATACGCTCTTATAGTTCAGTTGGTAGAATACTTCTTTGGTAAAGAAGAGGTCACTGGTTCGATCCCAGTTAAGAGCACCATAAATCGTAGCATTAAAATCATTAGATAAATACTTTAAAGAGAGGAGCAGCAAATGCAAATACTTACACTTGATTCAGGCGGACTTCCACACCACTGGACAACCTGGGAAGACGCGATAACTCTGAAAGTTAAGGGTTGCATAGCCTGGGAGTATGGTCAGGAAGATGCAGAAACATTCCATGGAGGAACCTCTCGCGTATCAGGACTTCGCACAGTGGTTGACGTAGCACCAATCATCGCTGTTAAAGGAAAGTTCAAATACGATCGACGTACACCAGCATTAACCAACCAGAACTTATTTCGTCGAGACAAGATGACTTGTGCTTACTGCGGTCATGTTCATGCAGATAACAAGCTGAACCGTGATCACATACACCCAACATCCAAAGGTGGTCCAGATACTTGGATGAACGTTGTTACATCGTGTCTTAGGTGTAACTGGCTGAAGGCAGACAAGACATTAGAACAAGCAGGTATGGAATTGCTTTACGCTCCATACGTTCCATCGCACGAAGAAAAGTTGATTTTGCAGAATCGCAAGATTCTTACATGTCAGATGGACTTCTTAGTAGCGATGTTGCCAAAGCATAGTCGTGTATTAACATCTTAAATACGGGCTTCGGCCCGTATTTTTTTGACTAAACTAACCGATTGTCTTGCTCTTTCCTCTAATAGACAGTATAATAGACACACTAACTAAAACTATTGGAGTAAAGATGCGTAAGAACAACAAGATTGAAAAGCCTGCAAAAGTGGGATTACCATACAAGCGTTCGATCGATACGAGGACAGCTATCGCAGAAAATATCGAGAAAGCAGCAGCTCAATTTAAAAGCACGGCTCCAGTAAATACTAATAAATACAGTATGATCCTGGTGGCAGCGGCAAGAAGTCGTGATTTATTCCATGGCGCAGAACCAATGATAGAAACGAATAGTCGACAAACGGTCACTGCCTTGCTTGAAATAGAGGCAGGAAAAGTGCAATGGGACTACACTAGCATACAGGCAACAAAGAAGAAGTAGCACAGAATTCCACTAACCGTGGAAGACGGTTGACTAGGTTGTCAACCGTAACAATTTTTAACAATAGAGTTAAGAATTTTTTATAAAAGGAAGTAAAGTAATGGCAACAGTAACAGGAACCGTAAAGTGGTTCAACGATTCAAAAGGTTTTGGATTTATTACCCCTGACACAGGAAGTGAAGATTTATTCGCACACTTCTCGGCAATCAACATGAGCGGCTTCAAGTCTCTCAAAGAAGGTCAGAAGGTAAGTTTTGAAGTGACACAAGGCCCAAAAGGCAAGCAAGCTTCAAATATCCAATCAGCCTAAGCAGTCCAAGCAAACTAAAAACGCCACATTACGTGGCGTTTTTTATTGACTATAATATCAGATATTAAGCGTAAGTATCGTCGTGATCTTTAGGCTTACCAACTTCTATTAACTTTCCCTCTTCGTCATAGATTTTGACATCGTGACAAATAAGATTCTCAATAAAAGCCAGGGCGTGTTCAAGAGACTCAAGAAAATGCTCTGCGAATCTCAGTCTACCCTCTACCCAATTATATACAACTACTCTATGTTTTTTCATATAAAATCTCCTATCTTTTATTTATCAAAATATGAGACCCAGATATGTTTAGTTAGCTCAGAATACTCAGTTAGCGCCTTCTGATTCTTTGATACATTCCTCTTAGGATCAATGCACGTTTCTATTAGTGCCTTACATATTTCGTCGCTGCTAGTAGGATCTGCCCTGAACTTCTTATTAATCCATGGTATCTCATCGCTACAGATAAGAGGAACACCTTGACTGATAAAGTCAGCACCAACGATATTGAATGTCTCAGAGAACGATACCTGCATCCCAATGTCCATCGTTGCACACAATTTCAAGAATTCTTCCCGAGGAGTCCAAGTATGAAAGATTAATTCGTGTCCCTGTTCTGCTAAATGCTGAAACATACATCTAAGATTTCTAACAATTGAATCACCTTTTAGCTCAACTCGCGCGTTGATGTGAAATTTAAGTTTCTTGTCAAGAGCTTTGGCAAACTGCAATGCTGCCATTGCTTGCACCATATGATTCTTGAGTGGTCTAACTGCGCCAAAACATCCTACGTCAACGTGGTCTTTTTCAAGATGAAAATGCTTTGTTTCATATGTTGTTGGATAATAGTTAGGTAGATATATAATGCGATTATGCAGTGTTTTATCCTCTGGTAAGATCGCAGTTAGGTATGTTCTAACTTCTGTTAGCATTCTTGGAGAATTTGCTGCTATCAAAATGTTTGGATGACGAATATAGTCACCCATCCAATCCCACGAATTTCCTTCCTGTGCAAGAAACGGTGTCTCTGAATGTAGTCTGACGATCCATTGTACATCAGGATGTAATTTTCCAAGAACTGTAAACTTTTGAGGAACCACCCAGAGTGCTTCGATGATTACGTGAGTAGGCCTAAATGCAGTAACGGCTCTATCAATATCGTTATTATCTCTAGCAATAAAGAGCTGTGACTCAACGCCACTATCATTTAGCATATCTTTTACGAAGGTCGCTGAGTTAAATAACCCAGTTTGCATACCTTCTTTAGTGTGTTTTGCCGGATCGAAATCCTCTCGACGTTTTAGAACAAATAGAATTCTGGCTGTTGACATAAATTTCCCATAGTATGACAATATTTATGTCATTGATTCGACATGGACAATAGTATCTAACCGAAATACTTGCGTTTATTGATTAAAGCTGTATAATGGATGCTGTAACACTTTTATTAACTTTCCACGAGGATATCATGATTGAATTTATTATAGGGTATGCGGTAAGCTTGCCGTTTTTGGTTATTTTGCTTTTTGCGGGTATTTTGTTTGAACACAACGAATCGCGCGGGCTGGCAATCGTTTCCGGTATTATTGCAACGGTGGTCGCATATTTCTACTTCAAGTTTCCGATTGTTTATGCATTATACGGCGCCGGTGTTTATGCAGTAGTTGGTGTGGTGTGGAGTTTTTACCGATACAAACGCTATGTCGTTAAACAGGTAGAAAAAACTCGTAACCCAGGAATGACAGCTAGTCAAAAGCAGACGTTGATTGAAAGAATGCATCCAACAGCGATGCTTGGCACGATCACAGCGTGGATTTTGATCTGGCCGTTTAGCGTCCTTGACAATTTGATCGGCGACATCATCAACAGCGTCGAACACTTAGTCAAAACAGTATTCCGCGGCGTGTATCACAAGATTTATACGTCGGCAGTTTCACAAATTAAGTAATACCAGGATTGGGATAGTTACAGCATTAAATTATAAGCCAAACCGCCTACCTGGGTTCGACTCCCAGAGTCCGAGTTTACTTGGATTTAGATCAACGGCAGATCAGTGGTCATAAACCCGTAAGGGACTATCCCGTTTAAAGAGAAAACATGAAAAGAATAGTGGTTGATGTAGCAGGTCGAGAATCGTCGGAGATATTTGATGAACTGCGAAACCTCTTCAATGAGGAAGACTATACGGCAGCAACCACTAACTTTGATTCAAGCAACAAACCAAGATCAGTTGTTATTCTGACGCACAATGACGCAGTAGAAACATATTTAAACCTAAAGTATGTTGGCATTTCAGGCACAGAATTCTTGTCGTTAGTGACAGAAGAAGAAAAACTAAAACTTGCTTTTATTGCTGGATTTACAGCCGCCAGACAAATAGATAGAACTAAGTTCGACGAAGACCTAAAAACGATGCTTGGCATCGATTTAGAAGCAGATATAATAAGTAAGAAGTTTGAGGAATTCAAAACTAACTTCCCTGACTTAAATATGCTGTATTTCTAATATGGAATAAATACATTATTAGCAGCTAAAAGAATTGTTGTAAGTGCGGGTATCAGACGCACAGGAGTTGAAAGTAAGGCATTTGAGACGGCGGTTCAATTCCGCCCTGCTCCACCAAAAACGCTCTAGCCCTCCAAAGTGCTAAGACGACGGAACGATAAGTGATAACTTAGAAAATCCGCTAGAGTGTTATTGATGGGGCAGACCAGGACTCGATCAAGTGAGATAGGATAGATGACAGCACGATAAGAAGAATCGTAAAAATCAAACAAAACAAATGCAAACGCAGATGTTAATACCGTTAAAGCAACAATGAGCAAAGGTTTCCGTTTCCGTTTCGGCGGTACTGTAGCTCGTGAAGCATTCGCAGCCTAAAAACTGCACGGCGTCGGAGCTATCCGATGTTACCAAAATAGTAGGTTTCACAAACTGCACCTAAAGCAGTTTGTACTAATTTTAGGATGTTAGTATGATGTCTACTGATCTACATATAATCGATAAAGAACACGCAGCATTACTGGCAGAAATGTCAGATCTTCTTTTTGACGACAAAAGAAATAAAGAAGAACTGTGCGTAAAGTTTAGAAAGATACTCGACGATTTGCGTACTCATTTCGACGACGAAGAAGAGATTATGAATGACATTGAGTATTTCCGTATCTCTAACCACAAAGAAGTTCACAGAACATTTCTCGAAACAGCAGAAAAACTATACTCTCAAGCTATAACCTCAGATTGCCGCAGTGACATAATTGATTTAATCTCTATTCTTGACAAATATTCTTCTGCACACTTTGAGATAGCAGATATGGCTGTAAAGTTTCATCTTATGACACTTCCTCAATGAACATAGCTGAAATAAAGATGCTTCAAAAAGCAGGAATCATACCTTACTACGTTGACGATAAAGACATTCCCAGAATGATGTTTATGACACCGTCAGATCCAACTTATGGTGGTCCAGAATTTCAAATAGCAAAAGGATTTGTTGATGGAAAAGAGTCAATAAAAAATGCTGCTGTTAGAGAAGGGTCAGAGGAACTTGGACTAATTACTTCAAACATCGTATCAATAGATAAAATTTCATCAAAAACAATAACTGGTGATTTGGATACTTATCAAATGACTGTTTATGTGGCCGAAATAGTTGATCCAAGTAATTTTGGAGAAACAGATTATGAGACAGGCGATAGAGCGTGGCTCAGTATGGAAGAATATGTAGCAATAGGCAAAAAGAGTCATCTTCCCTTCGTGAGAGAAGCTTACAGTTTCATTATACGCACAAAAGAATAAAATGTCAGACTATACGTTAGACAACACAGAGAAACAAAAAGCAAAAAAATTCAACAAAAAACACTATAAGAAATGCAATAGTGGCATGTCTGTTATCTTCACTCCGGCCGGTATTGGGCTAAAAGTCGAAGTCCGCTGTAATAAATGCAATAAAATCAAAGATATATCAAACTACGATACCTGGTAATTTCTCTTGACTTTTCGGTAATAGAGCGTATAATAGCGTTATAAATTACTAAAGAGGAAAGAAGAAATGTCAGACCATTGGAAAGTACCAAACGAATCATCGTGTGTTGGTGTTGTTGATAATGACACCAAGGGTGAAAACGGCGGAACAAAGTATTTTGTGACACAGACTATTCACTTTCGTACAACTGATTCGCGCGAAAGTTTTATCAAGAAAGCATGTGCCGCATTTGATCAGGCTCAAGCTAATCTAATTAAATCAAACAACGATTAACCAAGGAGAAAAAAATGAACGCAGATAAAGTTTTCAATGACACAGTTTCTTACTTATCCAAGTATAACCTAGCTGATCTGATCGAGATCGCGTATGCTGAGTTCGACATCAAAGTCGCACCTGGTGCAACAAAAGAAGAAGTGATCAACGAGTGTGCTCTGGCTGAGGTCAATTGCTTCACTCACTAAGATGAAAGTTTACGTTTGCTATCAGTGTTTCCATGATTTCTGCAATAACTGGGAAATCATGGAACATATTTTTGCAGACGAGCTTAAAGCAATGGAGTGGGTAAGTGAATTCGAGGAAGTAAAATATCAGGGATCTGCTGTTGAGTGGCGAAGCTATGAGGAGGTTGAAGTAGAATGATGAAAATAGTAAAGCTTAATCGACGTCACAAGGCTCTATCGGAGGGCTTTACTCACGCACTTCGTTTTGAGTATTACGATCACGCAGTAGTTCAAAAGATTGAGACCTCCCTTAGTGACAAGTACGGCTACAGTGGCTGGAAACGTGAAGATGCTGGAGATTGGTACAGTATGTTTGGCAACGTAGCAAAAGCCAAAAATGGCAGTAAATACAAAACATATTGGGTTTACCTTCGAAACGAAGCAGATGTCACATTGCTTCTTTTACTTGGATTAGTATAATGGCAAATGTAAAACAAGGCAACATTACTAAATCGCCACAGTGGTGGAAGCATCTAAAAGACTGGAAACGAATTTTCTGGCACAAAGAACGCAAAGCTCAAAATAGGGAGATAAAGAAAAATGTCAACAGAACCGACGATTAGCGATTATCAAACAGACTTCGACGGTCTCAAGCGTCTCGCAAAAGAATTTCTTGATGCACTGCCTACTGCTACCATTGAGGAAGCAGTTGCAGGACTCAACTGCTTCCAACTTGCTTATCTCAATGGGGAGTTTACTGAATCAGAGCAGGACCAATCAGAAATACTCTTGCAAATAATATCGAAGAAATTTCTTCATCGAGAAGCAGAACTTGTCGGCGATAACTACTAATGGATGCATTGCAAAGTTGGCATAAAGGTCAAGACAAGTGGCGATTTAATACTGGTAACAGTGTTCGTATTATTTCAACAGGCGAGATAGGCATTGTTAAGTGTGGCGGAACCGATAATGACGTTCCTGTATATTGTTTAGCGGTTCCATCAAGTAAAGTTTGGATAACAGTCAAAGAACACGAAGTAGAAAGCGCGTTGAAAAAATAAGATGGTAAAAATAGAAATTGTTCAATTTGACGGCGGGTTATATGCAGCCCGCCGCACTATTACGAGTGCAGTTCATAGAACAGAGATATCTTACCTAAACCTAACGTATAGAAACTGGGAGACATATGACTCCAAACCATCATCTAACTGCTTCAAATATAGCTTACCAGAGGTCAAAGAAGCACTTGCATTAAGTGGTCACGCTACGGGCACTCCAATTAGTGAAAAAATGGTCATAAGTCCAGCCGAATTCATCGAAATGTGTGAAATGGCCGAAAACGATGAGGGATTAAGAGATATGTTGCTGAAAGCAAAGGAGTTTTATATTCTCAAAAAGAAATAAGTTCTTTCCAGGGAAGTCTTCCTCGAATCCAAGAATTATCTGGTGCAACAGAACAAAACTTTGACGTGACGCCGTTGTTAAACCACTTGCGGTCTAATGCTAAAATAGATTTAGAAATATTTTCTCCTGTTCCTTCTTTGTATTTCCCTCTTTTCTGTCCAGTGCGAGTTTTAACCATTTTTGCTCGTGCTTTGTCTGATGCTTTCTTTCCTGTATTCTTATCTCGAAGTTTCTCTCGAGTTGCAGTAGTTACTTCGTGCCCCAATAATTTAGCAATATGAGCAGCAGATTTCGGAACACCAGACAAGGCATCTGATATTTTCTTGTTTCTTTTTGGATCTTGAGTCATTTTGATTACTGCTTCTATATGCACGTCTCTGGCTTCCTGATATGCTCTTGAATTTTTCTTACCGGTAATGTTCGACATATTAAAGAAAGCAATAGATTGTGATGAACCAGGAAATGCCTTGTGCAACATTCTGTGAGCAATGAGATGTTCTCTTGCCGTCAAATGTATGCCATTCCATGGATTCTCTTTTAAGTTCTTGAATTGTGGGAAGAAAGTTTTAGATTTTGGTAAAATATGATGGAAATGTGTCTTATATTTGATTTTTTCGCCCTTTCTTGAAGAAATAAATGAGATATATCGTTGAATATAAAAGGGATTTTGCTTCAATGGCAGTGCTAATAAGTGCTTGACAAACATAGTTTTCTCCTGTATAATATTTATACAAAGTCGTGTTATAGCCAATGAAAGTGATACATTATGAAAACTGAAAATGCTGTGATGTTAGCAAAAGCAATCGCTCTTTGTGCAACAAAACACGTAAATCAATTCGACAAAGGTGGTATTCCTTACGCGATGCATCCTTTGAAAGTGATGCATTATTTGAAATCAGACGACATGGAACTGATGGCAATGGCCGTGTTACATGATGTCGTTGAAGACACTGATGTTACCTTTGCAGATTTGCGTGAACTGGGAATGTCGGAAAGAGTTATTGTCGGAGTAAAAGCATTAACCAAAATGCCAGGACAAACTCCATCAGAATATTTGGCAGGAATCAAGGCCAACCCAGATGCAGTAAAAGTCAAGTTGGCAGATTTGCGGCACAACATGGACGCTCGTCGTTTGAAGGGAGTCACTGAAAAAGACCGCGCACGTTTGGACAAGTATGCAAAAATGTATTGGGAATTAAAGGACTTGGCATAAATGGCTAAAAAATATCCAATGATGGTCACGCTGAAAGAGGCGAGCAAGATTTACGAAGCCCGTGTTAGAAAACAGCGTGAAAAAGAGGGCTGGGCACAAGTTCAAATGCCAGCAGTAAAATCAAAGAATGCTAAAAAGATTAATCGCGCAATAACACTAACAATTCTGGCAAAAGAAGTAATAACAAATGAGCAAAGTTAGGTCGACGATAGGCGGTAACCAATAATGTCATATAAAATTGAGATTTATCATTATGGCGGAAAAGACAAGCACAAGTTCTATGACAGCGAAGAGACATATAACAAGTGGTGGAAAAAGCGATCAGACGAAGCAGGCTGGTACAAAAGAATCAATGTAGAATACGGTCTTGTTGGATACATTGACGGCAAAGTTGATAAAGTATTTGGGGAAGTCCCTAATAAATTTAAGGTGGAAAACAATGATAACAGTTAAGCCAATTACTCCCGATGAAGTCGGAGCAAAACAAGCAACGCAGATTCCGAGTTTCGTTGTTGAAGCATTCAACATTGAAATAGCAAAACACTACGACAACATATCAAGAGTGGCAAAGGTGCCGCAGAGCTCGGTCTTGGAACAAATTGTAAAACAGCAGACGGCAGATTACGAAGAAGAAACAGTTGATGCAACGCAAAGGTTAAAGAAGCAAGCTTTTGAAAATAAGTGGCTCAACGTAGAAGCAATGTATGAAGATGCCGGCTGGAAAGTTTCTTATGAAAAACCTGGCTACAACGAATCTGGAGATGCATACTTCACATTTAAGAAAAAATGAAAATACGAATCCAATTTCCAGAAGAAGTTAGCGGTAACGAAGAAAAAGCAAAACGCTATGTCGACGATATCTTGCTCTGGGGAATGGAGGTTGACATGGATATTGAGTTTTATGGGTTTTATCGAGAAGTTAGCAGCGAGCCAGGTTATAGTTGGCGCAATCGTTGGAGGAGCGGAGTCTTCATCGTAGAGAAAGATTCTGCTTTTATGTTCTCTTTGAAATGGGGAGCAATGCAGCACAAGAAAAACAGGAAGGCAATAAAAGAATGATCTACCATATCTCTTTTCCGTATCGAGATGTTACTACTGACCATTGGACATCTCAGCTAGAGCAGAGATTGATGTTAGTAGAGATGGGAGCAAAAACAATTGCCTGGAAGTCAGGCAGACTTACTCCAGCAAATTGGAACGGATACAACGAAAATAACCCAAGTCCAGGAGTTGATTTAAGCTGGCATTTCTGGGAAATAGAGGCAGAACCAGAATGTATGACGATGCTTGCGTTAAAAGCAGGGGTAGAGATAACAAAGCAATGAATGCAAATTTAAAATTTTTTGTTGTCGTGCCTGCATTGGGAATAGATGTTCCTGGAAATATAAGAATGAACTGGTGTGAAGAAAATTTTGGAGAACTATTTGATAAATGGGCCTGCACTGAACAAACTAAGCCTGGCTCTGTTTGTTTTATGTTTGAAAAAGAAGAAGACGCAGTGCTTTTCGCATTAAAGTGGGCAGGACAATGAATGCAAATTTAAAATTTTCCGTTATTGTTCCTCGATTGCAGGAGGGGGTTCCCGGAAATATGAGAATAGAATGGTGTTTCGCCAATATAGGTGAGCATCTTGAAAGATGGGAATGTAATGGAATGACTTTTGATTCTATTTGTTACTCGTTTGAAAAAGAAGAGGATGCAATATTTTTTGTATTAAAGTGGGGAAGTAAATAAATATAACTAAAGGAGAAGTAAAATGAAACGTATTTTAGAAATTAGGGCCGCAGAAGGCGGAGAAGATTCCGCACTGTTTACGAAAGACCTATCAGCAGCATATCAAAAACTGTTCACCCGCCTGGGCTGAACTCACCGTCTAACTTCTTCAAGGTTAGGCGAAATCCTCATTGAAGTAACAGCAGAAGATTTATCCCAATTAGACAGAAACGAACCTGGTGGCCAAAGAACGCAGAGAATATCTCCAACTGAGAAACGCGGAAGAGTTCATTCTTCTACAGTTACAGTGGCCATCATTGATCCGGAAATAACAATCAATAACATTGATAAAATTGATTTACGGATAGAGTGGTATAGCGGAACTGGTGCTGGTGGGCAGTTCCGCAATAAACATCAAAATAGTTGTAGAATAACGCATATCCCATCAGGGACGGTCGTTACATCACAAACTAGAAGTAGAAAAAATAGTTTAAAACTAGCAATGGATGAAATAACTATCCGGGTTAATCAAACTACAATAAACAAATCTTCGTCCGAAACTGCGGCTGTCAGAAAAGAACAAGTAGGATCAGGTATGCGTGGAGATAAAAAAAGAACAATACAATTCCAAAACAATAGAGTTACTGATCACGTAACTGGTAAAAAAATGTCGGCCGATAGGTATATGAAAGGATTTATTGACGATCTATGGAAATAATAGTAGGTTATGCCCTACAGCGAATTCTACTAATTCTAAAACTTTGCTAAATACATTAACGGAGAGTTAAAATGGAATTAGTAAATTCAACTAAGTTATGTGATTGGGGATGCGGCAAAGTTGCTACTCACTATTTTACATATTCAAAGAAATATTGTTGTGGCAGTAACGTAAGTAAATGTCCCGAAAAAAAGCGCAAGCAAGATGAAAAAATGAAAGAGTCCGGTGCGTATAAAAAGCGAGCAGAAAAAAGCCATAATACAATGAAAAATATTATTTCGTCTAATGGAAAAACCATACAAGAAAATGCTACCAATAAGATGAAGAAAACAGTTACCGCAGTAGACGGGAACGGAGAAACAATTGCTAAAAAAAGATCAACTGTCATGGTAGATACAAGAAGGAAAACCATTGATCCGACTACAGGATTAGATCAATGTAAATTGTCTGGACTAAAGCAAAAAGAAACAAAAAATCGTATCGACGAGGAAAGCGGATTTACTATTCATAAGATTTCTGGTATGAAAGGGGCAGCAACAAAGAAAATAAAAGACAAAAATGGTCAAGACTGGTATGATCGAGTTCGTCCGGGATTAGTTATTAAGGCGACCAAAAACAGTAGACTACTTCACGAGAAAAGACTAGCAGATATAGATGAACATGGATTAGATCATTACGCTAGGAGAACCCAAAGAATGTTAGAGGATATAGACGAAACTGGTCTAAATGGTATTGAGCGAGCCCATATTCATCGAAGAAGAAGCGGAATTAAGAAAAATTTTAAGGATACGCATTTATATTATCAATGCTCCTATGAATTAGCGTGGCTTGAAAAACTAGAGCAGAACTTTGGGTTATTGTGGGTAATAGCTAATGTAAAGAATGGTAAAAATCTAAAGTATTATAATCCGGTTAAGAAAGCAATTAGGTTTTATATGCCTGATTTTACAATAGGTAATACATTGTATGAAATTAAAAGTTCATATACTTGGAATAATCACGGCATTGATTCAGATACACAGAGTATAAACGAATCTAAATTGTCGGCAGCAAAGAAATTGGGTTATGCAGTAATTCTAGTATTGGATGGAATAGAAATTCCAATCTAACCGATTACCTTGCTTTTTAAAGATAGATGTTGTATTATTATTCAGTAGCGTTAATTATAACTTAGATAAGAAAGAAAACTATGGCAGAAGAAGTGGTAGGAAAAGTTTCAAAGCCGGAGCAACCTCGCCGT
>Ga0307375_10000042_pt1 | contig 176358 bp, 180 predicted proteins | sample TR1MG_FD_202531 | JGI IMG/M metagenome (GOLD analysis project Ga0307375, IMG submission 202531) | Soil microbial communities from Risofladan, Vaasa, Finland - TR-1 | ecosystem: Environmental > Terrestrial > Soil > Coastal area > Acid sulfate soil | place: Finland: Risofladan, Vaasa...
GACTTTTTGGGCATCATGTTGAGTATTATACGATCCCTGCATAATGACGCCAAACGCCGCTGACCCCAGGGATAAATCCCGGGGCTTGCGCGGCGGGCTTGGTCAGGCGCCCATCAGAAGGTATTGACCACGGCGCTGACGCCAGCTACGCCGCGGACCACCTTCTCGACCACGTTGCGCAGGTCGATGACGGAGTTGGGGCAGCCCGCACAGGCACCTTTCATACGTACGCGCACGACGGAGCCTTGGATATCGACGAGTTCAATGTCGCCACCATCACGCTGTAATATCCGGCGCACGTCTTCTACGGCCTCTTGTACGGCGCGCAGATCGGGGGGTTCAGAACTTAGCGGAGGCTTTGCTGTCGCGGCGCGCGCCGCTATGGCCTGGGCGCGAGCAATACGATAGGCGCTGTCCGGATCGCTTTCCTCTAACGCATCAAGCTCCGCATCGGTATAAAATCGAATAGGCCGCACGCGGTCTGTCTCGCTCATCGATAGCCCCCCGAAAGATTTGGGCCAAGCCCCGCGAAGGGCCGTCCGGGCCACAGGCCCGCCCCTCGACGCATCCTGCGCCGCTTCATGATTCCTCGTCGGCATTCTACTCGCGCCTCGGGTTGCGGACACCTTTAGGAATAGGCGCGCCCTGAATCCTCATCCGGGAGACGCCGGGCGGCTGGTAGCGGTTTTAAGGTGAGCCAGAGGGCTTGTCAGCGCAGGTCGGGCGTCTGGTTGGGGGTCGGCGCCCCGCAGGCCGGGGTTCAAGGGTAGTTTTATCCGTGATCTCAACGAGATATGTTTTTTGTGCGACAATGATCGCCACGCACCCTCATGAGGCCAGGGCCACAAGGTGGCGTGACAGGTCTCGCGATGGCCACGGATTTTTGGCCAGGCCGGCGGCACCTGAGGGCCAATACCTTGGGCGCTAACCCGCGGTCCGTTTGCCCCGTTTAAGTTGACTTTGGCGATTTTCCCTCTAAGGTCAAGGGGAGGCATTTCGGAGACAAGGTGTTGATTCCTGACCCCTAATCTCCACCGACAGAAGGGGTGAGAGTGAGTGCGACTACCGCAGTTTTGACGGCGCGCAGTGCTGGTCGGGTTCTTGTGGTTGATGATTCTGCGGTGATCCGTCAGGCGATCAGCAAGATGCTGAAGGTCGACTTCGAGGTCGTGGTGGCAAACGACGGCGAGGCCGGCTGGGACGCATTGACGCAAGCCTCGGATATCGGCGTTTTAATCACCGACATCGAGATGCCGCGCCTAGACGGCTATGCGTTCATATGCCGGGTGCGGGCGAGCGACGAACCCGGCATCCGCGACCTACCCATCATCGTCATTACTGGTGCCGACGATGAGGAAACAAAGGCGCGCGCATTCGCGTGTGGTGCCACCGACTTTATTACAAAACCTCTTAACCTCGCCCAATTGCAGGCCTGTACCCAGGCCTATATGCGTTTTGAGAAACCGCTCCCGGAAAACGAAGACCCAACCGATGGATTGCTCGGTCGTCGCGCATTTAATGAGCAGGGCCAGGCGCTCTGGGGCCAGGTTGAGACCCAAGGCCCGCTGGCCTTGTTGGCGATTGCCATCGACAAGGTACGGATCCTGTATCGCGAGTATGGGGATGAAAAGATGGAGACCCTCGTAAAGCATGCCGTGACCGTGATCGGGGCTGAGGTTCCTCCCCAGGGCGCCCACTTCGCGCGCCTTGGGGGCGCAGAATTCGGGATACTGGTGAGCGGAATGAGCAAGGCACAGGCCTTGACGCTCGGTCAGCGACTAGTGGGGGTGCTTGCCGCCCGCCCGGTATTAGACGGCAAGATTTTGAGCATGAGTGTCGGCGTCGCATCCTCGGAAGAGGGATTGGAGAGCTTCGTGGCGCTTGGGCAAATGGCCGAAGACCGCCTAAAGCGAGCCGTGGCGCTTGGTGGGAATCGAGTCAGCGCATCCAATTTAAGCGACACCCTCGGTGGCGCAGAAGAACTGGTCCTAGATGGTGTCTCCCCGTCTTTGGAAAATGAAGAAGAAACCGAGGCCGGCTCCGAATCCTTGCTAGAACCGGAGTTTGTGTCGGAGCCCCTCACATCGCTGGATTTCGCGACCCGGGAATCACCGCGTGCCGCGCCCCGCGGCTTGATCAGCCTAGATCGCGCCCTCTGGCATCTGGCCGATGGTCGGGAAAGGGAGGTTGAGCCGTACCTCGATCACTTGACGTCCGATATCGTCGTGCTACTCGAATTTCTAGACGACCGTCGCCATCTCGGGCTCCAGACCGCCATTGCCTCGTTACGCCGTTCGATCGACCGCGGCGGCTCCGACTAGGTCGGGTCGTGGGGCCCTTGGCAAGCACAGACATGGGTTCCGAGACGCGGCCCGCAACACCCAATCCTATCCCGCTACGCCGTTTAGGATTGGTGCCAGGAGAATGATCGCCGATTCCTGGTGGCACGACCACTATGACGGGATTACAACCAGCCCCGCTCCTTAAACGACACGATATCCCCATCCCCGACCACCAGATGGTCGAGGACGCGCACGCCGATCAGCGCTAAGGCATCCGCCAAGTGTACCGTGAGATTGCGATCTGCGGCGCTCGGCTCGGCATGGCCCGATGGGTGGTTGTGAACAAAAATGGCGGCGGCGGCATTATGGACAAGTGCACGCTTCACGACCTCCCGAGGGTAGACCGCCGCCCCGTCGAGCGTCCCTTCGAATAGGATCTCCTGCGTCAATAATCGATGGCGCGTATCCAAGAACAGACACGCAAAGACCTCGCGGGCACGATCCCGAAACGAGGCCAGCAGGTAGTGCCTCGTGGCAAGCGCCGAGGAGAGCACGGCATCGCGACGCAGGCTTTCACCCAAATGACGACGACCCATCTCCAGAACCGCGCGCACGAGCGCATATTTGGCCGGACCCAGACCTTGCGCCTCGCAGAACGCCCGTTGCTCGACCGTCAACAGCCCGCGCAATCCCCCAAATCGGTTGAGGAGGTCGCGCCCCAGATCCACGGCGGTCTTGCCGCTTACCCCGGTTCTTAGGACAATCGCCAGTAATTCGGCGTCGGATAAGGCTTCCGGCCCATAACGAAGCAAGCGCTCTCGTGGACGCTCATCCTGCGGCCAAGCGGAAATGGTCATAAAGGCTCCTTCCAGCTAACATAACAGCGTAAGCGGCTGGGCGCTTTCCGGTGAACGGCGGGTACAAAAAGGGGTTAAATGGGGTCATGACAGATACACCGTCGCTTTCTGGTCGTCACATCGTGCTCGGGATCACGGGGGGCATTGCGGCCTACAAAACCCCTGAACTCGTGCGCCGATTGCAAGAACAAGGCGCCGAGATCCGCGTGATCCTCACCCGTACCGCCCAACAATTCGTCACCCACGCCTCGTTGACGGCGGTCGGCGCCACCATTGTTCAGGAAACCAGTGGCAGCATGGCGCATATCGACCTCGCGCGCTGGGCCGATCTCATCCTTATCGCCCCGGGGACGGCCCATGTTCTGGCGCGCCTAGCAACCGGGGCGGCCGACGACTTGCTCACCACGACCTGCCTTGCAAGCGAGGCGCCGGTTGCGATCGCACCGGCCATGAATCAGGTCATGTGGCAAAAAGCAGTAACCCAGGCAAACTGCCAAAAGCTCCGCGAACGTGGCGTCATGTTCATAGGCCCCGATGATGGCAGCCAAGCGTGCGGCGACACCGGGCCGGGGCGTATGCGCGAGATCGCCGGGATTGTCGCGTTCGTAGCGGGCGTCTGGGCCCAGTACACAGCACTTGCCGGCATCACTGCGGTTGTGACCGCCGGCCCGACCTATGAGGCCTTGGACCCCGTCCGCGGCCTGACCAACCGCAGTTCGGGAAAAATGGGCTACGCCTTAGCCGAGGCTTTGGCCTTGAGCGGGGCGTCCGTCATTCTGGTGAGCGGGCCTACCGCCCTCCCCACTCCCGCGCGCGTGCACAAGGTCGCGGTCACGACCGCCATCGAAATGCATGACGCGGTCGTCAGTTACCGCAGCGTCATGCGATTATTCATCGCAACCGCCGCGGTCGCGGACTATCGCCCACAAACGGCCCTGCCGCAAAAACTGAAAAAGACGGCGGAGACGCTCCAGATCACGTTGGTTCGTAACCCCGACATCCTAGCGGAGGTCGCTAGCTGGCAGCCCGCACCGTTCACCGTGGGGTTCGCGGCAGAGAGCGAAAATCTAGCGGCGAATGGACGGGAAAAGCTGCTGAAAAAAGGCCTGGATCTCGTTGTCGCCAATCCTATCGGCGAGCCAGACGCCGGCTTCGGGGGCGACAACAACCGCATCACCCTGATCGACAAAGACGGTGCCACCGCTTGGCCCATGGCCACGAAGACCGCGATCGCGCGAGAGCTCATAGCGGAGATCGTGCGACGCCTACCGAGGAATCCACCTAAATGACATCCCCCGTTGTTGATCTCAAACTCTTGGATCCCCGTTTTGGCCAAGACTTCCCGTTACCGACTTACGCGACCACAGGATCAGCGGCGGTCGATTTACGGGCCTGCCTTCAGGAGACGTTGACGCTTAAACCTGGCGACTGCGTCATGATTCCGACCGGCATAGCCCTCCACCTCGCCGATCGATCGCTCGCAGCCTTGGTGCTACCGCGCTCGGGTCTCGGCCACAAGGGGCTCGTTCTCGGCAACACCATAGGACTCATTGATTCCGATTATCAAGGTGAAATCACGCTCTCCTGCTGGAATCGTGGCTCAGAGGCCATCACTATAACGCCTGGCGACCGCATCGCGCAGCTCGTCATCATTCCCATCGTTGCCGCGGCCTTTCGGATCGTCGAACAATTCACCGATGCGACCGACCGTGGCGAATCTGGGTTCGGTCACTCCGGCGTTCGCTAAAGCATCGATGCTCCTTTGCCGCAAGACTCACATGGAGAATAACGAGATATGGTCGTCACACCTGCCGCTCCAGGAGCGGACGCAACCGGCTTGCCGCCACGCCAGATATTCAAATCTTACGACATTCGCGGCATCGTAGACGATGAGCTTACGGTCGCCCACGTCCGCGCCATAGGCCAAGCGATCGGTAGTGAGGCGCAGGATCGGGGCCGATCCACGATCGTCATCGCGCGTGATGGACGGCTGTCGGGGCCGCCATTATTGGCGGCTCTGAGCATGGGACTTATAGATAGCGGCTGCGATGTCATCAACATCGGGCTCGTGCCGACGCCGCTCCTTTACTTCGCAACCGTAGCCCTAGGCACCGGATCTGGCGTCATGCTGACCGGTAGTCATAACCCGCCTCAATACAACGGCTTGAAGATCCTGCTCAACGGCGAGACCCTGTCGGGACCCCAGATCACCGCGTTGTACGACCGACTCGTCACGCGCCAGCTGCGCACCGGTCATGGCACGAGCCGGGAAGACGACATCCGCGACCGCTATCTTGATCGCGTGACCGGCGACGTACGCCTTGCACGCCCCCTTAAGGTGGTTCTCGACTGTGGCAACGGCGCGACCGGGGAGTTAGCGCCACGGCTCTTTAAGGCCCTTGGCTGCTCGGTGACGACCTTGTTTGGCGAGATTGACGGACATTTCCCGAATCACCACCCGGATCCCAGCCAGCCGGAAAACCTCCGCGAACTCCAGAAACGGGTCATAGCGGAAGGCGCCGATGTAGGGCTCGCCTTCGACGGCGATGGCGACCGGGTCGCCGTGGTGGCGCCTGATGGCAACATCATCTGGCCCGACCGACAACTGATTTTATTTGCGCGCGACGTGCTGACACGCCACCCGAACGGCCAGATTCTTTATGACGTCAAATGTTCACGGGCACTCGACGCCGCTATACGGGAAGCCGGTGGCCGGCCACTCATGTGGAAGACTGGGCACTCATTCATTAAAGCCCGAATCCAACAGGGCGACATACTCCTAGCAGGCGAGATGAGCGGGCACATCTTCTTCAAGGAGCGCTGGTATGGGTTTGATGATGGGTTGTATGCAGGTGCCCGGCTCCTTGAATTGCTCGCCAAAAGCACGGCATCGACGGCCACCATTTTTGGGGAACTACCCAATACGGTCAATACCCCGGAGATCCAGATGCCGGTGGCCGAAGATCCGCATGCGATCGTCGATCTCTTGATCGCCGCGGCCCAGTTCCCGGACGCGACCATGACCACGATTGACGGGCTGCGAGCCGACTTCGCCGATGGCTTTGGGCTCATTAGGGCGTCCAACACTACGCCGATCCTGGTGCTGCGCTTCGAGGGCAACGATGCCGCGGCGCTCGCTCGCATCCAGTCCCAATTTCGCGCACTGGTGCACCAAGTGCGGCCCGCACTGGCGACATGGTAGACGCACAAACTCCGCGCCCTATTCCGCGGAAGTTTGACGGATAAAACCGCGGCTTGGGGTTGCCAGTTCCCCAAAATATCGCCATTCTTAGGAACCTTTAGAGAAATCGACCCACTGACCAGGAGACATAGACCATGCGCAGATTCCTTATGGGAGCCGCGTTCGCGATCGGAACAATAGGCACCTGCTACGCGCACAACGCCTTGGATAACATTCAGGGTCCCCGGATCGACATCAACAAGACCGTCATAAAATTGCCACTCGCAAAAGGCATATCGCCAGAAGACGCGGTCCAGGCCATGAAAATCAAGGCCGATGATGTCAATATGAAATACGTGGGTGAATTACCGCTCTCGCAGCAATTAAAGAACATGGGCATCAAGTCCGGTATTCTGACGGTCTACCAGTTTTGTAGCCCGCCCATTGCACACGACATGGTCGCTGCGAACCCGGCCTTTGCGGCCTATCTACCATGCCGGATTACCATGGTTCAGGTCGGCGGGCGGGTATGGCTTGAAATGCTAAACTTGAACATGATCATTAGGGGCGCCCACCTCAAAGGCAAGATGCGGGCGCAAGCGGTGACCGTACGCAACGATCTCGACGCAATCTTGTGGGCTGGGGCCAACGGCGACTGGTAAGCGCCGTGAGGATGGGCGCCTATGCTATGAGTGCGCTCATCCTTGGCGCGTCTTTCGCGACCTGCGCATGGGCTAGCCAGACCGGGATCATCTTTCAGATCAGCACCGGCTCTCCGGCTACGTGGAAGGTGGCCGTGCATAATGCCCGGCATCTGACAGAGCGTCGGCCCCGGCAGCCGGTGCGCATCGAAATCGTGGCCTTCGGTCCAGGGCTCGGGATGATTCTCAAAAATTCGCCGGTCGCCCGAGACCTCATCGCCCTCCACAAATCCGGCGTTCTGGTCGAGGCCAGCCAGGGCAGCTTGCTTAGGCACGGCTTCGCACTGAAGGACGTTTTGCCGCTGGTCCACTACATCCCGTCCGGTATAGCGGAGATCGTGCGCCGGGAACGCCAAGGTTGGGCCTACATCCGCCCCTAGCTGCCTGGCGTGATCCGCATCAGCGCTCCGATACGTTCCTGCGCCTTCGCAAGCGGCCCTGAAGGATCGCCGCGTGGGCCCAGCGTCCGCTTAGGTCTTTGGCAAGGTCACGCCTTGTTGGCCTTGGTATTTCCCGTTACGATCCTTGTATGAGGTCTCGCAGGGCTCATCGGCCTCGAAGAAGATGACTTGAGCTACCCCCTCGTTCGCATAGATCTTGGCGGGCAGCGGCGAAGTGTTTGAAAACTCCAGCGTGACATAACCCTCCCACTCAGGCTCAAGCGGGGTCACGTTTACGATAATCCCGCAACGCGCATAAGTGGAATTATGAATGACAAGCCCGTTTGCCAAAAAATTATGGAGCCCTGGCACTTCGATGTCGTAGACCGGGGCATCGCCGAGCGGCGTGATCGCCGTAATGCGCTCCCAGCGTATCGGGGCGGTCCCCTGAGACGTCCCGTCCGTGCCGTTGGCGGCGACGGCAAGGCGCTCCTCGCGTTGCTGCAAGACGAGACGATACCCGCTCTGGTCGTAGCTTGTGACACACGATAGCCCCAATCGCGTCGCTAAGTGTCGCAGGTCGTCCATAACCGATTGCGGTCCCAGGAGCCCCTCGCCGTCCTGCTCCCCGAAAACCGATTGGACAAAGCGCGCAACATCCGCCCGCGGGGCCCGAAACACGTGTTGTGGGACACCGGCGGCCTGACCGGCTACCACTTGTTCCCGGAACCAGTGCCCCAGCCGCTCGGGGGCCAAGAGCCTTTGCGTCCCAAAAAACGGGATCTCGGCAGCCACCGCCAAGGCGTCCCCCACGGTCAGGTCTTTCAATGGCTGCCAACCCTTAAGGGTCAACAACGGATGGGTGGCGGTCGCTGTGAGATGAAGCCCGCTTTCGGTCTGTAGCCGCCAGACCGGCTTCACGCCGTGTACGGCCAACGCTGAGACGCGCGCCTTTTGCCATCCTTGGGGACCGAGCGCCGTCGTCCTCCGCGCCGCCGTCCACTGTGCGATCGGCAAATAATCCCCGGTGTCCGCGTCCATGACCTTGGTATCTGCGGTCACACACTTTCCAAGGCAGATCGTCAAGACGTCGCGCGGGATACGGAAGTGCTCCACCGTGCGCGCCAGCGCAAACGAGTTCGGTGGAATAATGCAAACATCGCCATGGAAGTCGACAAAACTACTATCATCGAAGTTCTTCGGATCGACTATGGCAGAATTGATATTGGTAAAAATTTTGAATTCGCTTGAGCAACGAATATCGTAGCCGTAGCTTGAGGTCCCATAGGATACGAGACGCTGATCGCCGCGCGCCTTGACCTGGCCCGGCTCAAAAGGCGTAATCATCCCATGATCCTGCGCCATGCGCCGAATCCATTTATCGGATTTTATGCTCATATATCGCCGGACCGAGCGGTCCCCTCCCAGGAGCCTTAGGTATTAGGTATTTTCAATGACGATGTTTGGGAAACTTCCCGTATAGTCCTTCTTCATAAGCGACAGGCGCGCAGCTACGCGTCGTGCGATCTCCCGGTAAATCTGCGCGATCCGCCCGTCAGGATCGGCTACGACTGTCGGCCGGCCGCCATCGGCGTCTTCTCGAATCCGCAGATCCAGCGGTAATGCCCCGAGGAAATCCACCTCATACTGCTCGGCCATCCTGAGACCGCCACCGGCCCCAAAAATGTGCTCCTCATGACCGCACTGGGTACAAATGTGGGTACTCATATTTTCGATGATCCCGATGACCGGAATCTCGACCTTTTCGAACATCTTTAGGCCTTTGCGCGCATCCAAGAGAGCGATGTCCTGCGGGGTGGTCACGATAATGGCGCCGGTCACCGGCACCTTTTGCGCAAGCGTCAGCTGAATATCCCCGGTCCCAGGCGGCAAGTCGACCACCAAATAATCCAGGCCTTTCCAGTCGGTGTCACGCAGCAGTTGCTCAAGGGCCTGCGTCACCATGGGACCACGCCAGATCATAGGGGTCTCTTCATCGATCAGGTAGCCGATCGACATCGACTGCAAGTGGTAGCTCACGACCGGCTCCATCGTCCGACCATCCTTGGTTGCCGGTTTGGCATGGGACCCCAGCATAGACGGCTGGCTCGGACCATAGATGTCAGCATCCAGGATACCGACTTGCGCGCCTTCGGCCGACAATGCGAGCGCCAAATTCACCGCCGTCGTTGACTTGCCCACACCACCCTTGCCGGAAGCCACGGCAATGACGTTCTTGACGCCACGGATCGGCTTTACCCCTTTCTGAACCCCGTGGGTGACAATGCGGGACTCAATGCTCACCGTCGCATCCTTGACCCCGGGGACCGCCATAACCTTATCGCGCAGCCGCGCCGCCATGGCATCCTTCACGCCGTTGGCGGGATAGCCCAATATCACCTCGATGCTTACGTGCCCACCATCGACCTTGATGGCCTTAATAGCCTTCGCGGTAACGAGGTCTTGTTCCAAATAGGGGTCGATGACTTCCTTAAGGGCCGTTTCGACCTGAAGTTGCGAGACGTCCGCCATTTTTTACCTCTCCTCAAAAATCTTGATAAGCATCGGGTTTAGGGGGCGGATGCTACACCTTGTCGGGTAAAATCTAAACCGGCTGGCCGACACCAACACCGAACGTAGATATACCCTAAACCGGCGCACAAACCCATGGCCCAAGAGCCTTTGGCCCATTTGGCCCACGGGCCAAGCCAACCTCGCTGCGCACAACTGGCGACGGCGACCTTGGCCGGTTGCCGCCAAACTGTTACCTTGCGGGCTTCCAAGGGGAACCCAGCATGCCAAACGAACGCAAAATCCTGGTGACGAGCGCCTTGCCCTACGCAAACGGCGCCATCCATATCGGACACCTAGTCGAGTATATCCAAACCGACATCTTCGTCCGCTACCAGCGACTTCGCGGACGGGAGTGCTACTACCTGTGCGCCGATGATACGCATGGGACCCCCATTATGCTCAAAGCCGAGCAGGAAGGCGTGTCGCCAGAACAGCTGATCGCCCAAGTGGCGGCCGAGCACACCCGGGATTTTGCGGGCTTTGGAATCTCGTTCGACCACTTCGGGTCGACCCACAGCGAGGAGAACCGCAAGCTCGCCGAAGACTTCTATGCCAAGATTAAGGCCGCCGGGCATATCGCCGTCCGAACGATAGAGCAGGCCTTCGATCCCATAAAACAACTCTTTCTCCCCGACCGTTTCATTAAAGGGGAGTGTCCGCGCTGCCACGCGGCCGACCAATACGGCGACTCCTGCGAGGCCTGCGGGGCCACTTATGCGCCCGGCGACCTGATCAATCCGGTCTCGGCCTTAAGTGGCGCCACGCCGATCACCAAAAGCTCAGAGCATTACTTTTTCAAGCTGAACGATTTCGCCGCCGACCTGAAAACCTTTACGCGCACCGGCGCCCTGCAACCGGAGGCCACCCATAAACTCGATGAGTGGCTAGACCAGGGGCTGACCGACTGGGACATCAGCCGCGACGCCCCCTATTTCGGTTTCCGGATCCCCGGAACCAAGGACAAGTATTTCTATGTCTGGCTGGATGCGCCGGTGGGCTATATCGCAACCTTTTGGCAACTGCGTAACCGGCTGGAGGCGCGTGAGCTGACGTTAGCCGAGGTGTGTGGGCAGTGGTCGGAATATGAAATCCATCACTTTATTGGCAAAGACATCCTCTACTTCCATGCGCTTTTTTGGCCGGCCATGCTGCAGGCCGCCCATTTTGCGCGGCCCAAGGCCATTTACGCCCACGGCTTTCTAACGGTCAACGGCAAGAAGATGTCAAAATCCCGCGGTACGTTCATCACCGCGCGCCAATACCTCGATTGCCTCCCCCCTGAATACCTGCGCTACTACTTTGCCGCCAAGCTAAACAGTGCGATCGAGGACATCGACCTCAATCTCAATGACTTCCGGGCACGTGTTAATTCCGACCTCGTCGGCAAGTTCATCAATATCGCGAGCCGGACGAGTCAGCTATTGGCCAAACACTTGGACAATGCCTTGGGCGCGACCTTGCCTAATCCCGCGCTTTATGCGGATTTTCTGGCGGCGAGCGAGACCATAGGGGGCTATTACGAGGCCCGCGACTACAGCCGCGCAATCAAGGCCATCATGGATCTCGCCGATCGCGCCAACCGCTATGTGGATGAGGCGCGCCCTTGGGAGCTTGCCCGAGCCCCAGAACGCCACGGCGAGCTCCAAGCCATCTGCACCCAGGCACTCAATCTCTTCCGCGTGCTTACCGCTTACCTGAAACCCGTGCTGCCGCAGACTGCCGCATCGGTCGAGGCCCTTCTGGGCGGGCCGGAACTCACCTTTGAGAGCATCAAGACCCCCATGCTCGCGCAGACCATTAAGGCCTATTCGCATCTTATGCGCCGCGTCGAGGCCGCTGATCTTCAACCGTTGACGCCTAGCCAAGACCTGTCTCCCGAACCGGCCCCGCAAACGACCGCGAAGCCACCCAAACAGCCGGCCGTCGAAATCGGACGAGCCGAGGATCCCCATAGCGAGATCATCTCCGCTGAGGAGTTCGGGCGCGTTGATCTGCGCGTCGCCCGGGTCGTGGCGGCCGAATATGTAGAAGGCGCTGACAAGCTCCTGAAGCTCTCCTTGGATCTAAACGAGGGCCGAACCCGTACTGTTTTCGCGGGTATTCGCCACGCCTACACACCCGAGGCCCTGGTCGGCCGCTTCGTCGTCTGCGTCGCCAACCTAAAGCCCCGCAAAATGCGCTTTGGCCTATCTGAAGGAATGGTGCTGGCGGCAAGCGATGGTAACGGGCTTTTTCTAGTCGACATGGACGAAGGGGCAACGCCGGGCATGAAGATCCGTTAGCATCCTGTGAAGGCGGCCACCGGGCAAGCGTCGAGGCGCGCATCCTCCCGGTTAGCCCCACACCACATCCCGCGATCCAGGGCAACCGGCTGCCACCGCCCTGTAGACGAACCGGCACACCGCCCACAACCCCAACCTAAAACACCTAGGGGTCGAGTGGGGCCGCCAGCGCGATCCGGAATGCCCGCGACAAAGAGTAGGCAGGCCTCTATTTCGCCGCTAAGAAAGGTGACGCCAAGGCCAATTATTGGCATGAGAAGGCTGCAGCCCAGGGTGATGCTGAGGCCCAATACAATCTCGCGCTCGCTTACGATAACGGCCTGGGCGTGCCTTAAGGATTACGCGCAGGCGGCCGCCCGAGGGATTTGCGCCTGCGAAGACCGCCTTGGCGCATAAACCCCGTGCGCCATAGAACCATTCGCGCCTCGATGCGCACCCGAAGGATGGTCCACAAATACGCCCCCAGGCCGCCCTCGTCCCGCCGTGACGACATTGTCGCAAAAAGCGCTCCTATCCGCCGCAATCGTCATCATCAGCGACCATTGCGCCTCACCGGGAAGAGCCCCACAAAAGGGGGCCGCGCTCACTTGCAAGCACGGAGATCGAGCGGCACACTCGGGGCATGACCTCAAATGATGCCCGTGCGTCAATGCCCCGCGTGATGGCGCTCTTGCCGCAAACCCAGTGTCGACGCTGCGGTTTTGACGGCTGTCGGCCCTACGCGCGCGCCCTGCTGGAGGGACAAGCGGAGATTAACCGCTGCCCGCCCGGGGGCGACTACACGCGCTTGGCGCTGGCGCAGCTTTTGGGGCGCAAGGCCGTGCCATGGACCCCGGCGCTGGCCCCCGAGCCGCGCGTGCGGGTCGCCATCGACGCCCAGGCCTGCATCGGTTGCGGGCGCTGCCTGCCGGCGTGCCCGGTCGATGCCATTGCCGGGGCGGTGGGGTATCTCCATGCCGTACTGGCCCATGAGTGCACGGGATGCCGCCTCTGTCTTGCGCCCTGCCCGGTCGATTGCTTTATTGTTGTAGCGGCGGAAGGCCATGAGCGCGGCCCTTGGCCGGACCGGTCGGCGCACGAGGCGCATACGGCGCGGCTACGCTATAACCGTAAGCGTCAGCGCACCAAAAGGTTGGCCCGGCCGGAGTCGGCGCGCGCCGGTAGCGCCCGCAAACGCCAGGAGATCCAGGAGGCCTTGGCACGCGTTCGTAGTCAACGAGGTTGGCAAGCGGGCGCCCGCGACCGTAGAATAGCGCCAACCAAATAGCGTTAACCGTTATCGCAAGGAGCTTTCATGTCTGGACATTACCCCTTTGGCGGCAAAGCCAACCGCGTCAGTGCGTATGCCTTCTTTGAAAAGGAAGGGCTTAGCCTGGATCTGCAAGAACGCTATTACAAGTGGTGGTACGACCTTGCCAAGAACTTCGTGGCACAGGATCCTGATCTCAAAGTGACCCGTGCCGTCGACTTCAATCATTACCCTTTCGGTCAGCATGCCGGCGGAAACGTCCGCCTTCACGACTATCAATGGGCGACCGCGTTAGCCGATCTCGGCGCCTTTGTCGTTAACGCGGTGTTCCCCAAGCTCTCGAGCGAGGCCCTCCACAAGGTCGAACATGACTACGCGGCGATGATGAAGGATCTCGAGGGGGAGCGCGATAAGGCTCCGCGACCAGCCGCGCCCGACGTTGGCCGCTATCGTCACATCTAGTAAGCCACGGATTCGCATTGGGCCGCGCGAACGGGAAATTCTGTTTGAGCGGCTCAAGGCGAGCAACCCGAACCCGACGACTGAGCTTCACTATGGGTCGACCTTTCAGCTACTGATCGCTGTCATACTGTCGGCCCAGGCGACCGATGTCAGTGTCAACAAGGCCACGAAACACCTCTTTCAGGTCGCGCCCGATGCGCCCAGCATGCTGGCGGTTGGCGAGCGCCGACTCAAATCCCTGATCAGCACGATCGGTCTGTACAACAGCAAGGCCCGCCACATCCTAAAGACCTGCGCCTACCTCATACGCGACTATGGCGGCGTGGTCCCGCATGACCGAAAGGCCCTTGAGGCACTGCCCGGCGTCGGCCGCAAGACCGCCAATGTGATCCTAAACACTGCCTTTGGTGAACCGACGATCGCCGTAGATACCCATATCTTTCGGGTCGCCAATCGGCTCGGTCTCGCCCCTGGGCGCACAGTGCGGGAGGTCGAGGACCGCCTCGCGCGTATCGTGCCGAGGCGATTTCGCACCGACGCCCACCACTGGCTAATCCTACACGGTCGCTACACGTGCAAGGCCCGGGCACCCGCCTGTAGCCGTTGCATTCTCTTTGATTTGTGTACGTATCGGGATAAAGTACGGCCATGGATACTACCAGGGTCGCCACAGGTCTCGGTCGTGGGCCTAGACCACAAGCCAGTCTCGCGGCGACCGCAGTACGCAAAGCGCTTGCGCGCGCGGACTTGACGAGCGCGCACTCGGTTATTTTGTTCCTCACCCACCACTTCGCCGCCGACCCGCAACCGGCCCTACGGGCGGCCGCCCGGGCGGCTGGTTGCACCCAAATTGTCGGCTGTACCACGGCCGGGCTCTTGACCGACGAGGAATGGATCTTGGACGCACCGGCGGCCGCGGCCATGGTTCTTGAGGGCACGGCGTTTCTCGACCATGTCAAAAAAAACGATGATGATGCCGTGTTGAGTCTAGCTACCCCTGGAGATCTTGGGGCCGACTGGCTCGACGCCAATTTCCGCCGCATTGGGGCGGTGGCCGGGGACGTGCTCGGGCGCGGACCCTTTCGGGTGTGGTCCGGCGGCCATGTCCGTGACTCCGGCTACGCCGAGGTGGCACTCCGCGGGGTCCAAGCGAGCCTAGGCGTGTCGCAAGGAGTTCGCGCCCTCACCTCCCCCATCGAGGTAGCAGAGGTGCATGACTATGACGTCCTGAAATTGGGCCACTACCCGGCGCTCAACGTCTTGGTGCAATCACTTCCGATCGGGGTCCGCGAGATGGACCGCATCCCGCTTCACCTCATCATGGGCGGCGTCACCTTTGGCGATCCGACAACGGCCATTAAGGACGGGCGTTACCGACTAAACCATATCGTGGCCGCCAACCTAAGCGAGCAATCCATTACCTTTGCGCAGCGTCTCACCCGCGGGGAACGGCTCTTCTGGGCGATGCGCGACACGCTCGCCGCCGAGCGCGATATGCGGGCAACAATCAAGCGCGCAGCCCACGAACTCGAGGGCCCGCCACGTTTCGCGCTGCTGTTCCCTTGCGTGGGCCGTGGACCCCACTTTTATGGCGACACCGATCACGATCTCGATCAACTCAAGCATGAGTTTCCGGGTCTTCCGATCATCGGGGTCTATGGTAACGGGGAGATCGGTCCCCTTGACGACGCCAACCACCTCTATCAATACTCGACGGCGCTCGGTCTCTTTCGGGACAAATCGTCGAGACCCGACTAATGTGGTCCAATGACCGGGCAGTCATGCGCCAGGTGTTCTACACCGCTTGGCAGCGCTTCCAGGACCACACGCCGCTAGACGGCGTGGAGGCCATGATTGTGGAGGCCCTGCTCGCGCACCCCGAATACCAAGCACTTTTTGCCCACAGTCCGCCCCCAGACAACGCCCATACCGACACCAACCCGTTCCTGCACCTAGGCCTTCACATTGCGCTCGCCGAGCAGATTGCCACCGACCGACCACCGGGTGTCATCGCCGAGTGGACGCGCCTGTGCACGCTCACGGGGAATCCTCATCGCGCTCATCATCTGATGATGGAGTCCCTGGAAGAGACCCTCTTTGAGGCCCAACAGCAAAACCAAATGCCCGACGAGGCCGCGTACCTCGCACGCCTGCGCGAGCTTCCCAAGCTGGCAATAAGAGTGGGCCATGACTACACTCAAACGTAAGCCGACCCCCTTGCAATCCGGCATCGTGGAGTGTACATAGAGGCATCATGACTAGACACGAGTCTTCACGATTTAAGCGGTCGCGCAACACACTATTCTGTGGGGATACACGGGGCTTTCGCCCCGTTTTTTTATGGGCACAACGCGGCCTCGCCAACGTCTACCTGCTGGAGAACATAGAATGACACTCGAAATCGACAAGACCGATAACGAACCCCCCGAACGAAGCTTCCTTCCTTGCTCATACGACACAAGGGAGGAAGTATGTTAAACGCCGTTAACGCTGTGATGGACGCCCACTTCCTGACTCCGCCGGGCGCCTCCTTGCAACCGATCAACCTCGATAGCCGCCGTCGTCTTGGGCCACCGAGCCGTTATCTCGTCTCGGGAAAATACCGCCTATTACCATTCGATAAAAACGCTAGGCCCTACTTCGATGATGCGGTCGCTCAGCTCGGCGTGGCGCTGTCTGATTACAGCTTCGCGAATAACGTCATTTGGCTTTACCAGGCGAGCGGTTTTTATCAGATTATTGAGGGGTGTTTCTGCCTTTTTGGCCTGTCTGGCAATGGTCTTACCATGCTCTTACCCCCGCTCGGGGCACCACACCGTCAAAAGCGCGCCTTAAGAATCTGCATCCGCATCATGGACCAATACAACCCGTCCCCGTATCAGGCCCGCCTGGACTTTGTCTACAAGGATTTTTTGCAAATTCTGGATAAGGACGATGATGGGGCTACGCCCCTTATCAACGGCGAGGCCTGGCGCGTCGAGGTCACGAATCCCGATTATATCTATCGCACCGTAGACTTGATCGAACTGCGCGGCAACGCCTACAAGACCAAGCGCAACGAAATCAACCAATTTCGGCGCGCCTACCCTAACCATCAGTTGATTCCGTTCTCCAGGGCCCACCAAGATGCCGCCCGCCGCCTCGTCAACACGTGGACGGAAAACCGGATTAGGACCTTGCCGGAGGGCTCGCTCGAGGACTTTTTGTACAACTTGGAACTTGAGCGCAAGGCCATCAATCGCACCATCGCCCTCTATGAGGAACTGAACCTCGAGGGTCTCAGTCTTTTCATAGATGGGGTTCTTGAGGGCTTCACGTTCGGGGAACATCTTACGGCTGACGTCGCCAATGTCTTGATCGAAAAGACCAACTTCCATATCCAGGGTGCCGCCCAGTATTTATTTCGGGAGTTCACTAAGGTCTTTGCGCAATCCACCTATATCAATGTGGGTGACGATCTCGGTTTTGAGAACCTCCGCCGGGTAAAAATGAGCTACCGGCCAGCGATGTTTGGGGAGAAGGTCATTTTGGCCCGACACATCCCTCCCGAGGCGTGTTAAGACATGGGGTGGTGGCGGATCTCGCGGCGCTCCTAGCCTTCGAGAGCCGTTGTTTTGGCGAAAACGAAGGGGCCTTTAACCGTCGACAGTTGCGCGGTCTCCTGACCAACCCGCGGGCTGTCTGGCTCATTGAGGGTCGCTTCGAGGGCGCCGCCTGCCTCTTGATCGCAAGCAACGGGGTTAGCCGTTGGGGTCGGCTTTACTCACTATCCGTCGATCCCCAATTCCGACAACGCGGCGTGGGGCGCCGCCTTCTGCGCGCCTCATTCGCTTGGTTTCGGCAACAGGGGGTCCCGATCTGTCGGGCCGAGGTAAAGAGCGATAATTTGGGGGCGCGCCGCCTCTATGCCGCTATGGGGTTTAAGGAAGGTAGGCCATTGCCTCATTACTACGGTCTAGGTCACCACGCCATCAAGCTGAGCCGGCCGCTCTAAGGCAAAGCGGTAATCGGAAGAAGAAGCGCGAACCACCGGCATCACGCGACTCGTAACCGATTGAGCCACCGTGTTTTTCGATGATAGTCCGCGCCATATGCAAGCCGCGTGGGGCGACGATGCCAAAAGGCAAGAGATTGGCTGAGGCATCAAAGAGACAGGGCTGAGCCTCGGGCGGAACGGCAATGCCGCAATCGCGGATCGAGATCACCCCATAGCCCCCCTCGCTGGTCACCGACAGCTCGACCGTTCCGGGTGACGGGGACAGATGAATGGCATTGGTGATCAGATGGCTCAACGCCCGTAGCAGCAACTCCTTATCGCCACGTACCAGCGCCGAACCGGAATAGGGGTCGAGGGCTAAGCGTACCTGGCGACCATAGGCGTAATCGGCATCGTTAGCGACCGCTTCTTCGGCGAGCTGTATGAGCGTCAGCGGGGTGCGTTTCCACTTCATCTGGGTAATTTGACATTGGTCGATGTCGAGCACCTCGTTGACGGCGCGCGCCAGGCGATCGAGATTACTGTGGGCCATTTTCAGTAAGCGCCGGTCATCCCCGGCAAGCTTGTCGGCCAGCGCCTCCGCGAGCAGCCCCAAGGCGCCAACCGCCGAGGTCAGGGGGGTGTTCAATTCATGGCTCAAGGCGGCGATCAGTTCACTCTTTAGGCGCTCGGTCTGTTTGCGCGCGGTGACATCACGGGTAATGGCGACAAAGCGTCGTTCCGCGCCGACTTGCATGGCGCTTAGACCCAACTCCATCGGGAAAACCGTCCCATCCCGACGGAGCCCGTTGACCTCAAGACCTAAACCGCTCATGCGGCTTCCCGCGCGCTCCACCTGTCCTTCCAAAAAACTCGCGTATTCGGCACGTTCCCCCAGGGGCACGAGCCGCGAAAAATGGCAACCTAGCAACTCGTCCTCTCGATACCCAAAAATGCGTAGCGCCTCACGATTCAGCGAGTGCAGGGCACCATGGTGATCGATCGTGACAATGCCCTCTTCGACATTCTCCAGGACGGCCCGCAAATAGGCCTCGCGCTCCTGCAAATCCTCGGTCATCCGCGTGTGCGCCGCCACCTCGCGCGTCAAATCGGCGTTGAGGCTGGCGATAGCGGCCTTCTCGCTTTTCAGATCGGCAATCAGATCCTGATTCTCAAAACCCAGGCGCAAAGACGACGTGATCGTCCGTTCCATGCGTTTGGCGGCGAGCAGTGTCATCGCCAAAAATAACAGTGCGACAACCCCCATGGCGCGATAGATGTCGCCGTTCATAAACAAAAATCGAGACGCCAGCGGCAACAAAGAGGGGACCACAAATAGCAGTGCGACGCGAAACACCGGCGCAAAACTGACAACGGCCCCCGCGGTCATAGCCGTCAGCACGAAGAACAGGAAGATTTGCGCAAACAAGGCCGCCGGGAACAGGACAATTGCCGCCGCTCCCCAAGCACAACCTGCGGCCGCCGTTGCCAGGGCGTAATACCGGCCCCAGAGGCGCGCGTCCGGGCGCGGTGTCCTACGGTAGTAATAGGTCAGGGCATAGCGCCCCAGGGTCACAAGCGTTATGACCACAAGCCAGGCCCAGAGGCGACCGGGGGATACCGCCCGCCACTCGATCTCGGCCAAAATGGCCGCGTTGACAGCGGTCACCAACAGGCCAGGAGGCAAATTTTCGTAAAGCAGATCAACTTGCGCCCGATAAAGCGGCGTAGGCACCCCAAAGGGATTTCCGGCCCCCCGCTGCCCAACGGATACCTCTTCTGAGACCACGCTCACCCCCCAAGAATGCTTAAGGGATGTTGCAAAGGCTGTGCCAGCGAGTGTAAGGGAGGTGGTGCCCCGAACTATCCTAGTGGTCCCGTTTCTGTAAACGAGCCGCCGTGCGTAGCCGCAAGGCGGTGAGACGGATGAAGCCGCTCGCATCCGCTTGCGAATAGCGTCCGGCGTCATCTTCGAATGTCGCGATCGCGGGATCAAAGAGCGAGTCGGTCGCAGACTCCCGGCCGACCACCATGACTTGGCCCTTGTAAAGCTTGAGGCGGACCCGGCCGTTCACCGTTTCTTGTGAACTATCAATGGCTTGCTGAAGCAGTTTGCGCTCCGGGCTCCACCAGTACCCGTTATAGATGAGGGCCGCGTAACGCGGCATGAGGTCATCTTTTAGGTGCGCCACTTCCCGATCCAGGGTCAATGACTCGATCGCCCGGTGGGCACGCAAGAGAATGGTACCGCCCGGTGTCTCGTAACAGCCGCGAGATTTCATCCCGACATAGCGGTTCTCGACCAAATCCAGCCGGCCAATGCCGTGGCGGCCGCCGATCTCATTTAGGGTGGCCAGAATGCGCGCGGGCGTCATCGGGGTGCCGTCAATTGCCGTCACATCGCCCCGCGTAAACGTCAGTTCGACCCACTGGGGCCGGTCCGGGGCCTCCTCGGCGGACTGCGTCCACCGCCACATGGCCGCCTCGGGCTCTTGCCAGGGGTCCTCAAGAGGTCCGCCCTCATAGGAGATATGCAAGAGGTTGGCATCCATGGAGTAGGGTGAGGCGCTGGTCCGTTTGTACTCGACTGGGATTCCGTGCCCTTCGGCATAGGCCAGCAGGCGCGCGCGCGAGGTCAGATCCCACTCCCGCCAGGGGGCAATCACCTGGATATCAGGGTTTAAGGCATAATACCCGAGCTCAAACCGTATCTGATCATTGCCCTTGCCAGTCGCCCCGTGCGCCACGGCATCGGCCCCAGTCGCACGCGCAATCTCGATCTGACGCTTGGCAATGAGCGGCCTCGCGATCGACGTGCCGAGCAGGTACTCGCCTTCATAAAGGGCGTTCGCGCGAAACATGGGAAACACGAAATCGCGCACGAACTCCTCTTTTAGGTCATCAATGTAGATCTCGCGCACACCGGCCTTCTGCGCCTTTTGACGAGCCGGCTCAAGCTCCTCGCCTTGCCCGATATCGGCCGTAAAGGTGACGACCTCGCAGTGGTACTGTTCGATCAACCACTCCAGAATCACTGACGTATCCAAACCGCCGGAATAGGCTAGAACGACCTTCTTAACGTTTGCCATGACCTCAACCACCCTGGGGCGTGACGTGCGCCGTGCGGCGCAAGCGCGCCAACAACCGCCTCGCCAGATCACCGAAAAGCTCTGTTTGTGTGGGATGCGGATGGATTGCCGACCCGATCTGCTCTAGCGTCAGTTCCGCATGGACCATGAGCACCGCCGCGCCGATCAAGGTATCGGCATGATCGGCCAGGAAATGCACACCGACTACCCTATGCGTCCCTTTGTCGGCCACGAGCTTGATGAAGCCGGCCGTCTCCCCGGTCATCATCGCCTTCGCGTCGATCGCTAGCGGCACCTTAATCTCAGCTGGATCGAAGCCGCTCGCGCGCGCCTGATCGGCGGTCAAGCCCACAAACGCCGCCTGCGGTCGGGTAAAGATGACTCCGCAATCCTTCGCCTGATCATAGGATGCCGCATGTCCGAGCAGCGTCTGAGCGGCCACACGGCCCTGGTGCCCGGCCGTGTGCGCCAGCATATAACCCCCGACTACGTCGCCCACCGCGAAAATATGTGGAACATTCGTCCGGCCCTGTTGATCGACTGTGATCACGCCCTGATCGACTTTAACTCCGGCCTTTTCGAGTGCGAGCGGTTCGGTCACGGGCCGCTTGCCGGTCGCCATGAGCACATAATCGGTTTTCATGACGTGTTCCGAGTCGGCGACCGCGTAGCGCACAGAAACTGCGCCCACGCGCCCGGTAATCCGGCGAACCGAGGCCGAGGTGATCACCGTTAGCCGCTTTTCTTCCGCGAGTAATGCGCCAAGCTGCGTCGCGACCTCGCTTTCGACCTCCGGAAGTACGCGATCACGCGCCTCAAGGACAGTAACCTTGGTGCCAAAATCGGCAAAAATTTGCGCCATCTCGAGCCCGATCGCGCCCGCGCCGACAATAACGAGCCGCTTCGGGGGGGCCTTCAGGTCCCACACCGTATCGGAGGTCAAAATCCCCTCACCGTCAGCGCCTGGTATCGGCGGCACGAACGGCGGCGCGCCGGTCGCAATCACGGCGGCGCCAAAAGTAATACGCTTGCCGGCTGCGCCAGCCTTGGGGGCCGAACGCTCATAGGGGTTGGTCGTCGCACTGTTGACTACCACCACGCTGTGATCCGAATCGAAGTAGGCAAAGCCCTGACGGACATCGATGCGCACACCCTTGTCAGTCTTCAGGGCCATGCCGCCGCGGGTCTCCAATATGCCCTTGCGCATCTTGTCGAGCTTGCTCCAATTGAGCGTCGGGGCGGCGGTATTCAAGACCCCTAAGGCGCTGTCATGGTGTCGATCCCGCAGACGATCCGCGGCCGCTCGCCAAGCCTTCGAGGGAATACACCCCCGCCACAAACATTCGCCGCCCGGCAACGGGGCGTCGTTTACCATAATGACGCGCTTACCATAATCTGCGAGTTCCCGGGCACAATCCTCACCACCAGGACCGCCGCCCAAAACGAGAACGTCACAGTCATAGCGGGCCGAATCGCCAAGCCCGCGTGTGCTTGTTTGAACGACGCCGGTTTGGGCGGCAACGGCGCTCGCCTCGCTCCCGGAAAGCCACGCCGGGTCTTCCACCAACTTCTTGAAAGTATTTAGGAATTTAGCCGCCTCGGCACCATTGACGATTCTGTGATCGGCGGTTACCGTCACTGGCATGCCCTGCGGCTGAGTGCTCGCTATGGCAAAAATGGCCGACGTCCCCGGTACGGGGATCGCATCAAACAGGGCCACTCCCAACATGCCCATATTCGAGATCGTAAAGGTCGGATTCGAATACTCTTCGGGCTTTAGGCGTTTGAGTCGCGCGCGCGCGACCAGATCCTTCCACTGCGCACTCAGATCTTCAATGCTGCGATGCGGGACGTCCCGCAATACCGGGACCACGAGCCCCATGCCTTCCGTCTCGACCGCCAATCCCACATCGATCTGCTCGCGCTCGACGATCCGGTCTTCATGTTGATACACCGAATTGACGTGCGGATGATGCGCCACCGCACGGGCGGCCGCAGCCGCCAACAACACCGTCAGGGATACCTTGCGGGCCTTGGCGGCGGCACTCAAGTTCTTCGGGTCGACATAAATCATGACCCGGAAAAGCGGCATAGATAGTGAGTACTCCATGTTCTGGCTCACCGCCTTTTCCATGCTGTCCATGGGGCGTCCCGAGCCCGCCACCTGGAAAATACGCTTGGCCAGCACCCGTGGGGACCCGCCACTCGCCACGTCCGTACTCAAAATACGCCCTGCAGCCCCACTGCCCGACAGGCTATTGATGTCGATGCCATGAGCGCCCGCTAATTGCCGCGCATAGGGGCTAGCGGTCCCCTTGACGGGACGAGGGGCCGGGGTCGCACCGTGTGGCATCGCCGGCGCCCGAGTCTTGGGCTGGGCGCTCCCGGATGGTACCGACGCTGGCGCTGGCGTCGGTTTGGCCGCCGGCGTCACTGAAGTCGTGGGTGCGTCCCCGTGGACGACGTCGCCAGGATCGGCTACGAGGTAGGCGATCGGCACACCAACGGGAACGACCTGGCCTACCGCAACCAGCGGTCCTGAGAGGTAGCCCTCGCGGAACACCTCGACATCCATGATGGCCTTATCGGTCTCGACCGTAGCTACCACCGTGGCACGCGTAATGAAATCGCCAACCGCCTTTTCCCACGAGATAATCGTGCCTTCCGACATGGTGTCGGAAAGTTGCGGCATTTTTATAAGGAATGGCTCCGCCATGATCGGCTGGTCCTATTCTATAGTGGATGATCTGGCCAAACGGTTAGACGCGACCCAGCACCTTGAGCGCTGCGGCCAATACGTCATCCGCGTTCGGGATAGCGGCCTTCTCTAGGTGCCGGTTGTAGGGAACCGGAACATCCGCCGCATGCACGCGCACGGGCTGCGCATCAAGGGCAAAGAAACACTCCTCGATAATGACGGAGATAATCTCCGCGCCCACGCCCACGGTCGCCTCATCTTCCTCGGCAATGACCACCTTGTGCGTCTTTTCGACAGAACGCCGGATCGTGTCACGGTCTATGGGCCGCAACGCACGTAAATCCAGCACCTCGGCGGAGATCCCCATGGTCGCGAGCTTGTCGGCGGCCGACAGACACAGGTTCACGCTGTAATTGTAACCAATAAGCGTCACATCCGTCCCGGCCCGCACGATCTCGGCCCCCTCCAAGGGACGAAAAATCTCCTCGTCGGGCACCTCGCCGCGCATATTATACATACTCTCGTGCTCGATAATGATCACGGGGTCGTTGCTTCTTACCGCAGATTTCAGCATCCCGTAGGCGTCCAAGGGCCCGCGCGGGGTCACAACACGCAGCCCCGGCGTGCTCATAAACATCCGCGCAAGTCTCGCGGAATGCTGGGCGGCGAGCTGATGGGCCGTCCCCCCGGGGGTCCGTAGGACGATCGGGCAAGAGACCCGGCCACCGGACATATAACGGATCTTCGCCGCCGCGTTGATCAGCGTATCCAGCGCCAACAGCGCAAAATTGATCGACATGATCTCGATAATCGGGCGCATGCCGGCCATTGAGGCGCCGATGCCAATGCCCGTATAGGAATTCTCCGAAATCGGTGTATCGATGATTCGGTCGGCGCCGTATTTCTGATAAAGACCGGACGTCGCCTTGTAGGTTCCGCCCACAAGACCAATATCCTCACCCATCGCAATAACCATGGGATCGCGCGCCAATTCCTCGTCGTGGGCCCGGCGAATCGCTTCCCAGTAGGCGATCTCAGCCATGATGATCTCCCTGAACCAGAGGTCCGATCCAGCGGGGGTCGGGTTGGTCGTCCATGCAGTACATGTTCAAGTCTTCCACGCGCGGCTCCGGGCTCTCCTCGGCAAAACGCACCACGTCGTCTTCGATCTCGTCTAAGACCGACTTTTCCATAGCCGCGATCTCCGCATCAGTAATGACCGCCGCTTTCTTTAAGCGTTCACCGTAGATTTTAATGGGGTCACGCTCGGCCCACTCCCGCTCTTCCTCTTTGGAACGATAGGCGTTGGAGTCGGACATCGAATGGCCGCGCTGCCGATAGGTCATGAATTCGATAAAATACGGCCCGGCACCACTTCGTACATGGTCGATAGCCGTACGCGCCGCCGCCATCACCGTATCGATATCCTGGCCATCGTGCTGACTACTCGGAATATTGTAGGCCGCAGCGCGCTTGTATTGGTTCACCTCGGCCGACGAGCGCTCGATCCGCGTGCCGATCGCATAAAGATTGTTCTCGCAGACAAAAAGAACGGGCAATTTCCATAAGGACGCCATGTTCATGGTCTCGTGGAACGTGCCTTGATTGTTGGCCCCGTCGCCTAGAAAACACATCGCGATCTGGTCGGTGCGTTTGTGTTTGCAGGCCAAGGCCAGGCCTGCTGCCAGGGGAAACGGCTGGCCCACGAGCGCATATCCGCCCATGAAATTGACGGACGGATCAAAGATATGCATAGAGCCCCCGCGGCCCCGACTCGACCCAGTGACCTTTCCATAAAGCTCGGCCATCACCTCACGGGCAGGCGCCCCCGCCTTGATCGCGTGGACATGGTCGCGATAGCCGGTAATGACGTAATCATGGCCGCAGCGCGCCATCTCCAGTACCCCGGTCGCAACCGCCTCTTGACCGGAATAAAGATGGAGGAAGCCACCGATCTTCCGCTCCATATAGGCCTCGAAGGACCGTTCCTCAAACCGGCGGAAAAAAATCATTTCGCGCAATAGCCGCTTCTGATCGCTCGCTTTCATCTCAACCTTGAACCAAATAGTTAGTCAACTAATCCTTCGGGCACCACAAGCCCGTGCGCCAGACCCAAGCGCGGGGCTATAATCAGGTTTTTACGAGTAGAGGTCAAGGCAAGGACCATGACGGCATTCACCGCCCCGCGCGTGCGTTACCTAAAAACGGTCCCCTTGAAACGGGTTACTACGCCCTACGGCCACATCGCTATGATGGTGCGGCGCCTAGAAGACCTCAGCCAAGCACCTTTTGGCGATGTGCTCGTGAGGCGCGCGAAGGCCCGCGGGATCACCGCGCGACCCGGGGCATGGTTTACCACAGAGGCGCCGAATCCAGCCGGGACGACGCTTGCGGTGGGATTCGTCGATGACGCGATGGCGCCCTTTGCGCTCCTTGAACTCGGCCGAAAATTGACTCAATTTAAAAAAGGGACCACCAAAGCCGCGCTCGCTACCCCCGGCCTTAACGGCGACGCCCAGCGAAAATCTCTGCACGCCCTAATCAGTTGCATGTATGCCCGCGCGCCGCTACCGCACTTTCAAGAGGATCGCGAAACGGAAGCGCTGACGGCAATCGATGTGTACGGCCCCAATACGGACAACGCCAGCTTGCGCGCTGGCGCTCGCGGCAACCATCTCGCGCGCGCGCTTTCCGTCCTTCCCGGCAATTATCTAAACCCCGGCCTCTATGTGAAACGCATTAAAGAACTCGCCGCAGAATCGGGCTGGCGATTCCGGTTTTTGGACGAAAAGCGGCTTGGCGCACTGGGCGCGGGCGCGTTCTTGGCGGTAACCCGTGCCGAGGCCGTAGGAAGCGGCATCGTCCACTTGCGCTACACCCCCGCCCGGGCCACGAAACGGCCCATCGCCTTAGTGGGCAAAGGCATCTGCTTCGATACCGGTGGGGTGAGCCTCAAGCCGGCGCGCCATATGTATGGCATGCACGAGGACATGGGGGGCAGTGCCGTAGCCCTCGGTACCCTGCTGGCCCTGACCGAACTCAAGGTCCCTTACATAGTGGACTGTTACCTGGCTATTGCCGAGAACACGATCGGGCCACGCAGCTATCGGCCAAACGATGTCGTGCGCGCCGCTAACGGGACGACCATAGAGATCGTGCACACCGATGCGGAGGGCCGCATGGTACTCGCCGATACCCTCTCGCTCGCCTGCCGAACACGACCGGCCCTGGTCATCGATTACGCAACCTTAACCGGCGCTTGCATCTCGGCCTTGGGTACCCGCATGACCGGCGTATTCACCAACCGCCCCGCGCTCTTTACGCGCCTCATCGAGGCCGGACACAACAGCGGTGAGCGCGTCTGGCCGTTTCCCTTGGAGGATGATTATGATGTCGAGCTAAAAAGCGACATCGCCGATGTCAAACAATGCACGCTGGAGGGAGAGGCCGACCACATTCTGGCGGCCCTGTTCCTGCGACGCTTTCTCCAGCACGACCCCATATGGATACATCTCGACCTGTCTGCGGCCCGCCACAAAGGGGGCCTGGGAACGATCCCGACCGATACGACCGGGTTTGGCGTGCAATTTAGCCTGGCCCTACTTTTGGATAGCGCCTGGAAATGGTAGCGGCGTTCGGCCGGAGTGGGCGATGCGTGCCCCGTACCGGCACCGAGCACAACACGCCCGCCCCTAGATTTTACGGGCCAGCGGGAGTAACATGCGCCGCTTGATCGGACTGCCTGTCGTGCCGTAGGCGGCCGCGGTCCTTATTCGTATGGGCGCCCTGCCACCGGGGCGCTTTATATTTTGGGGGCGCGATGCCAACCGAACACCATCTCATGGCCACCTACGGGCGGCTACCTGTCGCCTTCACGCATGGGGAAGGAGCATGGCTTTGGGATAAAAATGGCCGCAAATATCTCGATGGCCTCGCGGGCGTGGCCGTCAACGGCCTTGGGCACGCGCATCCGGCGGTAGTCGAGGCGATTTGCGCCCAGTCGCGACGCCTGATCCACACCTCCAACTGGTATGAAATTCCGCTCCAAGAAGAGCTTGGCACCCAACTGTGCGCACTCGCGCAGATGGACCGCGTGTTCTTCGCCAACTCTGGCGCGGAGGCCAACGAAGCGGCCTTAAAGCTGGCGCGCCTTTACGGGCACCGCAAGGGCATTGATACGCCCGCCGTTATCGTCATGGAAGGAAGCTTCCATGGGCGCACGCTCGCCACCTTAAGCGCAACCGGCAACCGCAAGGTGCACGCGGGCTTCGAGCCACTGGTAACAGGTTTTCGGCGGGTCCCATTCAATGACCTGAATGCGGTCAAGCAGGTCCGGGAGCGCGATCAAACCGTCGTGGCCGTACTGGTCGAACCGATACTCGGCGAAGGCGGCATTTACATACCGGATGCCGGCTATCTAGAGGGCTTACGGGCGATCTGCGACGAGGCTGGTTGGCTCTTGATTCTAGACGAGATCCAAACCGGAATGTGCCGTAGCGGAACCTGGTTTGCGTGGCAGCAGGAAAACGCGCGCCCGGACATCATGACTCTCGCCAAAGGCCTCGGTAACGGTATGCCCATCGGCGCCTGTCTTGCTCACGGGACGGCCGCTGAGCTTTTTCATCCCGGCCATCACGGGTCCACGTTCGGCGGCAATCCCTTGGCAAGCGCTGTGGCCATCGCGGTGATTGATACGCTAGAGGCGATGCGCGGCTGGGAACGGGCCGCTGTGCTCGGAGATCGCGTGCAGACTGACCTCAAAGACCGCCTCGAAGGGGTGGCCGGGGTAAAGGCCGTACGCGGGCAAGGGTTGTTGTTAGGGATTGAGCTAGACCGCCCCTGCCAGCCGATCATGCGATCCGCCCTAGAGCGCGGCTTGCTGCTCAACGTCACCGCCGAAAAAGTCGTGCGGTTGCTGCCGCCACTGATTTTGAGCGATACGGAAGCGGCGCTACTGGGCGAACTGACGGCGGCCACCATTCGCGACTTTCTGACATCATGACGCGCCATTTTCTGAGCCTGCTGGACTTTACTCCGAAAGAGCTGCGTGCACTGATCGAGCGCGCGATCACCTTAAAGGCGATCCTGCGCCGTCGTGAACCGCACGAGTATTTGCGCGCGCGCAGCTTGGCGCTCATCTTTGAGAAATCATCAACCAGAACACGGGTCTCGTTCGAGGCAGGCATCACGCAGTTGGGCGGGAACGCTATGTTTCTGGCACCCGCCGAGCTCCAGCTGGGGCGCGGGGAGCCTTTGGAAGACACTGCCCGCGTCATCTCACGCATGGTTGACGCGATCGTCATTCGTACCCATGAGCACGCCAAGCTGACGGCCTTTGCGGCCCATTCGCAGGTTCCGGTCATCAATGCCTTGACCGATCGATTTCACCCCTGCCAACTACTTGCAGATATCCAGACTTACTTCGAGTTGCGTGGGGACATTGCCGGACGATCCGTGGCCTGGATTGGAGATGGCAACAACGTTTGCCACTCATGGATCAATGCGGCCCGCCAATTTGGGTTTACGCTACGCATAGCCACACCTAAGGGTTATGAGCCGGATGCCGATATCGTCACTGCAGCGGGTGCCGCGATTCGCTTCTGTCAGAGTCCCGAAGAGGCGGCAACCGGGGCTGACCTCGTAGTCACGGATACCTGGGCCAGCATGGGCCAAGAAGCTGAAAAAGAGGCGCGCACCCTGGCATTCAAGGGCTTCTGTGTGGATGACCGGCTCATGGACTTGGCCGACCCACGCGCCTTTTTTATGCACTGCCTCCCTGCCTATCGGGGTACCGAGGTCACGGCCGAGGTCATTGACGGTCCGCGGAGCGCCGTGTGGGATGAGGCGGAAAACCGCCTGCATGCCCAAAAGGCGCTGCTGGAATTCCTGCTCGGCTAATTGTGGTAATCAAACAGGTAGCTTTGATAAGGCGCGCAGCGGCGGCAAAGTCGGGTCACGCGGTGAAAGAAGACCTGTGCGTCACTCCAGATCTGTTGGGCAATCGCGCTATCGAAGTCCGGGCCGGCAGGATCCGCGGCCTTCGGATCCACCTTATAATAATGCACCATCAAAGGCTTGTGGTAGCGGCGCATGCGCACCTCGAATGCCTGCAATTTGGGTAACGGGGTCGTGGTACTAAAAGCAATCAATAACACGAGCGACTTGAGTCGCTTCACGAGCGAGGCGGGGGCCGAAGCCCCGCCATTGTACAATACCGTGCCCGATACCTCGGCGGGATCGGCGGCGCTCGCTTCAAGCGACTGAAGGGCGCCATCCGGACCCCAGCCCAGCGTTACGACCTTGCGCCCGGGAGCACTTAAGAAATGGATCGCCGCCCGCGCCTCGGTATCGACCTGACTCGGAGCCAACACCTGCGCGGTATTGGATTGCGAGGAATGGGCCGTATCGTTCAGGTTGACCGCGACGACGCTATAACCCTGCGCACCCAACCGATCAGCCCAGGCGAGCGTGGATTCGTCCAGACCCGCAGCGCTTGGCAATAACAAGATGCCAAGCCCCGCTGATGGCGGTCCCGTGAAATAGACCGAGAATGGCCTGCCGTTTTGCGTAGTCAAGCGCACAAACGCGCCCGCGAACGCCCGGCAAGTAGCCGCCGGCGCTCCTTTTTGCGTATGAGCTTGCGGAGTGACCGCATAAGCTTGGGCGCCCACAAACGCCACCAGCAGGACCGCCGTTATCCAACGCAACATTCTCATTCCCCGCGCTCGCTTAACACGCCCCCACGCAAGCGGCCCCAAAAACTAAGCCCCTGCGTGGGGATCCATTGATGAATTATTGCCCTCGCAAACCGAGGGCCGGCCTGATCCTGGCCACCGCGAAGCGGTTCGGCTTCATATGAGCGAAGCCCAGCTCCCAATCCAACCCGTAAATACCCCTGCGGGATAATACGCGCAATTGCGCTCAACGCAGATACGTAAACCCGGAGGCGGGAGCGACCGCGGCGGAGAATAAGCGCCGCTCGGCCGCCCACCTCGACGAGAAACTTAAAAGCCAGCGTAGTATACTAGCCCGCTATGGCGATTCCCTACATCTTTACTATGCAGCGGGTGACCAAGGTCGTGCCGCCCGGGCGCGAGATATTGAAAAATATTTCGCTATCGTTCTTTCCTGGCGCCAAGATCGGTGTTCTTGGGCTAAACGGCTCGGGTAAATCCACGCTATTGCGCATTATGGCCGGAGTAGACAAAGAATTCGATGGCGAGGCCCAGCCCGCGGCCCGCATTCGGATCGGCTACCTGCCTCAGGAGCCGGTACTCAATCCCGACAAGGACGTGCGCGGTAACGTCGAGGAAGGGGTCGCCGCGACCAAGGCCCTGCTGGAGCGCTTCAACGCCATCAGCCTACGGTTCGGTGATCCGCTGACTGACGACCAAATGAATGCGCTGATCGAGGAACAGGCACAGGTTCAAAGCGAGATTGATGCAGCAGGCGCGTGGGATCTTGACCGCAAGCTGGAGATCGCCGCCGAGGCCTTACGCCTACCCCCTTTTGATGCCGACGTAAATGTGCTTTCTGGTGGCGAACGGCGGCGCGTCGCGCTCTGCCGACTACTGCTCTCTGAGCCGGATATGTTGCTCCTAGATGAGCCCACCAACCATCTGGACGCCGAATCGGTTGCCTGGCTTGAACGCTTCCTTAAGGAATACAAGGGGACGGTCGTGGCCGTCACCCATGATCGTTATTTTCTCGATAACGTGGCCGGCTGGATCCTGGAACTCGACCGGGGTCAGGGAATTCCTTGGGAGGGCAATTACTCGTCCTGGCTCGAACAAAAGGAAAAGCGCCTAGCCGTCGAAGAAAAGCAGGAATCGGCCCGACAACGCACCATCAAGCGCGAACTGGAGTGGGTACGCACAACCCCCAAAGGCCGACACGCAAAGGGCCGCGCGCGGCTCGCCGCCTATGAGCAACTGGTGTCCCAGGACACCGAGCAACGCAACGAGACAAACGACCTTTTCATACCACCCGGTCCACGACTAGGCGACCTCGTCGTAGAGGCGGCCGATCTCACCAAGAGCTTTGGTGAGCGCCTGCTGATGGACCATGTGAACTTCAAGCTCCCAGCCGGCGGCATCGTCGGCGTGATTGGACCAAATGGCGCGGGAAAGACGACCCTATTTCGGATGATCGTCGGCGAAGAACAGGCGAACGAGGGCGCTCTCCGAGTCGGTCCTACGGTCGTGCCCGCCTATGTCAGCCAGGCGCGCGATGCGCTAGACGGCAACAAAACCGTGTGGGCGGAGATATCGGGCGGCTCGGACCTCATTCTCCTCGGAAAGCGGGAAGTCTCGTCGCGCGCCTATGTCGGGCGTTTTAATTTCAAGGGCGCAGACCAGCAAAAGTTCGTCAAAGATCTATCGGGTGGCGAGCGCAACCGTGTCCATTTGGCAAAACTTCTCAAAAGCGGTGGCAACCTCCTGCTGCTCGATGAGCCGACCAACGACCTTGACGTCGATACGCTACGGGCGCTCGAAGAAGCCCTACTCGAATTTGGCGGCTGCGCCATCGTCATTTCTCATGATCGCTGGTTTTTGGACCGCATTGCTACTCATATCATGGCCTTTGAAGGGGAGAGCGAGGTCGTGTGGTTCGAGGGCAACTATGCGGACTACGAGGCTGATCGGAAGCGGCGACTTGGGGTCGATGCTGATCGGCCCACCCGCATAAAGTACAAGCGACTGGCCTAAGGGCTTGCGCGGATCTGGCAGAATACATCGCGAACCGCCCTCCGAAGAGACGACCGGGGGGCGGCATGGTCGTGTCTCCCTCCTGCGGACCATGCGTCAGCTCGCCCCCTATCTTTGGGAGTACCGAGTACGCGTTGTCATAGCGCTGAGCTCATTGATTCTGGCCAAGGTCACCAACGTTGGCATCCCCCTCGTTCTTAAGGACATCGTCAACAGCCTAGACGTCCGGCAAGCGGTTCTCATCGTCCCCATGGCGCTCCTCGGTGCCTACGGCGCGTTGCGCTTGGCCAACGCGATGTTCGGCGAGCTGCGTGATGTGGTGTTTGCTCGCGTCACGCAACGGGCGGTACGCCGCGCGGCGGTGGCCGTCTTTCGCCATCTACACGCCTTGCCCCTCAAGTTTCACCTCAACCGCCAAACAGGCGGCGTCGCTCGCGACATCGAGCGGGGCAGCAGGGGCGTGGCCCTCCTGTTAAACTTCCTGCTTTTCAATATCATCCCGACCCTTGTTGAAATCGGGCTGGTAGCCAGCATTTTGATCGCCAAATTCAGCCCGTGGTTTGCGGTCGTCACGTTTGCAACGCTTGCCGTTTACGTCGGCTTTACGCTGCTCGTGACCGAATGGCGCACGGTGTTTCGGCGCTTTATGAACGACATGGACTCAAAGGCCAACAGCCAGGCCGTAGACAGCCTCATGAACTACGAGACTGTGAAATACTTTGCCAACGAAGACTACGAGACCGGCCGCTACGACAATAGCCTAAAACAGTGGGAAGAGGCGGCGGTGCGCAATCAGATATCTCTGGCTTGGCTCAACGTGGGCCAGGCCACTATTATCGCGCTCGGCGCGACCGGCCTTATGGTGCTCGCGGCCCGCGGAGTCGCGAATCACACAATGAGCATAGGTGACCTCGTATTGGTCAATGCCTTCCTCATACAACTCTATATGCCGCTCCATTTTCTGGGTTTTGTTTACCGCGAAATCAAACATTCCCTGGCCGATATGGAACGGATGTTCGACCTCCTGAAAGCGCCTCTGGTCATCACAGACCAGCCCAACGCCCCGGCGCTCGCCATACCAAAAGGAGAGGTCCGATTCGAACATGTCGGGTTTTCCTACGGCGGACAGCCGCTCTTAGACGACATCGACTTTATCATCGCGCCGCAATCCACCACCGCCGTCGTCGGTCCTAGTGGATCCGGTAAATCAACATTAGTGCGACTTTTGGATCGACTCTACGATCCCAACACCGGTCGAATTCTGATAGATGGGCAGGATATCCGCACAGTTACCCAAAAAAGCCTGCGGCAAGCGATTGGTGTCGTACCTCAAGACCCTGTGCTGTTTAACGATAACCTGTACGTCAATATCGCCTATGGCCGACCTGAGGCCAGCCGTGCAGAAATTGAAGAGGCCGTCGAACTCGCGCATCTCGATCAATTCATCGCATCTTTGCCAAAGGGCTATGACACCTTAGTAGGTGAGCGCGGACTGAAGCTCTCGGGAGGAGAGAAGCAACGCGTGGCTATTGCTCGTACCCTGCTAAAGCGCCCCCAGGTCCTCCTCTTCGATGAGGCCACATCGGCGCTCGATGCCGCCTCGGAACGTGTCGTCCAGGAGGGGCTGGCCTTGCTCGCGCACCACCGCACGACCCTGGTTATTGCCCATCGACTGGCCACCATACAACACGCAGACCAGATACTCGTGATGCAGGCTGGGCGCATCGTCGAACGCGGGCGCCACCGTGAATTGATCGAAAAAGACGGGCTCTATGCGGGGCTCTGGGCCCTGCAACAAGAGACGAAACCACCACAGTCGGGGATCAGTCGCGCACTGGATCGACCAAACGATGCGACACCCGAACTAGAGACCCTGGGCTAATACAATAGCGGCCAGTAAAATGGCGATCGACAATATCCCAATGGCGCGCCCCACATAGCGCGTTGCGTGGGTATTCAAGCCCGCCTCGATACGCGGCCCCAAGACCATGTCATGCCACACGGTAAGCATGGCGACAAGGGCCACCAGAGAGAGTTTCACGCCAAGCGTGACTCCAAAGGCGGTGCGCCAGAAGCTCGCGTGCGCGAGCACCGACGGCCCGATCCCGCGCGCCAACAACAACAGGGGTCCGGTGACTAGGAGCACGCAAAGTGCGACCCACGCAACGGGACGGAAGGCGCGGCCCAGAAGCAATGGGATGCGTGCCTGTGGGGCTGCGCGCGCGGCCGGAACCGCCGCCAGCATAAAGAACAACACGCCCCCTACCCACGTCGTCGCAGCGAGGATATGGGTGCTCAGCAAAACCAGGAAAAGGAACTCGTTCACGAAGCGAACTTTACAGCCGACCACCGGACGGCACTACTCGCAGCCACGCGACTCGCGCCAGCGTGGCGTGCGTGCCCCGCGCGCGTTTTGGGCCCGATGCGCCGCCCATCGCGATCTCGGCAATCGCGCCTCACAACAGACACCGCCTGCTGATCGTCGCGCACCCCAGGCGCACTGGCGAGGGCTCGCGATCACCGACTGCGGCCCGCCCTTTAGCGCGCGCTGCCTCATCGACCTCGGACGCGGTCGTCATGATCCGCCTTTAAGCGGCGTGGTCTACGATCTTGATGGCATCGCCCAAGGATTGAACGCCCACTGCCGTCAACTTTCCGTCGACCACGAGTGCTGGCACCGTGCGAATGCGCAGGCCCGCAACGAGCGCCCGCCCCGCAGGGTCGGCAATATCGAGTACCTGGTAGTCCATGGGATGGCGTTTGGCGACCTCACTCCAGACCGTCTCTGCCTGCGGGCAGACCGGGCACCACTTGGATACCAAAAGTCGAACCTCCATCTCCCGTACCTCCATCGCCTTCCTGAATACCTAGCATAGCGAGGCCACGCCCCGTATCCTTGACCCCCATCAAGGATTGGCGGTTAACCTCTTCCTTACCATAAAGGCCAGACAAAAAAGCCCTGTTCCGAAGGGTGCCGCGGGGAATCGTATGTTGACGCTCATAGATGGCTTTACGGCCCACCATCGCACACTGGATGCGGCCTTCGATGCGGCCCGCGATGCTATAGAGAATGCGAGCTGGGACCTGGCCTCGGAGGCCTTTCAGGTCTTTCGGGCCGCCATCGAAAGACATATGGCAACCGAGGAGGCCTACCTCTTTCCGGCCTATGAAAAACACCACGGCGTAGACAACCCCTTGACCGCCATCCTGCGCAAGGGGCACCGGGATCTGAAGGGATTCTTTACAGAGATCAGTGAAGCGATCAGTGCGCATGACAGCGAGGAGGCATCAGCCCTTATGGGGACGGTCGCCCAGATTCTGGGCCACCATGACGAAAAAGAGGAGACTGAGTTCTATCCGGCGGTCGCACCGCTGATACCGAATCCCGAAGAAATCATAGCGATGCTTGCCTGACACCACGACGTGCGGCCATAGCTTGCCCCAGCTGTTTGATCTCATCTGGTCCCAGCAACGCGCGGGCGGCCGGAAGAATGTGGGCGTTTTCGGCCGCTATGTGGGCGCGTATCAACGTCACATACGGCTCGATTGGTAAATCGTGGGGGCGCGGATCGAGCGCTCGTAGGGCCTCTGCCAGGGGCGCGTAGGCCGCCTCCAAGGCCCGGTGTTCCGCCATGAGCCGCGCAAAGACGGTCCGCTGCGCGCCTTCGGCGTGACGATAAAAGAGCGGCGCCAGGTCTTGTTCCTCGTCTTCATGGTGCCAGCGGCCGGCCTCGGCGAAGTAATGCTGAAGACGCCCGGCCGCCACTTGCGCGTCATCGTCAAAACCGTGCGCCTGCACATGCGCCCGCAAACGCCCAAGCGTCTCGCAATGATCGGTGATGCGTTCATGGCAAGCGGCAAGCAGCCCCAATGGGTCATCGAAGCCGGGCCCACCTACGCCCTCACCTCGTTCCGCAATTCGCACCAAGAACGCCCCCTTGGCCGCCTAGCGACCCGATCGAAACACCGCAGCGCGAACCCTGGTCTTTAGGGACTCGCGCAGCGCATGCACTGCACATCATACCGATCCAACCACACCTTAAGCGCGACGATGGCAGCCGCGCCGGTCGTCAAACTTTCGAAAGCGGTCCCTGGGTCGATTGGCCGCACCTTCGCAAGCCAGGCATCGGTATAGGGGCTGATATTGACGAGGTGAGGGCTTGCGAGCACCGCCTCGTTCACAGACTCAACGATCCCCTCAAAAGGACAGGGTACGCCCCCCGCCCACTTGCCACTCTCGAGCGTAGCGACATGGCGTCCCTTTTGTAGATGCGTACCCACCTTCTTGATACGGATCTTCTGGACACGCCCGGCCATCGTCTGGGCGGCATCTGTTACGCCTAAAACGACAAGGCCGTCCTCATCGAGTCGGGCCCATACATAATCGAGATCATAGTAAAGGTCGTCCGGTAGTTCGCAGCCACGGTATTCACTCATTTGTAGCGCTCCTTCGCACCGAGTCTAGCGACTCACTCCCGACCATCACCTTGACGGCCATCAAGCCCGATCGGGTCCCATGGTGTCGCGCCACTTCTCCAGACCAGCGCGATCCGCGACGTGAATATCGTTACCCGCCACCGAAATAAGCCCAAGGCCGCGTAAAGTGGCGAGTACTCGCGAAAAAGTCTCGGCCTTCACCCCGAGGCGCGAGGCGATCACGTTTTTGTGGACCACCATATGCACGTCCACGGACTGTGCGCCCGCCGGACACTGGTCTAAAATATAGCCAGCCACGCGCTGCCCCGCAGTCTCTAACGTGAGCGCCTGCACGTCGTTAATCAACTGATGTAATCGGATGCTGATGCTCGCCAACATCCGCAGCGCCATAGCCCCATTGGCCTTCAGTGTGCGCACGAAATCACTCGTCGGAATCTCAATGAGTTTGGTATCCGTAAGCGCCGCCGCATAGAGCGGATAATGCCCGCCCAAGAACACGACGGCCTCGGCAAAAGTGGATCCTGCCATAATGATTTCAATGACCTTCTCGTCGCCCTTAGGTGACAATCTATAGAGACGTACTGCGCCCGTCGCGACGAAGTAGAAGGCCTCGGCCTTATCCCCCTCGGCGAATATGGCCTCATGATTCTTGAGCTGCCGCACACGGGCGTGCGCTAGCAAGTGCTCCAGTTCCTCCGAGAAAAGCCCGGAAAATAACGGCGCTTTATGAATCGCTTCCATATCCTCGTGCACCACAAGCCCTTACTCCCCTGTACAATAGGGGGCGCGCCCCCAATCCGATCGCGTAAGGATAAAACCGTGCAGCTTCTTCAGCCCAAAGACAACAGCGGTATCCTACCGATCGCCTATTTCCATGCCCTCGCGCGTCTAGGCGAAGAGGGTCTGATTCTGATCGAGCCCGCCCAATCCTTCGTGAGCCTGGGCTTCTTCGATGATACCGAGACGACTCTCGACCTGGACTATTGTGCCAAGCAAAACATCCCCGTCATGCGCCGGGAAACGGGCGGCGGCATGGTGCTCCTTGGCCCGGGTCAGGTCTTTTATATGCTTGTCGTCAAGCGACCTCACCACCCCATCCCAAGCCGAGTGAACGATGCCTACACCTACCTCTCGCAAGCACCTATCGCAGCCTACCGCGAACTGGGTATCGACACAAAACTGCGCCCGATCAACGATATCGTAACGCAAGCAGGGCGCAAGATCGCCGGGCAAGGGGCGTGCGACATCAATGGGCACTTTTGTTTCGTGGGGAGCATCCTGATTGATTTCGACACCGAGCTCATGCATAGGGTCGTGAAGCTACCAAACGCGGCCTTGCGCGCGCCGCTCAAGGCCGCGCTTATGCACCATATGACATCGATCTGCCGCGAGACCGGCAAACGCCCTACTGTCGACGCCGTGAAACAAGGTCTTGCTTGTGCGTTTGCCCCACTGGTCGACGGCTTGGTGCCCACCGAGGTTTCCGAGCGACTCGCCACCGTAGCGCGGGAAACGGCGATTGAACTCAGTTCGCCGGAGGCGCTCCTTTCAGACCAAAACCCGCCCCGGTCGCTTTTTAAGGTCCGTGAAGGACTCTATCTCTGTCAGCGTGCACTCACGACCCCGGGGGGCGAGATTCTCCTCTCGCTTACCATTCAAGACGAACACGTGGAATCCGCAAGCGCGACTGGACCCGGTATTACCCCCGGATTCCCGGGCCTGGGCGGTCTAGTAGGACAGCCATTCCGCCCCGATGTGATCCGGGCCCATCTGCCTGACACCGCCGCGCTAGGTCTCGGTCCAGACCAGCTCACGGCCGCGCTCTTTGCCAAACGCCGCTAACCGACAAATCGTCGGGCATTGCGAAAGATCTCGAACCACGGCCCGTACTCCCCCCAAGTGGGCGGGTGCCAGGAATTGGCGACGGTGCGAACCACGCGTTCGGGATGGGGCATAAGCGCGGTAAAGCGCCCATCTGGCGTCGTAAGGCCCGTGATGCCAGCGGTAGACCCATTCGGATTGCGGGGATAGGCCTCAGTGGGCTGCCCGTAATGATCAATATAACGCGCCGCCACAAGGCCGTTTTGCTCCAGCGACTGCCAGGTCGATTGATCAAGGATGAGTCGCCCCTCACCATGAGCCACGGGGACCGGCAGGCGCGATCCGGCCATGCCTGCTAACAATACCGAGGGATTGGGAGGGATCTCGACTAGCACCGTGCGCGACTCAAATTGCTCGGAGCGGTTACGCTCAAAGGTAGGCCACAGTTCAGCCCCCGGAATCACGGACCGAAGGTGGGACATCATTTGACAACCGTTACAGACGCCCAGCGCAAACGTCTCCTTGCGCATAAAGAACGCCGCAAACTGGGCCCGTAGCGATTCATTAAAGAGAATCGATTTCGCCCACCCGCCGCCTGCGCCCAGTACATCGCCAAAGGAAAACCCGCCACACGCGGCAAACCCGGTAAAAGTCGCCAGATCATCGCGCTCGGCCAACAAATCGCTCATCGTGACATCGATGGCCTCGAAACCCGCGGCCATGAAGGCCGCCGCCATCTCCCGCTGACCGTTTACGCCCTGCTCACGCAAGATCGCGACCCGCGGTTTACTCAGCATCAATTGCGGCGCGAGCGGTTCCTCAACTGCGAACGTCGTATGCACACTGAGGCCGGGATCCATTGCGTCGGACAGGGTCGCGTAGGATTCAGCAGCACTGCGCGGCTCGTCGCGCAGTGCCTGGAGACGAAAGGACGTCTCCGCCCATAGCCGTTCATAAGCCATTCGATCCCCTTCGAGCAGAATCCGGCCACAGTAACGGATCGTGATTTCCTGGCCCGGCCGTACCGTACCGATAACTTTCGTGTAGCGGAGCAGACCTTTTTGTTTCAGGGCCCCCAAAATACCTGCGCGCGATGCGCGTGGGACCTGCATAACCGCGCCTAGCTCTTCGCTAAAAAGGGCCGCCATGGGGTCAAGACCTAACGCGGTCAAATCCACGTCAAGGCCGCACTTAGCGGCAAACGCCATCTCGCATAAGGTCACGAACAGACCGCCATCGGATCGGTCGTGATAACTCAGCAGTAGGCCCAATTCGTTTAACGCTTGGACCACCCCGAAGAACAATTTGAGCACGCGCGCATCATCGAGGTCGGGGGGGCGCCCACCGTCGATCCCGTATACCTGCGCCAAGGCCGAACCACCCAGACGATCCTTGCCCTGACCGAAATCGACTAACAGCAGATCCGTCTCCCCCTCAAGAACGCATTGCGGAGTCAGGGTCTTGCGCGCATCGCTTACCGGCGCAAATGCGGTGACTACCAGCGATACTGGGGCTTGGACCTCACGCTTGAGGCCCTCTACCGTCCACTGCGCACGCATTGAGAGTGAGTCTTTGCCGACTGGGATCGCGATACCAAGGGCCGGGCACAAATGCAGGCCGACTGCCTCCACTGCCCGAAAAAGCGCGGCATCCTCCCCTTCCGTACCGGCGCTAGCCATCCAATTGGCCGACAGCCTCACGTCCCGTAAACGACGAATGCGGGCGGCGGCGATGTTGGTCACGGCCTCGCCTATGGCCATTCGGGCCGATGCCGGCGCATCTATGACGGCAATAGGTGAACGCTCACCGATGGCGAGCGCCTCCCCGGTCACATCGGAATACCCGGTCGCCGTAACACCCACATCAGCGACCGGCACCTGCCAGGGACCCACCGTCTGATCGCGACAGACAAGACCCGAGATGCTGCGGTCACCGATGGTGATCAGGAACTCTTTGCTCGCGACCCCTGGCAAGGTCAGCACGCGGTGCACAGCCTCATGGATATCCAGTGATCGCGTGGCCAGCGCCTGCGCCGAACGGCGAACCGTCCGCGCCTGCCGTTTCATCCGTGGCGGATCGCCCAAAAATACCGCCAGCGGCAAATCGACGGGGTAGGCCCCACCTGCGACAGCAAAATGCTCATCGTGCACGCGTAGTCGCGGCTCCGCCACGACCCGACCCACGACCGCAACCGGGCAACGTTCACGCTCGCAAATCTCGAGGAAGCGCGCTAACGCATCTTCGCGCACGCCCAGGACATAACGCTCTTGGGCCTCATTACACCAGATTTGCATGGGCGACATTTGCGGCTGCCCATTGGGGATCGCACGAAGATCAATATCGGCGCCGCACCCTGCGCCATGCACAAGTTCCGGCAAGGCATTTGAAAGGCCGCCTGCGCCCACATCATGAATGGACAGAATCGGACTCTCGGCACCGGCGGCAATACACGACTCGATCACCTCTTGCGCGCGACGCTGCATCTCCGCGTTGCCCCGCTGCACAGAGGCGAAATCGAGATCCTCCTCGCCACTCCCGCTACCAACGCTCGATGCGGCGCCGCCACCCAAACCGATCAGTAGTGCCGGGCCGCCCAACACGACCAGCGGGGTCCCCGGAGGCAACTTTTCCTTTTCGACGTGGCCTGGGCGCACACTACCAACACCGCCTGCCAACATAATCGGCTTACGATAACCGTAAACGCTATCGCCCACGGCCAACTCGAAGCAACGGAAATAGCCGAGAATCGCCGGCCGACCGAATTCATTATTAAAGGCCGCAGCCCCCACGGGCGCCTCGAGCATAATATCAAGCGCGCTCGCGAGCCGAGGCGGTGCACCGCGGTCAACCTCCCACGGCCTGATCGCGTCCGGCAGACGCAAATCCCCAACCGAGAAGCCTGACAGGCCTGCCTTCGGATGCCCTCCGCGGCCCGTCGCCCCTTCATCGCGGATTTCGCCGCCCGCACCGGTCGCCGCCCCCGGGTAAGGAGAGATCGCGGTGGGATGGTTATGGGTCTCCACCTTGGCCAACAAATGGACCGGCTCTTCAATACTGAAATAGCGGCGCGTGTCAACGTCCACTAGCAGTCGTGAACCCGAGGATGCGCCTTCCATAACCGCTGCATTATCCGCATAGGCGCTTAGCAAGCCTTCGGGGCTGGCCTTCGCGGTTTCCCGAATCATTGCGAAAAGCGTGCGTTCGCAGGACTTGCCGTCAATCACAAAATCGGCATTAAAGATTTTATGTCGACAATGTTCTGAGTTCGCTTGCGCGAACATCATAAGTTCCGCATCCGTAGGGTTACGACCCATATCGACGAAGGTCGTCAGGAGATAGTGGCGCTCGTCATCGGACAGCGCGAGCCCGAACTCTTTATCGGCGCGCACAAGCGCATCTAATCCAGCACCCAGGACATCTATGGTCGAGCCCTGAGCGGGCTCAGTCGGAGTCCAGAGGCTTGCCCCATCGGCAGAACTTGGCAAGACGCTTTCGGTCATGCGGTCATGGATGAGCAGCTCGATGCCAGCACGCTCTTCGGCGCTTAATGGGCGTGCGGCCGTCAAACGCCACAGCACGCCCCGTTCAAGACGAGCAATGCTGGTAAGGCCGCAACGTTGTGCGATGTCGGTGGCCTTGCTTGACCATTCCGAAATCGTTCCGAGGCGCGGGACTACTAAAAACTCCTCCGATGTCTCGCCTTCCGGGGGTGACGGCGCGCCATAATCAAGGAGCGATGCCAATACGCCCTCTTCGTCACGGTTAAGCGGCTGGCGCAGCTTCACGAAATGCCGATACTGCGCATACACGGCCAGAACCGGCGCGCCCGCGCTTAAGCGACGGAGCATCCGTTCGGCACGAAAGGCTGCCAACGCGTTTGGCCCGGCGAAATTCACGGTCACGTCTACCATCTCTACACCCTACGCTAAGAACACGACTTGCCCGGTCCTCCATCGACCACGAGAGCGGCGCCTTGACAGCGCCTGCCCATAGGGCCTCAAGACGATGGCGAGGACGCCGGTGCTGGCACGACTGGCGGGAGGCTCCCGCTACCGGATTGGGTGCTCGAGGTATTAGTCTTAGCCGAAGGGGCCTCGGCCGGAATCGGGGCCACAGAACCGGTTGGGGGGGTTGCTTCGATTTGCGTCCCAGGCGCAGGGCTTGTGGCGGTCCTCGGCAAAGGTACGGTGTTTGCGGGATAGCGGCTGTGATCGACCGGTGCCGAGAGTCCCGACGGAATCTTTAAGGGAGGTAGGGGGGATGGCACCACATAAGCGGGTCCCTGACAGCCTCCGCCAGTGGATGCGCAGCCCGCTAGACCGAGACTTACCAGAATTGCCACTCCTAATCGCGTATACCTCATACCTGTACCCCCGCCTGCCGCATAGCCTCTTGGACCGTTGCCCTTCGTTCTGGCGACAACGGCGTTAAGGGCAACCGCAAGTAGGGCTCGATCAATCCCATGGCATGCAGTGCCCACTTCACTGGAATCGGGTTCGATTCCACAAACAATGCCTTGTGGAGACCCGCCAGCGGTTCATCTTTTTTGCGCGCACTTTCGCTATCGCCAGCAAAAATCGCCTCCCAAACCGCGCTCATACCCTTAGGTGCCACATTGGCGGTTACGGAAATGGCGCCCACCGCACCCAAAAGACCGAGCGCCACCGCAGTCGCATCATCGCCGCTATAGAGCGCAAACTCGGATGGGCAAAGACTGCGGATTGCACGTCCCCGATCCAGGTTGCCGGTCGCCTCTTTGATGCCGACGATGCCCGGCACCTGTGCCAATCTGGCCACCGTTTCCGGCAATAGGTCGCAAGCGGTGCGGCTGGGCACATTATAGAGGATGATCGGAACCCTGCTTGCGTGAGCCACCGCCTCAAAGTGCTGAAACAATCCTTCCTGGGTCGGCTTAATATAGTACGGGGTCACGATGAGGCAGGCATCCGCGCCCACATCGGCGGCCGCCTGCGTGAGCACAATGGCCTCGGCAGTGGCATTGGCGCCAGTCCCGGCGATCACCGGGATGCGTCCCGCGATGTATTCCACCACATGGGCGACAACTGCCACATGTTCCTCGACGCCCAAGGTCGAGGCCTCGCCGGTCGTGCCCGTCGCCACGACCCCATGAGTACCCTGGCTCAGATGGAAATCGAGGAGCCTGTTTAGGGCGGCAAAATCCACAGCACCGTCTGCGCGCATTGGGGTAACGATGGCGACTAGACTACCGCGAAACATAGGCTGGCCCAAGGTAAAACCGCGATAGTACTTGCCCGCCAGGAGACAAGCAAGGGCGAACCGACCCCCGGCGGGCCCGCCGGGCAGGCGAACGCAAAATAGGTGCGCGCAGGCTAATGACCCGGCGGCGACCTCGTAGTAACCGGCGGCCGCAACGGGTCTGTGCAGGCCGCGAGCCCTGGCAATTCGTCTGCGAACAACGGCGCGCGCGTCTCGATCGGCGCATTCAGGCCCAAAGACATGGCATTCACCTCGGTTTGGGGACCCCCTGTCCACGTCGCCCCAAGCGACGCACCGTAGCCGCCTAGACCTCGCCGCGCCGGAATCTTTCCTAAGGCTCTTTTGGCCTCGTGACCCCGATGGGATTTTGCGAAGGCCAGGCACGCCTTGGCCGCCCGAATACGCCCGCAAAACGGCTGCCTCACACTCAAGGTCTAGCATAGGTATCCCTTAGGCGGCGTCACCGCCCCATGAAGTACGGTGCCGGACGAAAGACCTAAAACCACGAGCGTCGATCCGCGCTTGTGGTCATTGACAGCGTTGTTGTTACAATACGGTACACTTAAAGTATGAAGGGGAAATTCATGGGTGCAATCGAGGTCGGTCAGGTGGTTCCGGATTTCGCGATCCAGGCCACGAGCGATCAGGCCTTTCATTTATCCGAATTGCGGGGTACAAACATAGTCCTGTATTTTTATCCCAAGGACAATACGCCCGGCTGCACCTTGGAAGGACAAGATTTTCGCGACCACTACGAAGAGTTTGAGGCCCTCAACACGACAATTTTTGGGGTCTCGCGGGATAGTCTCAAATCGCACGAGTCGTTCAAAGATAAGCAGTGTTTCCCATTTGACCTGATCTCCGATACTGATAGCACTTTGTGTGCAGCGTTCGACGTCATCAAGGAAAAAACCCTGTATGGAAAACAATCGATGGGCATAGAACGCAGTACCTTTATCATAGATGCAGACGGGATCTTGCAACGTGAATACCGCAAGGTGAAGGTCAAGGACCATGTCCTGGAAATACTAAAAACTTTACCCGAGATCGTCCGCTAGGATGACGAACCCACTAAAGCTTTTTGTGCTCGACACAAATGTTCTGATACATGATCCTTCGGCCTTTTACCGCTTCAAGGAGCATGATGTCTATATTCCCATAGTCGTACTAGAGGAGCTAGACGCCCATAAAACGGGCGTCTCGGAAGTGGCCCGTAACGCACGCCAAGCCAGTCGCTTCCTAGATGAAATTCTCTCCTCAACAAATGACCTCGCGAGCGGGGCACTCTTGCCAACCTCTGCGGAGAGCCCTGCTGGTCGCCTTTTTATCCCACTAAAAACATCCAACCACCCACTCCCAGAGGCCTTTACTGCACACACCACGGACAATCAACTGCTGGCTCTCATTAAAGACCTAGCAGCTGAGCACACCGGGCGCGACGTCATCTTGGTCAGCAAGGATATTAACCTCCGCATAAAGGCGCGCGCCCTCGGCCTGAACGCCGAGGACTACACAAGCGACCGAGTCCTAGACGATGCCGATCTTCTCTATCGTGGAATCGATCAGCTCGCCCCGGAGGTCAGTGAGTCCCTAAACAAAGCTGAACGTTCTGGTGAGCTTACGCAGTACGAGGTCCAGGGTCCCGCGACACGATCCTGGTACCCAAATGAGTTTCTTGTTGACGCCGACGAGTCACTGCCCGCCGTGGTTGTTCGCGAGCTCAGCCCCGACCACGCAACTCTACAAAACGTCCGGGACTACGCCACAAAAGGTGGCGCCATCTGGGGCATTCGGGCCCGCAACATAGAGCAGAACTTCGCGCTCAATCTCCTGATGGACCCGGAGATCGACTTCGTTACCCTGCTTGGCCATGCGGGGACTGGTAAGACCTTGCTGACACTGGCCGCCGCGCTGCATCAGACCATAGAGCAGCAACGGTACACGGACATCATCGTGACCCGCATCACCATCCCGGTAGGCAATGACATCGGCTTCTTGCCGGGAACCGAAGAGGAGAAGATGGGTCCGTGGATGGGCGCCCTCGATGACAATCTCGACGTCCTAAACCAAGCTGAACTGGAGAGCCGTGCCCAATCACAATGGGCGCGCGCCGCGGCCACTGACCTCATTCGGTCACGGATCCACATGAAGTCCCTAAACTTCATGCGCGGCCGAACATTTTTACGAAAGTTCATCATAGTAGACGAGGCTCAAAACCTGAGCGCGCATCAAATGAAGACTCTCATAACCCGGGCCGGGCCGGGCACCAAGGTCGTCTGCCTTGGCAACATCGCCCAGATCGATAGCCCCTACCTTACCGAAACGACCTCGGGAATCACCTACGTCGTTGACCGATTTAAGCAATGGAAGCATAGCGGGCATGTCACCTTACGCCGTGGTGAACGATCACGTCTCGCCGACATGGCAACCGATATACTCTAGCGCCCTCGCGCCCGACCGCCTTAAGGCAAGGCGCCCAACAGGTGTTCTCTACAACGGGCCGCGCGCCGTTCATGCCAGCTAGGTCTGCGCATTGGCTAGCCGATGAAAAGACGCGGCGCTACAACAACCACTGTAGCCACAATACGAGGGTTGCCAGCGTCACCAATAACACGGCCGGCGTGAGAATCACCCCCACCCGCATGTAGGTCTGCCAAGAAATGGTCTCTCCTTTACGCGCCAAGACGTGCAGCCACAAGAGGGTTGCGAGGCTGCCTAACGGGGTAAATTTGGGCCCGATATCACAACCGACCACATTGGCGTAGATCATCGCCTGGCGGGTTGTATCCGGGACCGCGGCCATACCGTGGATGGCTAACGCGCCTACCAAAACGGTGGGCATATTATTCATCACGGCCGAAAGACCAGCGGTCAGAAAGCCCGTACCTAGGGTCGCCGCCCAAATGCCGTGTTCGGCAAGCGCGTGCAGGACCGATGCCAGCATGACGGTGAGACCGGCATTGCGCAGTCCATAGACTACGAGGTACATCCCTAAGCTGAACAACACAATCTGCCATGGGGCCTCACGTAGTACCCGAACAACCGGCACGATCGCCCCGCGTCCCGCCCGCCACGCCCGCGCCGCAATGATGAGCAAAACCAGGGCTGCAATACCGGTCAATAGCGATACCGGCACATGGAGCCGACCGGCCAGAAAATAACCAAACAACAGCACGAGAAGAATCGGCCAGCTAAGCGCAAATAACAGCGGGTCCTTAATGGCAGTGGCGGGCTCGCTCAGTCGCGAGACATCGTAGTGGATCGGTATATCGCGCCGGAAATATATCCATAAGACGGCGAATGTCATGAGGCCGGCCGCGATATCGACGGGCACCATGACTTCGGCATAGCGACGGAAACCGATCCCAAAAAAGTCTGCGGACACAATATTGACAAGGTTTGAGATAGAAAAGGGTAGAGACGTGGTATCGGCGACAAATCCGGTCCCCATAACGAACGCGAATGCCGCCTTGGGCGAGAAGCCCAAGGCCAAAAGCATGGCGAGCACGATGGGGGTCAAGATGAGGGCCGCGCCATCATTGGCGAACAACGCGGCCACTAGGCCGCCGAGAAGGATAATCAGGGGGAACAAGGCCCGGCCGCGACCCCGGCCCATACGCGCCATATGCAGTGCCGCCCAATGAAAAAAGCCAGCCTCGTCCAAAAGGAGCGAGATAATGATGAGGCCTACGAAGGTGAAGGTCGCGTTCCAAACAATGGTCCAGACCGTTGGGATGTTGGCGATATGGACAACCCCCAAAAGCAGGGCGATCAAAGCACCAATCAGTGCGCCCCACCCGATCCCAAGCCCCTTCGGCTGCACGATCACCAAATACAGCGTAAACACAAACACCGCTACCGCCAGAACCATCAATCATCTCCTAAAATACAGTCGTCCGCCCCTAGACCCCAATCGGGGTGAGCGCGGTGGTCGATAAAACGCCCTTAGTCAATCTTTTCGCCACCTATTCGGCGCCCTCGCTCGCGACGATCGCTCGATCCAGCCGATCGACTGCTAGCTGCGGCGCGGCGGGCGGGGCTCAGTGGCAACGGTCGCCGCGCTGGCCTCTTAGCTGATATGCAGGTAACGGCATGGGGCTTGGGACGACAAGTGCGGGCCTAGGACTTATCCACAACAAGACGGCCCGCGGGGCTCATCGTCGCGGATCGGCCGATTAGGCATGGCCGCCAGGCGGTGCTCATCGGCGCTGAAGGTATGCTGGCTCGGAGCCAGCTTGAGCGCGGCTATGACACGAGACACCCACGGCGGCAGATCGCGATGGAGACGGTAGTACATCCAAGTTCCTTGTCGTCGCGTCTCCACGAGCTGCGCCTCGCGCGCCACCGCGAGGTGACGAGATACCGTGGTCTGGGGCAAATCGACGGCGTAGAAAAGCTCACAAACACAGAGCTCGCCGAAGGTCAGCAGCAATACCAGCAACCGACGACGGATGGGATTTCCTAAAACTGCAAAGACATCATCTTCAGTAACCATGCGGCATTATATATATGGTATTCCATATATTACAAGATGCACGCAGAGATCGCGCCAACCCTAGTTCGGGTCTAGCCGAACTAGGGGTTTAGGCCGGCCCAGGGGCCGGCGTCTTGGAGGATCGGGATACCGTAGTGGTCGGGATACTGGACTGCCTGAAAATAGAGGCCGTCCGGGGTCGCGGTAAGCCCGCCTAGTGCCCGGTCTCTGGCCACCAGCACCTCATGGGCCCAGGGAACCGGCCGTTCGCCTGCGCCGATTGCGGTGAGGACGCCGGCGATATTACGGACCATATGGTGCAAGAAGGCATCTGCCTCGACCGTCATAATCACAAACGGACCTAAGCGCTCGATCATGAGGCGCCGCACAGTCCGCACGGGGCTCTTGGCCTGACATTGGCTGGCCCGAAAGGAGGTAAAATCGTGGCGCCCCAAAAGGGCAAGGGCCGCCTCCTGCATGCGTGCGATATCGAGCGGCCGATAGTCGAAGCTCACACGCGCGGCCCACAAACCGGGGCGGACGCGGCGATTCAAAATGACATAACGGTAGGTCCGCCCGAGCGCGGAGAATCGTGCACTGAAATCACCGGCTACCACTTGCGCCCACAGAACCGAGACATCGCGGCTCAAATGACTGTTGGCGCCATGCACGAAGGCGCTCGGTCGCCGCTCTCGTGTGGTATCAAAATGAATGACTTGGCAAAGCGCATGCACGCCCGCATCCGTTCGGCCAGCGGCAACCACCCGTATTGGTTCATCGGCCACGTGGGTCAGCGCACGCTGAACGACATCCTGGACCGTCACTACCCCGACCTGGCTCTGCCACCCGGAAAACGGCGCGCCGTTATACTCGACGCCCAAAGCCCATCGCGTCATAACTAAACGGCGGACAAGGCGACCAGATCGCGCACCGACTCAGGCACCATCTTGCCGCGGCTCGCCCGGACGCCCTGGAAGCGGCGGCGCTCCGCCGCAGTCAATTCCACAGTGCGCTTCCGACCGATCAGCGCAAGCTTCTGGTCACGGCTCCCCGCCACCACCGCTATGAGTTTCTCCCCCTTGGTATCCAACAACTTGACGCCGCGCCCTCTAGGCATGACCGGCAAGCTCGCCTCCGACAGGATCAGGAGACGATTTTCCGTCGCGCAGGCAATCCAGCCGCCAGCTGCCACCACGACCGGCATCAGCAGCGTGGCCCCCTCTTCTAGCTTCACAACCGTCTTACCGGCCTTGGTGCGCGTCACGAGCTCGCCAAGGGGGGCCTTAAAGCCATAGCCGCTATCGGCTACGAGCAAGGCAAGATCCCCATCGTCGCCCATGAGAACACCCTTAAACTCGACCCCTGCGCCAGGCTCTAGCGTGCGCGACAAGGGCTCGCCAAATCCGCGCGCCGAAGGCAGTTTGTGGGCAAGCACCGCGTAACTACGCCCGCGGCCGTCGATGAAAATCGCGTATTGCGTGTTCCGTCCGCGCGCGGCTTGCCGAAACGCATCCCCCGTGCGGTACGATAGACTGGCCCCGTCGACCTCATGCCCGCGCGCTTGCCGCACCCAGCCGTTGACCGACAAGACCACTGTCACGGGCTCGGCCGCGAAGTCGTTGGGCTCAATGGGCCGCGCGGCCGGTCGCGTACACAAGGGCGAGCGCCGATCATCGCCATAGATCTCGGCGTCGCGCGCCAATTCTTCCCGCACAAAACGCCGGAGCTTCGTGGGCGAACCGAGCAGGCGCTGGAGGCCAGTCCGCTCAGTCACGAGCTTGTCGCGCTCTTCCTTTAGCTTGATTTCCTCGAGTTTAGCGAGCTGACGCAGGCGAATCTCGAGCACGGCATCAGCCTGTCGCTCGCTCAAGCCAAACCGCGCCATCAGCGCATGCTGCGGCTCGTCTTCCGTCCGGATCAAGCGAATGACCTCGTCTAAATAATCAAAGATCGTCAACAAGCCTTCAAGGATATGCAGACGATCATTAATCTTATCTAGCCGGAAGCTGAGCCTGCGGCGCACGGTCTCGATGCGAAACGTCAACCACTCCGTTAGGAGTTCGCGCAAACCATACACGCGCGGCCGACCATCCCCGCCGATGAGATTGAGATTGACGCGATAGCTTCGCTCGAGATCGGTGGTCGCAAACAGGTGGCTCATGACCGCCTCCGCATCAACACGATTCGACCGTGGGACAATCACGAGCCGGGTGGGGTTCTCGTGATCCGACTCATCGCGCAAATCCTCTACCATCGGCAATTTTTTGTTGCGCATCTGCTCTGCGATCTGCTCTAGGATCCGCGAGCCCGATGCTTGATAAGGGAGCGCCGTCACGACAATGGCGCCATCCTCCCGCTCCCATTTGGCCCGCGCTCGCACAGAGCCCGTACCCGAACGGTAAAAGGCGATGATGTCTTCCCGAGGCGTCACAATCTCCGCGCCCGTGGGATAATCCGGCGCCAGCACATGCTCACAGAGCGCCTCAAGCGTCGCCTTAGGGTCATCCAACAGATGGAGGCAGGCGGCCGCTACCTCGCGGGCATTATGCGGCGGAATATCGGTTGCCATACCCACGGCTATCCCCATCGCGCCGTTCAATAAGACATGGGGAAGCCGCGCGGGAAGAATACGAGGCTCTTCTAGGGTACCGTCAAAATTAAACGCCCAATCGACCGTACCCTGGCCGAGTTCCGACAGTAAGAGATCAGCGAAGCGCGAAAGCCGCGCCTCCGTGTAACGCATCGCCGCAAATGACTTAGGGTCGTCCGGGGAACCCCAGTTGCCCTGACCGTCGACCAGCGGATAGCGATAGCTAAACGGCTGGGCCATGAGCACCATCGCCTCATAACAGGCGGTATCCCCGTGCGGATGGAACTTGCCTAAGCAATCGCCCACGGTACGCGCTGATTTCTTGAACTTGGCGCCCGCCGATAAAGCGAGTTCAGACATCGAATAAATGATGCGTCTTTGCACCGGCTTTAGACCATCGCCGATGTGCGGCAATGCCCGGTCTAGAATCACATACATCGAGTAATCGAGATAGGCCTTCTCGGTAAATCCGAGAACTGGCATCTCTTCACTCAGGAGTTCCGTCTGTTCGGTCACACAACCTCCGCCTTATCACCGCTTATCTCAAGCCAGCGCCGCCGATCGGCCGCGCGCTTCTTGCCCAACAGCATATCGAACGACGCGTCTGTTCCATCGTCCGGCGCCAAGACCAGCCGAACGAGCCTCCGCGTCTCCGGGCTCATCGTCGTCTCCCGCAGCTGCAAGGGATTCATTTCCCCAAGGCCCTTGAAGCGCTGCACATTGGGTTTCGCCTTGGCGTGGCTTGCCATGATCTTGTCGAGGACGCCCCGCTTCTCGTTATCGTCCAGGGCATAATATACGTCCTTGCCCACATCGATCCGATAGAGAGGCGGCATCGCGACATGCACCCGGCCCGCCAAGACCAGTGGCCGAAAATGACGCACAAACAATGCGCAAAGGAGAGTCGCTATATGCGCCCCATCGGAATCGGCATCAGCCAGAATACACACCTTGCCATAACGCAGGCCCGCGAGCGAAGCGCTCCCTGGATCCACGCCGAGCGCCACTGCGATGTCGTGCACTTCCTGCGAGGCGAGGACGTCTGCCGACTCTACTTCCCAGGTATTCAGGATCTTGCCGCGCAACGGCATGATGGCCTGGAAGACACGATCACGCGCCTGCTTTGCAGACCCACCCGCTGAATCCCCCTCAACCAAAAAGAGCTCCGTACGCGCAAGGTCCTGGCTCGAGCAATCGGCCAATTTACCGGGCAAGGCCGGCCCGTTCACGGCCTTCTTGCGTTCGACCCGTCGCGCCCGTCGCTCACGCAACTGGGCACAGTCAATCGCGATTTTGGCGATTTCGCTGCCCTCTGCGACATGGGCATTCAACCACAGGGCAAAGGTGTCTTTGACAACGCCGGAAACGAATGCGGCGGTCTCCCGCGATGTGAGCCGCTCCTTGGTCTGGCCGGAAAACTGTGGCTCTTTTAGCTTGGCCGACAACACAAACGCAATCTTCTCCCACACGTCCTCGCCGGTGAGTTTCAGCCCGCGAGGCAACAGACTATGAAACTCACAGAACTCCCGCAGCGCCTCGGTCAAGCCTAACCGAAAGCCGTTTACGTGCGTGCCTTCCTGCGAGGTCGGGATGAGGTTGACGTAACTTTCGCGAATGCCGATCGATTCCTCGTCCGGCTGCCAGACGACCGCCCATTCGACCGCCTCCCCGCCGCCGGTCATACGTCCAACAAAAGGCGTTGCCGGCAGAAGTGCATGATCCCCTAAGGCCTCGACCAAATATTGTCCCAGACCATCCTCGTAATACCATTGCTCATCATCGTTCGGATCTTGCTCTGATCGGAAAATAACGCGCAGGGCCGGGCACAAGACGGCTTTGGCCTTCAAGAGATGCTTAAGACGCGCGGGAATAAACTTAGGACTATCAAAGTATCGCGGTTCCGGCCAAAATCGGATCGTGGTGCCGGTCTCTTTACGAGCGACGGTGCCAACGACCTCTAGGTCCTCAACCCTTTCCCCGTGCGCAAAGGCCATGTGATGAATCTGGCCGCCGCGCTTGACATAGACATCCAAACGCTGGGACAAGGCGTTCACGACCGACACGCCGACGCCGTGAAGGCCGCCGGAAAAGGCGTAGTTTTTATGCGAAAATTTTCCGCCCGCATGGAGACGCGTGAGAATAACCTCGATTCCACTAATCCCTTCCTCGGGATGAATATCGACCGGCATGCCGCGCCCATCGTCGGTCACCGACAACGCATCGCCGACGTGCAAGGTGACCGTCAGGGTATGGGCATAACCACTAATGGCCTCGTCGACCGAATTATCAATGACCTCCTGCGCCAAATGATGGGGGCGATCGGTCTGGGTATACATGCCGGGGCGACGGCGAACCGGCTCAAGACCCGTAAGAACCTCGATGTCAGAGGCATCATAGCGTGCCATCAGGCGAGATCGGCGACCAGGGCCGCTCGCGCCAAATCATCGAGGGCGGTCTCATAACGGTAGTGCGGGTGATCAATTCCAGACGAGATGGCAGCGCCCGCCTTGGCCGCGGTCACCATCTGGGGAGTGAGATCAAAACGTAAGAAGTGTACGGCGGACGTCTTGTCGCTGTCCTCGCGGTCCATATCCTCATCGGCGATCGCAAAGACACGCGCCTGATCGCCCACCTGCATCCACACCTTAGTCGCGATTCCGTGTAAATTCGCGAGCGCCACGCGGCGCTCCTCGACGTCCTCATACTCCAGCATGAATGTCGCCTTCCAGTTGTTGCCGTCCGGAATCAAGGGATTGTAGGCCTTGAGCTCCTCTTCGATTTCCTGCGGCTCAAAAATCTTCTCGATGCGGAGCATCTCTTGGATCTGGTAGTGCACCGTCAACCGATCCTCGAAATACAAGCATGCGTGTTTGCCGATTGCTACTCGGCGACTCTGTTTATGGGCCATCACGCGGGCCCGAAACGACGCCCGCTCCCCGGCATATTGCTCAAGTGGCAAGAGATCTTGGCGTTTAAGTATGTTCATCATCCTCCCTTATCTTCAGGTCTTATCCTTGGATGTCTTGTGTTCCTTGGCCACGATGCTTCCCTCCTGAAACAAATAGTCGCGTAGTTCGTGGTCGAATACGGCATCGTGGCGGCGTATCCATTCAAGCGCCATCGCCGCGTGTTCTTTTTCCTCGTCGCGGTTGTGGGCAAGCACGGCGCGAAGTTCCGGGTCACGGCAGGCGTCGACACGCTGTTGGTACCAATCGATTGCCTCCAGTTCCTCAATGAGCGTAACAATCGCCCTATGCATCTCACGCGTAGCTTCCGTTAAATCTGATACCTCTTCGTGCATCCCTTCGTGTGCCATGGTGGCTCTCCTTATTGGCTTTCGTGTTCACCCGATACCATAGGCGCGACAAAGGAGCGCGTATGGTGATATCGGCTGCGCGTCAGGGCCCTTGCCCTGAGCCAGATGGTGGCCGGCGATGGGACAATCGCTGGTAAAGTAGTTTGCCGCGGCCTCCTCGATGCGTTTGACGACGGGGCGCCCGATCTTGACGGCATCATCATAAAATTCACTTTTCACTCCGTAGGTGCCATCGTGACCGGAGCAGCGCTCGATGACCTCGACGGTCGTCCCCGGCACCATCAGTAATACGTCCCGCGTCTTTAGGCCGATATTCTGGACGCGCAGATGACAAGGCACATGGTAGGCGATTTTGCCGAGCTCATTTTTAAATTCCGTATTCATCTGGCCGCCTTTGTGCCGCAAAAGCAGGTACTCGAACGGATCGAAGATGGCCTTTTTCACTTTCGCGACGTCTGCATCCTCGGGAAACAGCAAGGGCAGCTCTTGCTTGAACATCAGCACGCACGACGGTACGGGGGCGACGATGTCGTAACCTTGATCGACTAACGCCGCGAGTCGCGGGATATTGAATTCCTTTAATGCCGCCACGCCGTCGAGATCGCCGACCTCGAGCTTGGGCATGCCACAGCAGTGCTCCTCGTCGGCCAAACGCACGTCAATCCCGTTATGCCAAAACACGCGGGCCAAATCGGTCGCGAGATCGGGTTCATTATAGTTTCCATAACAGGTCGCGAACAGGACGACACGGCCCTTGGTGCCCGGGGTTTCAATAGGCTCCCGATCGATGGGCTGCCAGGTCTTGCGGAAGGTCCGACTGTGATAGTCCGGGATATGAGCCCGGGGATCGACCCCAAGCACGGCCCCAAGGACCTTGCGCCCGATGCCGTTGTGGTTAACCGCATTGACGGCCTGGGTGATGACCGGAATCCCCGCCAATCGACCCACCGCGTCGGTACTCGTCAGGATGCGATCACGCAGACGAGTCTTGCCAGCGCGGAACTTGGCGGCCTTGGCGCGCAGCATCAGGTGGGGAAAGTCGACGGCCCACGGATGCGGCGGGACGTAAGGGCACTTGGTCATGTAACACATATCGCAGAGGTAGCATTGATCGACCACCTTGCCGTAATCGGTCGGCGCCACGTCCCCGAGCTCCATTTCCGAGGAGCTGTCGATCAAATCAAAGAGTGTGGGAAATGCTTGGCAGAGGTTAAAACATCGGCGACACCCGTGACAGATATCGAAAACTCGGTAGAGTTCGGCATTGATGGCCGCGGCATCGAAGAACTCAGGATCACGCCAGGGGATCGGATGTCGTGTCGGTGCATCGAGGTTTCCTTCTCGCGTCGCCTTCTGGTCCAGATCTTTGTCCATAACCCCTCCAAAAAGAAGGCGGGTCAGCTACGCCAACCCGCATCCCAGATCGCCAATACCGAAAGCCTACTTCCCGAGGCTATCGAGCGCCTTTTGGAACCGGTTGGCGTGCGAGCGCTCCGCCTTGGCCAAGGTCTCGAACCAATCCGCGATCTCCTCGAAACCCTCAGAACGGGCCGCTTTGGCCATACCCGGGTACATATCCGTGTATTCATGGGTCTCGCCGGCAATCGCGGCCTTGAGATTGTTCTCGGTGCTGCCAATCGGCAGATCCGTCGCGGGATCGCCTACGGCTTCCATATACTCGAGGTGACCGTGGGCGTGGCCCGTCTCGCCTTCGGCCGTGGAACGAAACACGGCCGACACGTCGTTGAAGCCCTCGACGTCGGCCTTGGCCGCAAAATAGAGGTAACGACGGTTGGCCTGAGATTCGCCAGCAAACGCCGCTTTGAGGTTTTCGTGGGTTTTGCTACCTTTAAGGTTCATGATGTGCTCCGTGGGTTGAGGTTATCTTTAGAATGATTCTAAATTAACAACTCAACGAGGTCAAGTCCCATTAACTGGCATATGGCGGTAACTCAACTACTATAAACGTCAAGCCCAACAGAGTATCTAACAAGGTCTAACGCGCGTCTATGGCTACAGTCAATCCGATCGCTAATGGCGGTGTACTGCTTACGGGTCTCGCGGCCCGGCTCGTTCGCGATGAGTTGCTCACAGCTGCGGAGGCCGAACGCCTAAACACCGAGTCCCAAACGAACAAGGTGTCATTCGTCACCCGGCTAGTCGAGAGCAAGAAGCTAGACGCCCTCATGATCGCGAAGATTGCATCAGAGGAGTTTGGTATTCCGCTGGTCGATATCGGTGCGCTCGACCCCGAAACCTTCCCGATCAAGCTCGTCGACGCCAAGCTCATCAGGCGTCATCGGGTGCTGCCGATATTTAAACGGGGCACGCGCCTATTCGTTGCGGTGGCAGACCCCACCAACCTAGCGGCCCTAGACGAAATCAAATTCAATACCGGACTGGCCGCCGAAGCGCTGCTCGTAGAGGAAGGCAAGCTCGGGCAGCTCATAGACCGCAATCTCGAACACCAAGACGCCTCGTTAGCCGATATCGCGATCAGTGAGGCCCTGGATAATGTCGATATCGGCATTGAAGGAGAGGCCCAAGGGGATGCCGAGGTCGACGACATCAACGACAAGCCGGTCGTGCGCTTCGTCAACAAAATCCTCCTGGATGCCATTAACCGCGGCGCATCAGATATCCACATCGAGCCTTACGAGCGTACCTACCGGGTCCGGTTTCGAACCGATGGCGTGTTGGAGGAGGTCTCCTCACCGCCAATCGCACTAGCGGCACGTATTGCCGCACGCGTAAAGATTCTCGCCCGGCTGGATATCTCCGAGCGCCGTGTCCCGCAAGATGGGCGCATGAAGATTCGGGTCACCAAAACCCGCGCGATCGATTTTCGGGTAAGCACACTGCCCACGCTGTTTGGAGAAAAGGTAGTTCTCCGACTACTAGACCCGGCCTCCGCCTCCTTGGGCGTCGACAAGCTCGGTTTTGAGCCTGACCAAAAGGCGATTTACATGGAGGCCGTCCACCGCCCCTATGGGATGGTGCTGGTCACAGGGCCTACCGGTAGCGGCAAGACCGTCACCTTATATACCGCGCTCAACATCTTGAACACCACGGACCGCAATATCTCCACGGCCGAAGACCCGGTGGAAATCAATCTCGCCGGCATCAATCAGGTCAACATCAACGAGCGCGCCAAATTGACGTTTGCGACGGCGCTGCGCGCCTTCCTGCGCCAAGACCCTGACGTCATCATGGTCGGTGAGATTCGTGACCTTGAGACAGCAGAAATTGCCATCAAGGCCGCACAAACAGGGCACATGGTAATCTCGACGCTCCACACGAACGATGCACCGCAAACCTTGGGGCGCCTCGTCAACATGGGCGTCCCCCCGTTCAATATCGCCTCGGCCGTCAACCTGATCATTGCCCAACGTCTCGCAAGACGCCTGTGCCCGCACTGCCGCAAGCCGATAGACCTACCAGCCGCGGCCCTCCTTCAGGCCGGGTTTACCGAAGCGGAGCTTCCCGACCTGCATCTCTATGAGCCCGGCGGCTGTGACCAATGCAACGGCGGCTACAAGGGTCGGGTCGGTATCTACCAGGTCATGCCGGTGACCCCGGCGATTGGCCTGATCATCATGGATGGCGGTAATCCCACGGATATCGCCAAACAGGCACACAAGGAAGGGATCGCGGATCTCCGCCAATCCGGCCTAAAGAAGGTCAAAGAGGGCATCACGAGCCTAGCCGAGGTGGAACGCGTCACAAACGAGTAGCGGTGGCGTTAAGCCCCGTGTCGAGACCTTGGCAACATCACCCATAGAGACGCCACTGAAAGCGCGCGCCGGCGGGTGACAACGGCTGGTCGTCGGTGCGGCCGTTCGTTATGATCCAGGCACGCCCAGTGGGGCCCTTTGAGGTCGCCTCCTCTTTATAAGGATAAGCTGGTCGACTCAGTGCTCCGGGCCATGCCCCCTCATTCCTCAAACCGAGTCTAGATAGACACCCAAACCATGACGATAAACGCCCTAACACGTGAGCCTCTGAGCATCTATCTCTTCGTTGCGGTAAGCGGGGCGGTAATCGGCAGCTTCCTCAGCATGCTCGTTTACCGGCTCCCGATCATGCTAAAACGCCATTGGGACCAAGACTGTCGGGACATGCTGTCATTGCCTGCCGAGGTGGAGGGCGCGACCTTCAATCTCGCTTGGCCGGGCTCGCATTGCCCCCAATGTCGCGCGCCCTTAGGCATGCGTGACAATATCCCGATCCTCGGCTTTCTGATGCTCCGCGGTCGCTGCCGACACTGCCAGGCGAAGATCCCCGGGCGCTACTTCCTGATCGAGGCACTCACAACGCTCGCGGCGGTCGCAAGCGTTGCCCATTTTGGTCTAACGCCGTGGGGTGGGCTGGCCTTTCTCCTCACCGCCGCGCTGATTGCGCTTAGCTTTATCGACATGCAGGAGCAAGTTCTGCCGGACGTGATCACGCTCCCTTTCCTGTGGTTGGGATTGCTCGCCAACACGGTAGGGCTCTTTGCCTCGCTATCATCGGCGGTATGGGGCGCGGTCATCGGCTACCTCTTTCTGTGGCTGACATTCCACGCCTTTCGACTCATCACAGGCAAGGAAGGGATGGGGCACGGAGACTTTAAGCTGTTTGCGCTCGCCGGCGCCTGGCTTGGGTGGCAACTATTGCCGCTTGTGCTCCTGCTCGCATCGCTGGCCGGCGCCCTCTACGGTGGGGCGCTCCTACTGATGGGTCGCGCATCGCGCAGTACGCCCATGCCCTTTGGGCCGTTTTTGTGCGCCGCCGTCTGGGTCAGCCTGTTTTACGGGTGGCCCATCATGGTGGGTTACCTGCGCATCACCCATGGCTAGCTTTCGAGTCGCCTTGACGGGCGGCGCCGGGTCTGGCAAATCCACGGCGGCCCAGATCTTTGCCGAATGCGGTGCCCGAGTGGTCGATGCCGATAGTATTGCGCACGAATTCATGGAGCCCGGGCACGCCCTAAACGCGACCCTCCGGGCCACCTTTGGCGAATCTATTGCCGATAGCGATGGTCGCATCATGCGTGCCGCGTTGCGTGCGCTCGTCTTTACCGATGCCACGGCCCGCAAAACACTCGAGGCGATACTCCATCCGCCCATTCGCGAGGCGCTCAGAGAACGGTCTGAAGGGGCCCGACCTTACGCCCTTATCGTTATCCCGCTGCTAGCCGAGACTGGCCGACCGAGCTTTGTAGACCGTGTGCTCGTCATTGATGCGGGCCCTGAGACCCAAAAACGGCGGCTACGCGCGCGCGGACTCACGGATGAGGCGATCCAGCACCTGCTCACCATCCAGTCGTCGCCCGACCAGAGACGCGCCCTAGCCGATGACCTCATTATCAATAATGGTTCGCGAACAGAACTCACCACTCAGGTCCGCGCGCTCCATGCCCGCTATAGCCTTGGGCCCACCCCCGCGCGCGGCCCCTAAACGGCGGTCGACCGCCGGCCCTTCTAACCGGTGATTTTCGTATCATGCCAATAGAGATAAGGGCCGCCTTCACTCATCACAACAGCGGCACAAACGACGGGTACTACTAGAGGAGACGCCCGCGGCGCTTGGCCGTACGGTGCAGGCGCCACGCGGATAGACCCGCTAAAAGCCAATAAAACAGAATCACGCCGGCGACGGCCATCAACCGATCGCGGTCCCAGAAGAAGACAATCACGCCCACGGACAGAAACAGCACCCCGCCGACTAAGAAAAATCCCAGGCACGCCGCCCAAAACGCGAACCGGGCAAGGCGGCGTTTCTCATTTTTTAGCGCAATGATCGTCTCGCCATACCGCTGATAGGCGCAGGTCGTCAGTATCGAGACAAGCACGCCCAGCCATCGCCCGGGACCAGACGCGCTAGCCCCGGCCGACTCCTTCTCTTCGCTCTTCTCGTCCACTACTCAGGGGGCCTTGTGCGACCTACGAGGTACCCCGCAAGCGCCGCCAGTCCGCCTACGGCCAGTAGCGACTGCCATGGGTTCGCGAAGATGTATTCCTCTGTTGCCTTGGTCGCCGCCTTGGTCGCCGCCTTGGTCTTCTGTGATGCCGTAGCCTCAGCTTCACTCAGCCGTACCTTCACGTCGGCCAAGTGCTTGCTCATCGCCGTGCGCAGAGCCGTTATTGTCTCGCCGCCCTCATGCGCCGTGGCTTCCATCAACTTTTCGCCATCAGCCATTAGCGCCTTGAGATCGGTAAACAACTGATTGAGAATCGTGCTAAAACCTTCTGTCTTGTCCATAAGAGCCTTCTTTTTTAAAGATGGTGCCGGATCGACAACACTACCACTATAGGCCGCTCTTTTGTGCTAATAAAGCCTAAACAGTCGGGTGGTTTTAGAGGAGAATGAAAGGCTTTGCTGTCTTTGGCCCGTTGGCCGCTCGTGCCAACGCGAGGCCTGAACGGGATCGAAGGCGCACTACAATCCCCCCTAACCCCGCAGCCCTCGCGATTTCACGGTACGGCTAACGGCTGTCTCCCTGGGCCGTTGCGCTCGTAGCGCGTAGCGCCCACAAGGCCCCGACAGCCTATTTGGTCGTCTCCCCGACGCTACCAAAGACGGCACTCCGCAAGGCGACCCCCTGCCCGTACGCCTGATGGGCCTGGGCTCGATCCCGATCGTGCATGCCCCCCAATGCATAGATGGGCAACCATGTGGAGCGAGCAAGCTCTGCGAAGCGTACCCAGCCCAGCGCTTCCCGTTCAGGATGGCTTTGCGTGTGCTGAATAGGGGACAGGACAGCGAAATCGCAGCCCACGTCGGCCGCTTGCTTTAGGTCTTTTGCATCGTGACACGAGGCCCCAACGAGTAGTTGGGGTGGTAAAGGGCGGGCCGCCAATTGCCAGAGGCGTCTGGCGGAAAGGTGCACGCCATCAGCACAGGCCTGGGCCTCCTTGGGATCCCCGTTGACCACGCATCGAGCCCCATACAGGGCACAGAGTTTCCGTAGGTGCGCGGCATAGGCATAGAGGCGCTTGGCCGGCCATGGCTCGCGCAATTGCAAAAGCCGCGCGCCGCCGGCAAGCGCCGCCTTCAACCGCTCCTCAAAGACCTCTTCGCCGAGGCCCTCGGCGTCGCTAATCAGGTAGAGGGGAGGTAAGGCAAGGCGCGCAATGATCGGCAGGTCGGCAGCCAGAAAGGGGAGGTCGGCCAGACTATCGACCGGGCACCATTGGATAGGCTGGCCTTCACGCCCATACGGCGTACCCTCATAATCAAGGACGCGCCAAAAGGCGAGCGTAACCGGTGCCGGTGGATTGGCGCGAAAATGCGGCAGTGGTTCGCAAGCGCCGATGGTGATGCCTAGCTCTTCGTCGAGCTCACGGCGCAAGGCCGCCGACTCGGATTCGCCAGGGTTCACTTTTCCGCCGGGAAACTCCCAAAGATCGCCGCCGATTTTGCCAGTCGGGCGGCGCGCGATAAGGACTCGACCAGCATGATCCTGGATGATCCCCGCAACGACCAACTTAGGTCCGGTATGATCCGTTGATGCGGACATAGTCATAGGACAAGTCGCAGGTAAAAACGGTCGCCTGCCCGGAACCCTGCCCGAGATCGACACCAATCGTGATCTCTTGTTCTGAGAACGCCTTTTGGCCCAACTCCTCGCGGTAATCGGGATCTACCGCTCCATTCACAAAAACCCTGATGCCGTTTAAGGTGACACTGACGTGCGCCGGGTTAGCAAGCTCAATAGGGGCGCGTCCGATAGCCATCAAAATACGGCCCCAATTGGGATCGCTCGCGAACAGCGCCGTCTTCACAAGGGGTGACTGGGCGATGGTGTTGGCCACCTGCCGACACTCATCTTCAGACCGCCCCCCCGAGACACAGACGCGGACAAACTTCGTGGCACCTTCGCCGTCACGCACAATGGCATGCGCAAGATCTGCGCACAGCGTCTCGAGGCCCGCCACGAAGCGGCTGAAATTGGGCCCCTTAGTCTCGTCAATGTGGGCGCCTGATCGGCCCGTGGCCAACAATACGACGGCATCGTTGGTTGATGTATCCCCGTCGACGGAAATCGCGTTGAAGGTCGATCGGACGGCTTGGTCGAGCGCAGCCTTTAGAACCTGACGCGGCGCCGAGACATCCGTGGCAATAAACGAGAGCATGGTCGCCATATTCGGGTGGATCATCCCTGAACCCTTCGCGATACCCACGAACCCGACCGGCGTCTCACCCAGCCGCACCTTGGCAACCGCCGCTTTCGGTACCGTGTCTGTCGTCATAATGCCATAGGCGGCATCAAGCCACCCCTCGCCGCGCGCATTGGCAATGGCCGCTGGCAGACCCGCGATCACCGCCGCCGTGGACAATCGCTCGCCAATAACGCCGGTCGAAAACGGTAAGATTTCCTCGGTCCGACATCCCAAGTGATGGGCGAGCGCTTCGCAACAAGCCATCGCATCCTGCCGTCCAAGCTCGCCGGTCGCGGCATTGGCCACGCCGGTGTTGATCACAAGCGCGCGCGGCTCGGCCAGTGCCAAATGAGCCTTGGCCACTATGACCGGCGCGGCCGCGAAATGGCTTTGCGTAAAAACTGCGGCGGCCGTCGTTCCCGGGTCACACAAAATCACGACCAAGTCGCGGCGATCCGCCTTGCGAATGCCTGCCATGGTGGTCCCCGCACGCACACCAAGTATGGCCCCTAAAGATGGCAACACCTTTCCCCCTACGACCATGGACCGCCTCCTTAAGAGAGCCTGCCGTGGCAGTGCTTGTACTTCTTCCCGGATCCACAGGGGCATGGATCATTCCGGCCCACCTTGGGCCCGGTCCTCGTCACCGTATGCACGACGCCGTCATCGTCCACTTCTGCGGCACTTACGCTGGGGTGGTCATAATATGTCACACCGCGCTGACGACGTTGCTCGTTGATAATATCGATATCGCTATCGTCTTGGATCTCGATTTGCGCAAGCGTGGTAATAACCTCATTTTTGATACGATCCAGCATTTGCGAAAACAAATCGAATCCCTCGCGCTTGTACTCCTGCTGGGGACTCACCTGCGCATAGCCGCGCAATTGTATCCCCTGGCGCAAATGGTCCATAGCCGCCAAATGATCCTTCCATTGGAGGTCTAGGACCTGCAGCATAATGGCCTTCTCTAGATGGCGCATCGTTTCTTCTCCTAGCTGCTGCGTCCTCAGGCCATAACTCTCACGAGCCTTCTCTTGAATGCGGGCCCGTAAACCTTCTTCATCCAAGGCGCTCTCGTCCTTGAGCCATTGGTCTATCGGCAGCTCCAGGCGCAACTCGCGCGCAAGCGTCTCCTGAAGTCCGGCAATATCCCACTGCTCCTCAAAGCTGTTGGGCGCAACATGATTGCTGATAAGCGCCTGAACGATGTCCTGATGAATGACCGCAACGCTCGCGCTGACGTCCTCCGCGACAAGCAGCTTATTGCGCTGCTCGTAGATCACTTTCCGCTGATCGTTTGCCACGTCGTCGTATTCGAGAAGCTGCTTGCGGGTATCGAAATTCTGCGCCTCTACCTTCCGCTGGGCATTCTCGATCGCCTTGGTAACCCATGGGTGCTCGATCGCCTCGCCGCGCTCCATGCCCAACCTATCCATGAGGCCGGCGACCCGTTCGGACCCGAAAATCCGCATCAAGTTATCTTCCAGGGAGAGGTAGAACCGGGTCGCGCCCGGGTCTCCCTGCCGACCTGAGCGGCCCCGCAGCTGATTATCGATACGCCGCGATTCATGGCGCTCCGTTCCGATAACCTTGAGGCCGCCAGCTTCGATGACGCGCTCATGGCGCCGCTGCCACTCCTCAGTGATAGGGGCACGTTCAGCATCGGTCGTGGCCGCCTTGAGATCCGCCTCCGGACTACCGCCTAATACAATATCCGTGCCCCGGCCGGCCATATTGGTGGCGATTGTGACTGCGCCTTCGCGACCCGCCTGGGCGATGATGTGCGCCTCGCGCTCATGATGCTTGGCGTTTAAGACCTCATGGTCGATCTTGTTCTTCTTGAGAAGCTCAGAGAGATCCTCCGAACTACCAATGGAGGCGGTACCCACTAAAACCGGTTGCCCCGTTTTGTGCGACTCCACGATATCTTGGATGATGGCCGCGTGTTTCTCGGTAGTGGTCCGGTAGACCTGATCCCCCATGTCCCGGCGCACCGCCGGTCGGTGAGTCGGTATGACCGTGACCTCGAGGTCATAGATCTCCTGGAACTCAAAGGCCTCGGTGTCGGCGGTACCCGTCATCCCCGCGAGCTTGTCGTAGAGCCGGAAATAGTTTTGAAAGGTAATGGACGCAAGCGTCTGATTTTCATTTTGAATCTCGACCCGCTCCTTAGCCTCAACGGCCTGGTGGAGGCCGTCCGACCACCGCCTTCCTGGCATCATGCGCCCAGTAAACTCGTCGACGATCACGATTTGGCCTTCGGATACGATGTATTCCACCTCCCGATGATACAAGGCGTGGGCCCGAAGCGCCGCGTTCAGGTGGTGCAGGAGGCCCATGTTGCTAGCCTCATAAAGACTCTCGCCGGCGCCGAGGAGCCCGACGCTCGCCAGCAAGCGTTCGGCGGTCTCGTGACCTTCCTCGGTCAAATAGGCCTGCTTGGCCTTTTCGTCGATAGTGTAGTCGCCGGCCTCTCCCTCCTCAGCCTGCCTCGTGAGCTTGGGCACAATAGCGTCAATCTTGCTGTAGAGATCGGTATTTTCCTCAGTCGGGCCGGAAATGATCAGCGGCGTTCTGGCCTCATCGATCAAGATCGAGTCGACCTCGTCGACGATGGCATAAGACAGGATTCTCTGAACGCGCTCATCGATACTGAAGACCATATTGTCGCGGAGATAGTCGAAGCCGAATTCGTTGTTGGTCCCATAGGTGATATCGGCGGCATAGGCGTCCCGTCTTGCCGGGCCCTCCATCGTCGATACGACCGTGCCGACGGTCAGGCCCAGAAAACGATAGATCTGTCCCATCCACTCCGCATCGCGGGCGGCGAGATAATCGTTGACGGTGACCACGTGCACACCGGTACCAGGCAAGGCGTTCAGGTAGGCGGCAAGGGTTGCCACCAGCGTCTTACCCTCGCCGGTGCGCATCTCGGCGATTTTGCCTTCATGGAGGACTAAGCCGCCAATCAGCTGGACATCGAAGTGCCGCATCCCAAGCACGCGCTTGGATGCCTCGCGCACGGTCGCAAACGCCTCGGGCATGAGCGCGTCTAGGGTCTCTCCCTGCGTGATTCTTTCGCGAAACTGGACCGTTTGGCCGCGCAAATCCTCATCTGAAAGGGCCGCGAACCGCGATTCGAGTTCATTAATGCGCCCAACCTTCTGACGGATGCGGCGCACCACACGATCGTTGCGACTGCCGAAAAACCTACTTAAGACGTTTGCGACCATAACCTTCTTGGCAACCCGAGGAAAGCCGCATTATGGCCGAAAAGGCGGCCTACTTGAACACTTAACGACTAATGGCGGTCTGCTAAATGCAGAAAACGGATGGGATTGATGGGGGCGCCGTGTAAAAGGACCTCAAAATGCAGGTGCGGGCCGGTCGAATAACCGGTATCGCCTACCCGCCCGAGCAACTCACCTTTGTGGATGACTTCGCCGACATGGACATAGCGCGCGCTCAAATGGGCATACATGGTGACCTCGCTATGCCCATCGAAGATCTTGACGAGGCGGCCAAACCCACCATCGTTCCCGGCAAAAATCACTACCCCGGCAGCCATCGCCCGGACCGCCGACCCAATCGGTGCAGCGATATCCACACCGGGGTGAAAACCGGGGCGGCCGGTAAAGGGGTCTGGCCGGGGACCGAATGGGGACGATATCCACCCGCCACGAACCGGCCAACCCCCTGGAGTCGTACTCGCCGTAACCCGATGGGCAGCAAGAATGGCAGCGAGCGCAGTGAGCTGCATTTGCTTATAGGTAAGCGTCGTACGCAACTGTGCCGATAGATTTTCTAGGCCCCCCACCGTCCAATTTTGGGTTTTGAGGGGGGCCTCACCCCCTAACGGCGGGGTATGGGGAAAGCGGAATACATCGGGCGGGATGCCCGCGAGCGCGCTCAGGCGGGCCCCCAAGACATCAAGGCGGCTTGTCCGCGCCGTCAACCGGCCAATTTCGCGGGCCAGACTGGAGAGTTCGGTACGACTTAAGACTTGCAATTGCTGCGCACGCGCCTCGGCCTGCTGGGTAGTCGATGGGGGCAGATCGGCAACCGCCGCCCTACTACGAAGGCTCATAAGCCAGAAGGCGAGACCGCCCAAGGTGGCCGGCATGGCCACAAATAGGGTCACGGCGACTAGCGCGAGGTGGCCTAGGGTAAGGGTCGCACGCCGCCCGGTCGCATCGGCCTCGCGCATGATAATGATGTTCATAGTGGCGACCCGGGACTCCCCTTGGAGGGGTTTTGCTGGTTTAGCTGAAGGGAAAGCGCATGGAGCGCGGCGATCAGATGAGGGGCGCTATTGGCCACGGCGGCCTGCGCCTCAAACTTGGGCTCTGACCGGAACAACGCCTCGTGAATACCTGCCGACCGCACAAGCCGATTCCGCAACGCAGTAAGGCGCATAGCATCGGCGTTCAACGCACCGAGTTGAATGGCCATGGCATCCAGACCAACTTCTGTATTCTGGGTCAAAAGGGCCACTTTGCCGCGCAAGGCGCTCACCTCTGCGGCATTTTGCCCGGCCACTGGCGAATAGTGGGGAAAGATACGCCCACAGAGGCCATAAACCCCGACCGCGATGATCAGCGGAACTAAGCCCACCACAATCCCGATGCCAAACCGCCACTGCCTAGCCGTTAAACGAATCTGCCGCTTCCATGGACGCCTGTGGCCCACGATCAACACGTTCCAATTCGCTGGCTGTATGACCTTCACCTCATATCTCCTTCAGGTCCGTCCACAGTAGTCGGCGGCTACTATCGGCTAGATCGCCGGTATCGCTCTCGCAAAGGAGATCGCCGGCCGATCCGTTTCCTCAAAGGACACGAGTTCCCAGGCCTCCGCATCCGCAACCAAGGCCCGCAACAATCGGTTATTGAGCGCATGACCTGACTTGCAGGCGCTAAAGGCCCCAATCAGGGGATGCCCTAACAAATAAAGGTCTCCGATGGCATCTAAGATCTTATGTTTGACGAACTCGTCTTCGTAGCGCAGCCCGTCTTCGTTCAATATGCGGAAATCATCCATGACAATGGCGTTTTCAAGACCGCCGCCACGGGCTAGGCCATTTTCGCGCAACGCCTCAATCTGGCGCATGAAACCGAACGTGCGCGCACGGCTAATCTCCTTTACAAACGAGGTTGTGGAGAAATCGATACAGGCCACTTGGGTCGAGTTGCGAAAGATGGGGTGATCGAAATCGATCGTAAAAGATACCTTGAAGCCATCCCACGGCTCAAAACGCACCCATTTGTCGCCGTCCTTGATCTCGATTCGTTTACGGACGCGAATAAAGCGCTTCGGAGCGGCCTGCTCATCTACGCCCGCCGACTGAATCAGAAACACGAACGGCCCGGCGCTCCCATCCATAATGGGGACTTCGGGCGCCGTCAGGTCGACAAAGGCATTATCGATTCCCAGGCCGGCAAATGCCGACATGAGGTGCTCAACTGTCGATATACGCGCGCCCTCATACTCAAGAGTGGTCGATAATCGCGTATCGCTCACGTTCTCGGGGCGCGCACGGACCTCGATTAGCTGTGGCAAATCCACACGACGAAAGATGATGCCGCTGTCGGCAGGGGCGGGTCGCAAGGTCAGGTAGACCTTCTCTCCGGTGTGTAATCCGACGCCCGTGGCTCGGATGACATTCTTTAAAGTACGTTGCTTTATCATGAGACTTCCGCGCTATGAAACTGAACCCAAGCACCCTGCTGATCACGCCGGACGTCCTTGTTCGGCCGCCGGACATGATTTTCGGCATGATATTGAACTGTAATGACAAAATCACGACCTGTCCAGGTCAATGGCCGAATACGGCCATAACCGGCAGCAGGACGCCGACAAGCGGCCCTAATCGGCCTGGCGGCGCAAAAAGGCGGGAATATCCAGGTAATCCGCCGCGGAAGTGTCCGTTTTTGGGTCCGCCCGTCGATTTCGGATAACAGTAGGCATATCCAAATCGTCGTAGTTTGGGGCTACAGACCCGCCGCCGACCCCTCCTTTTGCCACCTTGAGCGCCACGGTACGCTTGTGCACCTGCCCAAGGCCCGTCGCCACGACCGTGACCCGCATCCCGTCTTCCATATCAGGGTCGATGGCGGTACCCATCACGACCGTCGCATCCTCGGAGCAGAACTCCCTGATCGTATCCCCAACCTCGGCGAATTCGCCTAGCGACATATTGGCGCCGGCCGTGATGTTCACGAGCATGCCCCGCGCCCCGGCGATATCCACGTCTTCGAGCAATGGGCTGGAAATCGCGGCACGCGCGGCCTCCCGGGCCCGGTCCGGTCCACGCGCGACGGCCGACCCCATCATCGCCATGCCCATCTCGGACATGACCGTGCGTACGTCGGCAAAGTCCACGTTGATGTGCCCAGGACGAGTGATGAGCTCGGCAATACCCTGCACGGCCCCTTGCAAGACCTGATTGGCCTTCCCGAAGGCATCAAGCAGGGTCATGTCGCGCCCAACCACGGCCAGCAGCTTCTCATTGGGGATCGTGATAATCGAGTCGACATACTCGCTCAGATCACGGATCCCTTGCTCGGCGACGCTCATCCGCTTCCTGCCCTCGAACGGGAATGGCTTGGTGATCACAGCGACCGTCAAGATTCCCTGGTCCTTGGCAATCTGCGCCACGATCGGGGCTGCACCCGTACCGGTCCCACCACCCATGCCTGCGGTGATAAACACCATGTCGGCCCCCGCCAAGGCCTCGGCAATTCGCTCCCGATCCTCCATGGCGGCCTGCCGCCCCACGTTCGGATCGGCACCCGCACCAAGACCCTTGGTCAGATTAGGGCCCAGTTGCAACACAATGTTCGCCGATGATCTCTTGATGGCCTGGGCGTCGGTATTGGCCACGATAAATTCCACGCCCTCGATATTGGAGCACATCATGTATTCGATGGCATTGCCGCCGCCACCGCCTACGCCTATGACCTTGATAATGGCCTGCTGGCCACCCGTATCCACTATTTCAAACATTGGCCTTTCTCCTGTCCTTTAGATGATGCCCGGATTGACTTCCCTTTCATCAAAAATTCCCCTGAAACCAACTCCTCATTCGACTCAGCGCTTCCGAAAACCGCCCCGGCATCGCCCGACCCGCGGGCGTAAAGTTCGCGCTCGCTGCTTGCTTATGCCCATACAGAACGAGACCCACGCCCGTTGCAAAGATCGGGTTGTGAACAACCCCGCTCAAGCCGCCCACGTACTGTGGAACACCCACCCGCACTGGCGCGTGAAACACTTCCTCTGCCAGCTCCACCATGCCTTCCATTTTCGAGCTGCCCCCAGTCAGCACGATCCCCGAACCCAACAAATCCATGAACCCGCTTTTGCGCAAGTCCTCAGATATCAGCTCAAATAGTTCCGTAATGCGCGGCTCGACGACCTCGGCCAGCGTCTGCCGAGAGAGCTTACGCGGGGGACGGTCCCCGACGCCCGGCACCTCAACTACTCCGCCTTCGACACCCTGCCCGTAAGCACATGCATACTGTTTTTTTATGTCTTCCGCATACTGTGTTGGCGTCCGCAACGCGACCGCAATGTCGTTCGTGACTTGATCGCCCGCGATAGGAATAACCGATGTATGGCGAATCGCACCCTGAGTAAATACGGAAATATCGGTCGTTCCCCCGCCAATGTCGACCAGACAGACGCCCAGCTCCTTTTCGTCTTCCGTCAACACAGACATGCTGGACGCCAGCTGTTCCAGAATGATGTCGTCCACCTCGAGTCCGCAGCGGCGAACACACTTGATAATATTTTGTGCCGCGCTCACCGCCCCGATGACAATATGCACCTTGGCTTCGAGACGGACACCGGACATACCGATAGGCTCGCGCACCCCCTCCTGCCTATCGATAATAAATTCTTGGGGAAGGATATGGAGAATCTTCTGATCCGCTGGAATGGGCAGCGCTCGCGCGGCCTCAAGTACTCTATCAACATCCCCCTGCCCCACCTCCTTAGTCTTAATGGCAACGATACCGTGCGAGTTAACCGAACTGATATGGCTTCCGGCGATGCCCGCGTAGACCGAGTGTATTTGGCAACCGGCCATCAGCTCGGCTTCCTCGACGGCCCTTTGAATCGACTGCACCGTCGATTCGATATTCACGACAACGCCTTTCTTTAGCCCGCGCGATGGCTGGTGGCCGACCCCGATGATCTCGACTAGGCCATCACTTGAGATCTCGCCGACAATAGCGAGCACCTTGGACGTGCCAATGTCCAAGCCTACGACAAGCTTTGTGTCACCCTTTTTGGCCATGCTGATCCCCAGTGGCTTCGTTCCAACTTATGGCGAAGCCATTCGTATAGCGCAGATCGACTTGACGCATAGATGCAAGCGAAGTCGCAATCTGCGGAAAAACGTGCGCGAAACGCAAAAGATGCGCGCTAGCAGCGTGCCCCAGAACAAGTACAGGTCCCTTATACACACCGATCCGCCAGGTTTGGCGCGCGGACAAGGTGAGCGTTGCTATAGTCAGCCCCAAGGGATGGAGCAACGCCTGAAAGTCTGCGTAATGCGCAATCATGTCCGCCTCATGCCCCGCCGGCCCAGAAAATACCGGAAGGTTCTGGGGGGGGTGGTCGCCCTGCAAGTGAACATGGGCGCCGGCGGTATTCACCCAACCGCCGAGCGCCCATTTTGCGGTCAGGGTCTCGCGGCGCACTTGCACGACCAAGGTCCTTGGGAAGCGGCGTTCGACGCGCACCGACCCGACCCATGGCACCTGGCTCACGGCCTGCCCCACGGCGCCCAGATCGAGAGCGTAGAAGTTTTCCCGCATAAACGGCGCAATCGCACTCACCAGCCGCTGGTGAGGGATGCCTTGAAGGTTGCCGACCAAGCGGATCACGCGCACCGGGAAGCGTCCCGGCGCCAGAACAGCGCGCAGCAACAGTGCGAGAACGGTAAGCCCCAGCAACAGCGCTGCGGCCAGGACGTAGGGCTTTCGGAGCCGACCAAAAACGCCAAACAGCCGCGCCCCGACCCTGGGGGTTGTCGAACGCATACGCATGGTGGCGCTCGCTCTCATGACCCCTCCAGGGTTTGGGCAAGAATCCGTTCCACCAACACTTCAAAAGGCAGGCCGGCCGCCTGCGCTGCCATGGGCACAAGGCTGTGATCGGTCATGCCCGGCACGGTATTGAGTTCAAGGACGTAGGGGCGGCCTTGGCCATCGACCATGATATCGACCCGGCCCCACCCGCGCGCGCCAAGGGCCGCGAAGGCCGCCTGCGCGATGTCCTGCAGCTCGCGCTCCGCCTGTGGAGATAAGCCGGACGGACAGTGATAGCGAGTGCTGTCCAAGAGGTATTTGGCCTCATAGTCGTAGAAATCATGCGGCGTCTCGAGCCTTATGATAGGAAGCGCCTGCTTACCCAATATGGCGCAGGTGTACTCGGGACCGACAATACAACGCTCCGCGATGACCGGCCCGAACGATCGCGCCTTTTTGTAGGCGGCCTTGAGTTCCCCCTCGGCCTTCACTTTACTGATGCCAATACTGGAACCCTCGGAAACCGGCTTGATGATCAGTGGAAAGCCAAGCTCTAGAGCGGCATCAAGCTGTGCCTCCGACTCAATGATCCGGTAGTCGGGCGTAGGGATCGAGGCAGCCCTCCAGACGGCCTTGCTGAGGACCTTGTCCATCGCCACCGCAGAGGCGCCTACCTGGCTGCCGGTATAGGGAATGCCGAGGACCTCCAAAAGCCCTTGCACGCAACCATCCTCGCCCAAGTGCCCGTGCAACACGATAAACGCGCGGTCGTAACGGCCCCCCATGAGTCGTTCGACCAAGTCGGCGCCCGCGTCGATTCCATGCGCATCAATACCCTGGGCCGTGAGCGCCGCCAGAACGGCACTCCCGCCCTTCAGGGAGACCTCTCGCTCGGATGACTCACCGCCGTACAAGACGGCTACCTTGCCGTATCTCGTCACTGATCATCTCCCAAGATCCGAACCTCCAGTTCGAGCAGCACACCTGTGCGTTCCTGCACAGCAGACTGGACGCTTGCGATCAGGCGCTCAATGTCGCCCGCGCTGGCGTTGTTGTCATTTATAATGAAATTGGCGTGACGTGCGGATACGGTCGCCCCACCCTCGCGTAATCCTTTAAGCCCCGCAGCCTCGATCAAGCGTGCAGCAAAATCGCCGGGCGGGTTGCGAAACACCGAGCCGGCATTCGCCGTCTGTATGGGCTGCGTTCTCTTGCGCATTGCCAAGCACTCTTTTATGCGCCTTTTGCCATCCACAGCGAGGCCTTTGACCAGTTCGAAGCGAGCGGCCACGAACCACTCCCCTGGGTACCCCTCTACGGAACGGTAGGCCACCTTGAATTCCGCAGGGCGACGCATACGGATCTCGCCACGCCTATCAATCGTCTCGACTGCGCCGACATGGCTCCAGGTGTCACTCCCTGCGGCCCCGGCGTTCATCGCCAATGCCCCACCAACAGTACCGGGAATCCCGGCGAGAAACTCAAGCCCCTCATAGCCACGATCGGCGCAGAAGCGGGCGAGCTTCGCAAGCGGTACGCCGGCCTCGGCATAAATACCGTCTTGGGTTTCCTGCAATAGCGACAAGCCCCCAACGGTGGCAATGACCGTTCCCTTAATGCCACCGTCGCGCACCAAGACATTGCTGCCGAGACCTAACCACACGAGCGACTCGCGGTGATATTCCGCCAGGAATACTGACAGCGCCTGGATGCTCTTAGGCGTATAAAAAACCTCCGCTGGGCCGCCTACCCGCCAACTCGTGTGACGCGCGAGGCGCTCGGCGTAACGAATCCCGAACTCAGCAGAAGAGTCGGCCATCATTGCCGCGCCTCCCTTAAGGCTGAAGGTAAACCCAGTGCAATATGGCCAATATTGCCAGCCCCCAATGTCAGCACCATATCGTTAGCCGCAAGGACCTGCGCGAGTATCTTGGGTAGGTCCACTAGGCCCTCCACAAACACCGGGTGGCGACCGCGAGCGCGAATCGAGCGGCACAACGATCGCCCATCAGCCCCACTGATCGGGGTCTCGCCGGCCGCGTAGACCTCGGTGATAAAGAGGTTATCGACGTCCCCCAAGACAGCGGTAAAATCCTCAAGCAGGTCATGGGTACGGGTATAGCGGTGCGGCTGAAACACCACGACCAGCCGCCGCGTCGGCCAACCCTCGCGCGCTGCGCGCAGGGTCGCGGCAATCTCTCGTGGGTGATGCGCGTAATCGTCGACAAACAATATGTCCCCATTACCCCACGGCTCGACACCGTTGATCTGAAAACGACGACCGATACCGGAAAACGAGGACAGGCCCAAGGCAATATCCTCGCGTTTAGCGCCCAACTCGCGCCCCACCGCAATCGCCGCCAATGCATTCAGGACGTTGTGATGGCCAGGCTGGCGAAGAGATGTTGAAAGCCAACTCTCCTCGCCCTGACAGGCCACCTGAAAATGCATATTTTGGCCATCCTGAGTGATGTTGTAGCCACGCAGTTCCGCGTCCGGACTCACTCCGTAAGTCAGAACCGGTTTATGGATCTCGGGAATCAGCTCCCGTATGACCGGATCATCTATACAAACAATCGCAAGACCATAGAACGGCAGGTTATGCAGAAATGCCAAGAATGCCCGCTTCAGCCGCTGGAAATCGCCACCATATGTGCCCATGTGGTCGGCATCGATATTCGTGACAATCGCGATGAACGGCTGAAGATGCAGAAACGATGCGTCGCTCTCATCGGCCTCGGCAACCAAATAACGCCCGCGACCGAGCCGCGCATGGCTCCCCACGCTATTGAGGCGGCCACCGATCACGAACGTGGGATCCAGCCCCGCTTGGCCGAGTACGCTTGCGACTAGGCTTGTTGTAGTCGTCTTGCCATGCGTGCCGGCTACGGCAATGCCCTCCTGAAGGCGCATAAGCTCGCCCAACATCTCCGCGCGCGGTATGACAGGAATTTTCGCGGCGCGGGCCGCCAACACCTCCGGATTCTGAGCGGCAATCGCAGAGGAGATGACCACCACGTCTTGGTTGCAGACATAGCTTTGTTGATGGCCGATATAGACCTTGATGCCGAGACTGCTGAGGCGTCTTGTGGTTGCGCTCTCGGCGGCATCTGAGCCGGAGACCTCGAATTTGAGGTTATGAAGAACCTCGGCTATGCCGCACATACCGACGCCACCGATGCCCACAAAATGGATACGCTGAACGTTATGCACGGGCCACCTCCAGGCACGCGGCCACGATACGATCTGTTGCGTCTGGCATCGCGCAAGCGCGACTCCGTTCAGCCATAAGAGCGGCCACCTCCGGTTGCGTTGCTAGGCCGCTTAGTAAATCGGCAACATGGGACGCGGAGAATTCGGCCTGAGTCACGCATATTGCCGCCTCACGATCGGTCAAAAAACGGGCATTAGCAGTCTGGTGGTCATCGGTAGCGAATGGGAATGGCACGAGGATAGCGGTGGTCCCCACCGCACACAGTTCGGCGATAGTCATAGCCCCCGCTCGACAGATCACCACATCCGCCCAGGTGTACTCGGCGGCCATATCCGCGATGAACGGAACAACGGCCGCAGTAATACCGTGACTACGGTAGCGCGTCTCCGTCTGTTGTAGGCCCGCCGGACCGCTTTGATGGTGAATGAGCGGCCGCACCGATGGGTCCAGGAGCGCCACGGCTTCCGGAACGACCTCATTTAGGATCTGTGCGCCTTGGCTGCCGCCCACCACCAGCACGCGCAACGGGGGTTCGCGCCCTGCTAGACGCACATCCGGCTTGGGAACCGCAAGGATCTCAGAACGCACCGGATTGCCAATATGGGTGGCGCCAGGGAGCGATCCAAAGGCGTCCGGAAACCCACACAAGACCCGGTCTGCGATGAGCGCAAGCCAGCGATTCGTAAGTCCGGCGTACGCATTCTGCTCGTGCACGACGAGGGGCGTGCGGGTCAACCACGCCACAACCCCCCCGGGCCCCGCGACAAAACCGCCGAGCGCCAGCGCCAGCGCTGGCCGATGCCGCCGGAAGATCCGGAACGCCTGCCAAAGCGCCACGGCGAGACGGCCGGGAAGCAAGACCATGTCTTTTAGCGAACCGCGCCGCAGGCCCTGAATAGTAATCCATTCCACCGGGAACCCCGCCTCAGGAACGACGCGCGCCTCAAGTCCATTATGTGTACCTACCCACACCACATTGATGCCCTGGCTACGTAAAGCGCGCGCCACCGCCAAGCCCGGAAAGACGTGACCGCCAGTACCACCTGCCATTATGAGCGCCGTTCTCATCGGGACGCCCCTTGTGCTCGTGTTTCTTGGTCGATTCGCAACAACAGCGCCACCGCGACGCAGCTCATTAGGGTGCTCGATCCACCGTAGCTCAGCAACGGTAGCGCCAGGCCCTTGGTCGGCAGAACGCCCATGTTGACGCCCATGTTGATGATCGCCTCAAGGCCTATCAAAATGCCGATTCCCTGCGCGACAAAGCTCGAATAAAGATCGCCAGTCCGCCGTGCGCCATCGGCAATCTGGAAGGCCCTGACAATAAGGATCGTAAACAGCGCCACAACGGCAACAATGCCGACAAAACCTAACTCTTCGGCAATGATGGCAAACAGGAAATCGGTATGTGCGGCCGGAAGGTAGTAAAGCTTTTGGAGACTAAGGCCCAACCCGCGCCCAAACCAGCCGCCACGACCAAAGGCCATTAACGACTGCACTAACTGATAGCCGTTACCCTTCGCTTGCGCAAACGGATGCAAGAAGCCGATGATTCGCTCCTCGCGATAATGGGAGGCCACTATCAGGGCGGCACCTGCCCCAAGACCCGCAAAGACAACCGCCAAGAAATGGGAGAGGCGTACGCCGCCCATGAAGAGCATGCCGAAAGCGACCAGCCATAAAATCACTTCACTGCCCATATCGGGCTCGAGCAGCAACAGAATGCCGGTCACCATAAGAAGGGTGGCCACCGTCAAAATACCGTAGGTAAATTCGCTCAAGCGATCCTGCTGGCGCACAAGATAGCCGGCGAGATAAAGCACCAGGAACAATTTTAGAAATTCGGATGGCTGAATATTTCCCACGCCAAGCGATAGCCAGCGCGCCGAACCGTTTACTCGTACGCCGACATCCGGAATCAATACCATGACCAAGGCTACGAGTCCCGCGATCAGAAGGTAGGGAGACATGGATCGCCAATAGGTCGTGGGGATATGCACCACCACAAACAGGGCCACGATACTCACGGCAATATTCACGAAGTCGTGCAAGAGATAGTAGGACCAGTAGCCGCCGCGATCGGCGGCAATAAACGCCGACGCCGAATACACCATCGTCAACCCGAACGCCAAGAGCACGAGCACCGTGTAGAGCAACACGGGGTCAAGCGCCGGAACGCGCCGCGGCTGACTTGCGCCGTACGCTTCAATCATGCGCCCCTCCCGACTGGCCCAATATCAGCCGCCGCACGGCGGCCGTGAACACTTCGCCCCGGTGCGCATAGTTACGAAACATGTCGAAGCTGGCACATGCCGGGGACAGCAGAACTTGGTCGCCTGGGTGTGCGTATTCGCGGGCCGCAAGGACCGCCTCCTCCATGTCGCGCACCAAGCGTAGCGGGCAACAACCAGTCAGCGCCTCCTCGATTCGCGGGGCATCGCGACCCATAAGCACAACCGCCCGCGCCTTCTCCCGCACGATCGCGGCGAGGGCGGTGAAATCGGCGCCCTTGCAATCGCCTCCGGCAATGAGCACAACGGGGCCCTTCAGCCCGGCCACAGCGGCGGCCGTGGCACCTACGTTCGTTCCCTTTGAATCGTCTATCCACGATACGCCGTCGACGTTGGCGACCAGTTGGGTGCGGTGGGCGAGCCCCTGGAAATCCCCGACCGCGTCGATCATCGCCGCAGTGTCCCGACTCATCGCCGTAGCGAGCGCAAAGGCCGCTAGCACGTTCGCAATATTATGCTGGCCTGGTATCGGAATAGCGGATGCTGGCATAAGCCGCTGCTTACCCTGCGCCAGCCAGATCTGCGACTCGTGGGCCAGAAGTCCAAAGTCGTGACCCGTGGGGCGATCCAGGCCAAACGACAATACCTCACGCTCAGCATGCGCCAGGGTAGCCACACACTGGTCGTCGCGATTGACGACCATCCGCCCGAAGCCCGCGAAAATACGCGCCTTGGCGTGGGCGTATTCGGCGAAATCGTCGTAGCGATCCATATGATCAGGGCTAACGTTGAGAATCGTTGCCGCTTGCGCGTTCAGGCTTGCGGTCGTTTCGAGCTGGAAGCTCGACAACTCGAGAACGTAGACGTCGGGGGCCGGCCGGCCCAACAAGGTCAGTACCGGCACGCCGATATTACCGGCGACGGCAACACGCAACCCGGTACGCGCCAACATGTCGCCAACCAGGGTCGTCACTGTGCTCTTGCCATTAGAGCCGGTAATGGCAATAACCGGGGCATCACAAGCACGCGCAAACAATTCGACGTCGCCGATTATGGCCACGCCGCTTCTGGCCGCCGCCGCGATGGCGGGTTCCTTAACAGACACGCCGGGACTGACCACTATGAGGTCGGCGCCCAGGAACACGTGCTCCGGAAAAGGGCCGGTCAACAATGGCACTCCGGGATGCTGCTCTTGCAGTCTGGCCATAAGCGGCGGCGCCGACCGGCTATCGCAGACCAGCAGATCGTAGCCTGCGTCCCGCAAATAAGGGACGCACGACAAACCGGTGTCGCCAAGCCCGACGACGATGGCCTGCCGGCTCATAGGTGGCCCCCGAGGGTCGCTAGGCCCACCAGAACGAGAATAAAGGTCGCAATCCAGAAGCGCACGATCACCCGCGGTTCCGGCCATCCCTTTAGCTCAAAATGGTGATGCAGGGGCGCCATTTTGAACACCCGGCGGCCAGTCAATTTAAACGACGCCACTTGCAACATGACCGAGAGAGTCTCGACCACGAATACGCCGCCCATGATAAATAAAAGGATTTCCTCACGAATCGCGACGGCAACGATGCCGAGCGCCGCGCCGAGCGCCAACGCCCCGACATCACCCATGAAAACTTGGGCGGGATAGGCGTTAAACCAGAGAAAGGCCAGCGCGGCGCCAGCAATCGCGCAGCAGAAAATGAGCAGATCGCGCGCCTCCGGGACAAATGGGTGAGCCGCTGCCGCCGCAAGATGGGGAGACCCGGCGACATAAGCCAATAAGCCTAACGCGGCCGCTACTAACGCGGTTGGGAAGGCGGCGAGACCGTCTAGACCATCCGTCAAGTTGACGGCATTGCTGGTGCCGGTTACCACTAGGCAGCCTAGGCCGATGAACCCAAATGCCCCCAGCTGGACGAGCGGCCAGCCAATAACAGGTATATAAAGGGCGGTCTCGGAACCGGAGTGGGCCAGCGCGAAGATAGTCGATACGGCCAATACGGAAACGACCATCTGGGCGGTGAACTTATTGCTTGCGCCGATGCCCCTGGGGTTCTTGTGGAGCAATTTGATGTAGTCGTCCACCCAACCGATAAGACCAAACGCCAGCAAGGTCGCCAAGGCGGTCCAGGTCACACCGTCACTGATCCGCATCCATAGGAGGGTCGACACGGTAATGGAGAAGAGCATCAGAATGCCGCCCATCGTCGGTGTCCCGGCCTTCTGGTAATGGCTTTGCGGTCCATCCTTCCGAACCGTCTGGCCAATAAGACGCAGGGTCAGGCGCCGGATCATGACCGGCCCAATGGCCAGACCGACCGCGAACGCAGTCAAAAGCGCTAATAATGCGCGGCCCACCAAAAAGTCTGTCCCGGTAGCGTCTAAATGGGCAAAATACTTATAAAGCAGCAGCAGCATCGCGCCCTCCCTGAGCCTGGAGGGCTGTCACGACCCGCTCCATGCGCATGCTCCGTGAACCTTTCACCAAAACCACGGCCTGGTCGTGCATGACATTTCGCAAGTCTTGCGTCAATGTCTCCACGTCATCGTAATGTCGCCCCTTGGCGCCGAAACTCTGGCTCGCATGCTGAGCCAGCGCGCCCAAGGTCCAGAGATGGTCAATTCCGGCGTGGGCCGCCGCCGCGCCGAAGACGCCGTGCAGAAGCACGCTGTCCGGACCGAGCTCGGCCATATCGCCCAACACGAACCAGCGTTCCCCCGGCAGACTCGCCAGGACATCGAGGGCTGCACGCGCCGAATCCGGATTGGCATTGTAGGTGTCGTCAATCACGCGCGACCCGCTATAGCCAAGCCCGCTTTCGAGCCGCCCATGAATGGGCTGGACGGCGGACAGGCCCGCCGCAATAGTCGACGGCGCAACGCCCAGGCTCAGCGCGACCGCCGTAGCCGCCAGGGCGTTTTGCACGTTGTGCCGACCTAGCAGTCCCAACCTTACAGAAAGCGGACCAGACCACGCCGATGCCTGCATTACCACATCGCTCCCGAGGGCGTCCAAGGCGTAGGTAGCACTGACATCGGCCGGCGCCTGCAGGCCATAGGTCAATACGTCCCCGCCTGACAGACCGCGCCAATACGCGGCAAACGCATCGTCTGCATTAATGACGGCGGTCCCTTGCCGTGAGAGCGCGGAATAGACTTGACCCTTTTCTTCGGCAATCGCCTGTACCGAGCCGAGCCCCGCCAAGTGCGCCGAACCCGCATTGGTAACTACCCCCACGTCGGGCGCGGCAATGGCGGCCAGGGCGGCAATCTCGCCGGGGCGATTCATGCCCATCTCGACTACGGCATAGCGATGCTCAGCGCGCAACCGAAGAAGGGTAAGCGGCATGCCAATGTCATTATTCAAGTTGCCCTCGGTGGCAAGTACCGAGCCGCTGCGAGCGAGAATCTGGGCGATCATTTCCTTGACGCTGGTTTTGCCATTGCTGCCAGTCACCGCAACGACTTTGGCCGTCATGCGTCGCCGCCAATAGGCAGCGAGTTGACCGAGCGCGATGCGTGTGTCGCGCACCACGACACAAACGGGCCAACCCGCTTCGGGCGGGCGATCCGTTAATGCCGCCGCCGCGCCTAGGCTGTGGGCCGTGCGCAAAAAATCGTGGCCGTCATAACGTTCCCCGCGCAGCGCCACAAAAAGGCAGCCGGGGGTCATGGCCCGGGTATCGGTCACAACGCCGGTGACGCGCCCGGCCGTGCCGAACACATGGCCGCCCACGGCGCCGGCAATCTCGGCTAGCGTAATCACGATACCTCCAGGAGCTGGCGCACAGTTTGGCGGTCACTGTACGGCACGCAGCGATCGCCAAACTGTTGATATTCTTCGTGGCCTTTACCGGCGATGACAACGACATCGCCCAAGGTAGCGATTGCCAACGCGCGGGCAATGGCCGCCTTGCGCTCACCGACAACTTCTAGTCGCGAGCGCGCCGCCTCGGGGACGCCCGCCAAGATATCGGCCACAATCCGGTTAGGGTCCTCGTGCCGGGGATTATCATGAGCTACGATCAAATAATCGGCGAAACGGCTCGCACACGCCCCCATCAGTTGCCGCTTGCCGCGATCGCGATCACCCCCACAACCAAACACACATATGACGCGCCCCTGCGCATGGGCGCGCGCCCCTACTAGGGCTTTTTCGAGGGCGTCGGGCGTGTGGGCATAGTCGACGACAACAAGTGGTTGGCGTGGACCGGTAGAGAACCGCTCCATACGGCCAGGAATGGCCGCGACTTCCGCGAGCACGCGCGCCGCATCCTCGGCGCGCCAGCCAAGGGCCAAAAGCGTAGTCAGGGCGGCGGCCAAATTATGAACGTTAAAATAACCGAGCAGCGGACTGTGCAGCACAATCGAGCCCTCGGGGCACATGAACTCCACCACAAGGCCGGAAATAGTGGCCTTCATGTCCCGGATGCGCACATCGCCCCGTGTGCCATAAAACCAGCGATGCACGGCGGGCACCAATTGCTCTTTCAGTATCTCGCTAAACGGATCGTCGGCGTTCAGCACCGCAAATTGGAGTTCCGGTCGCGCAAAGAGCAAGGCCTTCGCGGCCCCGTACCTATCCATATCCCCATGATAATCAAGGTGGTCGCGCGTTAAATTCGTAAACACCGCACCCGTGAAGCGCACGCCGCCCACCCGCCCCTGATCCAAGGCGTGGGATGACACCTCGAGCGCGACCGATGTGGCGCCCTCCGAGCGGAACCGATGGAGCCAGCGATGGAGCGCTATGGCATCAGGGGTAGTCCGTTCCGCTGGTAAAAGCTGCCCGGGGAAACCATTTCCGAGGGTACCGACAAGCGCACAAGGGCTTATGGTATTCAGCGCATGCGCAATCAAATGGGCGGTCGTGGTTTTGCCGTTCGTGCCCGTTACCCCAATAACCGCCATCGCCTGGGAGGGGCTGCCGTAAAACCGGTCGGCAATGAGCCCAACCGTGTGCCGCAAATCCGGGTACGACACAACTGGTACCTGACCCACCCGACTGTCGGGCGCGCTTTCACTTAGCACCGCAACGGCGCCGCGGGCGACCGCATCGACAATAAACCGACGGCCATCCTGTTTGCTACCGGCCAACGCGATAAAGAGCGATCCTGGCACGACGGTGCGACTATCCAGGCTAAGCGCGGTAATGGGCCGATCGATCTCCGCGCCTACGTGGCGCAGGCCCGCTAGCAGTGCCTTTAGGGTCAAGGCGCTCACGGCAACCTCATCGTGGCTCGCGCCATGGTCGTGATCGGGTCATCGGGGGGAATATTGAGAATCCGCAGCGCCCCAGTCATCACCTTACGAAACACAGGTGCCGCGCACTCGGCGCCATAATACCCGTGCTTTTGGGGGTCCCGAATAACCACTACCATCACCAGCCGCGGATGGGAAGCCGGCGCGAAACCCGCGAACGAGGCCACGTATCGATAACGATGGTAGCCCTTGCTGTCGGCGATATGAGCGGTGCCAGTCTTCCCGGCCACCCGGTAATTGACAATATCGGCCGCGGCACCCGTGCCCATGGGGCTCGCCGCCAGCTCCAGCATATGACGCATTTCCCGGGCGACGGCCCGGGAATAGACACGCCGACCCTTTACGGGGCCGGTCTCTTTCAGGATGCTGATGGGCTCCAATACCCCCCCGTTCGCGAAGACCGTGTAGGCGCGAGCAAGCTGTAAAGGGGTGACCGATATCCCATATCCGAACGACAAAGTGGCCTTTTGGATGGGCGCCCAGGTGTTGGGTGGCGCCAGGACGCCGGGCGATTCCCCGGGCAGGCCACTATGGGTGGAATGCGCGAAACCCAGCGCCAGAAAATTACGATACATAGCAGTCCGGGTCAGCGTCGTTAGCGCGATTTTCGAGGCACCCACGTTGCTCGAATCCGCAATAACGTGGGACACGTCAATAAGCCCAAAATTCCCGACATCGCTGATTTTATTGGGGCCGACCCAGTAGCTTCCGGGCGATGTGTTTACCAGGGTATGGGGGACTACCCGACCTGTTTGTAAGGCCAAGGCAATCGTAAACGGCTTAAGCGACGAGCCGGGCTCAATGACGTCGGTCACGGCCCGGTCACGATAATAAGCGCTGTTTAAATCACTGCGCGTATTGGGATTGAAGCTTGGCACGTTGACCAACGCCAAGACCTGCCCGGTACGTGAGTCGAGAACAATGGCCGAGCCGCTGCGCGCATCGTGATAACGGACCGCCTTTAGTAACTGTCGGTAGGCTAAATACTGAATGCGCTGGTCAACGCTCAGCACCAGATTTTTGCCAGGCTGTGGTGGGTGCGGGCCCTTGCGTATGGCAATCGGTTCACCCTGACCGTCACGAATCACCACCGCAGTGCCCGCCTGCGGGCTTAAGCGGGCGTTGTAGGCAAGCTCGATACCATCTTGCCCTTGATCGTTGATGTTCGTAAAGCCAACGAGAGTGGCGCTGACAGCGCCGGTGGGATAATAGCGCCGGTACTCACGCTGAGAGGTAACGCCTGGGATACGAAGATCAAGGACGTGCTGGGCAAATCGGGGATCTACCTGGCGACGCAGGTACATGAATTGCTCGTGGCGCTGATGGGTCAGGGCGTGCTCAAAAGTCGGCAAGGTCCAACCGATAGCGGCGGCCAAGCGTGGCCAAACATTGGGCTCCTTGATCAGCACCTGCGGGTTCGCCCACAAGGAGTCCACTGGCGTGCTAATGGCGAGGGGGTGGCCGTTGCGGTCCACGATCATGCCCCGATGTCCTTCCTTGCGGATAGTCTCTACCTGTTGATGCCGCGCCTCGCGCCGCAGGAACGGTGCATCCAGCACTTGGAGATAGAATGCGCGCGCCACCATCAGGCTAAGCGCCCCCAACATCACGACCAGGACGAAGGACGACCGCCCAAATCCTGCCTGAGACATCATTGCGGAATGGAGGGGATAGGCGGTCATGGGATCGGCGTGGGCCTCATGTAAAGGAGCACGATGCGACGCGGGTTCGGCATAACCATATCGAAATTGCGGCGCGCGATCCGGTCGACGCGACGATGCTCAGCCAGCGTGCCCTGCTCTAGCAGTAGCCGCCCCCACTCTACCTGGAGGGCATCCTTTTGCGTCATGAGCCGCTGTTCAGGAGCAAAGAGCAGGAGGTAGCGGTTGCGGATATCCACAAGCGCAAGGGCGGACACGAACAAAACGACGATCCAAAACCACGTCCCTCTCCTACTCATAAGGGACCTCCAGTCGTTCGGCCACCCGTAGCACCGCACTCCGCGCTCGAGGGTTTTGCGCGATCTCGCGCGAACTCGCGCGCACGGCCTTGCCGATCACTCTCAGGCGCGGCTTCAAGGCCGCGTGCGGGACCGGAAGGCGCGCCGGATAGGAGTCGCCACGGGACTCAGCGGCAAAGAATTGTTTCACAAGTCGATCTTCCAGCGAGTGGAAGCTGATCACGGCCAACCGCCCGCCCTTCTTTAATAGGCGCAAGGCTATGGGCAAGACACGTTCGAGTTCCCCCAATTCATCATTAACGAGGATGCGTAACGCCTGAAAACTCCGCGTGGCCGGATCCTGCCCCGGCTCCCGGCGCGGAATATGGTGCGCGACCAGGGCCGCGAATTCCTTGGTAGTGGTAATGGGGGTCTGAGCGCGGGCGCCGATAACCGCACGGGCAATGCGCCGCGCATAGCGCTCCTCGCCGAAATCACGCAATACCCGCGCGATCGCAGACTCGTCGGCCGAATTCAGCCATTCGGCCGCGGTCGGCCGCGACTGCCGATCCATGCGCATGTCGAGCGGTCCCTCATGCCGAAAGCTAAATCCGCGGCAAGCCTCATCAAACTGGGGGGAGGAAACCCCCAAATCGAACAGTATTCCATCAAAGCCTCCCTGCCATCCTGCGTTCTCTTGGTAACGTTCCATCATAGAGAACCGCCCTTTCGCTATCGTCACGCGCGGGTCTTGGCCAAACCGCCGCGTTGCTACGTCGATCGCCTGCTCGTCGCAATCCATAACAAGGAGTCGACCCTCTAGCGCCAATCGCGCCAAAATCTCGCCACTGTGCCCACCACGCCCGAATGTCGCGTCCAGATACCGCCCATCGGGCCTGACGGCGAGAGCATCCACGGCCTCGGCCAAGAGAACCGGTCGATGCAGGTCGCCAGTCACAACGACAATGACTGCAATTCAGTCGGCAATTCTTCGTTGTCGGTTGCCGCCAGCCATTCCGCGCGACATGTGTTCCAGGTGGCCTGATCCCATAGCTCGAACTTATTACCCTGCCCAATCAACATAATGTCCTTATCGAGTGCGGCAAATTCACGCAATGGCGCGGGCAGCAAGATGCGCCCCGCCCCGTCCATATCACACTCCGTCGCATGCCCAATCAAAAGACGCTGTAGTCGCCGGGTTTGAGGATGAAAGCTTGGTAAAGAGGCGAGCTTGGCCTCGATAACCTCCCATTCCGGAAGTGGGTAGAGGAGTAGGCAATGGTCGCGGTCGACGGTCATGATGAGCTGGCCCGCGCAGTGCGCAACAAGACCTTCCCGATACCGGGTGGGGATCGCTATTCGCCCCTTGCCGTCGAGACTGATATTGTTAACCCCGCGGAACATCTCTCCCCCTTGGGACGCGACTCCACAAATACCCACATTTACCCACTCCGTGACACTATAGAGACGCGTGAAAAGCGAAGTCAAGCCCAAAGCGCAAAAAGGGGATGAATAGCAGCGTTTAGCGCTCTAAAGGTGGGTACAAGCCACCAAAAGAGGGGTAGAAGTGGGAGTTGGCCGATAAGCCGGGTTCTGTCGTGAGCAGTCATTCCTCTGGGACGCCTGTCACCAAGCGCCTCTAGCAACCTACCCGGGGACGACGCGGGCCAGCGTCATAGTCCCCCTATTCGGTCTTGCTCCAGGTGGGGTTTACCCTGCCACCGATGTTGCCACCGGCGCGGTGCGCTCTTACCGCACCATTTCACCCTTACCCGCATAGCGGGCGGTATATTTTCTGTGGCACTTTCCGTAGGCTCGCGCCTCCCAGGCGTTACCTGGCACCTTGCCCTATGGAGCCCGGACTTTCCTCTGCCCTTGCGAGCAGCGACTGCCTAGCCAACTCCCGGGCGCAGTATACGCGTTTACGCGTGCGGTAATCGTGGTATTCGCCAGTGAGCCAAGGTTTATTTATCGGCTAGGTGCGCGATGATCGCGTGATAAGACGCCAGAGCCGATTCAAGGCCCTGATCGAGTAGTGTATCCAACAACTGCGGGAGGTCGACCCCTTCGCGCCGCAGACCCTCTAACACCAGTTGGGCCTGCGCCATCTCGCCTTCGAGCAAGGCGCGCGGGCGAGTGTGTGCCAATACTGCGGCCAAGGTAGTCGGTGGGATCGCATTGATGGTATCGGGCCCAATGAGCCGATCGATGTACCAGGTCGCCGAATAGTTAGCGTCCGGGCTGCCCGTACTCGCCCACAAAGGCCACTGCGGGCGGGCGCCCCGGGATCGTAAACGCGCGAAACCCTTGCCGCGAAAGAGGTCCTTATATCGCCGGTAAAGGCGTTGCGCGTTCGCCATGCCGGCGCGACCCAGGAGCGTCTTTAATCTTTTGGCCTCAGCGGCTGGCGCCGCCTCGAGCTGCGCGCGCAATAGACCATCTATGGCCACATCCACCCGGCTGACAAAGACGCTCGCCACTGATGCCACGCGATCTATGGACTTGCCGTCGGCCAATCGATCCTCGAGCGCCCCCATGTAGGCCGCCGCTACCCGATCGTACGAGTGGGGCGCAAAAATCAAGGTCGCATTCACATTGATGCCGAGGCGCAACACCTCGCGCATGGCCGTACAGCCAGCCTCGCTGGCGGGAATCCCGATTAAGACATTGGGCCTTCCGACCGCCGCCCAAAGAAGCTTGGCCTCTGTTACGGTCGCCTCGACATCCTGCGCCAGTGCGGGCGCAACCCCAATGGTCACATAGCCATCCTCGGCTAAACTCCGGTCGTAGACGCCGCGTAAGGCATCGGCCGCCAATTGCGCATCGGTTACCAGCAGTTGTCGAACCACGGCCGCCGGGGCCATGCCGCTTGTGCGCAGCGTATGAATATCCGCATCGTATTGCTGGCCCTCTAAAATCGCCTTCGCGAATATGGTGGGGTTGGCCGTCACGCCCCGCACTCCAGACGCAATCAAGGCACGCAGACCGCCGCTCGTCATAAGCTCACGGCTCATACCGTCGTGCCAAATCCGTTGGCCAAGTGTGGCGATCCGCTCAAGACTATTCATACGTGCACCTATTGAGTCACATGTTAACGACCGGGCAACGATGGCCAGCCCCGCCCTGGGGCCAATATGTTCCGTCAGCCGCCCTAGACCCAAGGCCTGCGACCCCCGCCGGGGCCGCGCTAGAGCGACCCGCCCGCAGTGGGTCCGTCCACCCGGAAACCCAATCTCCGCAGCCCGCTCACACAGTATCCCTTTCTGTGCGATCTTCTACCAGCACCGAACCCGCCGACCTCGCTAGGCCTCGGAAAGCGGCCCCCACACAGGCGCGCTTCAGCCGTCGCCGCCACGCCCAAACACAGACCGGCGGGCGCGAGACTCCATGGCGTCTGGGCAAAAAAAATCCCCCGTAAACGGGGGATTTTTTCCTGCCAGAGGCTGTCGGTCGTTAGGATTTCGGCTTCGAGGAGCCAGTCCCCATGCCTTCGCCCTTCTTCTGGGCCTCCTCCCTGTCGTGAACGTCCTTCCAATACTCTCTCTTCATGAAATACGCGAGAATGGACAAGACAACCAGGGTTCCGATCACGTAGCCGCCGATCTCCCGGCGCACAAACACCGATGGGTCGCTTGCATAGCGCAAGAACGCCACGATATCCGCGACCTGCTGATCATAGGCCGCTTTTGGTTCCACGCCCGCCTTCAATTCCTTACCGTCCTTGGCGTAAGTGCCGCCCCAAGGAGCCAGAACATTCGGCATCGCGACATTCGGGAAGACGTGATTGTTCCATCCCGAAGGGCGCTGTGGATCCCAATAGAAGGAGGTCAGATACGTGTAGATGAACCGTGCCCCCGTAGCACGCACGATATGGCTCAGGTCGGGCGGCGGAAGACCAAACCACTTCGCCGCGTCCGCCTGGGTCATGGCGGGCTCCATGCCCTCCAGATAGTGCGAGCCGCCGGGGAGCATGATGTCTTTCTTAATCTCGGCCTTGGTCATGCCGAGATCCCCCGCGAGACGATTATAACGGAGCGAGCCCACAGCGTGGCAGGAGCTGCAGTGCTCCGCAAAGAGTTTCGCTCCCGCAATCACCGTTGGCTTATTGAAGGTGTACGAGGGCGTTGCCAGGGTCTCGGCTTGCGCCAGCCCCAAGCCAAGGGACACCAAAGCGCCGGCGATGGCGCCTACCCATGCTTTCCTGATCATGACCTCACCCTTTCCGGCACTTTCTTGGTCGGTTCTATTGAACTGATGATTGGCAGTAAGACATAAAATCCAATATAGATCGCCGCGCCCAGGCGCTCCACCAGGAAGTACTTAGGCAATGCCGGCTGCTCCCCGACCCACGCCAAGGTAAAGAAGGTGATTCCCATGATGATGATCATGGCCTTGTACACGGGACGGTAACGACTGGAACGTACCGGGTTACGATCAAGCCACGGGAGGAAGAATGGGAACATAACCGCTGCGGCCATAAGTATGATTCCCTCATACTTATTCGGAATAGCGCGCAACATGGCGTAGTAAGGCGCGAGATACCAAGGCGGCGTCACGTCCGGAAGGCTAACCATGGGGTTGGCCGGGAAGAACGTCGTCCGCTCAAGGAAGACGCCATGCATAGTTGGCGCGTAGAAGATGATAGCCGCGAAGATCGTCAGAAACACGCCGACCCCGAACACATCCTTGACCGTGTAGTAGGGATGAAACGGAATGCCGTCCAACGGAATCCCGTCAGCGCCCTTCAGCTTCTTGATCTCGATACCGTCAGGATTGTTGGATCCCACCTGATGGAGCGCCAAGATATGGAGCACGATCAAGGCCGCGATAATCATAAACCACAGCACCGCGTGCAAAGCCAGGAACCGCTCGAGCGTCGCCGTACCGATACCGGTACCACCGCGCACCAGGGTCGTGAGTCCCGGACCAATCACCGGGATCGCATGGACAATTGAGGTGATAACTACCCCCGCCCAGTACGACAAGTTGCCAAACGGCAGAATGTAGCCGAAGAACGCCTCGCCCATCATCATGATGTAGATGACGTAACCTATGAGCCATAGCAACTCGCGAGGCTTGCGATAGGACCCGTAGAGCATCCCGCGTCCCATATGAAGATAGAGGAGAATAAAGATCAGGGACACGCCATCTACGTGCATATAGCGTACGAGCCAGCCCCACCTTGTGTCGTACATGATGCCCTGTACCGAGCTAAAAGCCTCTTTGCTTGTCGGCACATAGTGCGCCATCAGCAAGAAGCCCGACACAAACTGAAACACGATCATCAGCAGCAACAACGATCCCGTGTAGTACAGGATGTTGAAGTTTTTCGGAGCGTAATACTCCGTCAGATGCTCCCGCATCATTTCGCGTGCGGGGAACCTTTCGTTTAACCAATCACCAAACTTACTCATGCGACTCTCCTACTGGTTCTGAGCCTACCCAATTAACACAAATGCGCGTGCGGAGGCATCGTCGTAATGGTCACTGACTTCCCGTCACTGGAGAAGGTATAGTCGGGGACTACCATGTTATGCGGCGCTGGCGAACCCTTCGTGACACGACCAGAGAGGTCGTACATCGAGCCATGACAGGGGCAATGGAATCCCCCCAACCACCAAGGCGTTACCGTGCCTTTCTTGGGTCGATAATGGGGAATGCAGCAAAGATGCGTGCAGATGCGCACCATCACAAGCCATTCCGGCTTGCGCGAACGGTACTGGTTCTTGCAATAGGTCGGCTGCTGAGGCACATCGGAGTTCGGGTCCCTGAGGATGCCCTTCTTTTCCATCTCGCCTAGCGTCGCCAGCATCGCCGGCGTCCGGTTCACAATGATGACCGGATTCTTCTGCCATGGCACCGTAAGTTGCATGCCCGCCTCAATGGGATCCAGATTCGCAACCGTTACGCCGGCTGCGGCCTCGGCTGCCGTTGGTTCGAGACTATCCACCATTGCCACTGCCATCGTTCCGATGGCCGCGACCCCTACCACCGATGTGGCGGCCGTCAAGAAACGCCGCCGCCCCATGTTGGGTCCGTCTTTCTTACCCTCGACTGTCTTTGCCATGCCTTCACCTCAGCCTACAACACCTTTGCCTTGCAATGGACCTTAACATGTCCCCAAGGCCCCCCTTCCGTACTTTAGATTAACGGAAATTCCTATCGCACTACCTGGGCCCGGCGATCGTCGATAGCTTCATCGATCCAATCCTGGGCCTGAATCAGTTGGCCCCGATGGCTTACGCCATCCGGGCCCATCAAATAGACGTACGCGGACATCAACGCCTCCGGAAGCGGCCATGACGATAACACCGCTCCCGGGTGCGTGCGCAATCGCATGGCGGTACGGACCGGGCCTGGATCCAAAACGTTAACCCGGACCGACGTTCGATCCAGTTCCTGCGCCCACATGAATGCCATATTGTTGAGCGCGGCCTTACTAGCCCCGTAGGCCCCCCAGTATCCTTTGGGGGTGACCGCGCATTCGTCGCTCGTGAACACCACAACGCCATCTTGGGCCGCCTTCAGCAGCGGCAAACAAGCCTGCGTCAGCAAAAACGGGGCCGTCACATTCGCCCGGAACGTCTGGTCCCAATCATCAAGCGGATGAACCTCGAGCGGTGTCAGCAGCTCGAGCACCGCCGCATTGTGAAGGATGCCATCCAAATGCCCGACTTTGTCCTGCACGCTTCCCGCAAGGTCGCGGTAATCGTGGGCCGTAGCCCCGACGAGATCCATCGGATAGATGGCCGGCTCAGAACCACCTGCGGCCAGAATTTGGTCGTAGACGGCCTCTAGCTTGGCTACGGTCTTGCCGAGCAAAATAACCTCGGCGCCATACCGGCCATACGCTAGGGCCGCCGCCCGACCAAGGCCATCGCCCGCCCCAGTCACTAATACCGCCCGCCCTTTAAGGCATCCAGTAGGCGGCTCGTAATGCGGCATGATGGGTCCCCTATACCGGTTAAAGGGTGCGAATATAGGCTGCCAGCGCCTTTATTTGCTGGCCCGACAATTGACCGGCAATCGTCCGCATAATGGCGAGCGGGTCGTTGCTCCTCTGTTTTGTCTTAAAGGCCTGAAGTTGGGCCACAACGTAGGTCATGTGCTGGCCGGCGAGTTGCGGGAAGAGCGGGGTCAAGCCACGACCGGTGGACCCATGACAGGCCGCACAAGCGGGCAAATGACTGGCGACCACGCCACCCAGGTAAAGGGCACGACCCGCGGTTACGAGCGCGGCTGGCTCCGGCGCCCCAGGCGCGGCCTTCTGGCTCGAAAAATAATCGGCCACTTCGGAGATCTCATTCTTGGGGATGCTGGCGGCCATCGCCCACATCATCGACTTACCAAGGGCATCGGCGCGCCTATGGCTTCGGAAATCCTGAATTTGTTTGACAAGATACGGGGCACCTTGACCCGCAAGACTCGGGAACATCGGCACCATCGACACACCCTTCAGACCATGACACGCCGAGCAGCTCTTGGTGACTATCGCTGGCACCTTCACTGTCATCTTTGCCGGTGTCGTCTTTGCCGGCGCCTTCGCTGGATTCGCCGCGTAGGCGCTCCCAAATCCCAGAACCAAACCCATCCCCACTACTACCGCCTTACGTACCGCTCTCACCATTGACCTGCCCTCTTTTGGCGTGACCACCCGAAATTCTAAGGCACGCGGATCGACTTTGCGGTTTAAACCGCCCAAAAGCCACACCGCGTGTGTGGATTCTGGCACAAGCAATCCGTCCCCTCAAGCCGAATACTGATAAAGATCAAGTAAGTTCTAATATTTACACTCCCTTATTTAACGAGCGCCCAAAACCTGGGGCGCAGACCGCAAAAACCCCGCAAACTATCAACTATCTTATTGACTTAACAGGGTTTATTCTATCCCAAACGCGCCCCACTAGAATCGAGTCAGTCGTCTTCTGGACCATGATCGGCCCGCGACTCTCTATAGATAGCCTTTATGAAGGCGCTTCGCTAGGTATGGCATCGGCTGCCTTCAAGGCCAGCGCCCGCGCGTAAAGGGATTTGCGTGGTGCGCCCGTGATCGCAACCGTCAGATCAACCGCCTGGCTAAGCGGCATGGCCGCAAGCAAGACGCCTAGCACGCGCTCACTATCGTCGACGCCGGGCACCGGCTCGGCACCCCTCACGACTAAAACGCATTCGCCCTTGACCGGACCCCGGCCAAGCCGCTCGACCAAGTCCGCAAGCGTACTCAAGATGCCCTCTTCAAAACGCTTGGTGAGCTCGCGAATCAAAGTCGCCTCCCGATCGCCACCGAACGCCGCCGCCAGGTCTGTCAGGCAGGCCACCAGACGGTGTGGCGACTCGTAAAAAACCAGCGTTCTGGATTCGCCGACGAGGGTGGCAAAAAAGGCTCGCCGCGCGGCCGACCGCGCGGGTGGGAACCCTTCAAAAACAAAACGATCGCAAGGAATGCCGGCAACAGACAAGGCGGCCGTTACCGCGCTCGGCCCGGCCACCGCGTAGACTGAGATCCCCGCTTGATGGGCCGCACGCACGAGAAGATAGCCGGGGTCACTGATCAGCGGCGTCCCGGCATCACTGATAATGGCAAGTGATTCGCCGCCGAGCAGGCGGCCAATCAGCGGCGCCAATCGCGCCCGTTCGTTATAGTCGTGTAAAGAAATGAGCGGGGTGCGTATACCCCAATGCTGGCACAGGATTTGGGAATGCCGCGTATCCTCGGCGGCAATCGCGGCCGCCGACTGCAAGACATCGACGGCTCGGGGTGATAAGTCCCCTAAATTGCCCAATGGAGTGGCCACCACATAAAGCGCGCCGGTCATGATCAGCGATCAGAGGTGATAGACATTTCATGCGCCGTTTCGGATACTTGTGCCATGAATCGCTCCCCGCTACTTTCGGCTACCCGTGCCCTTTGGGTCCTTGCGCTGCTAAATCTCTTCGGGCTTAGTCTCAGTGGTTGCGCACCCAGCTTGTACCCGCAGCTCGCGCCCGCCACCACTTCGAGTGCCGCGCAGGCTATAAAACTTGGACATTATGTCGAAGGGGCCCAAGCCTACCAGCATCTCGCTGAGGGTGCCACGGGGACCGCGCGCGCCGATCTAGCCCTTAAAGCCGTTGAGGCCCTCATTCATGCTGGCGCCCTGCCAGCGGCCAGTCGCGAGCTGGCCCTTGTTACTGGACCTTTACCGGCCCCGCTGGCCGCCCACCGCGACATCCTGAGGGCCGAGGTCGATGCCGCGCTAGGCGCGCCGGAACAAGCCTTAAAGGAAACCCAAGCCGCCCGCCGTTTATCGGGGCTCAGTCCTCAGCTATTAGCGGAGAGCTATCGGGTCGAGGCGCAAGCTGCGTTAACCCTCAACCGGCCACTCCTGGCCGCACAAGACCTGATCGCCCGTGAGGGTCTGCTCGTATCTCAGCGACAACTCACCAACAACGAGCGCGCGCTCTGGCATGCCTTGGCGGGCGTATCCACGCACGGACTCGGGACCATCTACGATCAAAACCCCAAAGGGAGCGCGGGGGCCTGGGCACAACTCGCCCTCATCGCTAAACGGTACCCGGCGGGTTCGCCGAGCCTGAAAAGCGCGGTCCAAGACTGGGAGCAGCGCTACACCCAACACCAGCCGACCGCAGCATTCCTCCAAAGCATCCTCGGGGCGCAGCAACCCCTGCAGGCGCAGCTACACTCGATCGCGCTTTTGCTGCCGATCTCTTCGCCGTTCGCCGCTGCGGCCAAGGCGGTCGAACTGGGTTTTGTCGACATGGCCACAGCCCACCCACTACCCGGCAACCCTCACATCTTCATCTATGATATTGGGAGTAATGGGGCTGATGCCGCTCATTACTACCAGGAGGCCGTGGCGCAAGGCGCCCAATTCATTGTCGGCCCGCTTGGCGCCGATGCCGTTCGCAACGTGGCAGATCAGGCGGTGTTCCAGGTCCCCACACTCTTGTTGGGCCTAAGCCCAGACCCCATAGCGCAAAATGCGGCGCATGTTCCCGTCTATCAGTTCAGTTTGGCGCGGACCCAAGAGGCCCGTCGGGCCGCCGACCGCGCCTACCTAGACGGCTACCTGCGGGCCGCCATCCTCTACCCAGACACGCCGTGGGGACACAGTATGCGCCGCGCTTTTGCTCGCCGCTGGCGCCACCTGGGCGGTCTCGTCGTGTCTCAGGGCTCCTACACGGCGGGTAGTAGCACCTATGTGCAGCCGGTCGAAGACCTCCTGAACGTCACCGAGAGCCGAGCCCGCGAACAACGTCTGGAACAGCTCTTGCGCATTCCCCTTGCCTTTACGGCCCGGCGACGCCAGGACATCGGCTTTGTGTTTCTCGTAGCGGACGCACCGGATGCGCGCCTCATCAAGCCTCAGCTGGATTACGACCACGCCGACACGCTTCCGGTATACTCCACCTCCTCGGTATTTACGGGGCGTCCTGATCCCGTCTATGACCGCGATCTCGATGGGATCCTATTTGGGGACATGCCCTGGATGTTGGTTGGCAATGCCCGTATGGCACGACTGCGGGCGACCCTCGCCCATGCCCATGATTATGATTTCACTCCGCTCGCGCGCCTCTACGCCTTTGGTGCCGATGCCGAAAGTCTTGTTACCCGGCTAGACCGCTTGAGCCTTGGCGGAGGTGGGCGTTACAACGGGCTCACGGGGGCGCTTAGCGTCGATCGCGATGACGTCATCCGCAGGCAGCTGACCTGGGCGCAATTTCGGGCGGGCCTGCCGCAGCTCGTAGACACATCCCTTCCGTATAAGGGTCTTTTTGCTAAAAAGACCTCCGGCCACTAATGATGTCGCGGTGGCGATTCTCGTCTTCGCCTTAAAAGGATCCTTCCATGTCCGACGCTCAAACCCATGATGCCCTCACCTCGCGAGCACTTCGCCATTTCGACGAGAGCATCCATACCAAGCAGTCCTGCAAGGATGAACTGGCGCCACTGATAGCTCGGGGCGCGCAAATCATGATTCAGGCACTGCTAAACGACCGCAAGATCCTATCGTGCGGCAACGGCGGGTCCGCGGCCGATGCGCAACATTTTTCTTCTGAGTTATTGAACCGCTTCGAGATCGAACGTCCCGGTCTGCCAGCGTTTGCGCTCACAACAGATGGGTCCACAGTGACGTCAATCGCCAACGATCATCATTTCGAGGAGATCTTCGCGCGCCAAGTGCGCGCCCTCGGACATGCGGGCGATGTGCTGCTCGCTATCTCAACTTCAGGCAACTCGGCTAACATCATCCGCGCCGTCGATGCGGCCCATGAGCGCGGCATGCGCTGTGTGGCCCTGAATGGCCGCGATGGTGGTGATCTCTCGGCGGTGCTGACCGCAGAGGACGCCGACATTCGCGTTGCGACAACGTCAACGGCCCGTATCCAGGAGGTCCACATCACCGTCATCCATTGCCTATGCGACCTTATCGACTGTCAATTGTTAGGACAGGATTGACGACGATGCACCCTACCATCGGCGAGCTGCTTCGCGGGCTCACGGCTGGAGTCATAGCCCTCGCGCTCGCCGGCTGCACCCCGCTTCTGATCGGTGGCACAGCGACTGGGGCTGCCGTCATCGGCGACCAGCGCTCCGTGGGCGTAGTCGTCGATGACACCTTGATCGAGTTACAAATCGAGGCCGTTATTGCCGAAAACAAGCCACTGCACCGTGAGACACATGTTGAAGTGATGAGCGTAAACGGGCTCGTTCTCCTGACCGGTGAGGCCGGAACGATTGCCGAGCGCAATGACGTCCTCACTATTGTGCGCAAAATTAACGGGGTACGCAGGATCGTAAACCAACTCCGCATCGCGCCACCAAGTTCGTTCACTGCCCGCCTTGCGGACTCATGGATCACATTGCGCGTAAAGTCCGCGCTCGTGGCTCACCACTTGAATGCCGACCAAATCAAGGTCGTGACCGCTAACCGGGTCGTCTACTTGCTGGGTATTGTGCCTCCGGCGCAAGGCAATGAAGCTGCGCTTATCGCAAGCCGTATACCCGATGTTCTAAGCATCATAGAACTTTTCGAGCATCATCCATGATTGCCGATAAGCTCGCCCTATCCCAGGAAACGGGCGTGCAGCGGGCTTGCGCGCTACCGAGGCCGCTCGTTTTCACAAACGGATGCTTTGATATCATTCACCGCGGGCATACGACCTACCTCGAGGCGGCACGCGCGCTGGGGGCATCGCTTGTGGTGGCGGTCAATAGCGATGCCTCAGTCCGACGGCTAGACAAGGGGGCCGAGCGGCCGATCAATTCCCTTGAGGATCGCGCGGCGATCCTGGCGGCCCTAGAAAGCGTCTCCTTGGTGCTAGCCTTCGATGAAGACACACCGCTCGTGCTCATTCGCGCCATCCGCCCAGACGTACTCGTCAAAGGTGGCGATTGGCCGATCGACGCCATCGTGGGTGCGCCCGATGTCCAAAATTACGGGGGGCAAGTTGTCTCCATTCCCTTTCGTTTCAATCGCTCGACCACGGCGCTGATCAAGGCGATTCGCCGATGAGCCTCCCATTGGGGCTGCGTCAAGCACTAGCGGCAGCCGTAGGACACGAACGACTATTGACCGATGCCGCCGACTGTTTCGTTTACGGCTATGACAACTCACGCAAACATCATCTCCCGGACGCAGTGGTTTTTGCGACCACCGAGATTGAGGTGCAAATGGTCGTGCGCGCCTGCCGCCAGCACAAGACGTCGCTCGTTGCGCGTGGCCGGGGTACTGGAACCACCGGCGCGGCAGTGCCCCTGCGCGGCGGGATCGTCTTGTCACTTGAGCGCATGAACCAGATTGTCGCGGTCGACCCCGCCAATCGATTGATGCGCGTCGAGCCAGGCACCACTAACCAAGAGGTCCAACAAGCCGCGTCGGCCCATGGGTTTTTTTGGCCCCCGGACCCAACTAGTGCGGCCTACTGTAGTGTAGGTGGCAATATCGCGGTAAATTCTGCTGGCCCGCGGGCCGTTAAATATGGCACCGTCCGCGAAAACACCCTCGGCTTACATGCCGTAACAGGGGCCGGGGATATCATCCGGGTCGGCGTGAGCACCACCAAGGGGGCCGTGGGCTATGATTTAACCCGCCTCCTTATTGGCTCGGAGGGGACGCTCGCGATCATTACACAAGCGACGCTGAAACTTACGCCGCTTGCCTCTGCCAAACGTACCCTGCGGGCGGTCTACGATACGATGCATCATGCAGCCGAGGCAGTGTCTCGAATCATGGCTCAACCCATCACCCCCTGCGCACTGGAATTCCTAGATGGTGCAGCTATAGGTATGGTACGGGCTTACAGTCAAGCGCTCCCGGAGTCTGCCGGCGCGTTGTTGCTGATCGAGGCCGACGGCCCGGAGGCGGCCATGGATGAAGCGGTCGCGGCATTGTCACATGCCGCAAGCGGCCCTGGCCTAACAAGCCTCATGACGGCTAACACGGCTGCGGAGGCCACGGCCTTGTGGGCGGTGCGTAAGGCGTTATCGCCCGCCCTACGGACGCTGGCGCCGAACAAGCTAAACGAGGATGTCGTGGTCCCCGTATCGCGGATTCCAGAGCTTATCGCGCGGCTAGGTGAGTTGAGCCAAAAATTCGGCATCCCCATTGTGAATTTCGGGCACGCAGGAAACGGCAACATTCACGTGAACCTCCTTTATGATTCCCAAAACGCGGAACAGGAGGCGCAAGCGCGGCCCTGTTTGAGCGAAGTTTTCGATCTCGTCTTGTTGCTTGATGGCACATTATCGGGAGAGCACGGCGTCGGACTAGAGAAGCGCGACTATGTTGGCCGGGCGATCGATGCGCCGACGCTTGCGCTCATGCGCGCCATTAAGGCGCAATTCGACCCTGACAATATTCTAAACCCTGATAAGCTTTTCCCTATAACATCATCATGAGAGGAGACATTATGCCCACCCGTCAATGGCTAGCCCCGTTTCTTACCCTCGCCTTAACCTTTGGTGGTAACGCCTACGCGGGCAACATCAGCAACCTGGGAACCATAAGCCAAGCGGGCTTTCAAGGCCTCACGCAAGACCTTGGTATGGTCTTGAGTTACAAAGACATGATGCCGGCATCGCCGCTTGGCATCACCGGTTTTGATGTGGGCGTGACGGGGACGGACACCCGGTTAGCGAATGCCCAAGCGTGGCATGATGTCACGGGCTCGAACAGCAACAACGTGTTTTTACCGAGCATCCAGGTCCAGAAGGGCCTGCCGCTCGGATTTGGCGTCGGCGTTGCCTATAGCGCCATTCCGGGAAGCAACGTGCATGTCGTTGGCGGCGACCTGAGCTACGCCATCATCGGTGGCGGCCTGGTAGCGCCCGCTCTTACGATCCGCGGCACGTATACAAAAATGACCGGAGTGAGCGAGATGGACCTCAACACGCGCTCGGTCGAATTGTGTCTCTCCAAGGGATTCGTATTCATTACCCCCTACATCGGTGTCGGTCGCGTCCGCACCGTCGGGACTCCGCATGTGAGCGGCAGCTCACTGTCGGCCGTGAACCTTTACAACACCAAAGGGTATGTAGGGGCGGATATCAATCTTGGTCTCATGAATCTCGATCTTGAGGTCGACCGGATGGCGGGCTCGACATCCTACGGCGTCAATGTCGGCTGGCGCCTGTAATTATGATGACGGAGAGGCTACGGGGCCACTAACGGCCCGTAGCCGCTTTGTTTGGCGACAAGATGGCCAAACACTTCACTTTGGACATTCAGGATACGACGTTCTCCTTTACGCGTAAGACCGAAGCCATTGCCGCGGAGGCGGCCCTTGATGGCCTCTATATCATCCACACCTCGGTCGTAGCCGAACGCATGACCGCCGACACCTGTGTGCGCCACACCAAGTCCTTGGCTCAGGTCGAACGCGCCTTTCGGTCGATGAAAACCCTGGATCTCAAAATACGACCCATCCATCACCGCTTAGCCGATCGCGTGCGCGCCCACATCTTCCTCTGTATGCTCGCCTACTACGTCGAGTGGCATATGCGCGCGGCCTGGCGGGAGTTGATGTTCGCAGACGAGGATCAGAAAGCCAAGGAGACCCGCGACCCAGTGGCACCCGCCCAGCGCTCCGCAGGGGCAAAGAGAAAGGCCTCACGGCATCAACAAGACGATGGGGCACCCATACACAGCTTTCAGACCTTGCTCGCGGATCTCGCGACCCTGGTGCGTAATACTTGTCGGGCGCCTCTGGCCGGTACGGACGCCCCGAGCTTCTCAGTCACCACCATGCCCACACCCCTCCAGGAGCGGGCTTTCGCGTTGATTGACAGCATTGTCGTATAGACGGCCCTGTAGTCAGAACGGGGAAGGGCGTTTATGAGAAAAAGTCTTGAATCATAAGGGAAATCTGTTTGGTAGCGCGGGCAACTAATGATATGGACTCCCCCTACCCTTACCTTAGCGGTGGTGCCCAATTGTGAGTACGAGTGAGTCAACCAGGAAACCGGGGGAGTGATGATGAAAACGACACGAATCGGTCTTGATATTGCCAAACAGGTGCTGCAGGTCCACGGCGTCGATGAACATGTCGTGGGTGAGTGTCAGAACTTCCCACTTTAACAGAGGAACATCGGCCTATCTTATGTCGGGCTTGTCACACGCTCTTTCCGGCTCTGTTTCTTGAAAGCCCCTAAAGGATATCGGGATATTGAGGGCGGAAGAGCCTTAAGCAGAGAAGGACGTAACAGGAGTTGCTGGATACCTTGCGCGAGGCCTTTACGGAAATACTGGAAGGATGGCGCTGCACCCTGTTGGAGTTCGGCGGCGAAGCCGATCACGTGCATCTATTGGCGGAGATCCACCCCGCCCTCAACATCTCCACGCTGATCAACAATCTGAAAACCGCCAGCTCCAGACGGGCAAGGAACCCTAGGCCTTTACTTGACGCGGCGCAATGTGGGCCCCTTGGGCGCAGGCGGCGGCTCAGGGGCTGTGGGCGATGGGCTTGTGGGCCCGTCATCTAGCTCGCCTTCAAACGAAAGCCCCTTACCATTCTCACGGGCATAGACTGCAAGGACCGCAAAAACAGGCACGGCGACCAAAAAGGGTTGGCCGCCAAAGCGCGCCTGGAAGGCCACCGTTTCATCCTGTAAGGAGAAGGCGCGCACCGCCCGTGGATCAACATTGAGCGTGATACGTCCCTCCTCGACACGCCCCGGAGGCACCTGGACCCCAGGCTTCGTGGCATCGACAAGGAGGAAAGGGCTGAAACCCGACTCGACAGCCCAATCGTACACCGCTTGGACGAGATGGGTACGAAGGGCCGCCATCAGCGCCGCATATCCCGCTCTGCCTCGGTTAAGCTGAGACGAAAGGCTTTGCGGGAAAAAAGACGCTCGGCGTAATCGAGAATCGGCTTCGCCTGACGAGGCAGCTCAATATCGTAGCGAGGCAAACGCCACAACAGCGGGGCCAGGGCACAGTCAGCGAGGGTAAACTCCTCGCCTAGCAGATGGGCCTGCTCCTTAAAAACCGGCGAGATCACCGTCAGGCCATCGCGAATGATGGTTCGCGCCCGTTGCGCGAGCTTCTTGTCCTCCCCCTCGATCTGGGGGAGCAGGTCATACCAGTCGCGATTGAAGCGCCACAACATCAGGCGCGCGCGACCACGGTTCACGGGATCGACCGGCATAAGCGGGGGATGTGGTAGCCTTTCATCGAGATATTCAATGATAATGTGCGACTCATACAAGACGAGATCCCGATCCACCATAGTGGGAACCTGGTTATAAGGATTCAATTCGGCCAGTTCCCGCGGCTTCTTTTTGGGATCGACGGGAATGATCTGGCACTCCACGTCCTTTTCCAGCAAAACTATGCGAGTCTTATGACTAAAGGGGCAAGTCGTCCCAGAATAGAGAGTCATTATCGGCTTTCGGACGGTGGGAATTGCCATGCTTCTCTCCATGCCCCAACACGTGATGGGGATAAACCTGCCAATATTGCCGGGGAAATGCCCCCAGCTCTTAGGAATCGCTTCCTACCCCACCTCAGTTTGAGGCAAGCACTTAACTTATGGGGTGCGTAAACTTTATAATTTTACTCCATAATACCAAGCCCGCCTAGGGCGAACCGGCCAGGAGCCACTATGCGCATCCAGCAACGTCTGATTGCTCTCGTAAGAATCTTCACTGGGGGCTTGGCGCTCGCCTTTATCGTCGTTCTCCTCTGGCCTCAACTGATCAATACCCGCCCCGCGGTCGTCATCCACGAGGCCCCACGCGGCACGACCAGCACGAAGGGCCCCGCCTCATACGCCTATGCCGTTCAACAGGCGGCCGGCTCGGTCGTGAACATTAACACGGCGAAGGTCGTTCTGCTGCGCCCCCAGCCCTTTCCGCACGAGCCATTTTTCGAGCACTTCTCCGGTCAGCAGCACGCGCCGGACAATAAGCGCCTTGAGACGAGCCTTGGCTCCGGTGTCATTATCAGCAAAAGTGGGTTCATTCTCACAAACTACCACGTCATAAAAGGGGCAGATGCCATCCGGGTCTTTCTGAAAGATGGGCGGAGCGCACCGGCGCGGGTCGTAGGAGTGGATGCATCCACCGACCTTGCCGTCCTAAAGATCAACCTCCCCGGACTCACCGCCATCACCTTGGGGCACGCCGCCGATATTCATGTCGGCGATGTCGTCCTGGCCATCGGCAACCCTTTTGGCATTGGTCAGACCGTCACAATGGGCATCGTAAGCGCAACGGGGCGCGATGAATTGGGCTTAAGCTCCATCGAGAATTTTATCCAAACCGATGCCGCCATCAATCCTGGCAACTCCGGCGGCGCACTCATCAACACGAATGGGGATCTCATCGGTATCGATACCGCAATCTATACGCACAGTGGTGGTTTTCAGGGAATCGGTTTTGCCATCCCCGTCAACCTAGCGCGCCACGTGTTCCGACAAATCGTGAAATATGGCCATGTGATCGAAGGCTGGATTGGTGTCGCCGGCCAGACACTGACACCGACCCTCGCCAAGGTCTTAAAGCTCCCGAAAGCGACTAACGGGGTTCTGATCGTCGGAATCTACGACAAGAGTCCCGCCGCCATAGCGCATCTCCGTCCCGGCGACATCATCTACGCCATCGACGGCCGGCCGCTCATCAATGCCAACAGCGCGCTGCTTACCATAACCGACACCAAGCCCGGCGTGAGCTTAGCGCTTGGCGTATTACGCGCGGGCCGACGCATCACGCTACCGGTCGTGGTTGCGGCCAGGCCACCTATGAAGGCGAAACTCGTCGCCCCCCGCACCTAAGCCCCTTCCCGCAAGCCCACCGGCGGCTAGGGCAACACCGCGGGGCGCGGGCGCGTCCGTCCGGCGCAGCTATGACCTACGACCCGAGCCGCCGACCGACCTCAAGACTCGGATGTCGGCGGGCGACGGCGAGGACGGCGCCGGCGCCGACGGCGGGCGGGTGTGGCGACGGCGATGGGCGTCTCCACGGGCTGCGGGTGAACGATGAGCGCAGTACCTGCCTCGTCATTTTCCGCCACTATCGGCCGCTTTCTCAGCCGATAGGCCACAAAAAGACCGGCCTCGAAAAGCAGCCACATGGCGGTCGCCAGTAGTGTTTGCGAAAAGGCGTCTGGAGGGGTGATGATCGCCGCCACCACGAACGCCCCGAGGATGACGTAACGGCGCTTGGCAGACAAAGTCTCCGGCTTCAAGACCCCGATCAATACCAACAAGACGATCGCGACCGGGACCTCGAATGCAAGCCCAAAAGCGAAGAAGAGGGTCAGCGCGAAACTCAGGTAGGAATTGATATCCGTCATGACCCGTACGCCGGCGGGGGCCGTATTGGCAAAAAAACCAAACGCTAACGGAAAGATAAAGAAGTAGGCGAAGGCCATGCCCAGATAAAAGAGCAAAGTGCTCGAGACCAACAAGGGGGTCACGAGACGGCGTTCTTTTTGGTAGAGCCCGGGGGCCACGAATGCCCATACCTGATACAAAACATAAGGGATAGAGATCGCCAGCGCCGTGGCAAATGTCAGCTTCATGGGCGCCACAAAAGTCGCGGGCAGGTTCGTGGCGATCATCGAGCCACTCTTCGGCAAAACCTCGGTCAAGGGTCGTGCTAGTAGGGTATAGAGCTTGTCGGAAAACGGAAACAGCGCCACAAAGAGGACGAATACCGCGAGCGCGGCCCGTATAAGACGGGTTCGCAATTCAAGCAGATGGTCAACAAAACTTGCTTCAGCAGTCTCAGACGTCTTCGCCGCCGCCATGAGGCTTCCTTACGTTAACAGCAGCGGTACCGCGTGCGGTGGAACGTCTGCGCCCACGACGTTTGCGACGCCGGGGCGGCCCATCAGGCGCCCCATCGAGGATCGCCTTGTTCGGGGGGCTCAGCTCGGGCGTGGCCTTATCTGGACTCTCATCCCCTAACGACTCCCCCCACTCCGGGGGGGTTACCGAATCTTCTAATAACGACTTCGTGCGGTGCCATTCCTGGCTCAGCTCGCGTAGCGGCGCAAGGTGCTCCGTACCGACTTGGCCATCGAGATCGTTTTTGACCTTATTCATGAACCGCCGCGCACGACCCATCCACCGGCCCGCCGACTTGGCGACCTCGGGAAGATGCCGGGGGTCGAGAACAATGACCGCCACTAGGCCAATGATCAGGATTTCTGAGAAGCTGAAATCAAACATCGGATGTGCTTTTAGCCCTTACGAGTCCGTGATGAGGCCTTGGCCTTGGGGGCATCTGTCTGCGTGGCTTTACCCTCAATCACGCGACTTTCTTTGGCGGCTACCGACTCTCCCGCCACGTCTGCGTCGTGGTCGTGCTTGTCCGCCTCGTCTTTCATGGCGCTGCGGAAACTCTTGATGGCGCCGCCCAGATCAGAGCCGATATTGCGCACCTTGCTAGTCCCAAACAGCACAACAACGATAAGCAGGATGATTAAAAGATGCGGGAAACTAAAGAGATCCATTGTCGCCTCCTAGAAACCGGGTAGCCCACCGCCACCCAGAACATGTATATGGAGATGGGGGATTTCTTGCCCCCCACCAGGGCCTGTATTGATGATCGTCCGGAAACCGTCCTTAAGCCCACTGCTGCGCGCAACCTCCGGCAAAACACCGATGGCATGGGCAATCAAGCCAGCATGTTGCGGTCCGATATCGTCAAGGCTCGCTATGTGTTCTCGTAAAATGACCAGCACATGCACGGGGGCCTTCGGATATTTGTCCGCAATCACGATCAATTGGTCGTCCTCGTACAGGCGCGGTGCGGGAATCTGACCGTCAATGATCTGACAAAAGATGCAATGGGACATAGGCTACCTCTCGTGTCGACCCGCCTTTTCTGCGATCCCCGACTGACCAAACCGCCGCTTCAACTCAGCTAGAACCTGTTCCGGGTCCAGGTCTAAAAACGTCAACATGACGAGGCTGTGGAACCAGAGATCCGCCGTCTCGTGGATAACTTGCCCCTTATCGCCACCCTTGGCGGCAATCAGCGTCTCCGCAGCCTCTTCGCCCACCTTCTTCAAGATGGTATCCAGGCCCTTCTGGTACAAAGAAGCCACATAGGACTCCTTCGGATCGGCGCCTTTGCGCGCCTTCAGGATCGCGTATAACTCAGCTAGCACCTCGTCGCTCATTTTACTCCCAAACTTGGCGTTTCGCTGCCCGGCTTTCCATAAATCTCCTGGGCGCTCTTGAGTACCGGGTCTACCGCAGTAAACTGGCCATCGATCAGGCGCGAGAAAAAACAGCTCTCGCGCCCAGTATGGCAGGCAATCCCGCCGATCTGCTGAACGAGCAGCAGCAGCGCATCCCCGTCGCAATCAAGCCGCACCTCAAGGAGGCGCTGTACATGTCCGGACTCCTCCCCTTTGCGCCATAATCGCTGCCGGGAACGTGACCAGTAGATCGCCCGGCCCTCCTCGATACTGAGGCGAAGCGACTCCTGGTTCATCCAGGCTAGCATCAGAACACGCCCCGTCTTCGCGTCCTGGGCAATGGCAGGAACCAAACCGTCAGAAGACCATTTGACCTGATCGACCCACGGAAGTTCGCTCACAAACGCACCTCGATGCCGGAAGCGGCCATATGCTGCTTGGCTTCGAGCACCGAAAACTCGCCAAAGTGAAAGATGCTGGCGGCTAAGACGGCATCCGCGTGGCCCTGCAGAATACCCGCCACCAAATGGTCGAGGGTACCCACGCCCCCAGAGGCAATCACCGGGATCGAGACCGCCGACGTCACCGCTTGGGTTAGGCGAAGGTCAAATCCGTCCCGCGTCCCGTCGCGATCCATGCTGGTCAGCAAAATCTCGCCGGCGCCAAAATCGGCCATCCGGGACGCCCACTCGACAGCATCGATCCCCGTGGCGCGCCGACCCCCATGGGTAAACACCTCCCAGTGGTCGCCAACCGCCTTGGCGTCGATCGCCACCACTAGGCACTGTGCCCCAAAATGGTCGGCGGCCTCTTTGATGAAATCCGGTCGCGCAACCGCCGCCGAATTGATGCCGACCTTGTCAGCACCGGCATTCAGGAGGCGCCGGACGTCTGCGACCTCGCGAACGCCGCCTCCTACGGTCAGGGGAATGAATACTTCGGCCGCGATCGCCTCGACAACGGACACGATCGTGTCACGGCCATCGTGGCTCGCACTGATATCCAGAAAAGTGAGTTCGTCTGCGCCACTCGCATCATAATGCCGCGCCGCCTCTACGGGGTCTCCGGCATCGCGTATCTCTTGGAAACGCACGCCTTTGACGACGCGTCCGCAATTGACGTCAAGACAGGGAATGACGCGCTTGGCGAGCATTAGGGGCGAGCGCCGTCGCCCGAACGGTCCAGTTTATCGGCCAAGCTCTGCGCCTCGCGCAGGATAATCTTGCCTTCATAGAGGGCCCGACCGACGATCGCCCCTTGGATGCCGGAATCCGCAACGGCACACAATTTGCGAACATCATCCAGGCTGGCAATGCCTCCTGAGGCAATCACCGGAATAGAGATCGCATTGGCAAGCCTGCGTGTATCCTCGATATTGACCCCGTGCATCATCCCATCGCGACCGATGTCGGTGTAGATGACCGCCTCGACACCGTCATCTTGATAGCGCTGCACGAGGTCTACCACATCGTGCCCGGAGAGCTTAGACCAGCCATCGGTGGCGACCTTGCCCTCCTTGGCATCAAGCCCGACCACGATATGGCCGGGGAATTCCGCGCACATATCCCCCACGAAATGGGGCATATTGACGGCCTTGGTCCCTAAAATCACGTAGCGCACGCCCACGTCGAGATAGGCCTGAATGGTTTCTTCGGTACGAATGCCACCACCGACCTGAATCACGATGTCCGGGTAGGTGCGCACGATTTCGTGGATGACGCTAGCATTAACAGGTTCGCCAGCAAAGGCCCCGTTCAAATCGACGATATGAAGCCGCTTCGCACCTTCCGCTATCCACCGGCCGGCAACCTCCACCGGGTCATCGGAGAATATGGTCTCGTCTTCCATTCGGCCTTGGCGCAGGCGCACACACTGGCCATCTTTGAGATCAATTGCTGGGATGATTAACATCAGTCGCTCCGCCCGTCCCAAACTGTGAAATTCTCGAGTAATTGCAGTCCGGCACGCTGGCTCTTCTCCGGGTGAAACTGGACGGCAAAGATGTTTTCATAGGCCGCAGCCGAAGTAAAGGAAAGCCCGTATTCGGTCATGCCGACGGTCTCCGGTTGCGCTACTGCATCCGCATAATAGCTATGCACGAAGTAAAAACGGGCACCATCATCAATGCCGGCCCAGAGCGGATGGGGGCGCGCTTGTTGGACGCGATTCCAACCCATATGCGGCACCTTGAGCTTCGCGCCCAGCGCATCGGTTATCCCTTTAAACAAGCGAACACGGCCTGACAAAATGCCCAACCCCGCCACACCGCCGCCCTCCTCGCTCTGCTCGTAGAGGGCCTGCAGGCCGAGACAAATACCAAGAAACGGCCGCTCGCGCGCCGCCTGCAACACGGCGTCGCGCAAATCATCACGGTCAAGCGCCTGCATGCAACCTTTAATGGCCCCCTGGCCCGGGAACACAACACGATCCGCCGCAGCCACATCTCGCGCACTGGAGGTCAGCACAACGCGCGCCTTGGGCGCAACGTGTTCCACCGCCTTGGCCACCGACCGCAGATTGCCCATGCCATAATCTAAAACCGCGATGGTGGCCATATACGGCTACAAGCTACCCTTTGTTGAGGGAATTTGCGTCAAAGCGCGGTCATCTCGCTCAAGGGCCATGCGCAATGCGCGCCCGAGGGCCTTGAATATCGTCTCCGCGACGTGATGCGCATTGTGGCCGGTAATCACATCGACGTGAATGGTGACCAGCGCATGGTTTACAAAGCCACGCAAGAACTCCTCTATGAGGTCGACATCAAAATCATTGATCCGAGCGCGCGCGAAAGTTGCGCGATAAAAGAGACCCGGTCGCCCGGATAGGTCCACTACAACCCGACTCATAGCCTCGTCTAGCGGCACATAGGCGTGGCCATAGCGTCGCAAGCCCGCCTTGTCCCCCATTGCCTTGTAGAGTGCCTGGCCCAAGGTAATACCGACGTCTTCCACGGTGTGGTGCGCATCTACGGCCAAGTCGCCCGTGGCCTCGACATCTAAATCAAACAGACCATGGCGCGCAATCTGATCGAGCATGTGCTCAAAAAACGGCAGGCCGACCTGAAGACGCGACGTTCCGCTCCCTTCTATGGTCAGCCCGACACTCACCTGGGTTTCCAGTGTATTCCTAACAACGCTCGCCTTGCGCACAAAAACTCCTAAAATCCGTGACCCTGGTAGAGCTTATAAGGCTTCGGACAAAGCCGCAAGAAATGCCTGATTTTCCTCCGGCGTCCCAACCGTGACGCGCAGACAACCCGCGAGCGGGCCTGAGTGATGACTCAGATTCTTGATCAGGATGCCGCGCGTGTTCAATTCCTTGTGAATACGTCCGGCCTCCTGGCGAACGGGCGGCCGAAATAAGAGGAAATTGGCCTCGCTTGGCCACACCGTAACGATGTCCTTTAGGCTATCGTAAAGGCGGGTGCGGTCCGCTCTGATCCGTTTTGCCTGATCCTCGAACACGTCTGCGTAATCGAGGGCAAACTCAATGGTCGCCACCGTCACACTACTCACGTTATAGGGGAGTCGTACCTTTTCTAGCTCGTTGGTCCAGATCGCATCGGCCGCCAGCCAACCAAATCGCATCCCCGCAAGCCCCTGCTTCGATAATGTCCGAAGAACCAATAGTTGCGACGTAGTCGCAAGCTTGTCCATAACGGTACTCTGGGCAAACGGGTGGTAGGCCTCATCGATGATGATCAGGGCATCCTCGATCGCCAGCAACTCTTCGATCTCCGCGCGCGGGTACAAAGTCCCGGTGGGATTGTTCGGGTAAGCCAAAAACAGCATCGCGGGCGCATGCTTCGCGAGCGCTTCCTTCAGTGCTGCCACATCGAGCCCAAAATCCGCCTTAAGGGGCACGCCTACGAACGGGCGACCAAGCACCGTCGCGAGCTGTTCGTACATAACGAACGTGGGCACCGGCACGACTACCGTGACGTTCTCCGGGGTCGCCAAAAATAGGTTTTGCAGGATCTCATCGGACCCGTTCCCCAGCACCACATCGCAGCCTGGTGCGAGCCCCGCATCGATCGCAAGCCGAGTTTTTATGTGGGCGTAGCGGTCGACCGAAGGGTAGCGATTGATGGCCACGTCGCGTAGCGCGTACAGCCAGCGGTCGCGCAACTCAATCGGCAGGCGATAGGGGCTCTCCATGGCGTCGAGCTTTATGACCGGCTCACCGGGCGGCACATGGTAGGCGGTGCGGGTGCGTACACGCTCCGTTATATAGCGTTCGAGCTTAGCCATCCATGCGGCACTCTGCGGACCGCGCGTGCGCGGTGAGGCCTTCGCCACGCGCAAGGATCGAGGCTGTTTTTCCTAAAACGGAAGCCCCGCGAGGCGTACAGTAGACAAGACTCGTCCGCTTTTGGAAATCGTACACGCCAAGCGGCGAACTAAACCGAGCGGTGCCGGAGGTTGGCAAGACGTGGTTCGGCCCCGCGCAGTAATCGCCGAGGGATTCCGCGGTATACCGCCCCATGAAGATCGCCCCGGCGTGCCGTACGCGGTCTACCCAGGCGTCCGCGTCGTCCAGCGACAATTCAAGATGCTCGGGCGCTACCTCGTTTACGAGATCAACGGCCTCGTCGATTGAACGAACCTCAATCAGTGCGCCGTGCGCCGCTAATGAGGCCGTTATGATGTCGCGCCGCTCCATCTCCGGCAGGAGCCTGTCGATCTCATTATGCACGGCCTGAATAAAGGCGCGATCGGGCGTAAACAGCAGCGATTGGGCACCTTCATCATGCTCGGCCTGCGCAAAAAGATCGTAGACGATCCATGTGGGATCGGTACCGCCATCGCAAATAATGGCTACTTCCGAGGGGCCAGCGATCATGTCGATCGCAACCCGTCCAAAAACGAGCCGCTTGGCGGCCGCCACATACGCGTTGCCGGGTCCGACGATCTTATCGACCCTGGGAACGGTAGCGGTGCCGTAAGCGAGTGCGGCGATAGCTTGCGCGCCGCCGGCGAGAAAGACACGATCGACTTGCGCGATGAAGGCGGCCGCCAATACCAACGGTGCGGGCTCGCCTGCGGACGGCGCCATCATGATGAGCTCCCCGACCCCCGCCAAACGCGCCGGGATGGCATTCATAAGGACCGAGGAGGGATAGGCGGCCTTGCCGCCTGGGACATAGAGGCCGACGCGGTCTAACGCCGTGACCTGCTGGCCAAGACGGGTCCCGAGCGCGTCCTCGTCTAGGTAGGATGTGAGAATTTGGCGCTCATGAAAGGCACGGATACGGGCCGCCGCGTCCTCTAACGCCTGTTGCTGGTCGGGCGGCAGACCATCAAACGCGGCCCTGAGGCGCGCTGCCGGGACTTCAAGATCGGCCGCCTGGGACGCATGCCGTTTATCGAGGCGCTCCGTCCACATCAACAATGCGCTATCGCCACGCAACCGGACATCATCGACGATGCCGCGCGCAATCTCTTCGGCCTTTTGGGAATCCGACTCCGAGCGATCCAGGAGGGCACGAAACTCACCACGAAAATGGGTATCCGTGGTCCGCAACATCGCGATACCGCTCATTTTTAGCGCTCCCCTGCCAATTTGGCAATCACTGGTCTTAAAGCTGGATATTTCATCTTCATGGCCGCTCTGTTGCCGACCAGCCAAGCGCTGACATCGAGCACGTGCTCGACTGCGACCAGCCCATTGGCCGCAAGCGTCTTGCCGCTACTCACGAGATCGACAATCCGGTCAGCGAGTCCTACCAACGGGGCTAGCTCCATCGACCCATAGAGATGGATAATATCCGTCTGGATACCTTTGGCCGCGAAATGCCGCTGGGTGGTGCGAACATACTTGGTGGCAATACGAAGTCGCGTCCAGTCGCGGGGCGTGTCGGTCTGCGCCATCCCCGCAGGTTCCGCTACCATGAGCCGACAGCGCGCGATACCGAGATCGGCAAGCTCATACAGGCCCGCGCAGCCATCTTCCAAAAGAACGTCCTTACCGGCGATGCCGAGATCGGCCGCTCCGTAACGGACGTAAGTGGGAACATCGGCCGCGCGAATCACAATAAGCTGGATATCGGGGACATTGGTGGCGATGATCAACCGACGGGTCTTGGTCAGATCCTCGTTGGGCACAATCCCGGCACGTTCCAGAAGGGGAAGGCTCTCCTCTAGGATGCGCCCCTTCGACAAAGCAATCGTCACCATCTCAAGCAGTCTGCCGTTTGGTCCAGTCACCCATCTGTGAGCTCGGAATGCGACGGATGTGAGCACCCAGCTGCGCCAGCTTTTCTTCGATGCACTCGTAGCCACGATCAATATGATAAATACGGTCAATCACAGTCTCGGAGGATGCGACAAGGCCAGCGAGAACGAGGCTTGCCGAGGCCCGTAAATCCGTGGCCATGACGGGCGCCCCGTGTAGGGCCTTCACGCCGCGAACGACCGCCATATTCCCCTCCATATCGATGTCCGCACCCATTCTCTGGAGCTCGTGAACATGCATGAATCGGTTCTCGAAAACCGTCTCGACCACGGTGCCCGTGCCCGATGCCACGCAGTTCAGAACGACGAACTGGGCCTGCATATCGGTCGGAAACGCCGGGTACGGCGCGGTCCGAATATTCACCGACCGCAATTCCCGTCCCTCCATGGATAGGCGGATCCAATCGTCGCCTATTTCCAGCCCGGCGCCCGCTTCACGCAACTTGTCGAGCACCGACTCAAGTAAGGGTGGCTGTACGCAACGCACCTTGATCGAGCCGCCGGTCATGGCGGCCGCCACCAGGTAGGTCCCCGTCTCGATGCGATCAGGGATGATGTTGTGCCGGGCCCCGTGCAGGCGCTCGACGCCCTCAATGGTAATCTCGGCACTCCCAGCCCCCTGAATACGGGCACCCATCCGGGTCAGACAATCGGCAAGATCGATCACCTCAGGTTCGCGGGCGGCGTTCTCAATGACGGTAACGCCGTCGGCCAGGGTCGCCGCCATCAAGAGATTCTCAGTGCCGGTCACCGACACGGTATCCATGAAAATCCGGGCGCCTTTCAGGCGTTTCGTGCGCGCCTTGATATAGCCGTCTTCAATCGTAATCTCCGCGCCCATGGCCTGCAGACCCTTGATATGCAGGTTGACGGGGCGCGACCCGATGGCGCAGCCCCCAGGCATCGACACCTCGGCCTCCCCGAAGCGCGCCAACAACGGCCCCAGGACCAGGATCGAGGCCCGCATAGTACGCACAAGGTCGTAGGGGGCACGTAGGGTGTGAATACCCGATGCATCGGCCTCTATGGTCATACGCTCGTCGACGACCAGACGCACCCCCATGCGACCCAGAAGCTCCATGGTCGTCGTAATATCCTGGAGATGCGGGACGTTGCCGATATACATGGGATCGCTTGTCAATAACGATGCGACCAGCACCGGGAGCGCTGCATTCTTCGCCCCAGAAATGCGGATCTCGCCATGCAGGGGGGTCCCGCCATTTACAATAAGCTTATCCATGGTCGAGCCGTCCCTTAGATGAAATCGACAAAACATAAGGCCGCCCGTCCGGCGACCTTATGTCGACCTTGCGCCGATCGCCTCAAACCTTTGCGCCGGCCACAAGCTTCTGTAACTCGCCCTTCTCATAGAGCTCGACGATAATGTCGCAGCCACCGATAAACTCCCCGCGAATGTAGAGCTGCGGGATCGTGGGCCAATTGGAGAACCGCTTGATGCCATCGCGAATCTCTTGATCGGCCAACACATCGACGCTCTTAAACTCCACCCCGCAAGCCTTTAACAATTGCACGGACTTGCCAGAAAAGCCGCATTGCGGAAACTGCGGCGTCCCTTTCATATAGAGAACGACTTCATTCTCGGCCACTTGCTGGCGAATACGGTCTTCAATGCTCATAATGGATTCTCCGACACAACAGACTCCCCGATTATTCGGGCAGTACCGTCTTCAGTGATAAGGCGTGAATCTCTTCGCGCATTCGGTCGCCAAGGGTCGCATAGACGAGTTGATGTTGCTGAATGCGGTTTTTGCCAACAAAGGCCTCTGAGTGCACGACGGCCTCAAAATGATGACCGTCCCCACTCACCTCGACGCGCGCGCCCGGTAAACCTGCCTCGATGAGGCCCTTAATGTCCTGCGGTGTGATCATAGCACCAGTCTCGTTTAACCCTTAAGGATACCCGCCTTGCCGCCGGGATGAAAGGGTCAGTTCCTGAGCCGGTAGCCGCGGGCGAGCAAAATCAACGCCAGCGCCGAAACGCCCACAAAAAACCCGAAGACGATCCCGAGGCTCACGAGCGGCGATACGTCCGAAACGCCAAAAAAGCCATAACGGAACCCGTCGATCATATAAAGCAGGGGATTGGCCCGCGAAACGGTCCGCCAGAACGGCGGCAAGGCCCGCAGCGAGTAGAACACCCCGCTCAAAAACGACAGAGGCATCACCACAAAGTTTTGGAACCCCGCCAGTTGGTCGAATCGCTCCGCCCAAATCCCGGCAATCACGCCGAGGGCGCCCAAGGTAGCGCTCCCCAGGAAAGCGAACGCCAGGAGGTAAAACGGATGGCTTACGGGGACCGCAATAAAAAACATCGCGGCCAGGTAGATGCCCGCTGCCACGATCATCGCCCTGGCCACCGACGCCCCGACAAAGGCAAGAAAGAATTCGAGGGTCGACAACGGTGACAGGAGAATAAATATCAGATTGCCGGCAATTTTAGACTGAATGAGACTCGACGAACTGTTCGCAAAGGCGTTTTGAATCATGGACATCATCATGAGGCCCGGCACCAAGAAGGCGACGTAGGCGACCCCCGGCAACACATCCGCGCGCGTCTTGAAGGCGCTCGCAAAGACGACAAGATACAGCAGGGCCATCACAACGGGGGCTAAAACGGTCTGAAAAGCGACCTTGTAGAACCGCAGCATCTCTTTATAGAACAGCGTGGAGAAACCCGTCATTTCGCCTTCTTGGTCAACGCGAGAAAGACCTCCTCCAGATCGGCCTGCTCAGTGGCCAGATCGATAATGACATGGCCCGACACCCGCAGGGCCTCGAGCACCTCAGAAATCGAGTCGGCGCCCTTCTGGAGCGACAACTCAAGGTAATTTTCGGTCTGTTTGCGCACCTTCGACAACAACACCGGGGGTAGCACGCCAATCGGGTCGCGCGTGGTTATACATAGGGTCTTGTGGACGGCCCGTCGCAACAGGGCGTCTTTGGTGTCGAGCGCGGCAATCTGGCCATCCTGCATGATCGCGATGCGGCCACACAAGGATTCGGCCTCCTCGAGATAGTGGGTCGTCAAAACGATCGTGCGGCCTTCGGCGTGGAGGCGGCGGACGAAGGCCCACAAAGAGGTGCGCAACTCCACGTCCACGCCCGCCGTTGGTTCATCGAGAATAACAACCTCGGGTTTATGCACCAATGCCTGGGCAATCAAGACCCGTCGCTTCATGCCCCCCGAAAGCGTGCGCATATTCGCATCGGCCTTGTCCGCCAACATGAGCGTCGCCAACAATTCCTCACGCCAGCGCTCGTTATCGGCACCCTTCAGCCCAAAATAACCCGCCTGGATCGCCAAAACCTCACGCACGGTAAAAAACGGGTCAAACACGACCTCCTGGGGCACAACCCCCAGTGCTCGGCGCGCTTGCCGATAGTCGCCTACGACATCGTAGCCGCAAATGGAGGCATGGCCGACATTTGCGTGCGTGAGCCCCGCGAGAATATTGATCAAGGTGGATTTACCGGCCCCATTCGGTCCGAGTAGACCGAAAAACTCGCCCTTTTGAATCTGGAGATCGATGCCACGGAGCGCATGCACTGGACCGAAGTGCTTATGCACGCCGTCAATGACGATCGCCTGCCCATCATCCCCGGCCGTCATGCCGGACCAAAAAGCTTGGTAAGCCCATATACGCGGATCAGGTCCTGGAGGCGCTCGGGAACGTGAACGACGCGAAGCTGGTAGCCGCCCAGACTCGCCAGCCGGTCCCACTCGACTAAGAGCGCAAGGGCAACGGAATCACTGTGATCGAGACCACTCAGGTCGACCACGGCCCGCCCTTCAGCAGGCGCTAACGGGGCACGCCACAACGCCTCCGGCGGCTGATCCCTAAAGGTGATGGTTCCCTGGAGGCGATACTGCCCAGGCCCGCTTGTAACAAGCGTCGCCAATTTAAGGGCTTGCGCCATTCACGCGCTTCATGCTCACGATAAGCCCGTCTAGCCCATCCCGGCGAATCTTGCTCTCGTATACAGACCGATAATTGGTGATCAGGCTTACCCCGTCTATGGAAACGTCGTAGACCTTCCAGCCGGTTGGGTCATGGACGAACGAATAGTCGATCGGAATATTCGGGCCACCGTTGTTTTCGATAACGAGCGTCCTGATCAGCGCATGATCACTACCGGCCTGTTCACGATAGGGCAGATAGCTAATGCGCTGGCCGGAGTAACTTAAGAGCGCAGTCGCATAGGTGCGCACTAGCAGATCGGTGAATTGGGCCTTGAACGCCGTGCGCTGGGCCGGGCTTGCCGTACGCCAGTACCGCGCAAGTACCCACTGAGACATGCGATCGAAATCGAAATAGGGAACGATACGACGGTCCACCATCTGATACAGCGCGTTCTTGTCTTGCTGATACACGCTGCGGTTCTGTTCGATAAGCTTCAGGATCTCATCGGTCTTCTGCTGCACGATGACATTCGGCGGCGTCGAGGGCGCAATCTCTGCCCGCGCCCATACCGGAACCAACAACGCCAAAAGCGCGACCAATGCGACACTTTGCTTTATGAATCTCATTCGGTCCCTCTCCTTATCCGAACTCAACTGTGGCCCGCCTTACTATAAAGCAATTGGCTGATAATCTGTTCGAGGATAATGGCTGACTGCGTAACCTGGATTTTATCACCGTTCTTCAGATTTCGTTGACTACCACCCGGATCCAGACTGATATATTGTTCGCCCAGCAGGCCTGCCGTAACGATCGATGCGCTAGAATCGATCGGGAAACGATACTTGTCTAGGATATTTAGGGTGACAACGGCGCGATAACTGACTGGGTCTACGGCAATATGCGCGACTTGCCCCACACGAACCCCGGCAACCGTAACTGGCGCCTCAGGCTTCAAGCTGCCAATGTTGGTGAAATCGGCGGTCACCGAATAGCTGGCGCCGTTGCCCAAAACGTGCACGTTTCCCACCTTAAGGGCCAACATCGCCAAGGCGAGCAGACCGGCCACCACAAATAATCCCACGGCAAACTCTACGTTCTTCATTTGCACGCTCAAAGCCCTCGCAGCATGAATGCTGTCATAATGAAGTCCAAACCAAGAATCGCGAGCGATGAACTGACCACCGTCCGCGTCGTCGCGCGACTTACCCCCTCGGACGTAGGTTTGGCGTCGTACCCCTCGAATACGGCGATCCAGCTGATGACAAACCCAAACACGATGCTCTTGATCAGCCCGCCCAAGACGTCGTTAGTCACGCTCACCCCGCTTTGCATCTGCGACCAGAAAACGCCGCCATCAAGCCCCAGATCCCCAACCGCCACGACATAGGCCCCGATAATTCCGACTGCCGTGAAAATCATGGCCAGCAATGGAACCGCGATCCAGCCTGCCCAGAATCGCGGAGCGACCACCCGAAAAAGGGGGTCCACCGCCATCATCTCCATACCTGCGAGCTGCTCGGTGGTCTTCATAAGCCCGATCTCGGCGGTCAACGCCGACCCAGCCCGGCCCGCGAAGAGCAAGGCCGCCAACACCGGGCCTAGCTCGCGCGTCAACGACAAGGCAACCAAAAGCCCCAGCGACGACTGGGCATCGTACCTCACTAAGGTGTTGTACCCCTGCAAGGCCAAGATCATGCCCACAAAGGCCCCCGATACGAGGATGATGATCAGCGTGAGCACGCCGGTCATATAAAGCTGCTGCACGATCAGCCGAAAACGTCCCAAAATGAGCCCGAGACTCGGCGCGACCCGACCCAGAAAAAAGGTCGCACGCCCCAGTCGGCCAACCCCATCGATCGCCCGCTGCCCGAGCCGGCGTATAACATCAATGCCCCAGCCGATCACGCTCATAAGCCGCCCACCGCTTTGAGATCAGTTAGATACTCGGCAGCCGGGTAATGAAAGGCCACCGGTCCGTCAGGGAGGCCGGCCATGAACTGGCGTACGTCAGGAGCGCTGGTTTTTTGCATTTCGGCTGGGGTTCCTTCGGCAATCACGTGTCCATCCCCCAAAAGATACATGTAGTCCGCAATAGTACAAGCCTCGGCGACATCATGGGTCACGATAATCGACGTCATGCCCAAGGCATCATTTAAGTCCCGTATCAGCTTGACGATGACGCCCATGGAGATCGGGTCCAGGCCGGCAAACGGTTCATCATACATGACCATCATGGGATCGAGCGCAATGGCGCGCGCGAGCGCGACGCGTCTTGCCATCCCGCCGGACAATTCCCCGGGATACGACCGGCGCGCGCCGCGTAGGCCCACCAGCTCGAGCTTCATCAAGACTAGGTGATGGATCAAGGCCTCCGGTAGCTGCGTGTGCTCGCGCATGGGAAACGCCACGTTCTCGTAGGCATCCAGATCCGTCAAAAGGGCGTTCGATTGAAACAGCATGCCCATGCGCTTGCGGAGCGCAAAAAGGCCTTTGCGCGACAACGATGAAACGGTCTCGCCGGCGACCCGAACCTCGCCCGCGTCTGGATGGAGGCGCCCCCCGATCAGGTTCAAAAGCGTCGTCTTGCCGGTGCCACTACCGCCGATAATGGCCGTCACGCTACCGGGCGCAACGTTCAGATGAAGGCCCTGAAAGATCGGGCGGCCCTCCCGCGAGAAAGAGACCTGATGTACGGCGACGAGCGGATCGGTATCCATTTTTGTATCCACGACCCCTACCTTATCCCTTGTTGCGGTTATTCTTAAACACCCGATTGCCCATACATTAAGCGAACCACCGCCAGTAGTCCATGTGCAAAGAGTTCGCGGTCACCTATAATGGGCCGCTCAGTCATTGGCAATGGGCAGCTCTATTTTGGAGGCGACATAGTGGCAACGCGTAAACTCATCATCGCGGCTTGGATCGGTCTACTCTTGGGCGCACCATGCGCGTTTGCGCAAGACGCCCTCATCCTCTCCGTTGGGGCCATGCACTTGGCCCACGACCACCAAACCGTCGCCGGCGCCGGTAGCGCACTGCAAGCCGGGGCCAGCGGGGCGTATAGCATCGCGTGGGAGCAGCGCCACTACAACGGGATTGCCTACGGAGCCGAGTACCTAATTTACAACAACACCATTCAATCGGCCAACGCCAACGGCAGCCTCACCTCGCGACTGCTCATGTTCACACTCAAAAAGTACCATCGCCCCTGGGCCCACACCTACCCCTTCGTTGGCGTGAGTGCGGGCCTTGTCGACACATCCGTGCCGGGGGCAAGCGGTGGCACTGGGCTAGGTCCTGCGCTAGGCATCAACGGCGGTGTCGAATTCGAATGGGCGCACAGCATCGGTTTTTATACTGAGCTCCGCGGCCTCTACGCCCCTGGTGGCGATATCCACGGCACCCGGGTCAACGTATCGGGGATCGGTCTTTATGCAGGCTTGAGCCTCCTTTTCTAGGGTCACGCCAGCATACCGGCCAGCAGTTGCGCCTCTTCCACCCATTTCATCGCGGTCCGGGGTTCGTGGAAGAACAGGGCGCTGCCGCGCGGGGCTGGGACCCGCAACAGCTCCTGCACGGCGCGCCCCAATAACCGGCGGTCCGCCGCGCCCATAAGGCTCACCACAAAGGGCCCGATGGGCACCAGGCCCTCGGCGGGCCGCCCGCACACCCCGATGCCGAGGGCCGACAGCTCCCCGATGCTCGCCGGCGTGTGGACCCGAAGGTCGACTGCGACCGGGAGCGTCTGGGTGAGCGCCGCGAGTGACCCGATATGGGCCCTGGTAAGCCGCGGGGCACGCACTACGCAACCGGCAATGAGCGGTTGCGGCACGGGCCCCACGGACAAAACTCGGTCCAAGTTCGCTCCGGAAACCTCCAAAACGATGCGGAATTCAGGGGGCGCCTCCTGCTCCCAGAGCACGAGATCCTCGCCCCCGAAGGCCGGCGCGCGCATCGGCATCAAGATCGCCGGAGCGCGATGGCTGTAAAAAACGAAGCGCCATTCGGGCGGCAGGTCGCGCGGGTAAAATCCCGGCCGCCAACTCGCATGCCGATAGTCGCGCGCGCCGACAAGGAGCCGGGGGGATTCATGAGGTGCCATCTCGACATGGTAACCGCGCCGATCCCGGTGCGCCATCATGCCAACGGGCGCTGGCTTAAGGCTGCGGCCACCCTCGGGCGGTCAGGCCGGGGTCGCCGTCGACCCCCCGCCGCGAACCCATTACAATGCGGACCGCAAGGCTACGCGCACTTTGCGCAGGAATATTCGCCATGGAGTTTGATCTCTTTTACGAACTGGCCGTGCCCGGTTTTGCGGGCCGTAGTGAGCGGCAGGTCTTCACCGAGACCTTGGCGGAGATTGCGCTCGCCGATCGCCTGAATTTTCACACCGTGTGGCTCACCGAACACCATTTCATGCCCGAATACGGCCACAGTTCCGCGCCCGACCTCTTTTTGGCCGCAGCGGCCCAAAGAACACGACGCATCCGCTTAGGACAAGCGATTGTGCCGCTCCCCTACCATCACCCGCTCCAGGTCGCGGAGCGTGCCGCCACCTTGGATATCCTCTCGGACGGGCGGCTAGAGCTGGGATTTGGGCGTGGGTTTTCGCCGCGCGAGTACGCCGCCTTCGGCATCCGCACTGAGCACAGCCGCACGCTCGTCGATGAGTCCCTACAAGTGTTGCTTTTGGCCTTTGGCGATGCGGAACCGATCAGTTTTCATGGTCAACACTTCGCCTTTGATGATATCTCCGTGCGCCCGCGCGTGCTCCAAAGACCGCACCCGCCGCTCTGGATGGCGGCGGTCAGCCCAGCGAGCTTCGATCTGGCCGCAAAGCGCGGGCTCGGAGTGCTGGCCGGGCCATTCAAACCCTGGTTTATGGTCAAAGAGGACATCCGCCGATACCGGGAAGCGTTCGCCCGTTATCACGGCGACGATCCCGGCAAAAGCCCCCGGGTCGGCATGACGCTCGGCATATTTTGTCTCGACGACCACGCCGAGGCGCGGGCGGCCGCGCGCACCAACATCGTCTGGTTCTACCGCGAGCTCTTGCGTCTAACGACACCGCTGCTGACCGAACTCCAGAGCGGCTACGAGTATTACCGCAAATATGGGAGTCTCGCGCGGATCCTGAAAGGGGCCATCAATCTGCCGATTCTCGAACGCCTCGGCATGGTCGTGGCGGGCGATGCCCGTCATTGCCGCGACCGAATCGCCGCCTACCAGGATGCGGGGGTCGATCATCTGCTGTGTGCGATTGGGGCCGGTGCCAGCTCGACAGAACTCACCCAGCGCTCCCTCAAAGTGTTGAGCGAACAGGTACTACCGACATTCCGCCCATGCGCGTCCTGATCACCGGCGCTGCCGGGTGCCTGGGCCGCGCTTTGCTGCCAGCCCTCTTGGCGGACCGCCGGATCAGCGTGGTAATCGGCCATGATATCCGCCCATTATCGTTAAAACATCACCGCCTCATGTTCCTACAGGGCGATATCCGCGATCCTGCCTTAAGGGAGACCGTCAAGGGTGTGGACGCCGTAATCCACATGGCCTTTGTTGTTATTGAAAGCCAACTGGGGCGGGAACGCGCCAACCGTGCCCGCGCCCAAGCCATTAACCTTGGGGGGATCGACGCGATTCTAGCAACCCTCCCGGCCACCGCCAGACTGATCCACCTCTCAAGCGCCTCCGTCTACGGCACCAACCCATACCCGCTCACGGAATCCGCGCCGTTAAGGCCGCTGCCCGGCTTTGGCTATGCGCACGACAAGGCGCTCGTAGAAGAACGACTGATCGAGGCCGAGGCAGGTGGCCTGCGCTGCCTGCGCCTGCGCCCCCATGTTATTTTAGGCCCCAACGCCCAACCCTTTCTGCGCGGTGTGCTGCGCTGGCCATTTTATCCGCGCCTCGCAGACCCCGCGCCCCAGCTCCAGGTCGTCCATGAACACGATGTCGTCGCGGCAATCCAAGCGGGGCTTTTCGCTGATGCGACGGGTGCTGTCAATCTCGCCTGCGAAGACTCTCTCTCTTTCCAGGAGATGCAAAAGGCGTGTCACCGGATCACCATCGGGGTACGCCCGGCGATTGCGCGGGCCGCTGTCGCATGGGCCTTTCGGTACCTCGGAATCGGACCGGACCCCGCCTGGGGTGCGGGACTGGAGCTGCCGCTCGTCCTCGACTGCGCACGGGCGCGGGACGTGCTCGGGTGGCAACCCCGCTTTCCGCAGGTGGTCGATGTGCTTGCGCATCGTTAGGGACTAATGATACCCATGGTCCCAATTTGGGGCGGCACCGCTACTCGCCCAGATTCAGCAAGCGGCCGTGCATACGAGCGTTGCGAAAGGTCCAGAGGAACAGACCTACGCTCAACGCCAGATAAACGGCATTGAGCATCGCGGCATCCAGAAGCGGCCGAAATTCGATGATATGGTGAAAAAAGAGCGCACGCATGGCACTAAAGACGTAAGCGGCCGGCAAGGCATGAGCGACCACCTGTAACCACTGGGGCAAAATCGAGATTGGGTAATAAATGCCACTCACGGGCGCAATCGCGAACACCGCCGCCCAGGCCAGATTCTCTGCGCCTAGACCATAGCGCAAAACGAGGCCGGCGACGACCAGGCCAATGGCCCAACCCATCACCAGGAGATTCATAAAAAATGCCACGAGCACGAAACCCAGACTCCAAATGGGAAAGTGGTAAAACCAAAACGCAAACAGCGCGGCCATGCCGCTACCGATCAACGTGCGCAGCAGGCTGATGGTAAAAAGGGCGCCAGCAAGCTCATAGGCCCGCAAGGGGCTGGCGAAGAGATGGCCCAGGTTGCGCGAGTAGAGCTCCTCGAAGAACACCACGGACACGCCCAACTGGCCGCGGAACATGACGTCCCACAACAAAACGGCGGTGAGCAACAGGCCTGACGCCTGCGCCAAATAGCTACTGTGATCGACGAGATATTCGCTCAGGAACCCCCAGAGAATGATTTGCATCGTCGGCCAATAGGCCAGTTCCACGATGCGCGGCCAGGAGCCCTTCAAGAGATAAACGTAGCGCTCAATCATGGCGCCCATGCGCCTTGCGCTCGCCAATAGATGCAAACTCATGGTAATGAGCGCCCGCGCGCCATATCTAAAAATACCTCCTCCAGCGTCTCGCGCCCATACTTCGCGATCAGATGAGCAGGTGACCCGCGGTCAAACAGTAGGCCTTGACGCAGCATGATGACGTCATCACAAAGCCGCTCGACCTCTAGCATATTGTGCGAGGCGAGAACGATGGCCGCGCCACTTGCGCGCTGGTAGTCACGCAAGGTGGTGCGCAGGCGGTCAGCCGTGTCGGGATCCAAGGAGGCCGTGGGTTCGTCCAACAGCAGCAATTGCGGGCTGTTGATCAGGGCCTTGGCGAACGATGCCCGGGTGCGCTGACCGGCAGAAAGACGGCCATGCTCCCTATGCAACAAGCCCCCCAGATCGAGGTCGCGGGCCAATTGCCGGATACGCGCCGCTATGTCCCGCACGCCATAAAGACCGCCGTAGACACGGAGGTTCTGATAGACCGTCAAGCGATGCGGCAGATCGACATAGGGCGAGGAAAAATTGATGCGCTCCAAAACCCGATAGCGGTGACGCAAGAGGTCCTCGCCCAAGACCGTGATCGACCCGGTCGTCGGCAGCAAGAGGCCCATCAACATCGCAAGCGTGGTGGTCTTGCCCGCGCCATTGCCGCCCAAAAGACCCAGGACTTGGCCGCAACCTACGGTAAAGCTCAAGGACTGAACCGCCACGACCGGCCCATAGCGCTTGGTCAGACCATCGACTGCGATCGCCTGCGCCACGCTCAAACGGTCCCACACAAGGCGTGGGCCAATTCCGCCACGCGGCGCCCGGGACGGGTATCGCCCTTGCCGGCGGCCACTACCGCTTGGTGGTAACCGGCCAGGAACGCCGGTAAGGCCTGCACCACGATCGGCTTGCGTAGCCGCGCCACGCGCGCGAGATCCCAGTGGGCCCGCAAGCCGGAGCGGGGCTCGGCGCTACAGACGCGGGCGCCCCAAATCTGGACGCCGGGGGCCTCGGTGTGCGCCCTGATGGCAAGACAAAATGCCAAACGGCCCGCCCCAACCCCGACAAAAGGCCCGACGTGTTCCACCTCCAAGGCCGCGGCCAACTGCGACAAAACGCGACTCAGCTGCGCTAGTGCGTCGTCTTGCGCCAGGTCTTCACCTGCGGCCGGGGCCTGCGCCCCATCACGTAATGTCACAAGAAACGGTTCCATAACACCTCCCATCGAGGGCCGGATTGTAAGCCTCTTATGGCTGCTTGGGATAAGGGCGGTCTTTTTCGCTATACTAGCCGACTATGACCGCCCATAACCTTATGCGTCCCACCCCAGACCAAGACTCCTTAGTTACCCTCGGGCGCCGCGTGCTCCAACTGGAGGCCGATGCCTTAGCGGCGCTGGCCGCAGGGCTCGGGCACGCCTTTGCCGATGCCTGCCGGCTCCTCTGGGACTGCCGCGGGCGCATTGTCGTAGTGGGTATGGGCAAGTCGGGCCATATCGGCGGTAAAATTGCCGCAACCCTGGCGAGCACCGGGACTCCAGCCTTCTTCGTCCACCCAGGCGAGGCAAGCCACGGGGACCTGGGCATGATTACGCCAGACGATGTGGTATTCGCGATCTCCCATTCAGGCGAGACCGTCGAAATCTTGACGATTCTCCCGATCATCAAAAGGATGGGCGTGCGCCTCTTAGTGTTGACGGGCGCACCCGACTCAAGCCTCGCCCGCCAGGCCGACGTGCATTTGCCCGTGACCGTCACCAAAGAGGCCTGTCCCCTAGACCTCGCGCCGACGGCGAGCACGACCGCCGCGCTGGCTATGGGCGATGCCCTGGCGATCGCCCTCTACGAGACCCGCGGCTTCACGCCGGAGGACTTCGCGCGCTCTCACCCGGGCGGCCGCCTTGGCCGTCGACTGCTGATTTATGTCGCCGACATTATGCACACAGGACATCGCATCCCCCAAGTACCGGCAAATGCCCTCCTGACTGACGCACTAGTCGAGATGACGAGCAAGGGGCTTGGCATGACCGCCATCGTCGACCCGGACGGGCGCCTATGCGGCATATTCACAGATGGCGACCTGCGCCGAACCCTAAACCGTGGGGTCGACGTATATAAGGCCATGGTCTGTGACGTCATGACCCGCCACCCCAAAACCGCGGCCGCGGACCACTTGGCAGCGGAGCTGGTACCTTTGCTACGCACTCACAACATCAGTGGGTTGTTCGTAGTCGACGAGGGCCAGAAGATCGTGGGGGCGCTCAATATGCACGACCTTCTCAAAGCCGGTGTCGTATGATTGACATCGCGTGCGCCCTGGAGGGCGCGCCCCAAGAGGCGGCTAAGGCGATTCGCTTGCTCGTGCTGGATGTCGACGGGGTGCTCACCGATGGGCGCCTTTTTCTCGGCGACTCAGGGGAAGAGTACAAGGCCTTCCATAGTCGCGACGGCCACGGCATCAAAATGCTGATCGCAAGCGGCGTCCAGGTTGGTATCATCACCGGCCGCTCCTCGCGGGTCGTCCAACGACGGGCCGAGGATTTGGGCATATCCCTCCTGATCCAAGGGTGCCACGACAAGCGCGCGGCCGTCCTTTCGCTGCTCGTCGACTATCACTTGGCGAGCCATGAGGTCGCCTTTATGGGTGACGATGTGATCGATCTGCCGGCCATGGAATCGATCGGTCTGGCGGTGGCCGTGGCCGATGCCCACCCGCTCGTGCGCACGCGCGCGCACTGGGTGACCCAACAAAGGGGGGGCGCAGGGGCGGTACGCGAACTCTGCGAACTCCTCATGTACGCCCAAGGGACATTGGATGATCAACTAGGCTGCGCGTACCGAGGCGAATGTTCATGGGCTGGTGGTTAAGCCGTTTTTTGCTAGTCGCGGGACTGTTGCTGTTCTCCGGTCTATTCTGGTGGTTGCCCAGGGCGTTGGTTCGCCCCGCACTCGATCTGGCCACTACCCAACCGGCCCAACCCGATTACTATATCGGCGGCCTGCGCCTGACCGCTATGAATCGATACGGACACCCGCAGTTCGTCCTGACAGCGACGCGGCTAGTCCACTTTCCATACGGAAAACGCACGCTACTGATCGCGCCCCGGCTCACCCAATTCGGCCAACGCGCGGTGACCACTACGACCGCGAAGCGCGGCTTCATATCGCCGCACGGCCACACCCTGATCATGCGCGGGAAGGTCCGGGTCTTTCGTGGCCCGACGGCCCAGATCGGGGCCGCGACCGTACACACACAGACCTTGACGGTCCATCTCGCCTCATGAACCGAGGGATCCTTGGAATCCTTAGCGCGCTCTGCGCCCTGGGTCTCGGCGCCTACGCCCACGCCGACCAACGCGCGCAGCCTTTGCATGTGCGCGCCGACAGCATCCAAATGGATCAGCGCACCGGCGTCAGTCTCTACAAGGGCCACGTCCGCCTCGTCCAAGGCGACCTCACCATCCATGCCGCGCAAGTGCGCGTTCACTCCCGCCACGGCCATGCCCTGTCCATCCAAGCGGTCGGGAACCCCTTGCGGCTGGTCGACACCATACCGGGCGGCGTGCCCATTTTCGGTGAGGCCAAAACTCTGCATTTTGAGGCAACGAGCGACAAAATCACCCTGACAAATCAGGTCGTTTTTCGCCAAGGCACCACCGTTTTACACGGTCATATTGTTTATTATTCCGTCCACCTCCAACGCGTGACGGCCATCGGCGACCCACATAGCCGAGTCAGGGCGCGCATCACCCCGCACGACATCACCCATAAGCCAAAGGCCCAACCTTGACGGCCTTGGTCGCAACCCACCTGTCCAAGAGCTATAAGGGCCGCCCGGTCGTCAGGGACGTGAGTCTCGCCGTGGAAGAAGGGGAGGTGGTCGGTCTGCTCGGCCCCAACGGCGCCGGAAAAACGACCTGCTTTTACATGATCATCGGACTCATTCGCAAGGATCAGGGGCAAATTCAGCTAGGCCAGGCGGACATCAGCCGCGCGCCCATGCACAGGCGCGCGCAGCTGGGGCTCGGCTACCTGCCCCAAGAGGCCTCAGTTTTCCGCAAAATGACGGTGGAGGACAACATCCTGGCAATCCTTGAGACCGTCGAGGGTCTAGACGTCGCCGCACGTCAGGCCAAACTTGAGGAATTGCTGCACGAACTGCATATCGCCGACCGACGCAAGACCCTCGGCATGAGCCTCTCCGGAGGCGAACGCCGACGGGTCGAAATTGCCCGCGCATTGGCTACGACACCGCGCTTTATGCTGTTAGATGAGCCCTTTGCCGGGGTCGATCCTATATCTGTCATTGATATCCAGCAACATATCTCCCATCTCCGCAGCCTCGGGATCGGCGTGCTGATTACCGACCACAATGTCCGCGAAACCCTGAAGATCTGCGACCGCGCCTACATTATCAACGATGGGCACGTGCTGACATCCGGCAAGCCCCAAGACATCCTCGCAAATCCGGATGTCAGGCGTGTGTATTTGGGGGAAGATTTCCAGCTCTAGTCCGTGAGTTCTGGAAATGGCCAGAATGGACTAGAATAGGTCGTAGGGGTGCCATGAAACAAACACTTGATCTTAGAATTGGTCAACATCTCACGATCACGCCGCAGTTGCAGCAGGCGATTCGTCTCCTACAGCTGTCGTCCATTGAGCTTGAGCAGGAAATCCGGGAAGTCCTCGAAAAAAACCCGCTCCTAGAGGAAAATGACACCGCCAACGGCGAGGACGGCGAACCTGCGGAGTTCGAACCCGGCTCATCGGAAGAAACGATAAACGGCGATAACGACCCCGATAGCACCGACGAGATCGCCGAGATCGACTGGACCGATGGCTATGAGTTGCTGTCCTCCGGGCCGAGCCAAGGCGACGAGAACGGCGACAACTCCTTCGAGGCCCGAAACAGCCAGCCGACGAGTCTCTCGGAACACCTGCTTTGGCAGCTGCAAATGACGCCCTTTTCCGATCGCGATCAGCTCATCGCAATCGCCCTTATCGACGCGATCGACGACGATGGATATTTTCTTGGCACTTACGACGATATCGTAGCAACCCTCCCCGAACTCGAGCTCGCCACAGACGAGATCGAGGCGGTCTTGCACCAGATCCAAAATTTCGACCCAGTCGGCGTGGGCGCCCGGCATTTAGGGGAATGCCTCGACCTCCAGCTGCGGCGGCTCGACCCTGCCACCCCCTACCGCGATACCGCGCGCCTGCTGGCCAACCCGGCCTATCTCAAACTGGTGGGCCAGCACGACTTTAAAGAGCTAAAGCGCTTAACCCACCTGGGGCCCGAGGTCTTGAACTGCGCGCTCGCATTATTGAAGAGCCTAAACCCGCGTCCCGGATCGCTCGTTTCCAACACGCCCAACGCCTACGTCGTGCCGGAGATCATCGTCAAAAAGCGACGGGGAAGCTGGCGCGCCGATCTGAACGTAGATGCCATGCCCAAGCTGCGCATCAATAGCCATTATGAGCGCTTGATCCAACGCGGCCGCGCGACCGTCCAGGATCGCTTCCTGCATGACCACCTGCAAGAGGCACGCTGGTTCCTAAAGAGCCTCCAGAGCCGCAATGAAACGCTCCTCAAGGTGGCGCGCGTCATAGTGGACCGTCAGCGGGCCTTCTTCGATCACGGGCCGGAGGCCATGAAGCCGCTCGTGCTGCACGATGTCGCCGGCGAGGTCGCCATGCACGAGTCGACCGTCTCGCGCGTAACGACGAACAAATACATGATGACTCCGCGCGGGATATTTGAGCTCAAGTACTTCTTTTCTAGCCATGTGGGCACCACCGATGGCGGCACATGCTCGGCTACTGCCATCCGCTCGCTCATCCGCAAGATCATCGAAAATGAGCCGTGCAACAGGCCCACAAGCGACAGCAAGATCGCCGACATGCTTGAAGAACAAGGAATCAATATCGCCCGGAGGACCGTTGCCAAGTACAGGGAATCACTCAGTATTCCCCCATCCAGCCAGCGCAAGTCGCTTACCTAACAAAAGGGGATCTCTATGGATATCACGGTTAGTGGACACAAAATCGACATCACCCCACCATTGCGCGACTATGCGCTCGAAAAGATCGGACGGGTCCAGCGCCATTTCGATCACGCCATCACAGCCGACGTGGTCTTGCACGTGGAAAAAAAGCGGTTTAGCGCCGAGGCTAATATTCGCGCGAAAGGGGCCGTCATCCACGCCAATGCGGCCGGAGATGATATGTATATGGCCATAGACCTTTTGATCGACAAGCTCGACCGGCAGGTCCTGCGGCACAAAGAGCGGGTCATTGAGCAGCACCGCCCCAATTAGCGTAAGGCGGGACTCGGAAGAAAAGGGGGTATGATGGCGTCCTACTGGTCGTGCGTCCTGCTATGAGTACCATACTGACTGCCAAGGATGTTTTCGAGGCCCAACGCGAGGCCCTCAAGTTCACCTGGGTGGCCGGCCGAGGGGGCGCCGGTCGCCTTCTTGAGTTGGCCACCGCAAGGTTCCCGGGTATGGCCCTGGTCGGGCACCTGAATTTCGTGCACCCGAACCGCGTGCAAGTCATCGGCACCAGCGAACTCACATATCTAAACGAGCATCTGACCGGGGGTGCCCGCGAAACAGCGATCACCGATCTCTTCTCGTGCCCCTCGTCTGCAATCGTGATCATCGCCAATAACGAGACCGCTCCTGCGGAAATGCAGGCCGCGGCTGAAGCGGCCTCCATGCCACTTTTTAGCTCGCCGCTCCCAAGCCCGCGCGTTATCCACGACCTCCAGTATTATTTGGCGCGGGCACTCGCCGAACGGGAGATCATGCATGGCGTTTTCATGGAGGTCATGGGTCTCGGCGTTTTCCTGACCGGTGAAAGCGGCATCGGCAAGAGCGAGCTCGCGCTTGAGCTCTTGAGCCGCGGACATCGCCTAATCGCAGACGATGCCTGTGAGTTCTTTCGCGTGGGCCCGGACGCCCTGCAGGGCCGGTGCCCTGATATGTTGTGTGACTTCCTAGAGGTTCGCGGACTAGGGATACTGAATGTGCGAACGATGTTTGGCGAGACCTCCGTCCGTCACGAACGCACCCTGCACTTGATCGTCCGCCTGAAAGACTTGGCACAGAATCCCCAAGCCAGCATCGACCGGCTACAGGCGGAGCAGAAAACGCGCTCCATCCTGGGTGTCGACGTCGCCGAGGTCGTGCTCTTTGTCGCGTCAGGCCGCAATCTGGCGGTCTTAGTCGAGGTCGCGACACGCGGGCATATCCTGCGCCGCCGAGGCATCAATGCCCTTGAGGATTTCATGCACCGCCAGCAGCTGGCCATGAAATCACCATGAGCTTCATCATCATCAGCGGACTATCCGGCTCCGGCAAGAGTATTGCGCTGCAAGCCCTAGAAGACGTGGGTTTTTATTGCATCGACAATTTACCAGCGGCGCTGCTACCGCACTTCGCCCACCAAATGGACGGCGTGCGATCAAAATTCTCGGATATCGCAGTGGGAATCGATGCGCGCAATCGGCTGTTCCTAGATGAGGCGCCAACGAACCTCGAACGGCTTCGCGCCCTGGGGGTCGATTACCGCATCATCTTTCTTGAGGCTGACGAGGTCGTGCTCGTCAAGCGATTCAAGGAGACGCGTCGTCGCCACCCCCTTACCGACGCCGAGACCCCGCTTCTCGAGAGCATCCGGCTCGAAAAGGCCCTTCTTGAACCGCTCTCGCTATCGTGCGCGCGCCGAATCGACACGACCCACACAAGCGCCCAGCAGCTGCGGCAGCTGATCTATGAGTTTACGCGCGGCACGAGTACGCCCGGCATCACGCTGTTGTTCGAATCGTTTGGCTTTAAACATGGCACGCCGCTCGATGCAGATTATGTCTTTGATGTGCGCTGCCTCCCCAACCCGTACTGGGAACAAAATCTTCGCGTCCTGACAGGACTAGACCCTGAGGTCGCGGAGTACCTGGAGCGTTACCCTGAGGTCGGGGCGATGAAAGAGCATATTGGCGATTTTTTGGCACGTTGGCTGCCTGGTTTCGAACAGGAGAACCGGAGCTACCTCACCGTTGCCATTGGTTGTACAGGGGGCCAGCATCGGTCGGTATATTTAGTCGATAGACTGGCCGCACACTTCCGCAAACAAGGGATTAACACGCAAATCAGGCACCGGGAACTCACTGAAGGCATCACGCACGCGCCAACGTGAACGACTAGGCCGCGTTTGGCGCTTCAGGGTCTGCGTCGCCCGATGTCGGCTCAGGGATCGACCGCCGCGAGGTTTGGCGGTGACCGCAGCTATGAATGCCGGTTGCTCGATTAAGGGGAACGTACGCTTAAATGATAGGATTGCTTGTTCTTGCGCAAAAAGACGTGGCCTTCGGGCTTTTGGAGGCCGTCGAGCACGTCTTAGGTCGGCAATCGCCAGCGTTGGTGGCCTTTCCGGTGCGCTACGACATGCCCCCAGACGACCTGGCGCTAGTCCTCGGCAAAGCGATCCGGGCGCTCAACGATGGCGATGGTGTTTTGATATTGGCGGATATTTACGGGGCCACGCATATTAATGTGGCCTGCCGTTTACTGGAACCTAACCACATAGAACTGGTAACGGGATTGAACTTACCGATGCTAATCAGGGCGATCAACTATCGTGACCGGCCGCTTCACGAACTGATTGAGAAGGCGCTGAGCGGCGGAATAGAGGGGATCGTTTGTGCGACTGAATTCTGCCTTGTGGACAGCCATAAACATGAATTGCGTTGACATCCTCATCATCAACAAACTGGGCATGCATGCTCGTGCCTCGGCGAAACTCGTGAGCCTCGCCTCGTCCTTTGAATGCGCCATCACGGTGTCCCGAGAGGGGCGCAGCGTCAACGGAAAAAGCATTATGGGAATCATGATGCTGGCCGCGGGTAAGGGGACGACGATCCAAATCTGCGCCGATGGCCCGGATGAGGTGAGCGCCAGCAAGGCCTTATGCCAATTGATCCAATGCCGTTTTGGCGAGGACGCCTGATGCTGGCTTTGCATGGCAAGGGGGTCAGCAGCGGCATCGCCATCGGGCGCGCCTATGTCCTAAAGCGCGAGCGGGTGAAGGTGCCGGAATATCTGGTGCCAAACAACCTGATCGAACAAGAGATCCAGCGATTCCTGGCGGCCATCGAGCGCGTTCGTGATGAGTTAAATGAGATTCGGAGTCATATTCCGGCCGAAGCCCCGATTGAGGCCGCTAGTTTTATCGATACCCATCTCCTCATTCTCGGCGACACCATGGTCTCGGGGGCCCCGATTCGCGATATCCGCGAAAACCAGTGGAATGCGGAATTCGCATTAAAGACGCAAAGCGATCGCCTGATCGCCGTGTTCGAGCGCATGGAAGACCCCTACCTGCGCAACAAAAAGATCGACGTAGCCCAGGTCGTTGAGCGGGTACTACGCAATCTCCTAAACCCAGATGATCGCGAAGACGAGCCCATGCCCGACGATCTTGAGGGGCGGGTCGTAGTCGGCAACGACTTGGCGCCGGCCGATACCGTCGCCTTGAAAAACAAGGGCATCAGTGCATTCGTCACCAATCTCGGCGGCCCGATATCCCATACCGCGATCTTGTCGCGAAGCTTAGGGATACCAGCGATCGTCGCGGTCCACGGCGCCACTCGCTATATCGACAACGACGACGAGCTGATCGTCGACGGCAAGCGGGGGATACTGCTTGTCGCTCCAGACCCCATCGCAGTCTCCGAGTATGAGAAGCGCGCCCGAAAGATCAAACGCCTAAAGCGGGAACTGGAAACACTGCGTACTAGCGAGGCCGTGAGCCGTGATGGCGTGCCGATCCAGCTTTTGGCTAATATCGAACTCCCGGAGGACCTCAACACCGTACACCAAGTCTTGGCGAGCGGTATCGGCCTCTATCGAACCGAGTTCTTGTTTATGAACCGCAAGGTTCCACCCGACGAGGAGGAGCAGTTCGAGGCCTACGTCAAGGTCGTTCGCGCCCTTCCCGGTCGACCCGTGACCATACGTACTTTAGACCTGGGCGCCGACAAACGGGTCGACATCGAGGCCCCGGTTACCGCAATCAACCCGGCGCTGGGTTTGCGCGCGATCCGCTTATGTCTACAAGAGCCAGCGCTTTTCCGGCTCCAGCTGCGGGCGATCATTCGCGCGTCGGCCTTTGGCCAAGTGCGGCTCATGATCCCGATGCTGTCAAACGTCGACGAGATCTTCCGGGTCGTAGACTTGGTGCGCGATACCCAAGAAGAGTTGCGCAGGGAGGGGGTCGCATTTGACGTCGAAATGCCTATCGGGGGAATGATCGAGGTCCCGGCCGCTGCGGTCGCCGCGGATCTGTTTGCGGCCCATCTCGACTTTTTATCGATCGGGACGAACGATCTCATTCAATACACCTTAGCCATCGACCGGGTCGACGACTCAGTGAATTACCTCTATGACCCACTCCACCCATCCGTTCTCCGGCTCATCGCGATGACCATAGATGCCGGCCGCAAACAGGGCATTCCGGTCGCCATGTGTGGGGAGATGGCCGGGGACAACCGCTATACCCGCCTCTTGCTAGGGCTCGGCCTGCGTGAGTTCAGTATGCACCCGGCCGCCATGCTAGAGATCAAGAAGATCGTCCGGGAAAGCGATATCGCGGACCTTACGCTGAGATCGACTGCGGTCATGCAGGCCCGCGACTCACGCACCCTCCAGGCGCTAGTCGAGGCTATGAACAGCGAAGGCGATGCGACCAGCGGCGAGGAGGCCTACTCTTAGCGGCGCAACACCTTGGTCGGCAAGAACGGGCCTACCGGTTCGGGTTTTGCGATGATTGATCGCACGAACGATTCTTCGCTCTCGGACACGAGGTACATGAGCCCCTTGCGATACCGCTCTCGGGTTGGGTTGAATCCCTCCACGCGTCTTGGCGCAAACGTCTTCCGGAGCACGGCCGCCGCATTGATCTTGTGAAGACGAAACGGGCGCCAAAATGGGGGCGGACGGCTAGCTGAAGAGTACCCGCTCACTTGATAGCAATCGATAATGATCTCACCATTTTCGTTTTCATAGATTGCATGCGGCTCGACCACCCGCGCCTCCGTCTGGTCCCGATAACGGATAGCACAACAATGACGTGATTCCACAGCCCCCGTCAAAACCGTTAAGACGTTCTTTGGCATATGTCTCCTCCGTGCTTTTTTAAGCTATCATGCTTTTTTTAAGCTATCATACGAAAGCCTGCCGCGGACAACAACTGCCGATCAATGGTGCCTTTTTGAACCCAGACGCTGGTTATTCCATCCCCGTTCGCCGCCCGACAGTCACACCAGGCGTGCGGCCTCGGGCCGAGGGGAACCAAACCAGTTACGCGACCGGGCAGCGCCGCCGGTAGCCGGGGGCGCTGCCCTAGCCCTGCTTCTCACCAAACACATACTCTTCGAGCTTCCACTTGGCAGCAAGCGTCTCCACCGCGTTCTGAAACTCCTCGGTGCGCGAGGGATGGTTATAGCTCGTGCTGGCAAGATGGCGCAGCCCCCCTATCCGCGGCGCTGCGGACAACATATGGATCAATTCACCGGCCTCCGCACCCACGACTTCGCCGCCTAAGAACTCGCCATGGTCGAGATCCGCGATAATACGCACGTAGCCCTCCGGCTCATCTTGGCCTAGGGCGCGCGGCGAGGTCGCAAACGCCGCGAAACCGATTGCCGGCTCCAGGCCCTGATCCTCCGCTTGCTCCTCGGTCAACCCGACGCGCGCAAGCTCAACGGCACTATAGATCGCCGCGGGTACGCGCGTGAGATCGCGCCGTCTCGCCCCTGGCCGCACAATATTGTCCACCACAACCCCGGCCTCATAGAGCGCGCGATTGGCGGTCATCGGTCCGGCCACGCAGTCACCCAGGGCATAGACCCCGTCAGCATGGGTCTTTAGCTCCGCATCGACGACGATGAACCCCCGATCATCACGCCGGACGCCGATCGTCTCGAGCCCCAGCCCGTCAGTCACAGCCTGCCGCCCAGTCGCCAACAACGCCCAGTCCGCATCCCAAATCTCGGCTTGGTCGGTTGTGAGGCGCACCCCGGTCGGGGTCGCCGCCAAGGCCCGAACGCCCGCTATGGTCGGCACGACCCCCACATCGGCTAGACCCTGGCGCAACTGACTAAGCCCGGCAGAACTAAAGTCCTTGCGCGCGAACGGATCGCTACGCGCTACCCACCGCACGTCGCAGCCAAATTTCCGCAAGATGTAGGCAAACTCGATTGCGACTACGCCACCACCGACGATAAGCGCGCGTCGCCCCTCAGGTACCGGTTCGTCGAACAAGAGATCGCTATGGAGGATCTTTCCTGGGACCACCGTGAAACCCTGGGGCACCATCGGCCGGGACCCGGTGGCAATGATGACAGATGAGGCGGTAATAGACGTTTCTGAGGGCTGAAGCACAAGCGCGTGGGGACCCGTAAACGATGCCTGTCCGGTGACCGCCACGATGCCTAGTCGCTTCAGGTACGACTGGTAGCTATCGCGAACCGTCTTGACCACCCTATGCTGGTGGCGCCACGCCTGCGCGAGATCGCCGTGCACGCTGCCATCGATTCCACGCCCGGCAAACTGATCTGCAGCCGCCAGTAGGCGGGCACTGTGATACCAATCCTTCTTCGGCACACATCCCCGGTTCAGGCAGCACCCGCCCCACGTGGCCTGTTCGGCAATCACGGTCTTGCGACCCCGCAAGGCCGCCAACACGGCGGCACGATAACCGCCGGGGCCTGAACCTATGACAAGAACATCACAATCCATAAAACCTCATCGTCTATCGCCACCCTGTCACCGGCGATACGCCTAGCAGTACCGCTGACTAATCGACAGCTAGCGCCGGCACCCACCTCCCGCGCATGGGCACCCAACTAGCTGCCAGCCACAGTCATCCGATCTATCAGCAGGGATCCGATACAAATGTTGCGGCGGAAATCGACATCATTGCCGATGGCGACGATCCCTCGATACATATCGCGAAGATTGGAGGCAATCGTGATTTCCTCGACCGGATAGGCAAGCTCCCCGTTTTCTACCCAAAACCCAGCGGCGCCGCGCGAGTAATCCCCGGTGACGCCGTTGATGCCAAAGCCAATGAGTTCCGTCACGAAAAGCCCGCGCCCCATCTGGCGCAACAGACCTTCCAGATCGTCCGTGCCCGGCTTGACCATAAGGTTATGGACCCCGCCTGCATTCGCAGTCGTAACAAGTTTCAGTTTCCGCGCCGAATAACTATCCAGACAATAGCGACGCAAGACGCCCTCGGTCACCAGATCCCGATATCGGGTCTCGACGCCCTCATTATCAAAAGGCGCGCTGCCGTTGCCCTTTTTCCGATGCGGCTCCTCATAGATATGGACCATCTCGGGAAAGAGCTGCGTATCGACGCTGTCGACCAGGAACGAGGAGCGCCGATAAAGGCTGGGTCCGCTCACCGCCGATACGAGATGCGACACCAGACTGCGCGCCACCGCGGCCTCATAGAGGACCGGCACCTGGCAGGTCTTGATTTGGCGGGCGCCGAGCCGGCGCGCGGCGCGGCGCGCGGCGCTCCGACCGATCTCCTCCGGATCAGGCAAATCTTTGGCGTCACGCACCGAGGCGTAGTCATAGTCGCGCTGCATATGCCCCTCGTCATCCTCGCCTAGTACCGCGCAACTCACACCATGTCGACTGGTCTGCACCGTGCCCATAAAACCCGCGCTCGTCGCATACACATCCATGCCTTCGTGCGTGGTTACCGTAGCCCCCTCGGAATTTCGGATCCGCGGGTCGGTCGCGAACGCCGCATCCTCGCAGCGCCGCGCAAGGACTATGGCATCATCAACCGCCAGCGCCCACGGATGGTACAAATCCAGATCGGGGATGTCTTTGGCCAAATGCTCCGGGTCGGCCAAGCCATTGAAGGGGTCGTTCGCCGTGTGGCGAGCGATACCACACGCCGCCTTGACCGCCTCCGAGAGCGCCTCGGGGCGAAAATCCGAGGTACTCGCAGACCCGCTCCGATCCCCGAAAAACACGGTAATAGAAAGGCTTTTGTCGCGATGGTGCTCGACAGTTTCGACCTCACCGCGACGCATGGTGACAGACAGGCCCTTCCCAAGCCCGCTATTGACCTCGGCGGCCGTGGCGCCCTGCTGCCGGGCCAGATCCAATGCCTGGCTCGCCAGATCCTGAAGCGACGATATCCCCTTGTTATCTTTCACTATGGCGCCCACTATTCCTCCGTTCCACCGACTGTCATGCCGTCAATGCGCAATGTCGGCTGGCCTACGCCCACCGGTACACTTTGCCCGTCCTTGCCACAGGTCCCGACGCCCGAATCAAGCGCCAGATCGTTGCCGACCATCGCGACGCGCGTCAATACCTCGGGGCCGCTTCCGATAATGGTGGCCCCGCGCACGGGACGCCCGATGCGTCCGTTCTCGATCAAATAAGCCTCGCTTGCGGAAAATACGAATTTCCCCGAGGTGATATCGACTTGCCCACCGCCGAAGTTCACGGCATAAAGACCTTTCTTGACTGAGCTTATGATTTCCTCCGGCGGCGTCTCGCCGGCGAGCATATAGGTATTCGTCATCCGCGGCATTGGCAGGTGGGCATAGGATTCGCGTCGGCCGTTGCCAGTCGGCGCCATACCCATGAGCCGCGCATTCATCCGGTCTTGAAGATAGCCCTTCAATATGCCACGCTCGATCAATACCGTATTTTGCGTAGGCGTCCCCTCATCGTCGACATTCAAGGATCCGCGCCGCCCTGGCAGCGTCCCGTCGTCCACCACTGTGCAGCCTTCCGCCGCGATTTTTTCCCCTAAACGCCCCGCAAAGGCCGACGTCCCCTTACGATTGAAGTCGCCTTCAAGGCCATGGCCGATCGCCTCGTGAAGCAAAATACCGGGCCAGCCGGGACCCAGAACCACCTGCATGGTACCGGCCGGGGCTGGCCTCGCTTCGAGATTCACTAGCGCTTGGCGCACGGCCTCGCGCGCATAGGACAGGGCCCGTTCCTCGGTTAGGAAATACCCATAATCGGTCCGCCCGCCACCGCCTGCGGAACCGTGTTCGCGACGCCCATCTTGTTCGACAATCACCGAGACATTGAGTCGCACGAGGGGCCTAACATCCGCGGCCATTACACCATCGCTGCGCATCACAAGCACGGTCTCCTGTGAGCCCCCGAGACTCGCCATGACCTGCGTTACGCGTGGGTCTTGGCGCCTTGCCTCTTGCTCGACCCGGGTCAGCAATCCGACCTTGGCTGTGTCTTCAAGGCTCGAAAGCGGGTCGCAAGGCTCATACAAGGACAGCCCTCGGTCGCTATGCGTAACAAGCGCATGGGTTTTGTCTTGCCCGCTCCGGGCGATTGCCCGAGCAGCCGAGGCGGCATCAAGGAGCGCCGGCATCATGATCTCATCAGAGTAGGCAAATCCCGTTTTTTCTCCGGCAATGGCGCGGACTCCTACACCTTGCTCGATATGCCGACTGCCGGATTTGACTTGGCCTTCCTCAAGAGACCAGGACTCTTGGCGGGCATACTGAAAGTAGAGATCCGCATAATCGACTTGGTGGCCGAGCATGCGGCCCATCACCTGCTCAAGTTCGTTTGCCCCTATTCCCGCAGGCTTCAACAAAAAATCCTGGGCCCGTTCCAAATTTTGCGAATGCACGATGTCGCTTGCCATTAGAGTCTCCGATGCGTAATGCTAGGAAGGCGTTGTCGTACCGCCTCCACCCGTTCATGTTCAAAACGTGCCGACACGATGCCGGTACCGGCGGATTTGCAGTTCATGACCGCGCCCCAAGGGTCCACGATCATGCTGTGACCGTAGGTCGTGCGCCCGTTATCATGACGCCCCACCTGGGCCGATGCGATAACGTAACAGCTGTTTTCGATCGCCCTGGCCCGCACGAGCACGTCCCAGTGCGCTTGCCCGGTCGGTACCGTAAACGCCGCAGGCAGGCTTATGATTTCGGCGCCCGCCGAGAGCAGTGCGCGGAAAAGCTCTGGGAAACGCAAGTCATAACATACGGCAAGGCCGAGCCTGCCGAACGGGGTCGCGACCACCACAGGCGTCGTGCCCGGCTCGAAGCCGTCGGACTCGACGTAACGCTCCCCTGCCCCGAGATCGACATCAAAGAGATGGATCTTATCATAGCGCGCCACTCGTTCCCCGCGGTCATCGAACACGAGACAGGCCGACCGAACCTTCGTCGGCTGGGCACAACGCATGGGGATGGTGCCAGCGACCAGCCAGAGCCCGAACTCCCGACACCAGTCCCTTAAGGATTTTTGAATAGGGCCTGAGCGATCCTCCTCGGCGTGCAAAAGACGGGCCTCGGGCGTGCCGGCCATCAAGGCAAAGTTCTCCGGCAACACCACCAGCTCACAACCCTGGTCGCGGGCGGCGCGCAACAACACGCCCACGGCCGCGAGGTTAGCGGTCACGTCACTTCCCGAACACATCTGCACAGCGCCAAAGAGGCCGTTTAGCTTGTGTCGCCCTGCTTGCGAATAGTGGGTTTGTTCCATGGCCCTTTAATAAGATAAGTGGTACGCGTGCCCTCATTGATCTCGCGGGCAAAAATCTTCTGCATCAACAATACCGTAGCCCCGGCGACAGGGCCACCCAAAAGACCTGTGGCGAGTGTGACGTTATTCTGAATATGCGGGTTTACCTTCACGATGAGATTGAATGTCTGAGCCACCAGATCCGCACCCCCGGACACCAGAATATCGGCAGACGTCCCGTGGATATGAATGGCCTGAGTCGTGGCGAGTCCCCGCTTCACCATGAGATCCCCGTCGACGCTGTTAAAGCTAAATCCGCGCCCAAAGACGTTGCTGAAATCCAAGGTGAGGTAGCGGGTAATGGAATCCACATTAAAAATCCCCAACAGCTTACCGACTCCCTGGCGAATCTGCAGGAACTGCCCCTGCCGAACAGTAAATTGCACGTTGGCGTTCAGTTTGTGCAACGAGAAATCCGTCGGGCCGCCGGGCCAGTTGACCGCCGCGTGGACGTTGGCGTGGCCACCGGCGATCTGATTGGGGAGTCCCCAGGCAGCCAAGGTGTCGCCCAGGTTCTTGCTGGCTAAGGCAAGCTTGAAGGTCGACTCCTGGAGTCCGCCATGCAGGGTCCATTGGCCTTGTCCGGATACGGTCGTGCCGTGATGGGCCGCGAGGATGCGCGCGAATCGGAAACCCGCCGGGTAAGGGGCCCCGTCTAAAGACACCAGCCCGAAATTCCGACCATCTACCGTCAGATTGTTGGCCATAAACCGGATTGCGGGCAGTTGTCGCGGGCCGATCGTCCCAAAGATACGATGGCCATGCGCTACTTTCGCGCCAGGCGGAATCACCAGTCGCTGAAGACGGAGCGTCAAGGCCGGGTGTCCGTGCGCTCGCCAATCCACAGTCCCTAGCGCATCAGGGCCCTGCACCACCCCATGCCAAGCGGTGGGTGTGTGCTGGAAGTGCGCCCGCACCCGGCGAAACGACCGTCCTGCCCAAACCAATGAGCCGACATAGAGATCCAGGCTACGCGGGACCAAGACCGCCGCCGCTGGGCGCCGGTCCTGCATATGGCTAAGCCCTTCTCCGACATGCGCCCAGGCGCTTGCGTTCAAGTAACTACTGCGCATACCCACAGCGAGACCCGGGTAGAGCACTTTGGGGGGTAAGGCCGAGCCCACACCCACCCAGGCCGCGGGTCGCTGTCCCGATAAGACTCGATAGTCTAGGCTCAGCTGGTGAGGAATATCGGCGTGCAAAAATGTCTCGCGGCCATCGGCCGTTAAACGGACATGGGCCGTGGCCGGAATGCCGGCGACCTTGCCCGCCGGGTACGGAAGGTGTACGACGACATCACGAAGATCGGCGCTCGCCGTCATTTGGAACCGCTGATCATTCGTGATCTCCAGGTGCCATGGTAACGGGCCCGCCACATAGGGCGCAGCGGCACCAACAGCATGCTGCAACCCGCCGGCACTCATAGCGCCCTGGACCTTCGCGAAAACACCGTGACCGCGCGGCGTCAACGTCACCGACAACGGGCCACCGAGCATGGTCCCGCTAAGATGCCCGGTGTTCGGTCCGGTCTGCGTAAAACCCACAGTCCCGGTGAGCTTGCGAATAGGTACCGGGCCACCGGTCCACGGGTAACGCAAGACCGCGCGGGACAGACTGACGCTCCCCTGGAGCGTCAAGGGGACTTTATGCTCAAAGGGGACATGCAACGTAAGATTCAGCCGTGCCGGGCCTTGGCCCGACAAATCGGCGGGCACAAAACTGCGCAGCTTGCCATGAACATGCGGCAAGACGACCGCCAGCAGTGCGCCCAGATCACCCTTTGCTTGCACGTGCACCGTGGCTACGCCCCCCGGCGTACCGAGCGGGCCGGCCCGCACCGCGACCACGGGCGTCGGCACACCCCCCAGACGCCCGGAACCCTGCACCGACAAGACCGCGGCGCGTTCGCTCACGGTGGCGCGCACATCGCGCGCCTCCGTCCAATTCGGCAAAAATCGGTAACGGCCATGAATCACATGCAAGTCGACCCGAAATAGGCCCCCGCCATGGGAAAAAGGAAACTGATCCAGGGGGCCGTTTAGCGTCACATGCCCACTGGTGATGAGGCCCCCGCGGATCGTGTCCACCAACCAGTGCCGCAAGTGCGGATGCAGCGCGCGCGGATAATAACGGCTCAAGGTACCCACATTGACGTGACGCAGCGCCATGGCTAGCAAGACGTGCGGACTTTCGCCATGCATGCGAGTAACCGTGATCGCGCCGTCTACCACACCATCTGCGGTCACCACATGCACAGTCGGCAGTTCAAACGAAAATCCGTTTCCGGCCAGTTGCCATGCGAGCTGCCCATGGGCCGACTGTATCTGAATCGGGGTCGCAAACATGGTCGGCAAGCTCACGTCGCCGTGCAGACTGGTGAGGTCCAGCCGACCGGCATGGCTTGTCACGACCAGCTGCCCCGCGGCCTGGGCGAATGCTGGGTCGGTTCCGGACCCGTCGATACCTAACCCGACAAACCAGGTGCTCGCCTGATAGGCCCAGTGAACCTCCTTGCTGACTTTAAGACGCAGACGCAATAGCTGGCCTTGCGGGTTTAGGGACACGAGTCGCGCCAACTGCGGGGGAAGATGCTGGATATGCTGCGCCAAGTATTCGATCTGCGTCAGATCGATGCGCTGTGCGCTCACGACCCATTGCGCCCCCTCATGGCTGATGGCGAGCGCACTGGTGCGTGACGCGACCCCGCCGAGCTTGGATACCACATCCGCCGCATAGAATCGGAACCCGCGGCTCTCTCTATTGAGGCTAAACGTCGCCGAAAGCTGCGGAACCGAAAACGCGCGATTCCGACTCGTAGCGGGAACAAGAACGTCGGTGAGACCGACGTTGCCCGCCGCAAAATGGATATGGCCCCGCCGCCAACTCGTCCAAAAATGCCCTCCCACGAGCCCCGCCAGCGAGGCGATAGATGGGATCTTCGCGAGCACCGCCGCTGCGTGCAGATCGAGACCCTGAACGGAAAATCCGACCGCACCGCCGAAAGACTTAATGCGTATAGGTCCGCCCCCGAACTCGACTGTAAAGGCGCAGCGCTCGCATACCGTCGGTATCGTCGCCGCAGCCCACAGAGTGCGCCCCAGTATGCCGTTGCTCCAGCTGGCATTGAGGTGCTGGAACGATAGGGCGCGGTGCGGCGACAGAACTAAGCCGACTCGGCCATCGGTAATCGCGAGCTTCCGCGAACTCCGAAGAAATGACTCCCACCGGGGAAACGCGCGGGCGCCGTGGTGAGGCAGACCGATCACCTGAAACCCCGTGGGCGTCTTGCGCAAATCCAACTCAGCCCCATCGACACCCACGAACGCCGGTCGCAAATGCCCGCCTAGCAACGCCACCCAAGACAATTGGACGCGCACGGCCTTGATGACGACGGCGGGCTTTGGCCCGCCGCCAATCACGACGCCGGTGGCCGTAAATCCGGGGCGCCATCCGATCACGGCCGCAAGTCCGGCTACGCGCACCGGCGCACCCACCATCTTCGTGGCGGCCTTCTCCAGCAACGGCCGCTCGCGCAAAAGCACCGGCGTGAGCCACCAAGGGCTCGTCAGCAACGCGACGGCCACCGACCCGAAGATCGCTGCCGCCAACGCCAGACCATAACGCGCCCCTCGGCTACGCCGCTGCCACCACCTTACGGGCCATTTCATTCCATTCACCCTGCATCCATTGTGTCGCAACAACCCTCAGTCGAACGCCGCCGCGTGAGACGCCACCCCCGCGAAACCGACCAAGCAAAACCCGTACCGGGAGATCCCGCGCCTAAATCAAAACAACATCGAATTCTTCCTGATTGTAGAGCGCCTCGACCTGCAAATGAATGGGCTTGCCAATAAACTCCTGAAGCTTGGCGAGACCTTGAGCCTGATCATCCATAAGGCGATCCACCACTGCTTGCGAGGCTACGACCAGATATTGGTCAGTGCCAAACTGCCGCGCTTCACGCAAAATTTCCCGGAAGATCTCATAGCTCACAGTCTCCGTGGTCTTTAGCACACCGCGCCCTTTGCAGCTTGGACACGGTTCACACAACAATCGTTCCAGGCTCTCGCGCGTGCGCTTGCGCGTGATCTCGACTAGACCCAAAGAAGACATATCCGCAACCGAGACCTTGGCGCGATCATGCGCCAAGGCTCGTTCCAGGGCCCGCAACACTTGGCGCTTATGTTCTGGGTCGACCATGTCAATAAAATCGACAATGATCATGCCGCCCAGATTGCGCAGCCGCAACTGCCTCGCTATGGCGTGGGCGGCCTCAAGGTTGGTCTTAAAAAGCGTCTCTTCTAAGTTGCGGTGGCCAACGTAGGTTCCGGTATTTACGTCTATGGTCGTCATGGCCTCGGTCTGATCAATGACGAGATAGCCACCGGATTTAAGTGCTACCCGCGACTCTAGCGCGCGCTTGATTTCGTCCTCGACCGAGTAAAGATCAAAGATCGGCCGCTCGCCAGGATAATACTCGATACGGGGTGCTACCTCAGGGACAAACTCGCAGGCAAACTCATAGGCCTTGTGATACGTTTCACGCGAATCGATGCGTATTTTCTCGACATTGTCGCGCACAAGGTCGCGCATGGTCCTGAGCGCCAAGGAAAAATCCTCGTGCACCAAGCTGCAGGCCTCGGCCCCCGCCATGCGATCGGAAAGCCGGAGCCAAAGCTTGCGCAGATAACGGATATCCCTCCGTAACTCCTCTTCGCTCACCTGCTCTGCCATGGTCCGCAAAATAAAACCGCCAGGCTCCGTACCCATAACCGAACGCACGATTGCCCGCAGGCGCTCGCGCTCCTCCTCATTACCGATTTTTTGCGAGATGCCGATATGGTCACCAGTCGGCATGTACACGATATAACGGGCAGGCAAGCTGATCTGGGTCGTCAAGCGCGCGCCCTTGGTACCGAGCGGGTCCTTGGCCACTTGGACGATGATCTCTTGGTGCTCGGCTAGCGCCGCACCGGCGCCTTCCAGGGCCTTCATCTCGGCGGTCTGCAAAAAGGCGGTGCGCTCTAGACCGATATCGATAAAGGCCGCTTGCATCCCGGGAAGAAACCGGGAAACGCGGCCCTTATAGATATTTCCGACCAGCCCCCGATGGCTGACGCGCTCGATGTGAACCTCCTGCAGTACGCCATTCTCGACGACCGCGACGCGGGTCTCCTGCGGTGTAACATTGATCAGGATCTCCTCGCTCATAATATCCCCTCCTCCCGCAGTAACTGCCCGCACTCATAAAGCGGCAATCCCACTACGTTTGAATAACTACCCAGTATGCGACTAACGAAGAGCGCGCCCCGGCCCTGGATGGCATAACCGCCCGCTTTCCCCAAGGGCTCGCCGGTCGCGCAATAGGCGTCGATCTCGGCATCGGACAAGGATTTCATAGTCACGATAGTGCTCGACACGAGCTCGCGCCGGGTGCCTCCGATGAGACACAACGCCGTGTACACGGTATGGTCGCGCCCGGACAGACGGCGCAATTGGGCCCACGCACAGGTCAGGTCCTCGGGCTTACGAATGATCTCCTCACCGAGCACGACGACGGTATCGGCTGCCAATACGGGGGCTTGGGGCAGACTGCGGTGGGCCCGCACGCTCTGACCGGACAAGGCCTTCTCGAGCGCCATTCGCCGGACATAGTCGAGCGGCGCCTCTCGTTCGCAAACCGCCTCGTCTACGTCCGGCGACAGCGCTTCAAACACCACGCCGACTTGCGCTAAGAGCGCCGATCGACGGGGCGAGGTCGATGCCAAGTAAATCAATGGGAGCCCCGATGGTAAGGCTGCCCCGTAAGCGTGCTGTAGGCACGGTAGAGCTGCTCGGCCACGACGACGCGCACCAAGGCGTGGGGCAAAATGAGCGGGGAGAGCGACCACTGATCCGCAGCCGCATCCAGGCACGCATCGGCCAGCCCTTCCGCACCGCCGATCAGAAATGCCACTGACTTCCCGGTCGCGAGCCAAGCGGCGAGATCGCGCGCCAGCGCCTCGCTCGACCGCATCCGCCCCTTGACGTCTAGCGCGACGATGAAGGATTGGCGCGGCACGGCCGTTAGGATTCGCTCCCCCTCTTCGCGCTTCAGCCGTTCAAAATCGGCCGCCTTTGTCCATCGGGCTGAGGCAATCTCGGTCAGTTCGAGCCGGTAAGGACCTGGAAGTCGGCGCGCGTATTCCTGGAAACCGGCATTCACCCAGGCCGGGATACGGGTCCCGACAGCGAGAAGATGCATTGCCATCTATAAACGCGGCCGACTCTCGCGTCTGACCTCTTCGGTACGCCCGAACTCTTCCGACCACAACTTCTCCAGGGCATAGAAGGCCCGCGCCTTCGGGTGCATGACATGCACAACCACGTCCCCGAAATCGATCAACACCCATTCCCCGCCCAAGAGGCCCTCGAGCCCCAGCGATTTATGGCCCCGTTCGCGCAAGAACTCGTCGACCTTACGCCCCATAGAGGTCACGTGGCGCGTGGACGTCCCGCTCGCAATAACCATATAGTCAGTAATATCGGTCAGCAGGCGCACATCAAGGACCACAATATCGACGGCCTTGGCCTGCTCTAACGCCTCTCGTACCATGTCATGCTTCGTCATTTTCCGATGCTCTCCGGTACAGTCTGTGGGCCTTAATATAGCCAGGAATCTTTGGTGGTAACCACGCCGTGGGGGCCTCGCCCTGCGCTAAGGCCGCGCGCAGGGCGCTGGCCGATTCCGCTCGCGCGCTCGCCGTAAAAAGGAATGCCAGTCCATGATCGGCGGCCAGCAACAGGTCTCCCCGCGCTTGCAAGTGCGGGCGGACCCAAGCCGGGAGCGGCATATCCCAGCCTGGCCGCCGCACAATAATGATGTGAGCCAAACCCAGGATACGCCGCCAACGATGCCAGGTCGGAAGCCCAAGAAAGGCGTCCATGCCGAGAATCAAGGCGAGCGGGGCCCGGTATCGACGGCGCAGGGACAGCAGCGTATCGACCATATAGGATGGCCCGTCGCGCTCATACTCCGTCTCGTCGACCACGAAATCGGGCTCCGTACCCAGCGCCAACCGAAGCATGGCCAACCTGTGGTTGGCGTCCGCCGACGGCGGCACCCGATGGGGTGGCCGGGCCGCTGGAACGAACACCACCTTCGCTAGCGGCAACCCCTGCATAAGCGCACGCGCCACTGCCAAATGGCCACAATGAACGGGATCGAAAGTACCACCGAAGACCCCGATAAGCTTGGTGTTACGCGCGGATATGCCCGTCACCCCAAACAATAAATTTCTGTGACGTGAGGCCTTCGAGCCCGACCGGTCCACGGGCGTGCAATTTGTCCGTACTAATGCCGATCTCGGCACCAAGCCCATACTCGAACCCGTCTGCAAACCGCGTCGACGCGTTGACCATGACGGAGCTCGAATCGACTTCGCGCAAAAACCGCTGCGCAGCGCTCCAATTTTCCGTCACGATGGCGTCCGTATGGTGGGAGCCATGCCGGGCAATGTGGGCAAGCGCCTCATCGAGGCCCGTCACCACGCGAATCGAAAGAATGGGCGCCAGATACTCCGTATCCCAATCCTCCTCCGACGCGAGCGCGGCATCCGGTAGCCACTGCCGGGTCTTGGCGCAGACCCGCAACTCGACATCATGCTCACCATAGGCCCTGGCTAGACGCGGCAAGAGATCCGCCGCCTGAGATTGCGCAATGAGCAGCGTCTCCATAGTGTTGCAGGTCCCGTAGCGCTGCGTTTTCGCGTTAACCGCCACCGCCACGGCCTTATCGGCATCGGCATCGGCATCGATGTAGACATGACAGACCCCATGCAGATGCTTTAGCACCGGCATTCGGGCCTCGCGGCTGACGAGCTCGACTAAGCCCTTACCGCCCCGCGGAATCAAGAGGTCGATAAAGCGGTCTGCGTGTAGCATCTTGGTCACCGCGGCGCGATCGGTCGTCGCCACGAGACTGAGGGCGCCGGCCGGCAACCCGGCGTGAGCCAAGCCGTCCCGCAAACATTGGCCAATGGCCGCATTCGACAACGCCGCCTCGGAACCCCCGCGCAAGATCACGGCGTTACCCGACTTCAGACACAGCCCGGCCGCGTCCGCCGTCACGTTGGGGCGCGATTCATAAATAATGCCGATCACGCCGAGGGGTACTCGCATGCGGCCCACCTGAATGCCAGACGGCCGCATGGCAAGACCCGAAATCTCGCCCACCGGATCGGGAAGGGCGGCAATCTCGAGGAGCCCTAGGGCCATCTGCTCAATGCGCTCATCGGTCAACGTCAAGCGATCCAGTAAAGCGGCCTCCAGACCGGCCGCGCGCGCGGCCTTTAGGTCACCCTCATTGGCTACCCTAAGGTCCTGCGCCCGTTCCCGTATCAGGCGCGCCATGGCAAGCAAGGCCGCGTTCTTAGTCCCGGTCGTCGCGCGCGCCATAGCGGGGGCATTCGCGCGCGCGGTTCGACCCAACTCCTCCATGTAACCATCCACGTCCGTAATCGGCATCGCTGCTGTCTTCATAACCATCCCTCGTCCGGTATCCCCGCAAGCCCCATCGCCACGCCCTCGATCAACAGCCAAGAGTCGCCATCCGCGCGCCCCTTGTTGACGCGGTCTAGCCGTGCGCATCCGGCCAGCAAATAGTGCAAACGGCGCAAGGGAAGCCGCTTCACGGCCGACAAAAGCAGGGCTTGGCGACTTGGCCACACCCGTTCACGCCGAAAGAGGTCGGCCAGCGGGCCTTTGCTGGCCTGGGCCGCGGCCACCTTCGCAAGCACCCGCACCTCGCGCGCCAAGGCCCACGACATCAGTATCGGATCTCGTGCCTCCGCGCGCAAGCGACGCACATAGCGGTGAGTAAGCGGTAAATCGCCCTTGAGCGCGGCATCAGTGACCGCAAAGACATCGAAACGGGCCTCGTCGCCCATGATATCTGACAGCGCTGCGAGCCCTGGGTTGGGATCATCCTTTAAGCGGGCAATGGCATCAAAGGCCGCCCCCATATTCCCTTCTGCGTAATAGGCGATGCGGCGCGCCACGTCCTCATCGACGATGCCCGCCTCATGCAGGCGGTGGCGCACCCAACCCACCAGGCGCTCGCCTTCGAATGCCGCCGCGACCACCACATGACCCGACTGGGCAAAAGCCTCCACCCACTCGGCTTTCAAGGTCGACCGCTCCAGCGCCCCCGTGACGACCAGCAGGATCGTGTCCGCGGTCAGCAACGGGAGGCAGGCCAGCAACTCGCGCCCCAAGGCTTCGCGCCCCTCGCGGGCCCGCAACTCATAGAGGCTGCGGGGCGCGAAGAGCGAAGGAGAAGAGAGCGTCTCGCGAAATCTGGGCCACGAAAAGCCGCTCTCAAAAGAGTAGCGCTGATGATCGGCAAATCCGGCCGCTTGCGCCGCCCGGACGATGTGCGTGACCGCCTCCTCGACCAAAAAGGGCTCGTCGCCGCACACGAGATAAGCGTTGCGCACGTCGCTCAAACGCCCCGGGAGGTCCTCCGATTTAAGACGCACGGGGTGCGCTCTTGGGCGCCGCAGCCTTAGGTACCACGGGCTTGGGTGCCACAGCCTTAGGCGCCGCAGCCTTAGGAGGCGGGCCCTTGAAAGAGATCAGCCGCCAGATAATCTGACGGGCCGCGGCGGCGCGCATGCGCCGCTCCAAATAGGCCTGTTCACGGGCCATCGCAAGGACATTGAGGGCATCGAAGCTATATTCGCGCTGCACCCGTATGATCGTAGGCGCGATCAGCACCGCGCCATCGGGCGCTTGCACGCTAAACGTCGCCGAGTAGTCCAACAAATAGGTGCTCGCTCCCCCGTTATTGTTTATCGACGCGATGATAGGCGTCATCGTCTCACCCACCAAAACCACGGTCGGCACATTCCCTTTAGGGACGATGGCCACGCCTCGGTTGAGCAGGGCGTGCCGCACGGCCAGCACCAGGGGCGGATATCTCAGGCCGCTTGCCGGCATGGTCACGCGCAATGCTGCAAACACTGGCGGCATTGCGAACTCCTGTGCGGTGCGCAAATGGAACCCGCAACCGGCCAAGGCGGCACAGAACGCGATCGCAGCGAACCGCTTCATCTGAGCACAATATTGATGAGCCGGCCGGGAACCACAAACACCTTACTCACGGGCTTACCCTCGATATATTTCAAGACGGCCTCGTCGCGTAGCGCGTGCGCCTCGATCTCGGCCGCATCGCATGCCACGGCGACGGCAATCTCGGCGCGTCGCTTGCCGTTTACCTGAACCACCATACGGACAGTATCCTGGCAAAGTGCCGCCTGATCCACAACCGGCCAGGGGGCGTCGATAATGGCGGTATCACCAAAGTCGAGCGCCGCCCAGAGCTTATGGCAAATATGGGGCACGATCGGCGCCAACAACCGCAAAACGAAACTCACGCCTTCGCGCAAAAGACGGGCCCTGGACGCCGATGCCGGCTCGTCTGCCAATTTTTGCAGGATATTGACGAGACTCATGCACGAGGCCACGACTGTATTGAAATGATAGCGCTCATAATCCCGTAGCGCCTGATCCAGGAGGCCATGGATCTGGGTACGCAAGGCCTTGTGCGGTTCCGCCCATGAACCGGCCTCGCTTACCGGGAGCGCGACGATGACACGCGCTAGCGCCCACAGCCGCTTTAGAAACCGGTGTGCGCCCGCCACCGCCTCGTCGTTCCATTCAAGCGACTGCTCCGGGGGCGCCGCAAACATGATAAAGAGACGCGCGGTGTCCGCCCCGTATTGATTGATGAGTGCTTGTGGGTCGACCGTATTGCCCTTGGACTTGGACATTTTAGTGCCGTCTTTTAGCACCATGCCCTGGGTCAGGAGCCGCGCAAAAGGCTCATCCGTCACGACCAGCCCTTCGTCGCGCAAAAGCTTGTTGAAAAAACGCGCATAAAGAAGGTGGAGGATCGCGTGCTCGATACCACCGATGTATTGATCGACTGGCAACCAATGGCGGACACGCTCATCTAACATCGCCTGGTCGTTGTCCTTCGCGCAGTAGCGCGCGTAATACCAAGACGACTCCATGAACGTGTCGAAGGTGTCGGTTTCGCGCTCAGCCGGCCCTGCGCATTTCGGGCAAGTCGTATTCAAGAAATCGGGGCGCGCCTTGAGCGGCGAACCACTTTGCGTCATCACAATGTCTTCCGGCAAAACAACGGGCAGGTCTTCGTCAGGGACGGGGACCACGCCACATTGCGGACAATGAATCATGGGGATCGGTGCGCCCCAATAGCGCTGGCGCGAAATCCCCCAGTCGCGCAAGCGGAAATGCACGCGGCGCGTGCCCAGGCCTTCGCGCTCCAGGGCATCGGTAATATCCGTGCGCGCCTGCGCAGACGAGATCCCCGTAAACGGACCGGACCCGACCAATCGGCCCTCGCCCGTGTAGGCCTGCGCTATGACCAGGGCGCACGGATCCCCACTGTAGTCCATGGGCACGATGACCGGGACGATCGGCAACTCATAGCGTACTGCGAACGCAAAATCCCGCTCATCGTGCGCGGGCACCGCCATGACCGCCCCCTCACCATAAGACATGAGCACAAAATTGGCTGCATAGACTGGCACATCGGCCCCGGTCAGCGGATGCGTAGCGCGCATGCCGGTATCGACACCGCGCTTCTCCATGGTCTCCATAACCGCTTCGGCGGTCTGATTTAAGCGGCACTCATCACGAAAACGCATGACGTCCGGACGCGTGGCCGAAGCGGCGACCGCGAGCGGGTGTTCGGCCGCGACCGCCAGATAGGTAACCCCCATGAGGGTATCCGGGCGGGTCGTGAATACGCTGAGGGCGCCATAATGTGCGACCGCAAACCGAATCTCGACCCCCTCCGACCGCCCGATCCAGTTGCGTTGCATGGTCACCACGCGCTCCGGCCAGCCCGGCAAGCGAGCAAGATCGACGAGCAATTCCTCAGCGTAGTCAGTAATGCGCAAGAACCACTGTGAGATTTCGCGACGCTCGACTGGGGTATCACAACGCCAACACCGACCGTCGACCACCTGCTCGTTGGCCAGTACGGTCTGGTCGTGCGGGCACCAATTTACGGGTGCGGTCGCCCGATAGGCCAAACCCTTATGGTAGAGCCTCGTAAACAACCATTGCTCCCAACGATAGTACTCCGGCCGGCAGGTTGCGATCTCACGACTCCAATCGTAAGCAAAGCCTAAGCGCTTCAATTGCTCGCGCATGTAATCAATATTGTCGTACGTCCAGCGGGCGGGCGGGACGCCGTTTTGGATCGCGGCATTCTCGGCGGGTAGGCCAAAGGCGTCCCAGCCCATCGGCTGCAAGACGTTCATGCCCGTCATGCGCCGCCACCGGCTAATCACATCGCCCAAGGTGTAGTTGCGCACGTGGCCCATATGGAGACGCCCCGACGGGTAGGGGAACATCGACAGACAATAGAACTTCGGCCGATGCGGGTCTTCTGTGACCTGAAAGCTTAGCGTGCGCTCCCAGAACGCTTGCGCATCACGTTCCACTTCTGCTGCCAAATAATGTTCGTCCATCGGGGCTTAAGGCTCAACAAGACAATATAAAGGGCCTCTTATTATCCATAGATTCACTTGGCACGTCTTGGGTCATCTGCAAAGCGGCCCGCTTGGGCTCGCAATAGCAATGCCAATCGGGGGCCCGCAGCCCCCCGACCGCAGGTCGCCAGGGGCAAGGGGGGGACTTGGCGGGAAGTGGCTGGGGCCGTTATGCGCCCGACAAGCCCTGCGCCGTGCCGATCATGGCACCTAGCTCGCGCCCGCACCATCCACCGGGCACCACCGTCGACGGTTTGGCAGCACAGCGGCTGATCGGGGATTTGTGTGACCCTGGTGATCGGATTAAACTAGCCTTGTTGTCTTGGTAGGGGAAACGGCGTGATTGAAATCCGTATCCATGGACGGGGTGGGCAGGGTAATGTCGTAGCGGCCTATGTGCTAGCTACCGCAGCCATCGCCCAAGGGCGGTTTGCGCAGGCCTTCCCGAGCTTCGGCGCCGAGCGCCGCGGGGCCCCGGTAGCGGCCTTCGTACGCATCGCCGAGACACCCATTCGCCGTCGCTGCCAGGTAACCCACCCGACCTTCGTCATCATCCAAGACGAGGCCCTAGCTGCGCTGCCAGAGACCCTCGCGGGTCTGGCACCGGGAGGGGCGGTCATCATCAATTCCCAGCGAGACTCGCAGGCCCTGTCAGATACCTTCGGATCCACAATCTACGCGCTGCCTGCCACCCAGCTCTCGCATGAAGCCCTTGGTCGCCCAATGCCCAATACGGCCCTTTTGGCCGCCTTTCTGACATTAACACAGCTCGTGCCGATCGCCGGGCTAAAAGGCGCCCTTGCGCCACGCTTTAGCGGTGACGTGTTGGCGCACAACCTGCAACTGATCGATCAGGTGGCCGCCGCCACGCCAGACGGCCTCTGGAAGGAGCGCGCACATGCCCCAAGCGCTTGAAGGCTCCCAGGCCATCGCTCACGCCGTGGCGCTATGCCGACCGCAGGTGGTGGCCGCATATCCGATCACGCCACAGACCCACATCGTGGAACGGATCGCCAAGTTCATAGCAGATGGCAAACTCCGCTGTGAATTGGTCAGTGTGGAAAGTGAATTTTCCGCAGCCTCGGTGGTGCTGGGTGCGGCGTGCGCCGGCTCGCGCGCTTACACCGCCACGGCCTCCCAAGGCATCCTGCTGATGACCGAGGTGCTCTATAACATCTCTGGGTTGCGCGTGCCGCTGGTCATGACCTGTGCCAACCGCGCGGTGTCGGCACCGCTCTCTATTTGGAACGATCAACAGGATTCTATGGCGGTACGCGACGCGGGCTGGATCCAACTCTACTGCGCCGACAACCAAGCCGCAGTGGATATGACCATCCAGGCGTTTCGCATCGCCGAGCGCTGCGAGCTGCCGGTCATGGTGTGCGTCGACGGCTTCACCCTCACCCACACCTTAGAGCCCCTGGAAGTGCCCAGCCAGGAACTCGTCGACAAGTTCCTGCCGCCCTACCGTTTCGCGCGCGCCCTCGATCCATTGGCGCCACTGTCCATGGGCACGCTGGTAGCGCCGGAGTATTTCACCGAGGCACGCCACCTGCACCATGAGGCGCTGCTGGCCGCAGAACAAGAGATCGTCGCCGCGGCCGAGGATTGGGGCGCCCTATGTGGTCGGAAGCAATCCCCGCTCGTTGAAGTAGACGGCCCCGCCGACGCGAAGATCGGCATCCTCACGTTGGGCTCTGTGTTCGGCACGCTACTGGATGCGCGCGACCAAGTCCCCGGGCCCCCGGTAAAGCTCATGCATCTGCGTTGCTTTCGCCCATTTCCCGTAGCCGCCTTGCGTGCCGCCTGTGCCGGGCTCCACGACCTCATCGTCTTGGAGCGCGCCATTGCACCCGGCGCCGATGGCGCTGTGGGGGCCGAGGTGCGCTCGGCCCTCGCCGAGACCGGCAAGCCGCCGCGCGTCCATAATTTCGCAGTCGGCCTAGGTGGCCGCGATGTGCCACTTTCTATCTATGCGCACCTGCTCCAGGCCATCACCAAACCCCATCCGCGCATGAGCGCGATCGACCTGCGGCCCGAGGTATTGCCAGCCGACTTGCCGACCCACCAGGAGACCCGCCGTTGACCCTATCGACACTGCATGATCTGCGCACGGCCCAGCCCCGATTCCAGGGGCTGGAATCGGGGCACCGGGCCTGCCAGGGTTGCGGCCAGGCGCTGGCCGCGCGCCTCGCCCTGGAGGCCGCCGGGCCCGACGTGGTTGTGGCCAACGCCACCGGCTGTCTTGAGGTCTTCACCACCGCCTGGCCGCAATCCGCTTGGCGGGTAGCTTGGCTACATTCCGTATTCGCCAATGTCGGCGCCGTGGCCGCCGGCATGGAGTCGGCGCTGAAAATGCAGGGCCGCGACACAAAGGTGCTTGCGTTCGCAGGCGACGGCGGCACCTTTGATATCGGTTTTCAGGCGCTTTCCGGCCTGCTGGAACGCCGCCACAACGTCTTGTTCATCTGCTATGACAACGAGGCCTACATGAATACGGGCGTGCAGCGCTCTAGCTCGACGCCCCATGCCGCCACTACCACCACGTCCCCTGCGGGGGTCGCGCGCATGGGCAAGCGCCACCTGAAAAAGGACATCCTCTCGATCATTGCTGCCCACCACATCCCGTATGTGGCGACGGCGTCGATTGCCTATCCGGTCGATTTGCGTAAAAAGGTGCGCCGCGCCATTGAAGTGGACGGACCGAGCTTTCTGCAGATCCACTCGCCGTGCCCGCTCGGCTGGGGACACGGCAGCGAGCTTTCGATTGAGGTCGCACGCCTAGCCGTGCAGAGCGGGGTATTCCCCTTGATCGAACTAGAGCAGGGGGTGCTGATCGGGGCCATGCCAATCCGCGAGATTCGCCCGGTAACGGACTACCTGAAACTCCAGGGACGCTTTAAGCATCTGTTCACCGATGACCAGCGGGCTCGTGAAGAGCTCGCCCATCTCCAGGCACTCGCCGATCAAAACATAGAGGCCTATGCCCTGCAGGGCGGGCCGCCTGACGCCCAAGACACGGAGGGCGCGGATACGGTACGGCGCGGCGGACTGCGCTTTATGTGAGGAACAGACCATGCCCACCATGACCACCGGCGCCTTTGCCCATCCCGCCACTTCACTCGACTTCAAAACGGGCAGTTGGCGCACGGCACGACCTCTTTACCATGCCCGACCGGCACCCTGTCACAGCGGCTGTCCGGCGGGTGAAAGTCCGCGTGACTATCTAGCCCACACGGCACAAGGCGACCTAAAGACCGCTTGGGAGACCTTGGTCGCCATCAACCCCTTACCGGCGATCATCGGGCGCGTATGCGGCCACCCCTGCGAGGGCGCCTGTAACCGTGGCCACTACGATACCCCGATCGCGATCCACAACGTCGAGCGTTTGCTAGGCGACGAGGCGATCCGCGCCGGATGGGATTATCCGTTGGCGCCGCTTGCCGCCGATGCGCCCAAGATCGCGGTGGTCGGCGCCGGTCCCGCCGGGCTATCTTGCGCCTACCACCTGCGCCAACTCGGTCTGCGGGCCACCCTTATCGAACAATTGCCGGCCGCCGGCGGCGCCATGCGCACGGCACTGCCATGCTACCGCCTACCGCGCGACGTGCTAGACGCCGAAATTGAACGATTGATGGCCATTGGCATCACTTTTCTACCGAACACGGCCCTCGGGCGCGACCTCTCCCTTACCGAGCTTCAGGAGCAGTACGCCGCCGTCTTCCTGGGTCCGGGCCGTAACCGCTCGCGGCCCTGGAGCGTGGACGGGCGTACCCCAGACGACCTGCATTCGGCGCTCACCCTGCTCCGGGAATGGATCGCGTTCGGCAGCCTGCCCGAAATCCATTCGGCCGCGATTGTGGGCGGCGGCAGCAGCGCCATCGACATGAGCCGTGTGCTCGCACGCGCCGGGGCACAGGTCCACATCGTCAGCCTAGAGGCCCTGCCGGGCCCTGGCGTTCCGCATGCAGCCGCCATGAAGGCCACTGCGCGCGACATCCGCCAAGCACAGGAAGAGGGCGTCATTCTACATACGGAGCACAGTGTGCACCGCCTGATCCTCCGCGGTGAAAAGGTCGTGGGAGTAGAGCTTGTTCGGGTAAAAAACGTGACCCAAGACAACGGCCGCTTCGAGATCGTCCCATTCGAGGGCACAGAAACTGTCCTTCACGTCGACCAGGTGATCCCGGCCATCGGCCAGGAAGTAGAGCCTGCGGGCATGGAAAACCTACTTGATCGGCACCATTTCTTTGCCGTCGACGAGCTGGGGCGACACCCAGAACGCGCCGGCCTGTTCGTCGGTGGGGATGCCCGTCGGAACGCCTGGGGCACCACGAGCGGCGCAATCGGCGACGGCCGACGCGCAGCCACTGCCATTTACACCTATGCGCGTGGGGAAACTGGCAACCAAGCAGCGCCGCAACCCGAGGCGATCGGCTTCGCCGGACTCAATATCCATTACTTTGAACCGGCGGCACGCGCAGAAGAGCCCGAGCTTTTGCCGCAAGATCGCGTCGGCAACGCCGAAATCGCGGGCGGCTTGGCGGCCGAGCAAGTCATAACGGAGGCTGGCCGCTGCTTTTCCTGCGGTAGCTGCATGGTGTGCGACAACTGCTGGACCCTGTGCCCGGACCAAGCGGTCCTAAAAACCCGTGAACGGCCCGCTAGCGGCCCGCCCTACATCGTCGATTATGACTACTGCAAAGGCTGTGGGCTGTGCGCCCACGAATGCCCAACGGGCTATATCGCCATGGCGCCGGAGCCGTCCTAAAAAGTGCCACTGGGCGGGCTTTAGAAAAGACGCCCGCCTTTGACGCGCCGCCAATAGCGGCGCGAACGGCCAAGGCCGACCAATGCGAGCAGGCCCGCAAACCCCAAGGCCCCGCCGTCGCCCATGCGATCATAGGGCGTCATACCCGTATAGAGTCGCGCCACCACCGTCAGCACCCCAGCATGGAAAGGCGGCAACCGCGCAGCAATACGGCCGCGATGGGTGATCCGCGCCGTGATCCCGTCGTTGGTCGCAATCAGCAGATCCCGCCCGGCCTCGGCGGCCCGTAATTGGCCGATCTGCAACTGTTGCTCTGCCTCGTTTGAATGGCCATACCAGGCATCATCGCTCACGTTCACAAGCAGGTTCGCCGCCGGCAAATCCTGCGTGACCAGGGGGCCATAGGCGATCTCATAACAGATCGATACGCCAATCCGCGCCCCACCCGCACGCATGGGGGATTCGCGGCCGGACCAGGCGGTAAAGCCGGACATCGGGATATGGAACATGTCCAATACCGGGCCCATAAGGTTAGGCCAGGGCAAATACTCCCCGAACGGCACCAGATGGCGTTTGCGATAAAAATCCTCATGGCGACCGACGCTCATGACGGCGTTGTAAATTGGCGTATCGGGGGCGTAGGCGTCGCCCTCAACCAGCCCAAAGAGAAAATCGCGATGGCTTACGCGGGCGAGGCGGCCTAACTCGGGAATAAAATGTTGCCGTAACTCATGCGAGTACCCAGGGACCGCCGTTTCCGGCCAAATGACAAGCTGGCCGTCGCCCTTTTTACTCAGTTGAAGGTAGTGTTGGATAACGGCCCTGCGGTCTTGCGCATCCCATTTGACGCCGGGGGCAATATCGCCTTGCACGAGTGAGGCGGTAATGGGCTGGCCTACCCTATGGACAAAGACGAGCCGATCCGCGACTGGCGTAGTCACAAGAATCAAAAAGAGTGGCCACAGGCCCCGCCAGTGCCCGCGCACGGCCTCCATGACAAGCGCCCCGGCCAGCGCCAAGACAAATGATAGCCCGGCGACACCGATAAGCGGCGCCCAATACACAAGCGGCGCGGCACTGGCCGCATAACCGGCATCAAACCAAGGAAATCCGGTCAAAAAGACCCCGCGCACCCACTCGCCTAGCACCCATAGCGCGGCAAAAAGCCAGGGATCGAACCCATCTCCACGGCGCAATAAGGCAAACAGGCCACCTATCAGTGCCACGTAGACCGAAAGGATCCCGACAAAAAGCGCGCACGCAATGACCGCGAGCGTAGCGGACGTGCCGCCGAATTGGGCAAGGGTGAGATAAATCCAGGGGACGCCGGCGGTGAAAAGTCCGGCCCCAAAGAGGAATCCGCGCAGGAGCGCACGCCACGTAGACCTTGCGACCTGCCAATAATAATAGAGCAGCGCCAGCATAAGCGGCGCCACCCAGACGAGACGGTAGGGGGCGAAGGCGAAATTGAGAAGAGCGCCGCTTGCGAGTACCTGAACCTCGCCCGCCCACGATGCCGCGCCGAACCTAACCTGCCACTGGGCTTTCTTTTGCAATGGTCACTACTTTCAAGAGATGAACGCGGCGAGAATCGGAGCGCAGAACCTCAAATCGTAATCCACCCACATCCAACTGCTCGCCCCTTTTGGGGACGCGCCCGAGCGACGTCATGACGAGGCCGCCGATCGTATCGACTTCCTCGCTTGGGAAATGGGTCCCGAAATACTCGTTAAACTCCCCGATGGGCGTAAGGGCCTTGGCCACGAATTCATGTTCGGTTCGCTGCATGATCATGACATCATCGGCATCGAGATCGTGCTCATCTTCGATCTCGCCTACGATTTGCTCAAGGACATCCTCGATCGTCACTAACCCGGCCACACCGCCATATTCGTCCACCACGATCGCCATATGGTTACGGCTGGACCGAAAGTCTCGAAGCAGCACGTCAAGGCGCTTGCTTTCCGGGACAAAGACGGCCGGCCGCAGAAGGTCGTAGACATCGAAGCCCGCGCTCTTCTCGTTGTCGAAGTAGCGCAGCAGATCCTTCGCTAACAAAATGCCAACGACCTTATCCTTGTCGCCATCGATCATTGGGAATCGGGAATGCCCCGTCTCGATAACGCGCGGAAGGTACTCCTCAGGGGGCTCGTCGCGGTCGATCACATCCATTTGCGCGCGCGGGACCATAATGTCGCGCACACGCATCTCCGCGACCTGGAAGACGCCCTCGATCATGTCCAGGGCATCGCTCCCTATCAGCCCGCGATCATGCGCCTCGCGTAAGGTTTCCCGCAGCGCATTGCGATCCTCTGGCGCTCCCCATAAGACGTGACCAAGCCGATCTAAAAAGGATCGCCCCGGTCCGTGCGTATTTTCATCCTGACTCATAATTTCAACGGTACGGATCTGTGAATCCCAGGCTTTGCAACACTTGTGCTTCCCGTCGTTCCATGATTCGTGCATCCTGGTCAGTGTGGTGGTCGAAGCCACGTAGGTGGAGTATACCGTGAATCCAGAGATGCGCCCAATGCGCTTTTTCGGGGCGGCCCGCCGCGAGCGCCTCGGCGGCCATGATCGGTGCACAAATCACGATATCCCCCAAAAACTGGGTTTTACCGTGATCTCTTTCTTCATAAGGAAAGGATAGGACATTGGTCGGTCCCGCCCGACCCCGAAACCGAGCATTGAGGCTTGCGCCCTCGGCCTCATCAACAATGCGCAGTCCCAAGCGCAGGCTGCCTGACATATCGGCGACCGCCGCCTTCGCCCAGCGCGCCAGAATTGATCGCTGCGGTGGCGTGCAGCCAGCGCACGCCACCTCGACATCAAGATACAGGCGCGGCAACATTACATGCCTCGCTCGTGCACCTCATAGGCCTCGACAATCCGCTGAACGAGCGGGTGACGAACGACGTCACCCGTTCCAAATAGCGTCACCGCAATGCCATTCACGCCCTTCAAGATATCCAGCGCTTGGCGCAGACCGGAAAGCTCCGGGCGCGGCAGATCGATTTGGGTCGCATCGCCAGTAATCACAGCTGTTGCCCCGAAGCCTAAGCGGGTCAAAAACATCTTCATCTGTTCTGCGGTCGTGTTCTGGGCTTCGTCTAGAATAATAAACGATTCGTTCAGTGTCCGACCCCGCATAAACGCAAGCGGCGCCACCTCGATCGTGCCTCTTTCGATCAACTTCGCCACTCGCTCAGGCCCCAACATATCATGTAAGGCATCGTACAAAGGCCGCAGGTAAGGGTCGACCTTTTGGCCGAGATCGCCCGGCAAAAACCCGAGTCGCTCGCCCGCCTCGACTGCCGGGCGCACTAAAACTAGGCGTTGTGCGCGTCCCGTTTCCAGGGCCTCAATGGCGCACGCCACTGCGAGGTAGGTCTTGCCGGTCCCCGCGGGACCCACCCCGAAGGTCACGTCATGCGTCAGAATCTTGCGAATGTAATCACGTTGCCCATCAGTGCGCCCATACACGCGCTGCTTGGGCATCCGTAGTTCCATAGGTGGCTCATAATCATCGCGTACCCTTGAAGCTTCCTTTAACGCCATGTTGACCCCCGAGGGTGTAATGGACTGAGATTGGCCGGTGACATCGTAAAGGGCAGTAATTAGGCGCTGGGCATGACGCGCCTGGTCACGGTGCCCGGTAATGCGAAACTGATTACCACGGTTGGCGATCTCCACCCCGAGTGTCCCCTCGATTTGACGGAGATGTTCATCTAGTTGACCACAGAGACGCGACAGTCGCTCACTGTCGGGGGGTTGGACGCTAAACTGAATCGCTTGCGATTGAGCGCTCAAAGGGATCGGTATCCTCTCTTCACTCCAGTATAGATGACAGAGACGGCAAGGTGTCCTTTTCGACAGCCACAAGTCGTCCGCGCAAGGAATTGGGCTTCACGGCGGTAACCTCTACCGTCGCAAAACGCCCGATGAGCCCAGGGGCATCCGCGGGGAAGTTGACCACGCGATTGTTTTCTGTCCGACCCGACATGTCACCGCGCCCGCGCGGCGCCGCCCGGTCAATAAGGACGCGCTCCAGCCGCCCAATCATGCCCCGGCTAATTTCCGCCGCGTGGGCCAAATTCAGGGCCTGCACACGCGCTAGGCGTTCGTCTTTGACCGACTTAGCAACGCTGTCTGGGAGTGACGCGGCCGGTGTCCCGGGCCGCGGACTGTAGGCAAAGCTATAGGAGAGATCAAAGCGCAACTCATCAATCAACGCCATGGTGGCCTCAAAATCCGCCTCGGTCTCCCCGGGGAAACCCACGATCAGGTCGGTCGACAGGCTGATATCGGGCCGTATGCAGCGGAGTCGCGCGATCTTCTCCTTATACTCGTCAACCGTGTGTCCGCGCTTCATGCGCGCCAAGATCGCATCGGAACCACTCTGAACGGGCAAATGAAGATGATCCACGAGCTTGTCGACGCACGCATAGGCATCGAGCAAGCTATCCCTAAACTCCACAGGATGAGACGTCGTAAACCGAATACGGCCGATGCCTTCCATCTCGGCGACATAGCCAATCAACATCGCGAGATCGGCCGTGCCCCCGTCATAGCGGGCCCCTCGATAGGCATTCACATTCTGTCCCAGGAGCGTCACCTCGCGCACCCCTTGCTCGGCCAAGGCCGCGACCTCTGCCAAGACATCGTCAAAAGGCCGACTGAATTCCTGACCCCGAGTATAGGGGACGACGCAGAAGCTGCAATACTTACTACACCCCTCCATGATCGAGACGAAGGCGCGTGGCCCGTCAGCGCGTGGCTCCGGGAGATTGTCAAACTTCTCCATCTCCACAAACGCGATATCGACACGCGGCTTCTTGGCCAGGGCGTCATCTAGTAGCGCCGGCACCCGGTGCAAGGTTTGGGGACCGAAGACCAAATCGACATAGGGTGCGCGGCGGCGGATCTCTTCGCCCTCTTGGCTCGCCACACAGCCGCCAACGCCGATCACAACGCCTGGGCGCTGCATCTTCCATTCGTTTAACCGCCCAAGGTCGGAAAAGAGTTTTTCTTGCGCCTTTTCGCGTACCGAACAACTGTTCACGAGCAGTACGTCGGCGCAGGACGGGTCGTTTACGCGGGTTAACCCATGGCTCTCATAGAGCAAATCGGCAAGACGCGTCGAGTCATACTCGTTCATCTGGCAACCATAGGTCTTGATATAGACAGTACCGGCCATACGCGCTCCTGAAGACCCAAACGATACCGACCTTCCCCGGCCATTTCTACGAGGCCAAATCTAAAACCTGACGGCGCGCGTGCCAGACGGGGCCGGCAGTGGCACCCAGCGCAGCACACCCTCGACCTGGGCCGGGTGACCCGCCGCACCCCCCGATCTTGGCCGCAAGAGGATGCCGAGACCCGCGCAGTGGGCTCGCCGCTTGCGCGCTGATGCGGGCGCACCCCCTGCCCAGTATTATCCCTGCCTAAACAAGGCCTGGCAAACGGGCGGGGCTTACCGAACCCCCGGCCTTAAAGACCGAGCGCCGGCGACAAGCATGACAGACCTCGCCTGCAAGGGCGTAGGCCTGCGACGCGGAGGCGCCGGCTTGCTCCCTTAAATCGGATCGGGTCCCCGCGCTCGTTTTTAAGAATGGGGGTCGGCTAAGGCAATTCGGCGCAATTCGACCGGGGCGCCGGTCCCCGTGTCGAACGCGATTGAGGCTTCGAGGCCCGCACGCGCAATCTGTTCGGGGTCGGCCTCGCTGTCGTACACCGCATGCATGGCGCCAAGCGCATACTGCTCTCCCGATCCGAAGGCATAGAACTTGGTATATTCGAGAACGGTCCGCTTAGAACACACGCCAAAAATCCCCTGGGGGTTGGCGATTAACAAGCTCACCTGCATCGACTCGAAAGTGTCCTCGGTGTTGTCGCTATCGAGCTTTAGGAAATAGTTTTCCTTGAGCATCACATGCAACTGCAAGCTGGTCTTATAGATGTCGTTCACGTCCTTGAATGAGCGCCGGCATCGCGTCTCGATAAAGATATTCCGCAGGGCCATATCCATAGCCGCATGCCCGGTCGCCGCCAGCCATGTATCGTCTACGGAGATCAGCTTGCTCGCGTTCTTTATAAAGGTTGCCGACTCTCGCTGATCGCCATAGGTGCCTAAGGTATCGGCACCGATCACGGCGGTATCACCCTTACGAACAACTACAATCGTGGTCATAATCTATCCTAAAGAGGGCTCTGATCGGCTTTACGGGGCGCACGCCCGGCCCACATAGGGCTAACCCAAGAACACGGCCTGCGAACTGCGCATTAGCACCCATCCGTCCCTGAACGTAAGCCCATCCAGGACCCGGTTAGATCGGCCGCCACGCGGAACTGCCCCGTGACACCTATACTGTCTGGCAAACCTCAAACGAGCAAGCTTTAAGGAGGCCTCTAATGGCAAACAACCAGTTCACGGTAGAAATCGAGCAACTCGAGGACTTTCGTTTTGCCGTGCGCTTTCCCGAAGGCGGTCTTATTACCGATGAACCCGCCCCCTTGGGCGCAGGACAAGGCCCGAACGCAGCCGAGCTCCTGGCGGCCGCCGTTTGCAACTGCCTCACGGCCAGCCTGCTGTTCTGCCTACGCAAATCCCATGTGGCGTCCGAACACCTGACTGCGCGGGCCCATGGGCGCGTGGAGCGCGACGCAAACGGCCATTTGCGCATCGCGGCCATTGACGTCACGTTAGTGGCCCCTGAGGCCACCGCGCGGTGCCTCGATCTTTTCCAAAACTACTGCACGGTCACAGAGAGCGTCCGAGCCGGCATAGCGGTGCGTGTCGCCGTGACCGATAAAGAAGGGCGCATTCTCCACCAGAGCCCCGGACACGCCTAAAAAGCGCCCTGGGATTTCCCACGCCAGGCGAGGATCAGGCTGAGGGCGCTTTACGGCTATGAGCGGGCAGCTCCCGAGGTTCCCTGTGGCTTGCGAAAAACGGATGGGTAGGCACACCGAATACTCAAAAAAATAGGGGCCTCGCGGCCCCTATTTCCGCCAACATCTCACCCTGGTACTACTGTTTGATAGCGACCAGATGGATCGTGAAGACCAAAGTGGCATTAGGCGGTATCGCGGGCCGGCCTTCGGGGCCGTAAGCCAAATGACCAGGAACTACGATCTGCCATGTCGAACCGACCGGCATCAGGACAATGGCCTCTCGCAATCCTTCAATAAGCCCTTCCAGCGGAAATACCGCAGGCTTGCCTGTCGTCTTGCTCGTGGCAAAGAGATGGCCATTGATAAAGCGGCCGGAATAGTCCGCCTCAATCGTGCTATCGATGGTCGGGCGAGAACCATGGCCCTCGACCAAAACCTTGTATTCGACGCCGCTTGGCAGGGTCTTTACACCGGGTTTCTTGGCATTCTGCTCACGGAATGCCCGTCCAACCGCCTGCTCGTGCTCCCCCAGCTGCTTCAACATGGCAAGGTTACGAGCCCGCACCTGCTGCTGGAACTTGGCGACCACGGCCGCCATTTGCGTCGGCGGCAACAAAGGCTTCGCCCCTGATAGGGCGTCTCTGATCGCGCGGGTAAATATCTGGGGTTCGACGGGAACGTTGTTATGGCGCAGGTTCAAGCCAAACTGGTACCCGAGACTGTAGCTCAGCTGGGCCTTGGAAGACAGCCCTTTGGCCATAACGGGTGCCGCCAACAAGCAGCCAATAGCCGCCAACGCGGCGTACCTCTTATGCATGGAAGCTCCTAGACTATCGACAAATTGTTTGGGTTAAACGTAAGCCCGTCCGCAACGCGCACGGAATCAAGCGCGATTAGTGTACCGATGTCTCCAGAAAAACGATAGGGGCCGCAAGGACTCGCCTTGAAGCCCCCATGCTTTAAGCCTTAACGCCGCCTTTCTTGGACGTGACGGTTGCCGCCAAACCCACATCTGCGGCTTTGGCCTTCTTGAAGCGTTCGCTAATATCCTTCCAGTTCCACAGGTTCCAAATGGCCTCGAAGAAGCGCGCCTTGTCGTTCTGATATTGAAGGTAATACGCGTGCTCCCACGCATCTAGGACCATGATCGGCGTGGCCCCCGGCGTCATCTCCGACTGATGGTCGTGAATCTCAGTCGTAATCAACCGCTGACCGGCTGGATCCCAGGCAAGCGTCGCCCATCCCGAACCCATAGTCGTCATAGCGGCGTTCACAAACTGGCCCTTTAGTCCCTCAAACGAGCCAAAGTCCTGGTCGATCGCCTTCGCTAAATCCCCTTCCGGGCGGCCACCCCCCTGGGGGGACAGGTTCTTCCAAAAAAGCGAGTGGAGAATATGGCCGGAGAGATTAAAGGCCAGCGCATGCTCCAAGGGCCCAACACGGGCGAAATTCTTGGTCTCCTGGGCCTCTTTCAGGCCGTCTAGGGCCTGGTTGGCGCCATTCACATAGGCCATATGATGCTTGCTGTGGTGCAATTCCATGATTTTCGCGGAGATGTGGGGCTCCAAGGCGCTGTAGTCGTAATCGAGATCTGGCAATACATACTTTTCCAAGAGAATTCTCCTTTAGTAAGTAGACCGACAACAAGGCCCTTATCTGAGCCATTTCCGAGGGCAACCGTGCCACTTGGCAGGACATGAGGGGATGCCGATAGTCTCATTCCGGCCCTGCACCCCGCCTTAAGACACCGCCTAGTGAACGTATCACCGACCTCCGAGCCGCCTCTCAGCGTCTTTATCGGAGGCTATGGCCACCCCCAGACATTTACCCTTCTGGGGTTTCTTCCAAAGGTGTCTTATGCGGGCACGGGGCCGCCGTTTCAAGTGACGAACGAAAACCGTACCTGGTACTCGCCCGTATCCTGGGCCTTCAGTAGGTCGCCGGCGCGAAAGCGGTAGAGGCCCGCCGCGCGGTCCTGAAAAAAAAGCTTTAGGGTCTCCCGAATCGCCGGAAAGGCCAACTCGTCCCAAGGGAGGTCCTTTTCATCGAAAAGGGCGACCTCCAGACTCTCGGGACCAGGCCCGAAGTCGAGATCGCACAATCGAGCTCGGAACATCAGGTAGACTTGGCTTATGTGGGGCAAATTAAAGAGCGTGTAGAGCCCCTCGATCTCGACGCGCGCCTGGGCCTCTTCGAAGGTCTCGCGGGCCGCGGCCTCGCTGGTCGTTTCCTCGTTTTCCATGAAACCCGCCGGCAGCGTCCAGAAGCCATAACGCGGCTCGATGGCGCGGCGACACAAAAGAACACGGTCCTCCCACAACACTACGCACCCCGCCACCACCTTGGGGTTCTCGTAATGGATGGTAAGACAACTATCGCAAACATCGCGCGCGCGCGTATCCCCGTCAGGAACACGCCGCGTCAATACACCGCCACACTGGCCACAAAAATGCATGGCCCTATTCTAACGCGACTTTTGCCCGACAGAGTAGCCGGGAGATCGCAAAAACGGGGCCGATCACACTTTCCGTGGAACCATGACGCCCTCTGGTGGATCGCTTGACGACTCTTCGGCCACGGCGTAGGGTTCGTGTGTGAAAGACACCAACGCGTCGCTATCCGTCCACACGACGGTCGTACTCTTCACCATACGACAGACCCTGAAATTGTTGCTCGTGCCAGGGGAGTGGTGGTGTTTGCCGAGCGCCGTTTTGGGCGAGAGCGAAGGTCTGGAGTCGTGCGCCAAGCGCGCCCTGGCAGAGACGACCGGGGTAGAAGACGTATTCTTGGAGCAGCTCTACACCTTCGGCAACCTCGATGGGGCGGCGCGTGTTACCGTAAGCTACTATGCGCTCGTCCCTTATGACCGGGTGAATGTGCGCCCGGGGAGCGGGGAATGGATCGATCCGGCGACACTGCCTATACTGGCACACGGACAGCAGTCCATTGTCGCATGCGCCTGTGAGCGGCTCGCCGCCAAGCTAGACTATGCGCCGATCGCTTACCAGTTCCTGGCGGATCGATTCACGCTGGGAGAATTGCAGTCGGTCTACGAGATCATCGGCCGCCAGGTGCTCGATAAACGCAATTTCCGGAGGCGGGTACGCGCCTCGCAGCAGTTGCTCGAGACGCGCGAGACGCGCCGCGGGGGATCGCATCGACCCGCCAAGCTGTACCGTTTACGCGATACCGCATCCTTGATTCGGGGATAAGAGGCCTTCTATGGGTACCACGACCGCAGTCGCACGCCATCGCATACCGGATCGCCCGGCGTCCGAGCTCAGCCACGCCCGCAAAATACGAAGAATCAAGGCGCTCCTGAAGAAGGAGAATGCCGTCTTAGTGGCGCATTATTACACGGACGCGGCCATCCAGACGCTCGCCGAAGAGACCGGCGGGTATGTCTCGGACTCCCTCGATATGGCCCGCTTTGGACATGCCCACAAGGCCCAAACCTTGGTGGTCGCGGGGGTCCGTTTCATGGGCGAAACCGCCAAGATACTAAACCCCGAAAAGCGGGTATTGATGCCGACCCTAGACGCTACATGCTCGCTCGATGAGGGCTGCCCGGCCGATGCGTTCACGGCCTTTTGCGATGCCCACCCCGATCGCACCGTCGTGGTCTATGCAAACACGAGCGTCGCGGTCAAGGCACGCGCGGATTGGGTGGTCACCTCCAGCATCGCGCTACGCCTTGCTCGCCACTTAAAGAGTCGCGGTGAAAAAATCCTGTGGGCCCCAGACCGCCACTTAGGCGGCTATGTGCAACGCGAGAGTGGTGCCGACATGCTGCTCTGGCAGGCCTCTTGCATCGTGCACGACGAGTTTCGTGGACGTGCCTTGGCCGATCTTAAGCGCCAATACCCCGATGCCGATGTGCTAGCCCATCCGGAATCGCCGGCTGGCGTCATTGCCGAGGCCGACATGGTCGGCTCGACTACGGCGATGATCGAAGCGGTAAAAATCCGACCCGCCAAACGCTTTATCGTGGCCACCGACAGCGGCATTCTCTACAAGATGCGTCAAGCCGCGCCAACTAAGGATTTCATCGAGGCCCCGACCGGCGGCCATGGCGCGACATGCAAATCCTGCGCACATTGCCCATGGATGGCGATGAATACCCTGGCGGCGCTCGAGCACACCCTACTAACAGGCGGCCCCGAGATACGGGTCGAGGAGTCGGTGCGGGCGCGCGCCCGCAAACCCATTGAGCGGATGTTGGCATTCGCCGCGTCCGAGCAGACCGAGGTCCTCGGTCTAGGGAATGCCTAACACACAACGAAAATCGCCCGCCCGCAATGGGCTAGCCAGTCCATTCGCGCAGCGGGCGGTTTAGCCTAGGTCAGACAGCATATTCCGTAGACGCGTGCGGACATCGTCGGCCATGGGCAGAGCCACCAAGGCGTGCGCCGCGTGGCGCGCAAGTCCGTCGCGAAAGTGAGGGTCACAACGCGCCGACTCGATCAGTCGGGCGCAGGCCATCTCGTAGTCATCCGTGTGCAGCGCCTGGGCCGCAGCCACAAAGAGTCCCTCGGCATCCTGATCCGTGCGACCGCGCTGTGCGCCATCGTCCTCCGACGTCATGGCGGCCAGTAAGGCCAGATGCGCATGCAGCGCGCAGACCTCGCCTGCTGCGCGCAATGCAACCGGTAAGGCATCTAGCAAAGCGAACGCCTCGCTCGCGCGCCCATCGAGGACGAGCAACTTGGCAACGCGCAGTGCCGTGTCGGGATCCTCGGGCCGCGCGAGCGCGTCTTTGGCGGCGAGACCTACCGCCTTGCCGATGGCACCGCTTTCATAGGCACGGACGACCGCCGCCGAGCGGCTTGCGTATTTATCCAAAAAGACGCGCAGCCCGGATTCGGATTCGACCCCCTGCAGACGGTCGACTTCGACGCCGTTGCGAAAGACCTGCAAGAGCGGGAGTGCGTGCACGCCAAGACGACGGGTCAGCTCCCCGTGCTGATCGCTATTCAACATGACGACTAGGAGGCGACCGCCGTACTCGCTCGCGACGCGAATGAGTCGGGGCATGACGACCAGACAGGGACCCGCGTGCGGCGACCAGAAATTGACGACCACCGGCCCGCGCTGTGAGTTCTCCAACACCAGCCGCGGAAAATTTTCGGCGGTCCCGTCTACGATGTAAGGGAGTGCCGTCATCGCGTTAGGGGATCGGACTCCTAATACCGACGTAATCGACCCCACTATGAAGACCGCGCGCATACTCAAACCGCACAGCCCCCATCTGGACACCAAGGCCTACGCCCATGGTCTCTATGACATTGTTGGTCGGTATGGTCACGATCGCCCCTTCACGGCAACCATCGACAAAAGACTGGCAGGTCCCCAAACCCGGTCTTAGGACAAAGGTCTGAGAAAGGCTATCCCAGAGGCCAGGGGGACCTGAGTCTAGTGTTCGCGAGAACTGGCCATGAGGATTCAGGGCCTCGACGAGCGGCTGCCGGGGTTGCGCAAATACCGATGAGGTACCGGAAAACACCGTCTGATCATAGCTGACCGTCGCGCACGCAGCCCCCACAGGGCCTACCACTAGGACAAGCCCCAGCACCCACGCACGATAACCGATCACCGAGAGAAGAAAATGACGCATGGTATCCAATGTGAGGCCGGTAACCGGGATTTCAAGGCAATCCCAGGCAATGCCCATCGACTGCGCGACCTACTCTGGGTCGGAGACCTTGGCGTAACCGGGCCCGGCGCGGCGGCTTTAAGTGCCCAAAACTCACCGTACGATGCGATGCGTGCCGGCCACAACTTCAACCGAGGACGAACCGACAGGCTGCCACCGACAGGGGCCACCAAGCGCGCCCGGATACGCGCCATCGCTTAATACCGCTCGTCGTGATCGCGCTTCTTGTGCGTATCCCGCCGTGGGCGCCGGTGGTCAGGCCCCTGGGCGTGTCCCGGGCCACGATGGTCGCCGCGAAACTCGCCTGGTCGGGCCGCTTGATGGAACGGGCCGGCCTGGTAATGCCGCTCCGGTCCGCGCGCCGGCCTATGACCGAATCTCTCTCCAGGATGACCAAATCCCTCTACAGGCCGATGAAAGGACGGGCGCATACCCATCCCTTCGCCAGGACGATCCTCGTGGAACCGCCTTACATGCTCGTGCCACTGGCCATAATTATGGACATAGCGCTCATGCTCGCGCCACCAACGAGGATGATTCATCCGATACCAAGGCGCCGCATGCGACCGCCACCAGATAAAATACGGGCGATAGGCGACCGTCGGGGCAGGCGGCCCATAAATCAGTAGCGGCGGCAGATAGACGCCTGCGCCGACCGGTGCCCACGGACCATTATAGTAGTCGGCATAGACCCAGCCGTTGCCGACCCAGCGGTAGTAATACCCGTTGGCACCATATACATAGGTTCCATAGCTCGACAGGTAGTAGCCCTGAACCCCGTCACTAAAGGTAAATGCGACCTGCGGGCCGCCCACGACGACCGTCGCCCGCGTGTAGCCATAACCTGGCGGAACGACGCAACCTGCGAGCAAACCGACCGCTACGCCGATTATGGCGAACACCTTCACCCAACGCGTCATCGTCCCCTCCTGAAAATCTCCATAGACTGCGGCGGCCGCTTACCGCTCACATCAAACCCGTCACAAGCCCGTTAAGATGAGCGCCTGCGAAATGCCAATATCTGTGCCCGCCGTACCCTTGTCAAGCCCATCAGTGCCGCCGGATACAGAAAATTACGCCCCAGGATCCAGCGCGATGGTGCCCAAAAACTCTTAAAAGACGCGGCTTGCTCGCGCCTGCGCCCGAACCGCCTGCGGTCATCCGCGAACCGGTCCCCCGACGCACGGCGCGCACAAACGAACCAAACGGCGGCCGTTGCCGCCGCGCCGGGCACAAAAGCAATCGCCCCGCCTTTTTCCGGCGCCGACCTAGACGACCAAGACAGGAGGCAAGCCTCTGTTATAATGGCGGTTCCGGCAAACCGTAGGTGTCCCTTTATGCCCACAATGAGCTGCCATCCGCTAGCGCCCCACAAAAAACTTCGGATCCCGGATTGGTATGTCTCGACCCTGATGCTGGAGCGCGCACTCGATGCCATCTTGCACCGGGTTAGCTTGCGGCGAGACTACGACATCCCCTACCTAGCAGGCTACAGTCAAAACGGACAGACGATCTATATCGATCGCCATCTCCCCCTATCCTTTACCAACAAAGGCCGGACGGTGCAGGTGGATCGCTATCTGATCTTGCATGAGGCGGTCGAAAAATCCCTGATCGACGAACTCGGCCTTCATTATCTCCACGCTCACCAAATCGCCACGCGGGCCGAGGAATCGGCAGTACGCGCCGATCGGATCTCGTGGACGGCCTATGATGCGTTTATGCAAAAATACGTGAAGGCGATCGGCGATGAGCGCCTTACACACGTGCCTGCGGACCTCGACCTCAAACCCTACCGGGACGAGCATGACCGCGATCTCATGGCGCGCATGCAAAAGGCCGAGACGGATGGGGCCCCTACCGTACCCAAAACACGGCGCAAGAGCCAGGGAACGGCCAAGGTTTAAGAAGAGACATCATGACCTGTCGGTCGACCCAATAGTGCGTAACTCAAGCACCGACGGGCATGATGGTTCGACGTCAGGTCTTGCGGTCTTGCGGCTTGGGGACCTCACTATGAAAGAGCTTTGCCATCACCGTGTCGTTGTCCATGGTCTCGTTGTTCAACGCCATGGCGAGCAACTCCCCGCCCATGACCTGCGGGGCGATCACCATGTCCGGCCGGACGTTGCGAATGCGCGTCATGTTTCGTGTGTGATTAACGGCGGCCACCGTACGGATATTGCCACTCAGCTCTTTTACCGCCAAGACCGTGAAGGCGTTTTCCGAGTCATCGTCCCGAAGGGCCAAAACGGCCGCAGACTGCAATACACCGGCCCGCTTTAGCGTCTCGGTATCGCTCGGGTCGCCAAGAACCACGTCCAGGTTGGGAAACTCGCTAGACTCAATAGGGCTCGTGACAATCACGGTTACCGGAAGATGCCGGGCAAGCAACTCGCGACATGTGTTGCGAGCGAGCGGGGTGTCCCCCACGATAATATAATGGTTCTTGCGTGCCATGCGCTTAGATTCCCCCTTCATGAGCCGCTGCATGCGGCCTGTCACCGCCGGTACAATGACCGCCGATATCGATGTTGCAAACACCGTTATACCGAGGATCACTACGGATACCACAAAAAACCGGGCGTCCGCAGTCTTTGGGACGATATCCCCGTAACCGACCGAGGACATGGTAATGACCGCAAAATAGAGGGCCGTGGACAGATTGGTCACCGGCGGCGAGAACCCCTGCCCGAGCACGAACGCGCCGAACACCGCATAGCCCATCAATAACAATACGCTTACGATGGCAAACAATGTGCCCGCGGCCAGGCTCGAGCGATCAAAGCCGCGCTGAAACACCAAGAGAGCCAGCAACGTAAGACCGTTAAAGATCGTCAACGCCGATGCCGGCCCACCGGCCCCATGCCACACAAACGCCAAGGTGGTGGCCGCAAGCAGCAAGGCGATCGCCCAAGACAGGCGGGAGCGCAGTAACAGGCCTCCGGCCATGGCCAGCAGCATGAGTCCAGCGATAGTTTGGGGGGCCTCGCGCAGGGCCTGCATAGTCATAAGCCGCGCAAGCGTGGGCAGGTGCCCGTGGCTTAACCCCAGAAAGCGCAACGCTGGCAAGAGATTGATGACACCCAGGACGGCCACCGCCAGCGCCACCAAACCATGCGGAAACCACACGTGAACCCGCAAGCGGTTACTGATCTGCTCCACGTTGCGCCGCCAACGGGCAAGCGGACTCGGTGGCAGCGCGTCACCGAGCACCCCTGCGGCCCGCACACGCTTGTGCGCCCGCTTGAATATCCGCGCTAAAAACGGATCCCACCATCGAAAGCCCTTCACCTGCCCCCCTCAATACCCATCCGCCCTGCCGCCGGCAAGACCATCTGCGGGACCTACCCCGCACACTCTCGCACATCGGGCCCGCGCGGTCTGCCTGCATCACCGGGCCAGCGCGCGGCGACCACCAAGGCCGGGGGCGGCAGCCGCCACACTAACGCGGACGGCCGCGCCCAAACAACCCATAATAATCACTATATCAGGTGGTTATGGCCCACAAAATGGCCGCAGATACTTACGGTCCGCCCGCAGCTACACGCCTTGATCGGGGGCCGGTCTTTAGCATGGGCGCTTGTGGCCTGCCAATCCTGTGGTCGGGGTTGCGGTCTGATTGGCGCACCGGCCACGACCACGAGCGGGAAGAAGCCGCAGGGCTAGCCACTTACGGGGTATCCTGGTAGTCTTGCGCCGCCATTAAGTGTGACCATAAGCATATTAGGATTTTGATATGCGTCAACACAATGGCCCGCGGGCTCAGTTATCGTCCGTTCGAAGCGGGAACCATCACCTGGGATCCTACGGGGCTACAGGCGACTCGCAGATTTCCATGAACAGCAGGGGGGCGTATGAAGAAAACCACAACCACGAGGCAGGTGCGCACAGCCGGTAGTCTGATCGGCGCAGCACTTGTTCTCTTGTCAGTAAAGGCTTATGCAGTGCCCAGTTTTGCCCGGCAGACAGGCCTGCCATGCGCGGTGTGTCATGATGTGCCACCGCAGCTAACGGCCTTCGGCCAACAATTCAAACTCGACGGCTATGTCATGACGAGCCTGAAGCAAGTCGCCGCCGGCACGAACGGCGATGACCTGTCGATCAACCGCGTCCCGCCACTGTCGGTCATGTTGCAGTTATCGTCGGATACCTTGACAAGCCCCGGCACGAGCAACGCCGGCAACCAGAACACGACCGCGCTGTTCCCGGAACAGCTGAGCCTCTTCTACGCAGGTGAGATCACCCCGCATATCGGCGCCTTCATGCAAGTGACTGCCGCAAATGGCGGCGGCTTCGGCATGGATAACACCGACGTCCGTTATGCCCGGCAATCCGTGATCGGCGGCCAGTCAGTCGCCTGGGGTATCGATACCAACAACAACCCGACCGTCGAAGACCTCTGGAACACGACCCCGGCGTGGGGCTTCCCTTGGGCCAATGGTGCCAGCCCGTCAAATGCGCCGCTTATAAACGGCCTTGGAACGAACGTCGCGGGTATCGGCGAATACTCGATGTGGAACAACACCTGGTATGAGGACGTGAGCTTCTACCGGACCGCAGTCGCCGGAAACGGAAACGGTAACGCGGACGCGGGCTCCATCAGTGGTGTCGCCCCGTATTGGCGCCTTGCCTGGCAGCATAATTTCGGCAAGAGCTCGCTTGAGGTCGGTACCTACGGCATCGAGGCGCGTTATGTCGATGGCATGTCTGCTACACCCGCCAATGGCGCGGCGGATCGATACACCGATACCGCGTTGGACAGCCAGTTCAAGCACCACTTCGGTACGGATCTGCTGACCGTGTACGCAGTCGCCATGCACGAGCATCAGGATCTATCATCCAGCTATGCAGCCAGTGGTAGCAGCGTGCCGTCGGCCAACCTGAATAACGAGAGCCTGACCGGTACCTACCAGTTCGGGGCGCATTATCAGGTCGGGGCGAGCTACTTCAATAGTAGCGGCACGTCTAATCCCTTGTACTACACGACGAGCGCGAGCGCGACCGGGAATCCGAGCTCGAACGGCGAGACCATTCAGGTCACGTACTTGCCTTGGCAGAATACGCAGTTCACACTGCAGTACTCGGCCTACAACAAGGTCAACGGTAGCACCTCAGGTGCCGATCAGGCCAACAATATCTACCTGTTGGGCTGGTTCCTCTGGTAGGACTTTAAGCTTCAAGTTAAGAGAAGGGGGCGCAAGCCCCCTTTTTTTATGCCTCGATCCCCGGAAGATGCGGCGCGCGTAGGACGCCCCCAGGCCCTTTAAGACGTAACCTTCATTTTGCGAAAACGGGCCCCTCCCTTGCCCTAAAGCCCCGCGGCTGTCGCCGATCCCCCTGTGGACCCATCGGTGCTGCATCCTTTTTTTGCGGCATATCATCCCGACCACCCCCTATTTATGACGCGAGGATCCACCTCTCTATTGGTCGCGGTTGCCCTAAAAGACAAAAGATGACGATCACCAAGGCGGGTTACGTCGGCCGCGATCCGGGACCGATCACAAAAGAGGAGGCGATTCGGGTATACGGGCCTCTGGTCTGGAGCCGCAGGCGGCAGACATAGTTGAGGTCTTAGCGGGGAAGGTGTGGGGGCTCGATACAGGCGCCGCCCTCCCACTGCTGGACGACGACCTTAAAAAATACTCAAATGCCGCCTGATCCAAGATCGCCGACGCGGGTGTGGTGCCCATAAAGCGCTGGTCGCTTGAGCGGCCGCTTGTGAATTTCGCCTGGGGTCAGTGGGCGGCCTCACAGGAGGTTTAGCGCGACCCACAAGGAGACCACAACTTGGCGCGTCATCTTGACAAGGCAGGCAAGTCTTGTATCCTGCGAACAGTGGCGATGGGGTTCGCCGTATAACCGCCATTAGGCTGATGACTCCTCCATGCCCTGCGGTAACGCGGGGTGCGTAGTCGTTGATGGAGGCAAGGGGCTTTGAATCCCATTGTGTTGCAGCAAATCTCCCCGGTATTGGCCCTGGCACGGCGATCCGCTGCGTTTATCATCGCAACCGACGAGTGCGGGCCGCGCTGGTGTGGCCCGGCACCCAGCCGCCCTTATCGCCCTATCCAAAGGCACCTCTACCCACAACGACTCAGGCCCGACCGCCGGATTGCGAATGTCGTCGGCATGATGCCCGCAGGCATCGCCCTTGCCGTAACGACCGTCGGTCTTGCCTTCGTGGCCATCGCCACCAAGATCTGTCGGCGGCCGCCTGTCTCCTACGACCCCTGCTACCGTCGCGTACAACAGCGGCACATATGTCGGCGCTCGCGACCGTGCGTCCAGCCAATAGCCCCTGTCTGTGCGCGCCCGCCGCCGTCAGCCGCATGGTGGCGGATCGTGGTAGCGCTTTTTGCTTGTAATTTACCGATAGGGAATGGTGACGCACTATGTGGACATTGATATCTATTGGCGTCTTTGCGGTATTGGGCGCGTGGGCGCGTTACGGCCAAAGCCTTCTGGTTCAAGGGGTTCTGGGTCGCGCCTTTCCTTGGGCCACGTTATCCGTCAACGTGCTAGGCTCGTTTCTTATGGGGTTTTTGTTTTTTGAAACGGTAGACCGTATTACTATGGATCCGATCCTACGGACAGGGATTCTGACGGGAGGCTTGGGCGCCTATACGACATTTTCGACGTTTGCGCTGGAAAACCTCGTGCTGATACAAGAGGGTGAGGCCCTCAAGGCCACATTGTACGTCGTAGCCTCGAACGTTCTCGGGATCGGGGCCGCCTTGGGCGGCGCTTGGCTGTCTCGCAACATCTAAAGGGTGACATATGAAAGAGGTCTCGATCGTCCGCGTTTATATAAAAGAAGGCGACAAGCTCCAGGGGCATGGGCTAATGCAGGAGATCTTTGCGCTGTTGCATGACCAGCACAAGGTCCATGGGGTTACCGTATTTCGGGGCATCGCCGGCTTTGGTGCCAAGGGCGTCGTGCATTCCGCCGACCTTTTGCGCATGACAGTCCACCTGCCGCTCGTCGTGGAGTTTTTTGACGAACCTGAGGTGATCGACACTGCGCTCGCGCAGCTTCGAAAGATAGTCCCGACCGGGCATATCGTCCGTTGGCAGGCGCAGTGTGAGTGTGGCGAGCACTTGGTTCCCGAAACTTAAAAACCGGAGACCCATAGACGGCGCGGCCGCCACGACGACCATTCGTTTGGGCCGGGCCGCCCACTCCTTCGGAGCGTACGACCCTAAACCGCACACAGGGGCTCTCGCCCCCTAAAGATACTTTGCCAGCCGCTCGCCGTTAGCCATGGCCTCACCGGGCCCTCAGGGCGTCACGAACACAAAACCTGGTGGGCCTCCCCGGTCTATAGAACCCCGTGGGCCACTCATCGCCGCAAGATGGCCGACCACGTTGGCCCGCTCGCGCAAGGGACCGGCGCTCACCGTGACGCCAGTCGCACGCCCCCACCCGCCTAAAGGCCCTCGGCCCAACCGATCCCAACGCGCCCCGGGGGCGCGATCCTAGCCCTCCGTCACCTTGAGGCGACCTGTCCCATCATCTTTCGGATACGGCCCGCGAATGCCCGCAAGGCCTCCTGACCGCGCCGACATGCCCTATCTATCCACAAGGAGCCCCATCGATGTCTCAGCGATCCCCTGGCATACCGCGTACGGGGTGGGGGCGTTGGCGATCGCTTGGACACATCGTCCTGCGGAGTCTATGTTTATATTCATTTAGTGCAGAGGTCGGCTCGTCGTGAGGCTGCGACGAAATCGGCCAAGCGCCGCGACCGGGCCTGCGCCTGAACCTCCCCATGCCTAAAGGCAGGGGGTTCTGGTGCGGGCGACAGAGGTCTTTCCGGCTCTCACCACTGTCGCGGGAGCGACGTGACTACAGCATCCGGAATCTT